>Ga0082335_1005601_pt1 | contig 17148 bp, 16 predicted proteins | sample Subgrocontami58m_FD_72375 | JGI IMG/M metagenome (GOLD analysis project Ga0082335, IMG submission 72375) | Subsurface groundwater microbial communities from S. Glens Falls, New York, USA - GMW37 contaminated, 5.8 m (SPADES assembly) (version 2) ... | reverse complement strand
CGGAGCCGGCGGGGATGCGCCGGCCGTTCGCGACACGTCGGCGGTCGTGCTGGACGTGCTGTGAGCCGGCGATGATTCAACGGAGCCGGCGCGCCGTAGAGCTTCGCCTCCTCGGCTGGCCGGTCGCGCTCGCCGCGACGGGAGCGCTCGCGGTGGCGCTCGCCGACGCGGGCGCGCCGGATCTCTCGACGGTCGCGGTCCCGCTCGCGGTCGCGGGCGCCGGCCTCGCGCTCCACCTCGCGCTCCGCCTCTCGGGCTCCCGCGCGGACGAGGTGCTGCTGCCGCTCGCGCTCGCCCTCGTCGCGATCGGCCTCGTGCTCGTCCGGCGCCTCGCCCCCGGGCTCCTGCCGCTCCAGCTGGCCTGGCTCGCCGTCGGCGCCGCGGCCTTCGTCGCAGCACTCGTCGTGCCGCGCGATCTCGGCGCGCTCGCGCGCTACCCCTACACCTGGGCGCTCGCCGGCCTCGCGCTCCTTCTCTCGCCCCTGCTGCCGGTCATCGGCCGGGAGGTCTACGGCACGCGGATCTGGGTCCGGCTCGGGATCGGCTCGTTCCAGCCGTCGGAGGCGGCGAAGCTCGCCCTGGTCATCTTCTTCGCCGCGTACCTCGCGGAGCATCGCGAGCTCATCGCGCGCGCGCCGCGGCGGATCGGGCCGCTGCCCGTGCCACCGCTCGCGTACCTCGCGCCGATCCTCGTCATGTGGGCGGTCGCGATGCTCGTGCTCGTCGCCGAGCGCGATCTCGGCGCGACGCTCCTCGTGTTCGGGGGGTTCCTGGCGCTCCTGTGGCTCGCGACCGGCGAGCTCGCGTACGTCGCGGCCGGCCTCGCGCTCCTCGCGGCCGGCGGCGCGGCCGCGGTCGCGCTCTTCCCGCACGTGGCCGCGCGCGTCGAGATCTGGCAGCGCCCGTTCGCGGACGAGCTGCGCTTCGGCGCGTCGTACCAGCTCGTCCAGGGCCTGTTCGCGCTCGCGGGCGGCGGCCTGTTCGGTGCGGGCCTCGGTGGCGGCATGCCCGAGCAGATCCCGGTGGTCTGGAGCGACTTCGTCTTCGACGCGTTCGCCGAAGAGGCCGGCTTCGCCGGTGCGCTGGCGCTCCTCGCCGCGTTCCTCCTGTTCGCGCACCGTGGCCTCGCGATCGCCCTGCACGCACCGACCACCTTCCTCCAGCTCCTTGCGGGCGGCCTCGCCGCGAGCTTCGCGCTCCAGACCCTGGTCATCGTGGGCGGCAACGCGGCGCTCCTGCCGCTCACCGGGATCACGCTCCCGTTCGTCGCCTACGGCGGCTCGTCGCTCGTCGCGAACTTCGTGCTGCTCGCGCTCCTCCTCCGCGTGAGCGACGAGAGCGCGCGGGCGCGCGCCCGGTGAGTCGCACGGCGGTGCAGGACAACATCCGCGCGCTCGCCCTGGCGCTCATCGTGCTCTTCCTCGTCACGTCGGTCGGCGTCGGTCGGCGCATGCTCCTCTCGCCGGAGCTCGCGAACGACCCGCAGGATCCGCGGGTCGCGGCGGTCGCGTTCGATCGTGCCCGGGGCCCCGTGCTCGCCCGCGACGGGACGGTGCTGGCGCGCGGGCAGCCCCGCCAGTACGCCGAGCCGAGCCTCGCGCAGGTCGTCGGCTACGCCTCGGCGGCCTACGGCGCGGCCGGGATCGAGCTTGCCTACGGCGCGGCGCTCGTCGGGCAGGACTCCACCGACCCGCTCGCCGTCCTGCGCGCCCGCTACCTCCGCGAGCGGGCACCGCCGGGGTCGGTGACGCTCGGCATCGACCCCGCGACGCAGCGTGCGGCGGCCGCCGCGCTCGCCGGGCGGACCGGTGCGGTCGTCGCGCTCGACCCACGCACCGGTCAGATCCTGGCGTCGGCGAGCCTGCCCACGCCCGACACCGGCGCGCTCGCCGATCCCGCCCGCGCCGCGGCCGCCTGGGCCGCGGCCAGGGGCGCGGACGGCCGACCGCTCCTCGACCGCGCCGCGCAAGGCCTCTACGCGCCGGGCTCGATCTTCAAGATCGTGACCGCGGCCGCAGCGCTCGAGGCCAGCGTGCTGGATCCGACGGCGAAGGTCCGCATCGACGACCCTTTCCAGGCCGACCCCTCGTGGGGCGCGTACGCGGTCCGCTCGTCGAGCGCCGCGCACGGCGACTTCGATCTCTCGCTCGCGATGGCGCGCTCGGAGAACATCTACTTCGCCAAGGCCGCGCTCGCCACGGGTGGCGCGCGCCTCGCCGAGACCGCGGCGCGCCTCGGGATCGGGCGCGCTCCGGCGCTCGACCTCCCGGCCTCGCGCGGCCAGCTCTCCCGCTCGGGGACCCTCGACCGACCGACCCTCGTCGCCGACACCGGGTTCGGCCAGGGCGAGCTCCTCGTGTCGCCGCTCCAGATGGCGCTGGTGGCTGCCGCGGTCGCGAACGGCGGCGTCCAGATGGACCCGCACCACGCGATCGCGGTGCGCGACGGGGGCGGGAACGCCCTGCCCACGCCGGACGGCGGGCCGGGTCGGCGTGTGCTGTCCGCCGACATCGCGCGGATCCTCGCGCGGGCGCTCGTCGACGCGGTCGAGGCCCCCGGAGCGTTCGCGGCGGGCGCGCGCGTCGCCGGGCTCCGCGTCGCGGGGAAGACCGGTACCGCCGAGAACCCGTCGGGGGCGGCGCACGGCTGGTTCGTGGGCTTCGCTCCGGCGGACGCGCCGACGGTCGCCGTCGCCGTCGTTCTCGAGCACGCGCCGCGCGGCGGCGAGGACGCCGCGCCGGTCGGCGCCGCCGTCCTGCGGGCCGCCGCTGGTCGAGCGCGCTGAGGCCCTTGAATGGTCGCCGGCTCACAGCACGTCCAGCACGACCTCCGGCCTGTCGCGGACGGCCAGCGCCTCCTCGCCGGCTCCGCTGAATGGTCGCCGGCTCCGCTGAGTGGTCGCCGGCTGACAGCACGTCCAGCACGGCCGCCTGCGTGTCGCGAGCGGCCGGCGCATCCCCGCCGGCTCCAGTCACTGTGTCAGGGGGGTGTTCGGCCCCGGATCAGTGAGTACCATCGTGCACGAGAGACCCACCCAGAACGGGAACGAGGAGCGCCGATCCGTGGACACTTCCGTCCTCAGCCAGCGCGTCGCCGCCGTCGTGGCGAACGTCGAGCGGGCGATCTTCGGCAAGCATCACGAGGTCGAGCTCGCGGTCGTCGCGATGCTGTGCCGCGGCCACATCCTCATCGAGGACGTGCCCGGCACCGGCAAGACCGTGCTGGCGAAGTCGCTCGCCCGGTCGCTCGGCTGCTCCTTCCGCCGCATCCAGTTCACGCCCGACCTCCTGCCCTCCGACGTGACGGGCGTCGCGATCTTCAACCAGCGGACCCAGGCCTTCGAGTTCCGCGCCGGCCCGGTCATGAGCCAGATCGTCCTCGCCGACGAGATCAACCGCGCCACGCCGAAGACCCAGTCGGCGCTCCTCGAGGCGATGGACGAGCGGCAGGTCACCGTGGACGGCACGACGCACCCGCTCCCCGAGCCGTTCCTCGTGTTCGCCACCCAGAACCCGATCGAGTACGAGGGCACGTTCCCGCTCCCCGAGGCGCAGCTCGACCGCTTCTTCCTCCGTCTCCAGCTCGGCTACCCCGGACCGCTGGAGGAGGTCCGCATCCTCGACGCGCAGCGGGTCGTCCATCCGGTCGACACGCTCGAGCAGGTCATGAGCGAAGAGGACCTCCTCGAGGCGCAGACGATCGCGCGGGACGTGCACCTCGCCGAGGGCGTGAAGACCTACGTCGTGAGCGTCGTGAGCGCCACCCGCTCCCACCCCGACGTCTACCTCGGGGCCTCGCCGCGCGGATCGCTCGCGCTCGCGCGCGCAGCCCAGGCCTACGCGGCGATCCGGGGACGCGACTACGTCATTCCCGACGACGTGAAGGCCCTCGCCGTGCCGGCGCTCGCGCACCGGCTCATCCTCCAGCCGCAGGCGCGGCTCAAGGATCTCGCGGCGACGACCGTCGTGGCCGAGGTCCTCGCGAGCGTCCCGGTGGAGCTCTCGGCGGCCGCGGTCCGGCGCTAAGGGCGGCGGCGTGACCCCCTGGCGGTTCGCGGCCCTCTGGCTCGCGCTCTTTCTCGTCGCGGTCGCGAGCGGCGTGGACCTGCTCGCGTACCTCGCCTACCTGATCGGCTTCGCGGCCGTCTTCCTCTGGTCGAGCGCGCGGCTGTCGATGGAAGGCCTCTCGGTGAAGCGGGCCGTCGGTCAGTCCTACGCGCACCTGGGCGACACGATCGAGATCGAGTACACGCTCACGAACGGCCATCGCCTCGGCAAGCTCTGGCTCGAGGTCTTCGAGCGCTCGAGCTGGCCGGAGCCGCTCCCCGGCCGGGTGCTCTCGATCGCCGGCGGCGCGACCCGCCGCTGGAAGGTGTTCGCGAAGGCGGCGCGCCGCGGACGGTTCACGCTCGGCCCGATCGTGCTGCGGAGCGGCGATCCCTTCGGCGTCTTCGGCCAGCGGCGCGAGGTGGCGAGCGAGGCGCTCATCCTGGTGTACCCGCGGGTCGCGGAGCTCGCCCACTGGACGCTCCCCGGCTCGTTCCTCGAGGGCAACGTCCTGACCGGTCGGCGCTCGCTCCAGAGCACCTCGATGGTCATGGGGATCCGCGAGTACCAGCCGGGCGACGCGGTGAACCGGATCCACTGGCCGTCGTCGGTGCGCCAACGCGGCCTCATGGTGAAGGAGTTCGAGCTCGACAAGACCGCCGACCTCTGGATCTTCCTCGACCTCGACCGGCGCTGGCACCGCGGCACCGGGGCGGAGGCGACCGAGGAGCGGGCCGTCACCGTCGCGGCGTCGGTCGCGGCGAAGGCGCTCCGCGAGCAGCGGAACGTCGGCCTCGTGGCGACCGGCACGCACCCGCAGGTCTTCCAGCCCGACCGCGGCGCCAAGCAGTACGGCAAGCTCATGCTCTACCTCGCCGAGCTCGAGGCCGGCGCCACCCAGCCGCTCGCCGAGACGCTCGTCCAAACGCTCCCGCGCCTCCGTCGCGGCTCGTCGTGCGTCATCGTCACGCCGTCCCTGGATCCGGCCTGGGTGCGCCCCGCCGGAACGCTCCGCGAGGCGGCGATCGCGACGCAAGCGGTCGTGGTCAGGCCCATGGTGGACGGCGACCCGCGCGATCCGGCGCGGCGCAACGCCCTGCTCGGCGAGCTGGCCGTCGCCGGCATCGCCGCCGCCGAGCTCGCGCCCGGCGCACGGGTCGAGGACCTCTTCGCGCAGCGGCTCGCGGCGAGGAGCCGCGTTGCCTAAGACGCTCCGCGCGCTCTTCCCGCCCGTCGCTCGGCGCCGGCTCGCCTTCCGCGGCGGCGTCATCGCCCTGCCGATCTTCGTGCTGCTCCAGCTCCTCTACCCGATCTCGCTCCAGCAGGCCGAGTGGGTCGAGACGAGCGCGCAGCTCACCAGGCTCGCGCTCCTGGCGATCCTCCTCGGGACGCTCGCCGGCAACTCGCGGCTGACCCGCCGCTCGGCCACCTGGCTCGGCGCCGCCGCGGGCACGTTCGCCGTGGTCATCCTCACGGTCCAGGCGACCACGCCGCTCGACGCGACGCTCCGTGAGCGGGCGATCCGCCTCGCGATGAAGGTGAACGACTGGATCACCCAGGTCGTCGCGGGCGAGGCCGCCAACGACCCGACGGTCTTCGTGCTCATCCTCGGAGCGACCGTCTGGGGCGCCGTCTACGTGGGCTCGTTCGCCCTCGCGCGGGACAAGCGACCTTGGGAGGCGATCCTCTTCAGCGGCGCGTGCCTCGTGGTCAACGTGTCGCTCGCACTCATCCCGCTCACGCTCGACCTCGTCCTCTTCACGCTCTGCGCGCTCGTGCTCATGGTGCGCCTCCACATCGTCGCGCTCGAGGAGCGCTGGCAGCTCCTGAACATCCAGCCCGCGGGCGAGATGTCGCTCCGGGTGCTGCGGGGCGGTGTGACCTGGACCCTCGTGCTCATCCTCATGGCGCTCTTCACCCCTCGCGTCGGCGCGGCCGAGGCGCTCTCCGGCGCCTTCGGCACGTTCGAAGGCCCCTACCACCGCGTCGAGGCCGAGTGGCAGCGGTTCTTCGCAGGCGTGACCGGGCCGAGCCGGCTCAAGGGCGTCTCGTTCTCCGACTCGGTGCGCCTCGGCCAGGGGCCGAACCTCTCGGACCGCGTCGTCATGACCGTGCGGTCGGAGCGGAGCCGCTACTGGCGCGCGGTCGCCTACGACTTCTACACCGGCGCCGGCTGGCGCGTGACCGAGGGCGACCGCGTGGACAAGGTCGTGCCCCCGACCTCCGGCCGCGAGAAGCTCGAGGCGACCTTCGAGGTGGAGGCGCCGCACGCGAACCTCCTCTTCGCCCCGAACGAGCCGGTGCGGGCCGACATCCCGTACCAGTTCCAGGGTGGCCTCGACCGCTCGTACTCGACGTCGTTCCGCGCGCTGAATCGGTTCCAGGCCGCCGGCACCTACACGGTCACCTCCTACATCTCGACGGCGAGCAAGGCGACCCTGCGCAAGGCGACCACCGTGTACCCGGACGCCTTGAAGCAGCGCTACCTCCAGCTGCCGTCCACCCTTCCTCAGCGCGTGCGCGACCTGGCCCAGCGTGTCGCGGGTCCTCAGCCGACGCCGTACGACAAGGCCGAGGCGATCGAGAGCTACCTCCGCGAGCGCTACCGGTACACCACGAACGTGAAGTCGCCGCCGGCCGGACGCGACCCGGTCGATTACTTCCTGTTCGACCTGAAGGAGGACTTCTGCGAGTACTTCGCGTCGGCCATGGTGGTCATGCTCCGCGAGGTGGGGGTGCCCGCGCGGCTGATCGAGGGCTTCACGGCCGGCGCGTACGACCCCGGCCTGGACCGGTACGTCGTCCACGAGCAGAACGCCCACGCCTGGGTCGAGGCCTACTTCCCGCAGTACGGCTGGATCGAGTTCGAGCCCACGCCCTCCGACGCGCCGGTCCTCCGCGTCGATGACGACACGTCGGCCGGAAGCGATGCCGGCGATCCGGGCGGCTCGTCCGGCGCGGGCGACCGCGACGAGCGCGGCAACCTCCTCGACCGGGACCTCCTCGACGAGGGCGGCACCGCGACGAGCGACGCCACGACCGGGATCGTCGCGGGCACGCTCGACCCCCGGCCGGCGCTCGCCCTCGCGGCGCTCCTCGTCCTCGCGGTGCTCGCCTCGTACGTCCGCTTCGAGTGGCGCTTCCGCGGTCTCGGGCCGGTCGGCGCCGCCTGGGGGAAGACGCGGCTGCTCGGCGCGTACGCCGGCCTCGCGCCCGACGCGTCCCAGACCCCGTACGAGTACGCGAGCGCGGTCGCCAGCGCGGTCCCCGGCATCGCCACCGAGGTGCGCGAGATCGCGCACGCCGAGGTCCTCGAGCGCTACGCGCCATCGGGGGCGGGCGACGCCGATCGCGAGCGCGCGCGCGGCGCCTGGCGCCGCCTGCGCGGCGAGCTGCTCGGCCGCCTGCCCGGGCGCGCGGCGAGCGCGCTTCGGCACTTCCTGCCCTGAGCCGGCGAGGGCCGTGGTGACGGATGTCCCCGGCGAGCACGCTCGGCCGCTTCCTTCCCTGAGCGGGCGCGGGCCGTGGTGACGGACGTCCGCGGCGACCACGCGTCACCGCGTCCGGCCCTGAGTCGGCGAGGGCCGTGGTGACGGACGTCCAGGGCGAGCACCCCGCGCTCACGCGCGTGCGCGCGCACGCCGCGACGAACGGGGTCGCGATCGAGATCCGCCGGTTCCCCGTGGGCACCCGGACCGCCGAGGATGCCGCGCGCGCGATCGGCTGCGAGGTCGCGCGGATCGTGAAGTCGCTGGTGTTCCTCGCGGACGGGGCCGCGGTCGTCGTGCTCTGCTCGGGGGCCGACCGGGTGGACGAGCGGCGCCTCGCCGAGGTGCTCGGCGCGTCGCACGTCCGGCGTGCGACGGCCGACGAGGCGCGGGCGGCGACCGGCTACGCGATCGGCGGCGTGCCGCCCTTCGCCCACGCGACGGCCTGCCAGGTCGTCATCGACGAGCGGCTTCTCGCCCTCGACCCGGTGTGGGCGGCGGCCGGCCTCCCCGACGCCGTGTTCGCGATCGCGCCCGGCGAGCTCGTGCGCCTGAGCGGCGCGCGCGCCTTTGATCTGTCGCTCGCTCACAGCAGCGGGAGTACGACCCCGAGCGCGTGAGGGCGGCTCCCGCCTCCTCGCAAGCGACGGGCTACGGGCTAGTGGCGCTCCTCGTGCCCGTCGTCGTCGGACGACTCGTCGTCGTCCGACTCGAACTCGTCTGAATAGAAGCCGAGCTCCTCGGCCTTGAAGACCGTGACGAGGAAGTCCTCGCGCTCGGGGTCGTGGGTCTGCACGAGCTCCTCGTCGAGCTGGTCGATGAGCTGCTGGAGCTCGTCGTCGGTGAGGTCCACCTCGAGGAGGAGCGTGCCGTTCACCTCGAAGCGACCGTAGTGGAGATCGACGCGCCCGAGCCGGCGCGCGCCCCCGTACACGGCGAAGATCTCGCTCGTCTCGGTGCGGACCGCGCGCTCGAACCGTACGGCTTCCACCGCGTCAGCCTAGCCGCTCGCGGGCGTCAGTGGACGCCGAGCCGTGCGGTGCGGACCTCCTCCACGTCGGCGAAGGTGCCGACGGCGTCGCGCACCGCGGCGGGCACCGGGTCGTCGAGCGTGAGGATCATGAGCGCCTTGCCGCGCGGGTTGCGCCGGCCGACCTGCATGGACGAGATGTTCACGTCGTGCTGGCCGAGCAGCGTGCCGACGCGGCCGACGAGGCCGGGCTTGTCGGTGTGCTTGGTGAGCAGGAGGTGGCCCTCGACCGGCACGTCGACCCAGAAGTCGTCGATCCGGACGATCCTCGCCTCGCCCTGGACGATCGTGCCGGCGACCCGGCTCGCGCCGAGCCGGACCTCGAGGAGCGCGGTGTAGCGGGACGGCTCCGTCTCGCGGTGGTCGGCCACGACGAGGCCGCGCTCGTGCGCGAGCGCGAGCGCGTTCACGAGGTTCACGCGCTCCCTGCTGAAGACCTGGAGCACGCCCATCACCGCCGCCGCGCGGAGCGGCTCGGCCGGAAGCTCGAGCGCCGTGCCGTGGAAGGCCACGTCGATCCGGGACGGGCGTCCGTCCAAGAGCTGCGCGGCGAGCGCGCCGAGCCGCTCGGCGAGGAGCAGCCAGACCGCGCCGCCGGCCTCGTCGGACGGCGGGCGCGGCGCGTTCACCGCGGCCGAGGCCGGCCTGCCGTCGAGCACGTCGAGGATCTGGCGGACGACGTCGACCGCGACGTTCGTCTGCGCCTCCACGGTGGATCCCGCGAGGTGCGGCGTGAGGAGCGTATGCGGCGCGCTCCGGATCGGGGCGTCGGCGGCGAGCGGTTCCGTCGCGAAGACGTCGAGCGCGGCGCCGCCGAGCGTGCCCGCCTGGAGCGCCGCCGCGACCGCGTCGAGGTCGACGATCTCGCCGCGCGAGCAGTTGACGAGGATCGCCGTTGGCTTCAGCGTGGCGAGCGCCTTCGCGTCGATGAGGTCGCGGGTCTGCGGCGTGAGCGGGGTGTGGAGCGAGATGACATCCGACTCGCGGAGCACGGTCTCGAGGTCCACGAGCGTCACGCCGGCCGCGCGCGCCGCGCTCTCGGTCGCGTACGGGTCGCTCGCGATGACGCGCATCTCGAACGCCGCCGCGCGCCGCGCGACGAGGCTGCCGACCCGGCCGATCCCGACGAGCCCGAGCGTCTTCCCGCGGAGCTCCCGACCGATGAACGCGCTCCGGGTCCACTCGCCACGCCGCACGCTCTGGTCGGCATCGACGACGTGCCGCATGAGCGCGAGCGCGAGGGTGAGCGCGTGCTCGGCCGCGGCGGTCACGTTCCCGAGCGGAGCGTTCACGACGTAGACCCCGCGCGCGGTCGCCGCCGGGACGTCGATGTTGTCCACGCCGACGCCGGCGCGCCCGACCACCTGGAGCCGCGGGGCCGCCGCGAGCACGGCGGCGGTCACCTTCGTTTCGCTCCGGACGATGAGCGCGTCCACGTCGCCGAGGCGGGCGACGAGGTCGGCCTCGGAAAGCCCCTTCGTCACGCGGACGTCACAGCGCTCGCGGAGCAGCGCGAGTCCCTCCTCCGCGAGTGGATCCGCGACGTGAACGACGGACTTTCTCAAGCGCGCGGCTGCGCCGCGCGCCGCGCCACGGGCGTGCGGACCTCGTTCGGCCCGGCGGAGCCGTGCCTCACTCGGATTCCTCTCGTGCTAGCGACGGGACGTCACCGCGGCCTTGGCGGCCTGCTGCTGCTCGCCGTACGCGCGGAGCGCCGCCGCGATGCCCTGGCCGGCCTCGACCGGCTGGTTGAGGTCGCGGAGAGCGAGCTCGAGCGCGGAGAGGAACGCGACGATGTCCTGGAGCGTCACGAACCCGAGGTGCCCGACGCGGCAGAGCTGGCCGTCGAGCCTGCCCTGGCCGCCGGTGATGATCGTGTCGTAGTCGTCGCGGAGCACGCGAATGAGGTTGCGCGGCTCGACCCGGGCCGGCGGGCGGAACGCCGTCACCGCCGGCGAGGCGTGGGCCTCGTCCGCGAAGAGCGAGAGGTTGAGCGCGGCCACGCCGCGCCGCGTCGCGCGCGCGAGGTCCCGGTGCCGGCGGAGGATCGCCTCGAGCCCTTCCTCGGCCATGAGCCGCAGCGACTCCTGCAGCGCGATGACGATCGAGAGCGCGGGCGTCGCGGGGGTCTGGCCCTTCTCGAGGTTCGTCTTGTACGACATGAGGTCGAAGTAGGCCTTCGGCAGGGTCGAGCGCTCGTAGGCCTTCCAGGCCCGCTCGCTCATGGTCACCATCGCGATGCCGGGCGGCGCGCCCCAGGCCTTCTGCGATGCGGTGATGCACACGTCGATGCCCCAGGCGTCGATCTCGAGCTCCGCCGCGGCGGCGCCCGAGACGGCATCGACGAGCAGGAGCTTGTCCGCCTCGCGGACGACCGCGGCGATCTCCTTGACCGGGTTGAGGATGCCGGTGGAGGTCTCGTTGTGCGTGACGATGACGGCCTTGACTCCGTCCTTGCCGGCCTTCTCGCGTGCCAGCTCGTCGCGCACGAGGTCGGGCTCGACCGCACGGCCGTACGGGACGTCGATGCGGCGCACGTCCACGCCGTAGGCCTTCGCGATCCCGGCGAAGCGCTCGCCGAAGGAGCCGTTCGAGAACGAGAGGACGCGGTCGCCGGCGGAGAGCGTGTTCGCGATCGCCGCCTCCATGCCCCCGGAGCCGGAGGAGGTCAGGAGCAGGACGTCGCCCTGCGTGCGGAGGAACTCCTGGAGCGCGCGCGTGACGCCCGCGAGGAGGGCGGCGAACTCGGGCCCGCGGTGGTTGATCATCGGCCGCGCCGAGGCGGCGAGGACGGCTTGCGGGACGAACGTCGGCCCGGGGATGCGGAGGTTCTGCGGGCGGTACATGGGGTGACCCCTCTCTCATCAAGTGGGTTGGTGCGGTCTATGATGCCAGCCGTCCCCAGCTCGGACAAGGCGGAAGGAAGGTCTTGCTGAACTGAAGTTTGCTGTTTCCATCCTCTCCGCCGACTTCGGCCGGCTTGCCGACGCGGTCGCGAGCGCCGGGGCGGCCGGCGCCGACTGGATCCACGTGGACGTCATGGACGGGCACTTCGTGCCGAACCTCACGTTCGGGCCGAAAATGGTCGCAGACCTGCGGCGGGTGACCCCGCTGCCGCTCGACGTCCACCTCATGATCGAGCGGCCGGAGGAGTGGGTCGAGCGCTACGCCGAGGCCGGCGCGACCACCCTCACGATCCACGTCGAGTCGTCGCGGGAGGTGCCCGGGACGCTCCGCGCGATCCGCGCGAACGGCGTCCGCGCCGGGATCACGCTGAACCCAGAGACGCCCGTCGAGGCCGTCCTCCCGTACCTCGCCGAGGTGGACCTCGCGCTCGTCATGAGCGTGCGGCCGGGCTTCGGCGGGCAGTCGTTCATCGAGGGCGCGCTCGGCAAGGTGCGCTCGCTCCGCGACGCGCTCGACCGGGCGGGCCTCGCCACGGTCGAGCTGGAGGTGGACGGTGGCGTCAAGCCCGCGAACGCGCGCCGCGTCGCCGAGGCCGGCGCATCCGTGCTCGTGGCCGGCTCGGCCGTGTTCGAGGACCCCGCCGGCGTCGGCGCCGCGCTGGCGAAGCTCCGGGCCGCCGTCGTGGGCGCGCGGCCCTAAGCCTCAACCGTCGCCCAGCCCGAGCTCGTGGAGCCGCGCGTCGCTGATGCCGAAGTGGTGCGCGACCTCGTGGACCACGGTGTCGCGGACGATGCCGGCCTGGACCTTCGGGCTCGTGCTCATCGCCTCGATCGGCCGCCGGTAGATCGTGATCCGGTCGGGGACGTAGGGCTCGCCGCCCCAGCGGTCTGTCAGCGGCACGCCCTCGTAGAGGCCGAGCAGCGTCTGGCCGGGTGGGGTCTGCGCCGGGTCGGGATCGTCCTCGACGACGATCTCGACGTTCCGCATCCGCTCGCGGAACGCCGATGGCAGGCCTGCGAGCGCGCGGCGGACGAGCCGCGCGAAGCGCGCGCGGCGCAGGTCGGACATCCGCTCACTCTCGCACGGCGGGCCGCCGCGGCGCGCGCGCAGGCGCTCAGCGCCGTCCCTCCGTGCCGCCGACCTGCGCCAGACCGCTGGCGGCCCGTTCGAGGCAGCCGTGCCGTACCCGCGCGAGCGCCCTCGCCCGGGTGCGGCACACGCCCGACTCGGAGAGCCCGACGTGGCGGCCGATCTCGCGGAGCGTCAGGCCGCGACCGTACGAGAGGACGAGCACGCGGCGCTCCACGCCGGCATCCGCCGGAGCTCCTCCGCGACGGCGCCCCACCGCGCGTCGCTCGCTCGGAGGTTGCCGGTCGCGGAGGGGAGGCACGGCTCGGTGCCCCGCTCGAGGATCGCGTCGAGCGAGAGCTCGAGGTAGGGCGCCGGCGCGTCCTCGCCGAGGCGCAGCGCCGCCCGGTGGGCGCGCCGCTCGGCGCGCGAGAGCGGGTCGGCGGCGCGGAGCGCGTCGAGCACGCAGCCCCGGATGCGCCGGGCGGCGTAGCCGGCGAACGACGCGCCGCGGTCCTCGCGGTACCGCCGCGCCGCCTGCACCAGCCCGACCGCGCCCCAGGCCACCAGGTCTTCGCGGTCGGTCTGCCGGCCCTGCCGCCCGATCGTGCGTGCCGCGACCGCCCGCGCGAACCCCAGGTGCGCGATGATGCGCTCCTCGATGTCGGTGCCCACCGCTGCCGATCCCACCTGCTCTCCCCGAGGAGACCTATACGAGGTGATTCGCGCGGTGTCAATAACCAAATGACACCCCTGTCCACGGAGCTGTCTACCCACGTATCCACGGCGTGCGCCCTCGCGGCGGAGCGCTGGTTCGACCGGTACGCCTACCCGCCCTGGCTGCGGGTCCACAGCCGCGTCGTCGGCCGGATCGCCGGAGTGCTCGCGCTCGCACACCGGGCCGCCGGCGCGGATCTCGACGTCGAGGCGGTGACACTCGCCGGCTACCTGCACGACGTCGGCCGCTCGCCGCTCCTGGCCGGGGTCGCCGGCGAGCACGAGGAGCGCTCGGCGCTCGTCCTCGTTGCCGAGGGTCAGCTGGCCCTGGCAGAGCTCGCTCGCCGGCATCCTGTCTACGCGCCGCTCGATCCCGCCCGGGCGCCTCGCACGCTCGCCGAGAAGATCGTGAACGTGGCCGACCGCCGGGGCAGCCAGCGGCTCGTCACGATCGCCGAGCGCGTGCGAGAGATCGGGGAGCGGCACCCCGAGTACCTCCTCGAGGTGCCCCGCGCGCTCGCGCACGCGGCCGCGCTCGAGCGCGAGGTGTTCGCCGGCCTTCCCTTTGGCCCGGACGAGCTCGAGGACGCGCTCGGGGACGAGCACCGGACGCGACCGTGAGCGCCGCGGACGTTCGGCCGGTCGTCGATCCCGCGCGACTGGGGAAGCGCATCGCGGAGCTCGCCGCGATCGGCGGGAACGGGCGCGCGGTCACGCGGCTCGGGCTCTCGGTGGAGGAGCAGGCCGCCCGCGACCTCGTCGGCGGGTGGCTCGGAGCGCTCGGCGCTTCGGTCCGTCGTGACGCGGCGGGCAACCTCATCGCGCGCTTCGGCGGCGACGGTCCCGCCGTCCTCGCCGGCTCGCACCTCGACTCGGTCCTCGACGGGGGCCGCTTCGACGGCGCGCTCGGGGTCCTCTGCGCGGTCGAGGCCGCGGAGTCGCTCCGGGCGGCCGGGGCGCGATTCAGGCGGCCGGTCGAGATCGTCGCCTGGGCCGACGAGGAAGGCGCGCGCTTCGGCCTCGGCCTCTACGGCTCGGGCGCCGCGTTCGGCCGGCTCCCCGCGGGCGCGGCCGAGCGGCGCGACGCGCTGGGCGTGTCCATCGCCGAGGCGCTTCGCGCGCTCGGCGAGCGCGGCGAACCTGAGGCCGCGCGCCTCCCGGCGGGCGCCGCGGCAGCGTACCTCGAGCTCCACATCGAGCAGGGCCCGCGCCTCGAGCGCGCGGGCGTCGCGCTCGGCGTCGTCTCGGACATCGTCGGGATCTTCCACGCGCGCGTGACCGTGGAGGGTCGCGCCGACCACGCCGGAACGACCGCGATGGACGCGCGGCGGGACGCGCTCGCGGGAGCCGCCGCCATGCTCCTCGCCGTCGAGGCGCTCGCGCGGTCGCGCGAGGGCGTGGTGGCCACCGTCGGCGAGCTCGCCGTGCGGCCGGGGGCGAAGAACGTCGTGCCGGGCGCGGCGACCTTTTCGCTCGACGTCCGCGCCGGCGACGCCGCGGCGCTCGAGGCGACGATCCGTGAGATCCGTGCCGCGGTGCGGCGGGTCGGTGACGAGCGTGGGCTCCGCTCCACCGTCGACGTGCTCTCGAGCGTGCCGGTCACGCCGCTCGACCAAGCGCTCCGCGACCTCTTCATGCGGGCCGCCGCCGCGGAGGGCGTCGCCGCCCCGGTCCTCGTGAGCGGCGCCGGCCACGATGCGATGAACGCCCAGCTCGCGGGCGTCCCGGCCGCGATGCTCTTCGTCCGCTCGACCGGCGGTAGTCACACTCCGCGCGAGCACTGCGACACCGCGGACGCCGCGCTGGGAGCGGCGGTGCTCGCCCGCGCGCTCGGCGAGCTCGCCTGCTGAACCGCCGTCACCCAAGCGGTCGCCGGCTCACAGCACGTCCAGCACGACCGCCCGCCCGCGACGGTGGTCGTCGCGTCCTCGCCGGCTCCGCGGCTATGATCACAGTTCACGTCAACTGGCTGGGGTGAGGTGGAGATGGTGACCGCGGTCCGGCACGACCACGCCGCCCAGCGCCGAGCGCCCGCCGCGCCGCGAACTGCCGGTCCCGATGCGGCGCCGGCATACCGGATCGGCGCGCTCGCCGCGCGCGTCGGGATGACCGAGCGGACCATCCGCTACTACGAGGAGGTCGGGCTGCTCGACACGGTCCGGCGGAGCGAGGGCGGCACCCGCGTCTACTCCGAGGAGAGCGCGCGGCGGCTGAGGTTCGTCCAGCGCCTCAAGGTCCTCGGCCTCTCGCTCGAGGAGATGCTCGAGCTCGAGCGGCTCTGGAAGCGGCACGGATCCAACCGCAGCGTCCTCCCGCGCCTCATCGAGCTCCTCGACGCGCACCTCGCGGCGACGAGCGAGCGCCTCGCGGCGCTCGCGACGCTGCGCGACGAGATCCGCGCCTACCGCGAGCACGTGGCGCAGCGGCTCCTCGCCGAGGACACGGCCCCGATCACGGCCGAGGGCATGGTCGCGGATGCGGAGGGGCGGCAGTGACCCCGAAGGCACCCGGCGATGTCGTCATCCTGTCCGCCGCCCGCACGCCGATCGGCGCGTACCGCGGCGGCCTCGCGCCGCTCGCCGCGACGGCGCTCGGCGCGATCGCGATCCGCGCCGCGCTCGAGCGCGCGAAGGTCCGTCCCGCGGACGTCGACGAGGTCTTCATGGGCCAGGTCGTGCAGGCCGGGGCGGGGCAGTCACCGGCGCGCCAGGCCGCGCTCGGCGGAGGGCTCCCGGTCGGCGTGCCGTGCACGACCGTGAACAAGGTGTGCGGCTCCGGGCTCAAGGCCGTCATGCTCGCCGCGTCGCAGCTGCGCGCCGGCGAGGCCGCGCTCGTCGTCGCCGGTGGCATGGAGTCGATGTCGAACGCGCCCTACCTGCTGCAGGGCGCGCGGGCCGGGCTCGCGCTCGGGGGCCAGTCGCTCGCCGACGCGAACCTCATCGACGGGCTGACCGACGCCTACGGCGGCGGGCCGATGGGTGCCTGCGCCGAGCGGACGGCGGCCTCGTGCGGGCTCACGCGCGAGGAGCAGGATGCCTTTGCGCTGCGGTCGTACCAGAAGGCGCTCGCCGCCCAGCGTGCCGGGGCGTTCGACGCGGAGATCGTGCCGGTGGAGGTCGCCACGCGGAAGGGGACCACGACCGTCTCGCGCGACGAGACGCCGCGCGAGACGAGCCGCGAGAGCCTCGCCGCGCTCGCGCCGACCTTCGCCACGGGCGGGACGATCACGGCCGGGAACGCCTCGAAGGTGAACGACGGCGCTGCGGCGCTCGTCGTCGCGACGGCCGGCCGCGCCGCCGCGCTCGGCCTGGTCCCGCTGGCGCGGGTCGTCGCGCAGGCGCAGCACGCGCTCGAGCCGGACCGCTTCCTCCTCGCGCCGAGCGGCGCGATCAGGCGCTGCCTCGAGAAGGCGGGCTGGTCGATCTCGGACGTCGATCTCTTCGAGGTCAACGAGGCCTTCAGCGGCATCGAGATCGTCCGGCGCGAGCTCGGGATCGCGGAGGAGCGCTTCAACGTCAACGGTGGCGCCGTGGCGCTCGGGCATCCGATCGGTGCCTCCGGTGCGCGGCTCCTCGTTACGCTGATCCATGCCCTGCATCTGCGCGGGGCGCGCCGCGGGGTCGTGGCGGTCTGCCTCGGCGGCGGCGAGGCGGTCGCCCTCGCGGTGGAGACCGCGTGAGCCGGCGATGATCCAGAGGATCCAACACATCGGCGTCGTGGGGGCGGGGACGATGGGCGCGGGGATCGCACAGGTGTGTGCCACCGCGGGGCTCGAGGTCACGCTGGTCGACGTCGCGGCGGACGCGCTCGAGCGCGGCCGGGCCGCGATCGCGGCCTCGCTCGCCCGGCTCGCGGGGGAGAAGCGGGCGCCCCGGCCCCCGGCGGGGGGCGG
>Ga0082335_1005598_pt1 | contig 17155 bp, 22 predicted proteins | sample Subgrocontami58m_FD_72375 | JGI IMG/M metagenome (GOLD analysis project Ga0082335, IMG submission 72375) | Subsurface groundwater microbial communities from S. Glens Falls, New York, USA - GMW37 contaminated, 5.8 m (SPADES assembly) (version 2) ... | reverse complement strand
TTTTACAAATCCTTCAATATTTTCTAAAATTAGCTTAGTTTTGGACTCTAATTTAACTTTCCTCATAGGATATACTTAGTATATCCCATATATAAACTTATCGTCTATGCTTTATACTTGCGAAACACAAGAAATAGAATTGGAAAATGAACTTGATAGAATTCAGTATCAAATACAGAAGACTGGAGGTCATCTAAGTAAAATGACTGAACAAGAATATCTTGAGCTAAGAACACATGAGAAAAAGATTGCAAGAAACCCAAGAGCAGAGGATGTTCCAATTGAAAAGGTTGTTGAAGACCTTGAAAGATACGGTTCTGCTGATAGTAAACTATTGTCTAAAGCATTTTTCAAAAACACTATTGAACAAGGTAGAAAAGCAAGTGTTGCGGGTAGACATGGTAAAGTTGTCTATTTTGGAGTTGGAGACTATGTACATGGTAATCAATTTGAATTAGGTTTACTTAGTGCCCATACCCCCGGAAGTTCTGGAGGCGGTGGGTGGGGATTTAATGGCGATAGAAGGTTAATTATTTCAAGAAAGAGAGATTATCATTTACCTATTGATCCAGAAAAGTGGTTAAAAAATACTGAAGCTTATGTAATGGAAAGTTATGGCGGGGAACTGGAATATAAAGTCTTTGGAGATCCTTCTGCTAAAACTTTGATATATATAGCAATTGAAAAAGCAAAAATAGAATAGTTAGGGGAGCGTGTAACCCTAACAATTTTTACAAAGTTTAACCCAAACTAAAATATTTAGGGAGTTAAAATAATGTTTTTTAGTCATCGTCGATAAAATTCTATTTTTACTCGTGAGATTCTTAACATAGGGTTTAACTTTTCGTGAGCGTTAATCCTTAGGATTAAGTTAGCTACATAAACCGAATAACTAACGAGGTTTATGGTTCACTGCTCCGAAAGAGAGCATTACTAAAAACTACAACTCTTCAATTTAATATTTCTAATTAAATTTATATATAGTAAATAGTTATTACATTTATGCTACCAGATAGAGTTGCAGCATTGATTGTGAAAGATAGGAAATTATTACTTGTTACAGGTTATGATGAAAAAGTTTATTGGACTCCTGGTGGAAAGATTGAAGGAGGAGAATCTTATGAAACTTGTCTAAAAAGAGAACTTTATTCTGAACTTAATATTAAAGTAATTTCATCTAAACATTATATGTCTATTACACTTCCCAATCAAATAAAAGGCGAAATGCAAGAAAATCATTACTATTTAGTCCAATATAATGGTAAGATTAAACCTAAACAAGAGATAACAAAAACTATTTGGTATTCAAAGCAAAACTTTAGTGATAAAGACATACCTATTTCTGAAGGATTTCTAAATAAAGTTATTCCTAAATTAATAGAAAATAATTTTTTATAATTGGGGAAAACCTCATTAAATCGATTCTAAAGTCAAAAAGAAACATTTAAATATACACATGTATACAATTGTATATGGAAACAACAATAAGAATAAATCCCAATACTAAAGAAGAACTTGATAGTTTCAGGCAATATAAAAATGAAAGTTATGATGAGTTGGTTAGAAAACTAGTCGTTATCGCAAAAACTTGTGAAAAAGAACCTAAGCTAAGCCAAAAAACTATTCAAGAGATAAAAGAAGCAAGAGAAAGAATAAAAAAAGGTGAGTTTTACACAGAAGAAGAAGCTAAGAAGATTCTAGGATTATATAGATAACTGCGCAGGTTATATGACATTTTGTACGCAGTTCTCTATCTGGAAAACTGCGACTATACGTGCTATAAATCACGCAGTTATCCATAATAAGAATTATAAATCTACATTATCTATTCTATTTATGTATAATCTTATTTTTGAAAAGAGTGCTTTAGAAAGTTTGAATAAACTTGAACCACAGATAAAAGAGAGGATTTGGAATAAACTTCAACAATGTAAAGAAAATCCTTTTAGATTTCTTGAACATTTAGAATAAATTGATGGATTTAAATTAAGAGTTGGAGATTACAGAGCGATAGTCGATGTCGATAATTCTATAAAAACCATTAAAGTTTTAAAAGTAGGACATATAGAGATTTCCGGTGATTGTGTTAGAATTTAGTTCGGAAATCTCTAATACATCTTTTCCTAAAAATCTAACCTAATCAAGGAAAAGATGTATAGAAAGAATATTTATGAAAGATAATTTCTACATCGTGAGGAAAAAGTTGGGGAGTTAATTCTTACAGCCTAAAACAGAAAGATTTATATAGTAGTTATAGTTACTATATAACATACAAAAATCTCATGATTTTTGTCTGATTAAAATTTATAAAATTTTAACATGGAAAAAACAACTATACAAATAAACTTTGAAACTCTTGGAAGATTGAAATCTCTTAAAAACTTTGAAAGACAATCTTATGATGAACTCCTAAATAGTTTAATAAATAATTGTGAAGAAGAAAGGTTAAGTGAAGAAGAGATTAATGAGATACAAAAAGGGCTGGAAGATGTTAAAAAGGGAAAAGTTTATCCTATTGAGGTTGTGGCAAGAGAATTAGGAATTGCTCTGAAATAAAATGTTTCAAATTGAGTTAACTGAAACAGCAAAAGATTTTCTTAAAAAATTACAAGAAAAAGATGCTGAAATCATATTAAACAAAATATATTCAATTAGAGAGAATCCATATAGATTTTTAAAAAGGTTACAAGGTGAAAAATTATGGAGACTAAGAATTGGAGATTATCGGGTGGTTGTTGACGTTATTGTTTCTATGAATAAAATTATTGTGATTAGAATTGGTCACAGAAAAAATATTTATGACTAAACTTTCTATATCAAGAGGAAAAAGTTGGGGAGTTAATCCTTAGGACGTCAAGATTTTTCAAATCTTGAGCGCATCCAAGAATCTTTGATTCTTGGTGTTAACTTATCGTGGGGGTGTGAAGACCTTACTAGAAAAGAGATAGAATTTTAAACTAGAATTTTTATAATACATTATGAAGAGCAAAACCCAGATAATATTAATCCATGGTGGGATGACTTTCAAAAATAGAAGAGATTATTTAAGTTATCTAAGGACCAGAAAAATATCTATTGAAAAAAAGATAAAATGGAGTGAGGCATACTTTGACAAAAAACTAGGAAAGCATTTTGAAATTATTAGACTCAGTATGCCCCTGAAAGAAAATGCAAAATATAATGAATGGAAAACCCATTTTGAGAGATATTTTCCATATTTTAGAAATAATATTATATTGGTAGGTTCATCATTAGGTGGGATTTTTCTAGTAAAATATCTGTCAGAGAATAAATTTCCTAAAAAGATATTATCTGTTTATCTAATTTGTCCTCCATTTGACAACACAATAAAAGGAGAAGACTTAGTTGGCGGGTTTAAACTTAAATCAGATTTATCCCTGATTGAAAAGAATTCTAAAAATATTAGTTTGTTGTTTTCTAAGGATGATGATGTCGTTCCCTTGTTTCATGCTAAGAAATATGCAAAGAAAGTAAGAAACGCCAGAATTATAATCTACAAAAGTAAAAATGGGCATTTTAAGATATCTAAATTTCCTGAACTTGTAAGAATGATAAAAAAAGACGTGAATTTGGATAGTCCTTAGTAAGGTCTACAGAATGAATACCTTCTTAATAATCTCCCGAACTTAGAAAAACTTATCGTCGCTGATGAAATTTGATTCTAGTTAAATGCTCCCGCAGGAGCGTTAACAGCATAATTTTATGAAAATTTTAGATATTTTTGGGGAGCGTTTAACTAGTAAATACTAATCTTACAAACGATAACTTAATAAAAACTTATCACATCCACCAACTATGGAAACTGAAAACCATCAAATAGACAAATTTATTCAGGCGATTGAAGAAAGTTTTAGTGGACTAAATCCTAAAACTTACTGGCCTTTAAATGGAGGACAAATTGATGCTTATTTTGATGTTGATGAAGCATTAGATATGTATTATCGCTTAAATAAACTAAAAGAAAAAATGAGTATAAAGGAAATAGCAGATTTAATGCCCCAAGCAGACATAATAAGAATTTTTTTAGAACATAATGCTATAATTGGTTTAAAAGTCGCAAAAAAATTAGGAATTGCAAATATAAGCACAGAAGATAGAGTAAAATACACTCTATTTCTATTTGACATTTTAAAACATAAAGTTAAGAACGATATTTTCTGCTTAGATGGAAAAAATCTTATTCTTGATGAGAAAGAACTTTCTAGATTATTAACGGAAACGGAATGGGATAAGCCAGACTCACAGGATGATAAAAAGAAAATTGCTTTTTTTACAGTCATGGCAAATAACCTTTGTTATACACTTTATTATGATATTTTTATGACCGGTGGATTTTATCTTCATGGTCCTTATGATGCTAGTGAGAATTTTGGCGAGGGGGCAATTATGTTAATTAGAGAATTTCACGACTTAAATCCAAAGGAAATCTGGCCAGATTTACAAATGCCTTATCAAAAATTAAAAATTTGTGCAGTTTATAAGAACTTAGACTTAAAGATAAATTTTGTAAATCATCCCATTACAAAAGATTCAATTGGAGATAAGTTAATTGCTTATAAGATTTACTTAGATGACAGAGAGCTAGAATTTAATAGAATTGATGAATTAATAGAAATTCTTCATAAAGTCTCCTCACAACAAACTAAAAAAATTAATGCTTTATCCGACTTAGATAAAGTTAGAAAGGGTGCAGAAATTGCATTTTATCTTTTTAGACAACTAAGAAAAAACATGGGTGATGATTGGAGACCCCCTAAAGAAATTGAAGAAACAATAGAGAAATTTGGAGAGAAATTCATAAAACAATTTCAATATCAGGAAAAACCCAGCATGGAACATTGGAAAAAGATTTATGACCCAAGAGATGATTATTACTAATTTTATTGACCTAAATTTAGGAAAACTCGGGGAGCGTTGAATCAGCCCTAAAAAAATAAAAATCATTCTGGAACCTCAACTAAAAACATGCAAAAACCTTATCGTCGAGAAAGTCTTCATTTTACTCGTGAGAACCTTAACCTAAAGTTAAACATATCGTGGGGGCGTTGAACTTACTTTAAATCTAATACCTAAACAACAATAAACAATATAAATGCTGATTTTTTTAAAGAGGGATGAATGAAATGATAAAAGGGGAGATAATACCTAATGCTGGACAGCAGATGGCTGGGCAAGGTTCTCAAAGCTATGGGCAGGGCATTGGACAAAGTGGGCAAGGATTCAAGAGGCATATTGCTTATAAGTTTAAAATAGGGCAGGTTATTGCCGGGAATCAGATATTTGACGAGGATAAATTAAGTTCTATTGAAATAAATGGGCGGAGAGTCTCTAGAGTTAATATTATTGCAAATGTTATTGACAAATATATTCAAGAGGGGGAGAAGCATTATGGTACTGTTACTATTGACGATGCCACTGGACAGATTAAGGTTAAGTTTTTTGGAGATGAAGTTGAGAAGATAAAAGAGCTAAATCAAGGAGATACGGTTTTAGTAGTTGGTTTATTGAGGAGCTGGAATAACGAAGTATATTTGACTTCGGAGATTATAAAGAAAAAAGATTCCAGGTATTTACTTGTAAGAAAATTAGAGACGGACTTAGAAATGCCAAGGATTTTAGACAAAGAAAAAATTGCAGAGTTGAAGGATAAGATTGTTGAGATGGTGAGAAAGGCAGAAGAAAGCGGAGGAATTGATACTGAAAAGATTATTATGGAGTTGAAAGAGCCTCCTGAAATAATAAATAGTGAAGTAAAAAAGCTTTTGGAAGATGGAGTTATTTATGAACCAAGGCCAGCTAGATTGAGGTACTTAGGCTAGATTTTTATTTTTTCTTGGACTTTTTAGTTTCTGTTTTGATATTATATTTTGCGTTTGAATCAAGTTTATAAATTCGAGCTTAAAAAGTGCCTTATAATTTACTCCCCCTTTTTATGATACACTATACTTGCAGTGTAAAATGCTCTTTCGGGTAATCCTTCTCTTTCTGGGGCAGGTAAGCAATATAAGGACCATTTACTTGTATTACTTCAGCGTCTAACATAAACATACTCATTTCTGTCTCAAGTAATGAAAAAGCTAAATGTTTTCTGGTCCTTTTTTAAATAGCTTAATTATTGCCATAAAGCAAATAATCATTAGCAGTTTAAATTCATTATTATACTAGAAAGCTATGTTCAGCTTTTCTGAAAAATTATTGGCAGAAACGGGGGCTATATTTATAAACTGTTCTTTACGAATGTTAATATGGAAGAATATGAAAAGCTACTGGAAAAAGCGTACAAGGAAGTTAAGGTAGTTGAGAAGGGGAGCGAGAGATTTGAAGTGCCTAAAGTATCGGGGCAGATAATGGGAAGCAACACTTTTATTACTAATATTTATCAGATTGCGTCGTATCTGAGAAGGCCAGTGGATCATCTTGCTAAATTTTTGCAGAAGGAACTTGCCGTTTTTGGCAGATTGGATAATTCTAGGCTTATACTAAAAATAAAAGTGGGTTCTGAAAAAGTTAATGAGAAAGTTGAGAAATATACAAAAGAATTTGTTATTTGTCCTGTTTGCGGGAAACCCGATACGGAGATTGTTTCTGAGAAGGGAATAAAACAGAAACATTGTTTAGCTTGCGGGGCTAAGAGCCCTGTGAAATATCATTTGTGAATTTGTTAAACTCTATTTTTAAAAAAATTCTCTATACCTGTTCTGATTACTCTATTTAATGTTTCTTTTGAAGACTTAGCATTATCTTTAACAGGGTTCATGGTTCTTTCAAGCTCACTATCTCTTAATGCTTCTGAATTTGGAAATAATTTTTTGAAAATATCGTAAATACATATTACCATAGTTATTGATTCAAGTGATTCAACATGTAATTGCATATATTGTATGAAGTTATCTCTAATTATTCTTGCTTTTCCTTTAGGTATATCTCCTGTTAATAATTCATCTTCATAATCTGTTAAATCATCATAAACCATTCTTTGCCGCATCAACATATCATATCTTTCAATTGTAGAAACTAAGGCATGGTATAATGCTTCTTCATTGTTTTCTGGCTTATTTTTCATGAAAATTTCATTAAGCGAAATTATTTAAATATATCTACATCTGGTTTAATATGGAAAAAAAGTTTTTTGTTAAGATACATAGGTCATATAGAAGCGTTGTTGCTATTTGTGATGCTGAATTAATAGGGAAGAAATTCGAAGAGGGTAAAAGGCAGCTGGATGTTAGAGATAATTTTTACAGAGGCGAAGAGTTGGGTTCGGATAAAATTGTTGAAGTAATGAATGCACAGAGGAGAGAGGATGCGACTTTTAACATTGTTGGAGAACATTCAGTAAGAGCTGCGATAAACATAGGCTTAATCGATAAAAATAATGCGGGCAAGATTAACGGTGTTCCCTTTGCTTTAATTTTGTTTTAAGAGAATTCATATTTGTTTAGAATCCTAAAGCTATGAGAAGACTTCTTTATGCCACAACCAAAATATTGTTTAATTTTCTCAATGCCTTGAAGAATTTAATTGATTAAACGATTATTAATAAACGTCTATGACAAATATATTAAAGGTTATTTTTCTTACAATCTATTATAAAATATATTTTTAATTCATATCATCTAAGCAGAGGGAATTCGTATCTGCTAACGGCTGAGAAGTCACAAAGAAAATTATCTTAATTACACCTGACAAATAGCCTAATTTTCTCAAGGTTTTGAAGAATCTAATTTGCTGGAAGGCATATTAACAACTGCATCTTTTGAATCGGAACAAAGACACATTGCATATCGCAATAATGAGATTGTAGTTGATAACATCTATTAGAGAAAAATTTATCTGTTGAAAACGATAAATTTTTCAAATATCTGGCTCTATAAATTTTAAGCAAATATCTGTTAGCAGATACCCCAATAACGCACATTTAAATACCTTAATTTTCATATAAATATACTGAAATCAAGTAAGATAATAAACGTCTATGAAATAGTGGTTGTTAGGAACAACGTAACTATTTCTAGTGAATAATTGATTAAAGCTGAACGAAGTGTCAGAATAGAAAATGCATAAAATAGAAAAATTTAGAGAATTAGGATTAAACGAAGGAGTCTTGAAAGTAATCGGAGAAATGCATTTTGAAGAACCAACTGAAATTCAAGAAAAAGCTATTCCTCTTGTTTTAGCGGGAAAAGATGTTATTGGAATGTCTGCTACTGGTTCTGGAAAGACTCTTGCATTTGGAGCCGCGATTATCGATAAAGTTGAAAGCGGAAAGGGAATACAGGCATTGGTTATGGCTCCTACTAGAGAATTGGCAGAACAGAATGCTAAGTCTCTAAAAAATTTTTCAAAATATAACCGGTTAAATATTATTGAAGTTTATGGCGGAGTTGGAATGGTAGGACAGATAAAAGGGATTGAAAGGGCAGATGTTGTTGTTGGCACTCCTGGAAGAATCTTAGACCATTTAGAAAGAAGGACTTTGAATTTTGGAAGATTAAAAATACTTGTTTTAGATGAAGCAGATAGGATGGTTGATATGGGGTTCTTGCCCGATGTTGAAAAAATAATAAGAGCTTGCCCCGTAGAAAGACAGACTATGCTGTTCTCGGCTACAATTTCTCCCGATGTTAATTACATAGAGAGAAAATATATGAAAAACCCTAAATCTATTTCTGCTGAATCTTATGTAGATGCTTCTAAGCTTAAACAAATTTATTATGATGTGCCAAACCATTTGAAGTTTTCTTTACTTGTGCATCTATTAAAACAAGAAAAGACCGGGTTGGTAATGGTATTTTGCAATACAAGGAGAAACGCTGACTTTGTTGCCAGGAATCTGATAAGATATGGGTTGTATGCTACTGCAATTCATGGAGGTTTGAGCCAGAATAAAAGAACAAGAACTATGGATGAATTCAAAGCAGGGCAGACAAATATTTTGATTTGCACAGATGTTGCTGCTCGCGGTCTCGATATAAAGAATGTTTCCCATATTTACAATTATGATATGTCAAAAAACAGTACTGAATATATTCATAGAATTGGGAGAACTGCAAGAGCTGGAAAAGAGGGCGAAGCGATAAGCCTTGTATCAAACAGAGATTATGAAGGTTTTGCAAAAGTTAAAGAAGATGACTCATTGAATATTAAAAAAATTGATTTACCTCAATTTGAAAGCATCATCCCCAAGTTTTCTGAAGGGTCTGGAGGAGGATATGGGGGAGGACATTCTGGACGGGGCGGAGGATATTCACATGCGAGAGAGGGGGGTTCTGGAGGAGGATTTTCCAGAGGCAGATCATTTGGAGGAGGAAGAAGTTATGGCGGTGGAGGACATTCAGGAGGAGGAAGTAGAGGCGGAGGATATCCTCGCGGGGGAGGCAATAGAGAGGGAGGAAGCAGATTCGGAAGTTCTAGAGGGGGAAGTTCAAGGGGCGGTTCAGGCAGAAGTTTTAGTCGAGAAAAAAGATACTAAGAATTTACATAATTAAGTTACTCATTAGTATAAATTCTCTGATAAGACAATTTACAAATAAAGTAACACTATCAAGTAAATTGTCTATAGTAAAAAGAACTTGTTATTTTTTAAAATCCTTGCAGTGTAGATTGTTGTTTATCTGGAAACAAGGCTTTCCAAGTTGCCCAGGTTTTTCTGAAAAGACCTGAATCTTTTAGGGCATTTCCGTTCTTTTTTAGAAATTCTTGAGTTATTGGGTCTGAAGGATAACCTGAACCAGTATCTCCATAGCTAGAAAATTCTTTTTTGATCTTTGTAATTTCTTCTTCTCTTTGAACTTTTGCAATAATTGATGCTGCCGAAACAGAAACATGATTTGCATCTGCTTTATGTTCGCAAAACAATTCTATATTGTCGGTAATTCGAATATATTTCCTTAAAGTAATTGTCCATGCTTTTATATTTACAGAAGGACAGTCAACAATTATTTTTATCTTTTCTTTTGTATATTTTCCTTTATTTATCTCATTAATTATTTTTGCCATTGCCTGCGCTTCCAGTGTGTTTAAGTTAGTGCCTGATTTAATTGAAGAATCAATTTCATTAGGGGAAAGCTTTTCTACTTTGTCTGCAAGAGAATTTTCTTTTATTAATTTTGCAAGTCTTGTCCTTTCTGGATGTATAACCTGTTTTGAATCTCTAACATTATATCTCTTTAGTAATTTTTCTTGCTCAGAATTTACCAAAACTCCTGCTAGAATCATGGGGCCAATTAAGGGCCCGCGGCCTGCGTCGTCTATTCCTAATGTTAACATGTATAAAATAATTTTAAGGAGTTTATAGATTTTTGTAAATTAAGTAAATATAAAAACATTCTTAAATTGTAGTTTCTTAGGATGATTATGACGCAAATATTAGTCTTCGGAACAAGCACAACTTATGGAGCATGGGACATTGAAGGTGGATGGGTCCAAAGATTAAGGAAATATTTAGATGAAAAACAGCTCGAAAATTCTGAATCGTATTATATAGTTTATAATTTAGGCATTTCTGGAAATACAACAAAAGATATTCTTGAGAGAATTGAATTTGAGGCCAAACAAAGATTAAAATTGAAAGATGATGGTGAGGAAGTGATTTTTTTAATTCAGGCTGGAGTAAATGATGCAATAATCAATAATAAAACCAAGAATTTTCATGTGCCTATAAAGGATTATGAAAGAAACATTGAGAAAATCATTGACATTTCAAGAAAACTTGGAGATAAAGAGAAAACCGATAATTTGAGCACCGCTTCATCGGTTTTCTCTAATGGATCAAACCTTCCGACCGGTCGTATGATCAACGGTTTGATCCATAAAGTTGTTTTTATTGGGAATAAACCTGTAAATGAAAAGCTTGTTGACCCGATTCCATGGCTCCCGGGACATTCGTATTTGAATAAATTCATCGAGCAATATGAGAAAAAAAACAAAGAGGTTTGTTTAAGGAATAAGATTAATTTTATTGATGTCTTTAATATCTTTAAAGATAAAAATAACGAGATGCTTTCTCCTGACGGAGTTCATCTTAATTCCAAAGGGCATGAGAAAATGTATGAAATAGTTAAAGATTTTTTGATTGAGCATAAAGTTATTTGAATTTCACTAGAAAGGAACTTCTCTTTCTTTTTCTTCTTTTAACTTATTAATAAACTCTTGATGATAATTATCGTTATCTTTTATTAATGTTATTGGAAACTGCTGAAGAGGGTAAGAATTTATAGACATTCTTTTAGACGTTTTTGTTCTCCTTATAGTAAAATCTTTTGGATTTAAAAAAACATCTTTTAATGCTATTTCTGGCTCTGTAAAAAATAATTCAAATGCTCTTGTCGAAAAGTTTGTAACTGGATTTGACATTTCAGTTTCACATCTCGTGTATAAATCTGATAAATCTGAACCATTCTGATGAATATGATAAATTACGCTGAATGGCAAGCCCACCATGTAAGAAGTGTTTATTGTTAGAAAGTTTATAACTTGATCTTCCCTATAATCCTTGACATGCCTTTCTATGCCTCTAACTGCATATCTGAACATGGTAAAGTAAATCCTAGGATTTTCAATTGGAAAGTCTGATAATTGGAGTCTATGGTATTTATCAATTTGCTCGTCTTTTAACATAATTCTTCTTGTATGGCCAGCACATTTGACTTCAATATATCTCTTTCTTTCATAATGTGTTAAATCAGGTTCGATATCCGCTAATTTTTTATTTCTATTTCTAGTTTCTCCTGCGAAAATAGCTTGAGCTAACGCCTCATAAAAATCCCTTAAAATTCTATTAACTTGGGGTGAACTAAATGGAAGGGTTTGCTGGACTTCGAATGATATTTTCCCTCTTTTGGGTTTAAAAACTTTAGAATGTTTTAACCTTGCCTCTATGAATTTACTATCTAACATGGTTTTGCATTTGATACATTAGTTATAAATATTATGGTCATTTATTTTTTATAGAAATTAAGGTATTAGAAAAACTAGAACGATGCTTTAGAAAGGTTTTTAAGCACTGCCTGAAATCGTTTTTAATGAACGAATTAGATGTTGTAATTAATGAGAAACCTCCTAAATGGCTGGTATCAAGACTTACTGGTGCAGTTCTAAGATGTAAAACCCTTGATGAATTGCAAGTACGCAGAGCAATTGGATCGATATTATGTCCAATACTTCATAATGCTGTTGCTAGAGAAGAAGGCGACTTGTACTTAAAGAGAGTTGTAAATAGAGGAACTCACTTTAGTGTGCCAATTGAATTTAATGCAAAGTTGACTTGGGCTAGAAAAGCTGCAAAGGTCTGGAGAATTTATGATGAAATGGCTACATCTGGAAAGAGAGTATCTTTGAATAGTATAGGCAGAAAGGCAGGGATTGATTATAATTGTGTGGGAAGAATTTTAGATAGGTTGGGAATAGGGCGAGGAAAAGTTGCTCATAGAAAAATTAACTTGTCTGCTGAACATAGAGATGCAGTAGATAGAACCTTGGGGGCTTATGGAAATTTGGCTGCCTCTGATTTAGCTTATTTTTTACGAACTGGAGAGCATGTCATTTATAATCATAGGCGTAATTTGATTGCACGTGGGCAGGGAATTGGCAGCTGTGAGAGAGTTACTGGGCTAGAATTGGCCTCTAGGATTTATGAATGTACTCATGAAACAGATTTTTCCAATACCGAAATAGGAAATTATGTTGGTTGTTCAGAAAGAACAGTTGAGAGAAAAATTGGAGCAAGTGGAGTCTTGGTGCCGTTAATTTCTAAAGTTTTAAGAACTGTGTATCCCGCAAGAGTAAAAGATGTTCCTTACCGTAATAAAAATGATAAATTTGATTAGCAGACAAATTATAGAGGATTTACATAATTAAGTTACTCATAAAGTGTAAATCCTCTAATAAGACATTTTACACCATAGTAACCAAATCAAGTAAAATGGCTATAGTAAAAAACATCTGGAATGACTGAGAGTCACTCTAGCTTTAATAGCGAGGATGGGAACATAACCTTTTGTCGTTCTACCGAGTTTTTTCATACTATTGCGCCTTGCATCTCTGGTATGTGCAACACAATAAAGTTTCTAATCTCTGTTTTATATTGTGTATTCAATGAAAGACCAGTAAATCTTCCTTTCTTATAAACTATTATCCATCCAATTTTCTTAAGTTCTTTTATACAAATATCTAAATTTTGAAATCTCTTAAAATGTTCAGTTCTATCATATTTATGCCCCCAATTATCTTTACGAGCAAGTTTACGCATAATTTGTGCTTTTTCTAAATCAATGTTTAGCATATTCTTATAAAAATTATATATTTTTAAATGTTTCTATCTTTGAAATATTTTATAATGGGATGGAAAGGTTTAAATAATTGATTAATTGATTAATTCTATGAAAGTAAAAGAAAATAAAAGCTTATTTTTGAAGCAGTTTGGCGACACACCACAATTACGTGTATTAGATTTTCTTATAGATAATTATAATTTTGATTTTCCTATGACAGAAATAGCACGAGAAAGTAATGTCAGTTATAATTCTATTAAAATTTTTTTTCCTTATTTGATTAGTTCAGAGATTATTGTAAAAACAAGGCATATTGGTAAATCTGACTATTATAAACTAAATTTAGAAAGTCAATTTGTGAAAAACCTTATAAAATTAGATTGGAGTCTGGTTGAAGAAAGCGTTGTGATAGAAACTCATTCGCAGAAAAGAGCTCAATTAGTCGAAGCGTAAAAATAGCGAGGGTAGGAATGTAACCTTTTGTAGAATTACCGAGTTTTGGGTATTAACAACATTTGATTAATATTAAATTATTCTAATCTTCTAAACTTTCCAAACCTAATATAAGAAAAAACCATAATAGGTTTTGACGATATTACGATAATCACATTATAATTTATTCAGAAGATATATATTGTACACCAGATGGAAAAGTATTATAATGAACAAACATATTAACCTCATCTACAAAATGGATAGAACTAATTTCTGCCAGTTCCGATAATGTTGGCTTACTTTTAAGCCAAAAATCTCCAATCATTTCTCTATCTTTAACATACAGACCATCCCTCAAAACGTAATCAACTCCTTTAGAATGTCTTAGATTTCTTTCATCTAAAAATTTAGATGTTTCTTCACTCATCTCAAGACATGGTGGTGAAAAACGCACACCCTCCTTAGAATAAATATGCCCGCCCATGTGTTCGTCTACCTGATAGCCTCTTGACAATGCGAAATCCACAATAGATACATGAATAAAAACTGCTTTTAATTTTTCCAGTAAATCTCCCATAAGTTTTCCATCAAGAATGTCTTCCATATTCATAAGAGGCTTCCCATTCCTATTCAAAAGTCGCGGACTACTTGTGTCTGACACTATTACTTTATTATACCATTGTCGAGGATTTATTTCTTCCATAATTATCCATTTTTTCAAGTCTATTTAAATCTTCCCATTATGTTACTACTTTAAAAGAAAAACATAGCGAGGGTGGGATTTGAACCGCACGATCTCGAGGTTCCCCACTTGAAACATTTCTTCGAAATGTGTTATGGGCCTCGCGAGGACTCCAGGCTCCTCTACCCCGCTGTATATAATTAGGTTTTAATGTACTTTTAAAGTTAACTACTTAAACCAGTAGATGAACATTTTACAGTGTTGCATAAATATGGGAAAGTTTAAATAACATAATGATTATTGGAGGAAAGGAAAAATAAAGAGGATATGATGATGGCAGAAATAAGAAAAAAGATTAAGAATGTTTTTATGTCAAGATTCTTGAATTTGAATCTTGATTATCCAAAAGTCCCTAAAAGCAAGGACTTTTTAATTTTATCTTTGGCGTTGATATTTTTATTTGTGGTTAGTTTTGTTTTTGTTGAGGCGGGAAGCATTGCTCGGTCTTTTTCTAGTCCTTCTGTTCCTAAAGGAGGAAGTTTATCTGTTAATTTGAGTGTTATATTAAATTCTTCGGATAATTTTTATATTATTGAGGATTTTATTCCATTTGGAGGATGGAGTCTTGTTTATTTTGGAGGAGGAAATGTAAATTTAACAGCAAATTCTAGAAGAATAGTTTTTGTTAATTATACTTCTCCGGCTAATGGTATTTTAAGTTATGTTATCACTTCCCCTACTACGACTGGAAGCTACGTCTTCGGAGGAAATTATACTATGGGGAACAATTTTTCTAATGTTATTGGAGGAAGTAATTCTATAACTGTTAATTCTTGCATTATAAGTGCTGATTGCAATGATGGAGTTTCTTGCACTAACGATTATTGTGATACTGTAACTGGAGAATGCAGTATTAATCCGAATGATAATGCTTGCAACGATGGTTTATTTTGCAACGGAGTAGAGTTTTGTGATGCTCAATTGGGATGCAGAGCTGGAACGCCAATAACGTGTTCAGATTCTTTTACTTGCACAGAGAATGTGTGCAGTGAAGCTAGCTCATCATGTAATCCTCCCCTTATTAATAATAGCCGATGTAATTCAGGAGAGATTTGCAGTCCAACAAATTTTCCTGCTCCTATTGGGTGCGGTTTAGTTGGTAGCTGCGTAGATTTAGACAATGATAAATTGTTTGATTATGACGCTGCTGTTTGTCCTACTGGAAAAGATATTTGTCCTTTTACAAATGATACTTATTTTGTTAACAACCCTGCACAGTTAGATAATTATCTTCCTACAAATGGAAGCCTCAATATATCCAATATTAATAGAAGCAATATTCTTGGTTATGATAACTTTACAATTGAGTTAAACCAAATTGGAAAGATAATATTCAAACAAAGAGTTAAACTTTATAGAATAAATGAGAGTGGTTGTTTTGAAAAACTAGATTTTAATTTGACTAAATTTGTTGATATTAAAAATAAAAAGATATTTGTCAATTCTAGTCACTTTAGTGAATTTAATAAGCAGGCAAGATTACAATTTAATAATATTGAATTTACTGATCCAAAAATACAAAGAGATGGAAGCGATTGTTTAACATGCAATGAAATCAGTTATATCAATGGAGTTTTTGTAGTTGATGTTTCTGGATTCTCAACTTATGAAGTTGTTGAAGGATTTGTTGCTGCTAATAATAACAATTATGGTAGCCCCGGAGGGAGCGGAGGCGATGGAGGAGCACCGACAATGCCTCAATGCAACGATAAGAAAGATAATGATGGAGATAGGAAGATAGATTATCCAAATGATACTGGCTGCACTAGTTTGATTGATAATTCTGAATTGGATGTTTCTGAAATTAATATAACTCGGGGAGCATTTTGCGTTGAAAATTGGGTTTGCGGAGATTATAATGAATGCGTAAATGGAGAAAAGACTAGAACATGCGATGATACAAATAATTGCGGGACAACTGCGAAAAAACCTACTCTAAGTGAGGAGTGCAGCGTTGGAGGCGAGAATGCAGGGGGGCCAGTGTTAAACAAGATAATTTTAACAACTTTGTTATCTGTATTTGGTGCGGCGGTTATTGTTGCGATTATTATTTTATTAGTGAAAAGATATAAAGCGAAAAAGAGCGAGAAATTATTGACACAGTCTATTAAATTTGATCAGCCCGCAGTTGTTTTATTGACAGCAATTGCCGTTTTTATTTTGTTAATGGTTATTTTAGGTTCTTTTTCGAATAATTTTTTGTTTTCTCCTTCTAGCATGAGTGTGGTTGCGAGTAGCAGTTTATTTTACCTTTTGTTGTTTTCTGCTTTATTTAGTTTTGTAATGTGGCTTGTTGTTATGAATAGAAACGCCAAGAGGAAGAAGAAAGTTAATCGAAAAGTTAGAAGGAATAAGAAGCGAAAGATTTAGATTGTTTCTACTTGACCACGTAGTTTTTATTAATTTAGAAGGGCACTTTATAGATGCAGTGTTGCATAAATCCATAAGTTCTCGACGATGAAACTTTAAACGAACTTTTAACTTATCGACGATAAAAAATAATTATGCAACACAGCACAATTAATACCCTATTTATATATGTGGTTTTTTGAATAATATCTAGTTCAGTTGATTGAACAATAGCTTGTTTTTGTCAAAGCAAAAACAAGAGGATTATTGAAATTTAGCCGTCTTTCAACAGGCTAAATTTCTGATTTTTACGATTATTAGCTCACTAACCAATTTA
>Ga0082335_1005597_pt1 | contig 17156 bp, 19 predicted proteins | sample Subgrocontami58m_FD_72375 | JGI IMG/M metagenome (GOLD analysis project Ga0082335, IMG submission 72375) | Subsurface groundwater microbial communities from S. Glens Falls, New York, USA - GMW37 contaminated, 5.8 m (SPADES assembly) (version 2) ... | reverse complement strand
GCGGGCGGTGCCGCTGATCGCCGGCTCCAACCTCATCGCCAAGGTCGTGTCGGGCCGCGACAAGCCCGCGGTCGTGGTGCTGTGGCAGAGCGTGGTCGGCGCGATCTGCTTCACGCCGCTCGGCCTCTGGTACTGGCAGACGCCGACGCTGCCGCAGTTCGGCCTGTTCCTGGCCGCCGGGCTCTTCGGCACCCTGGGTTACTTCTTCATCACCTGGGCCTACCGGCTGCTCGACATTTCCGCCCTGCAATCCATCACCTTCCTCGCCATCGTCTGGGCCGCCTTGATGGACGTGGCGGTCTGGGGCAAGACGGCCGACGTCTGGACCTTCGTCGGCGCTGCGATCATCGTGGCGGCCACGACCTACATCGCCCATCGCGAATCGCGCGCCGGGGCGGCCGCGGGAGGAAAGAAGAAATGACGGATCGTCTGGCCGGCAAAGTGGCCCTCATCACCGGCGGCGCGTCGGGCCTGGGTGAATGTGGCGCCATCCTGATGGCACGCGAAGGCGCGAAGGTGGTGATCGCCGACATCCAGGAGGACAAGGGCCGCGCGCTCGCCGCCAAGATCGGCAAGGCCGCCCACTTCACGAGGCTCGACGTCACCAGCGAGGAAAACTGGCAGGCCGCCATCGCCGAGGCGGTGAAAACGTTCGGCGCGCTGCACGTGCTGGTGAACTCCGCCGGCATCGGGCTCACCAAGACGGTTGAGGACATCACGCTGGAGGAATGGCGCCGCGTCCATGCCATCGACCTCGACGGCGTGTTCCTGGGTTGCAAGCACGGCGTGGGCGAGATCAAGAAGCACACCAGGACGCTGGGCGGCTCGATCATCAACATCTCGTCGATTTCCGGCATCATCGCCGGCGCCAACATGGCGGCCTACAACTCGGCCAAGGCGGGCGTGCGGCTGCTCAGCAAGTCGGTGGCGCTGCATTGCGCCAAGTCCGGCTACAACATCCGCTCCAACTCGGTGCATCCCACCTTCATCGACACGCCGATCCTCGACCGCCATCGCGTCCGCTTCGGCCAGGAAGTCATGCAGCAGAAGCTCGGCAAGCAGGTGCCGATCGGGCGCCTCGGCCGGCCCGAGGAAGTGGGCTGGGCGCTGGTCTTCCTCGCCTCCGACGAATCGAGCTTCATGACCGGCTCGGAAGTCGTGATCGACGGCGGCATTTCGGCAATGTGACGGCGCAGCCGTCATCCTGAACGCAGTGAAGGATCTCGCAACATGCTTCTCTCTCTCAACAATCATCGTGTCTACTTCGACCTCGCCGGCCCGCAGAACGCTCCCACGGTCTGCTTCACCCATTCGCTGAATTCCGACGGCGGCATGTGGGTCGAGCAGATGGTGCCGCTGCTGGCCGCGGGCTACCGCGTGCTGCGCCTCGACATGCGCGGCCACGGCGGCAGCGCGGCCGTCGACGGCGACTACACGATGGATGCGCTGGCGGCCGACGTGAAGGGTGCGCTCGACGTGCTGGAGATCAAGAAGGTCCATTTCATCGGCCTCAGCATCGGCGGCATGATCGGCCAGGGCTTTGCGCTCGCCTATCCCGACCGCCTGCTGTCGCTTTGCCTGTGCGACACGCAGCCTTCGACGCCGCCGGGCTCGGCCGGGACGTGGGAGGAACGCAAGGCGGTGGTGCGCAGCAAGGGGCTTGCGGCGCTGGCCGACGCCACCATGCAGCGCTGGTTCACCGACGAGTTCAAGAAAGTGAATCCCGTGCGCTGGCGCGAAATCCGCGACACGATCAGCGGCACCACGCCGGGAGGTTCCGCAGGCTGCATGTCGGCGATCCAGCACTTCGACTATCTCGACCGGCTGGCCACTATCAAGACGCCGACCCTGGTGCTCTGCGGCGACCGGGACGAAGGCACGCCGCCTGAGCGCAACAAGCTGATCGCTTCCACGATTCCCGGTGGCCGCTACGAGGAGATCGCCAAGGCGCGCCACCTGCCCAATGTCGAGCGGCCGGAGCAATTCAACCGCATCATGATGAGCTGGCTGGGCTCCAACCGTTAGGAATCAAGACATGGATTTCGCCTTCACCGAGCAGCAGCTCGCGATCAAGGACAGCGTCGGCAAACTGTGCGCCCAGTTCGACGGCAAATACTGGCTGAAGAAAGACAAGGAAGGCGGCTTCCCGGAAGACTTCTACCGGGCCATGGCCGACGCGGGCTGGCTCGGCATCGCCATGCCGGAGGAATACGGCGGCTCCGGTCTCGGCATCGCCGAGGCCGCGATCATGATGCAGGCGGTGGCCGAATCGGGCGCGGCGCTACAGGGCGCCTCGGCGATCCATCTCAACGTCTTCGGGCCCAACCCGATCGTGGTGTTCGGCACCGAGGAGCAGAAGAAGCGCATCCTGCCCGACATTATCGCCGGCAAGGTGAAGGGCTGCTTTGCCGTCACCGAGCCCGATGCCGGGCTCAACACCACGGCACTCGACACCAAGGCCGAGCGCGACGGCAACGGCTACATCGTGCACGGCAAGAAGACTTTTACCACCACGGCCTCGGTCGCCGACAAGATGCTGCTGATCGCGCGCACCACGCCCAAGGACAAGTGCAAGAAGGCGACCGACGGCCTCTCGCTGTTCTACACCGACCTCGACCGCTCCAAGGTCGAGATCACCGAGATCGACAAGATGGGCCGCAAGGCGATCGACACCAACCAGGTGTTCATCGACGGATTGAAGGTGCCGCTGGAAGATCGCATCGGCGAGGAAGGCAAGGGCTTCCACTATCTCCTGCACGGCCTCAACCCCGAGCGTATCCTGATCGCCGCCGAAGCCATCGGCATCGGCAAGGCAGCGCTGGCCAAGGCCACGCAGTACGCCAAGGAGCGCATCGTGTTCGGCCGCCCGATCGGCAAGAACCAGGCGATCCAGCATCCGCTGGCCGAGAGCTGGATGCAGCTCGAGGCCGCCAACCTGCTCGCCTTCAAGGCGGCATGGCTCTACGACAACGGCAAGGAGTGCGGCGCCGAAGCCAACTCGGCCAAGTATCTCGGCGCCCGTTATGCCTACGACGCCTGCGAGCGCGCCATCCTCACCCACGGCGGCTACGGCTACGCCAAGGAGTTCCACGTCGAGCGCTTCCTGCGCGAGGTCATGATCGCGCGCATCGCGCCGGTCAGCGAGCAGCTGATCCTGTGCTATGTGGCCGAGCGCGTCCTGGGACTGCCCAAGAGTTACTGACGCGCTACTGAGTCGGCACCGCCTGCTCGGCCACCACGCTGCCGAGATCGCCCAGGTTGCGGCGGATCTGTTCCAGGGCAAAGGCGAGCGCGAAGAAGCGGCCCGCCAGCTCGTCCGACAGGGCGCGCGTCAGGCCTTCCTGGCGAAGCGCCGCCATTTCGGCCATCGCCGCGGCATGGGCCTGGTCGAGCGCCGCCGCGTCGGGCGGTGGCTGGCGGACCAGCAAGGCCGCGGCATTGGCTTTCATGTAGGCGGCGGTCACCGTGCCGAAGGTCGCGAGCCGGGGCGCCAGGCGGTCCTGGATGTCGGACGGCATCGGCTGTTCGACCGCACGGCCGATCATCACGCAGTCATGGCGCAGGCGCTGCAGCGTGCGCCGGAGCGGACTGGCGTCGGGCTCGGCCGACAGCCGGGCCGAGCGTTCCTGCTCGCCCTCGGCGGCGCTGGTGATCAGGTCGGTCAGCGCCATGCCGACCGCGTCGTAGATCTGCACCAGATGGGCGCGGTCCTGTTGGCCGGCCGGCACCGCCAGGATCAGGCCGAGGCCCTGCGCCAGCAGATCGAGCGTCCGGGCGGCCACGGTACGCGCCTGGCGATGGGCGCCCGCCGGCAACACCAGGAACGTCACCAGCAGGCCGACGACGACACCCAGTCCGACCTCGTAGACCCGATCGATCGCGGCATCGAGCGGACTGGCATGGGTGATCGCCGGCATCAGCACGACGATGATCGACGACACGGGCACCGCATTGAGGTTGCGCTTGATCGCCGCGATCAGGGCGAGCGGCGCCACTGCCAGCACCAGGACGCCGAGCAGGGCGCCTTCGCTCGTATGCGGGATCAGGAGCGCCAGCGCGCCGCCATAGACCGTGCCGCCAATCGTGCCGAACAGATAGTCGACCGAGGTCTTCAGCGACCGGCCGACGCTCATCTGGGTCACGATGAGCGCGGTCAACACCGTCCACAGCGGCAACGGGAGCGTGAGCGCCTGGGCCAGGACCAGCCCCAGGACGGCGGCAAGCGTCATGCGCAAGGTAAGCGCCAATTGCACCCGGTGCTGGCGGATCCAGGCGAGCAGAGCGTCCGACATCGGATCGAGCCGTTTCAAGCCAGTCTGTCCGTTCGGTGAGAAAACCTTCTCGCAGGAAACCACGGAAGGACCGGGATCCGAAAGGCCGGCCGATACGATAGATGCCCGACAGGCTGACGCAACCCGGGGCGTTCTGGCGCGTTTTCGTGACGTTGGTGTGTCCTTTTCCGGACCTGGAGCAACCCATGACTCATAGTCAATTCCACGCCAGCCTGGCATTCGGCTGCGTTGCTATCCTCGCGGGCGTGGCGCTGTTCGCGCCTGCCGTGCCACCGGCCTCCGCCGAGGTGCAGGCGGCCCGCATCTGTCGCGAGCAGGGCGTCAAGCCCGCCTCGGTAGGCTACGACTATTGCCTGTTGCAGACCGAGCGGGCGATCGAATGGGGCGATCCGCACATCGCCCGCGGCCTTGCCCGCGCAACGGCGGAGGCGCGCGAGGCCTGCCAGTCCTACGGGCTCGACCCGACCTCGGGCGGCCATCAAAGCTGCATGGACCGCGAGACCAAGGCGCGCAACCTGCTGCTGTTCAGCGAAGAGACCCTGCGATTTGGGCCACAGATCGCCGATCATCCGTAGGCAGGCGCGTAGACTGGTTCGGGCTTACCGTGGGTAGCGTTTCTCGTACGCGCCTTCGATGTCGCCGAAGACCGTCCAGAAGGCCCTCGGCACGCGGCCATTGGCACGCTCTACCAATATGTCGAGATGGGTGTGCCAGCCGCCGGAGGTCTGGACCATGTCCGCCCGCGTCGGCAGGTGACGGTGGGTCAGGATCAGCCGGACGTGCCCGCCTTCAGGCACCAGTTCGAACGTCACCTCCGATTTGCCCCACGAGATCGCCAGCAGCCGCGGCGGCTCGACACGCAGCACGCGCTCCTGGCTGACGTGGCCCTTCTCGTCCATTTCCCTGTAGCGTTCGGGCGGCGCCACCTTGTGCGGCGACAGATCGCGATGCTGGAAGCGCAGTTCGACCGCACCCCCCTCCTTCAGTTCCATCGGCCCGCTGGCCAGCCATTGGCCGCGCTTGTCCGAATCGACCAGGAATTCCCACACCGTCTCGATCGGCCCGGGCAGCAGGCGCTCGAAACGCACTTCGGCGGACGCGGTGATGCGGCCGTAGGCAGTGTCGGTCATTTGCGGCTCCTTTTCTTCGCCTTGCGGGCGTGGTGCAGCAGCGCGGTCTCGAGGGCATCGAGGCGGCCCGTCCAGAAGCGCTGGTAATAGGCGATCCAGCGCTCGGCCTCGGCGAGCGCACGCGCCTCGAGGCGGCAGTGGTGAGTGCGGCCCGCGATGGTCCGGCTGAGAAGCCCCGCCCCCTCCAGCACCTTCACGTGCTTGGCGGCGGCGGCGAAGGACATGTCGAAGGGCGCCGCGAGTTCGCCGACGCGGCACTCGCCGTCGGCCAGGAGCCGCAGCATGGCGCGGCGGGTGGGGTCGGCGAGCGCGTGGAAGACGCGGTCGAGGGCGGCAGCGTTATGTTCAACCATATGGTTTAATATAGCGCCGCCGTCACGTTATTCAACTCTTCAGTTGAAGATATTTCAGTTGCCGAATGTCACATGGCCTTCGGCATCGATCGGCCAGGCCGGGTTAAAGGCGATCTCCCAGGCGTGATCGTCGGGATCGGCGACGTAGCCGCGAAAGCCGCCGTAGGGCGGTGCATCCGCCGCCCGCAGCAGGCGGCCGCCGAAGCCCGCGAGCCGGTCGAGCAGCGGCTGCACCTCGGCCTGCGAGGCGACGTTGTGGGCCAGGCTGAAGGCGCCCGGCGTCAGTCCCCGGCGCCCGCTGTCCTCGGCCAGGGCCTCGGCGCGCCATGTGCCCAGCATGAGACCGTTCATCTGATAGAAGACGATGTCGGGCGTCTCCAACACGGGCTTCCAGCCGAAGCCGTCGACATAGAAGCGCTTGGAGCGCGCCAGATCGGCAATGCCGAGCGTGATGACGGATATCTGTTGCTGCATGATCCACGTTCCCTCCGTTCGCCGGCGCGGGATTGCGCGGGCGCGAGGTCGCGGGACAAAGACGCGCCGAGTTCAGGGCACTCAAACCGCGTACGACAGGACTGACACCCGCACCGCGGACGAAAGCGCCGGGCTAAACCACACCGGCCTGCCTTTTTCGACGGCGAGAGTCTAGCATGGGCGCCATGGAACCGCTCCCCTCTTCCGTCCTCCCCGCCGGCGTCCGGTCGCGCATCCTGCCCGGCATCAATGGCCTCGACATCCACATCCTCGAAGCAGGCTTCGAGAAAAAGGGCCAGCCCGCCGTACTGCTGCTGCACGGTTTCCCCGAGCTCGCCTTCAGCTGGCGCAATCAATTGCCGGCCCTTGCCGCCGCGGGCTATCACGCGATCGCGCCGGACCAGCGCGGCTATGGCCGCACCACCGGCTGGAGCGCCGACTTCGACGCCGACCTCTCGAGCTTCCGATTCTTGATGCTGCTGCGCGAGGCGATCGGCGTGCTCTATGCGCTGGGCCATCGCACGGCCGAGGCCGTGGTCGGCCACGATTTCGGTGCCGGCGCCGCTTCGTTCCACGCCCTGGTCCGGCCGGATATTTTCAAGCGCATGGTGCTGATGAGCGCGCCTTTCGGCGGGCCGCCTGTGGTGCCGTTCGACACCGATGGCAAGCCCGCGGCCCCGAAGCCCGCCGACGTCCATGCCGCCCTGGCTGCCTTGCCGCGGCCGCGCAAGCATTACCAATGGTACCAGTCGACGCGCGAGGCGAACGACAACCAGTGGCACGCCAAGCAGGGCGTGCAGGATTTCCTGCGCGCCTACTACCACCACAAGAGCGCCGACTGGAAAGCGAACAAACCGTACGAGCTGAAAGGCTGGATCGCCGAGGAACTGGCCAAGATGCCGACCTACTACATCATGGACCTGGCCGATGGCATGGCCGAGACGGTCGCCAAGGAGATGCCGAGTGCGGCCGAGATCGCGGCCAACACATGGCTGACCGAGGCCGACTTGAAAGTCTACAGCGGCGAGTACCAGCGCAACGGTTTCCAGGGCGGGCTCAACTGGTATCGGGTGCGCACCACCGGCCTGGTCGAGCGCGAATATGCGGCCTTCACCGGCCGCACCATCGACCAGCCCTCGACCTTCATCTCCGGCGCCAGCGACTGGGGCAACTACCAGTCGCCCGGCGCGCTGGCGCGGATGCAGAAGAGCGCCTGCACCAACATGAAGGAGATCCACCTCGTCCCCGGCGCCGGTCACTGGGTGCAGCAGGAGCAGGCCGAAGAGGTCAATCGTTTGCTGCTGAAGTTCCTGAAATCGACATGACGTCCGCGCTCGCCGCTGTCGACTCGCTCACCGTCGACGTCATTACCGACAACATGAGCGATACCTATGCGAGCAAGCCCGCGTTCGCCGTGTCGGAGATGGCCAACATCCTGAAGGCGGGCGCGAAGGAAATCTCCGGCGAGACCTTGCTGGTTGCCAATCTCGGCTACGGGCTGCGCCTCACCTCGCAGCTCGGCACCCAGCGGCATACCCTGCTGTTCGACACCGGCACCGAGGGCGCAGCCTTCATCCGCAACTGCCGCAACCTCGCGATCGACCTCGGCGAGATCGAGGAGATCGCCCTCACACACGGCCATTGGGATCACATGGGCGCCCTGCCGGCGGCGCTCGATGCCATCGCCAAGCGCCGTGGGCGCAACAGCGTGTCGGTTCACGTCAATCCGGGCATGTTCAACGAGCGGGGCGTGCTGCTGCAGAACGGCACGATTTTTCCGGCCGCCCGCGTGCCGACGCCCGCCCAGATGGAATCGCAAGGTGCCCGGGTCGTAAATGATGGAAACGCGCGCGCCCTGCTCGACGGTCACTTCTATTACAGCGGCGAGATCCCTAGGGTCAGCGCGTTCGAGAAGGGCCGGGAGGATCATCTCTGCCGGCGCGACAATTCGGAGGAGTGGCAGCCCGACCCTTACCTGATGGACGAGCGCATGCTGGTCGTGAACGTGCGTGACTTGGGCCTCGTCGTGTTCAGCGCCTGCTCGCATGCCGGCATCGTCAATGTCTGCACCGAGGCGCACCGACTGTTTCCCGACATGCCGATCCACGCCGTTATGGGCGGCCTGCATCTGGGCGGCGTGATGGAGCATCTCATCCCGCAGACCGTCGAGGCCCTGAGGTCCTTCGACATCGGCTACTTCATCACCGGGCATTGCACGGGCTGGCACGCCTTGCATGCGCTCGCCAATGCCTACGGAGATCGGGTCAGCCAGTCCGCGGTCGGCACCAAGTACGTGTTCGATGCCAGCATACCGGGCTCGCAACGAGCCGCACCGGCACCCACCCGCTTCGAGGCAAAGCCGACCTGGTGACCGGCCGGGCTAGGCGCCTAGAGCGTCTGCCAGCGCCACGAAGCTGTCCGCATGGACGTCGAACCACGGCTCGGGCGCGACGTCCGGTTTGGCACCCGGACCGAACTCCAGCGGACGTGCCACGAACGCCGTGCGCATCCCGAAGGCACGCGCGGCCTTCAGGTCGTACTTATGGCAGGCCACCATCATGATCTCATCGGGCCGGTAGCCGAGATAGTCGACCGCGAGTTGGTAGACGGCGGGCGCCGGCTTGTAGCTCTGCGCAAGCTCTGCCGTCAGCACCGCGTCGAAAGGCAGGCCCGCATGCTTGACCACCGCAACCATGGTCCTCATGCCGGCATTGGAAAGCGTCGAGATGACGAAGCGCCGACGCAACCTCGCGAGCCCTTCGACGCTGTCCGGCCAGGCTTCCAGGCGGCTCCAGACCCGGTTCAGCTCGTCACGCTCGCCGACCGTGAAGGTCGCCGACAGGCGGTGCTGCTCAAGCAACGTATCAAGCGTTTCGCGGTAGATGCGGTCGACCCTGAGCCACGGCCGCTCGCCCGCGATGATCTGGTCGAGCACCGCGCGGTAGAGGCCACGCCAGTCGGAGGACAGGGCGCCCCAGTCGATCTGCAGGCCCTTGGCCCGGTTCACAGCCTCGCCCATGCGCAGGAGAGGCTGGCAGAAATCGACGCAAGTGCCCTGGACGTCGAAGGTGAGCGCGCGAAGGTTCTCCAGGGATGCGTTCGCCAGTGATGCCACGTGCGCCATATCCTTCACTGTCCCCTTTGCCCGGCCGAACATCGCCTGTGAATTGGACTGGCGTCAAACCGCCGGCGCACGATACCGTGCCTGATGACCGAAGGCTCTGCCGGCCCCCTTTCGATCGGGACGCTTCGCGCGGCCGTGCTCGAGGGGCGCGAGCCTCCGCCGCTGCAGGCCGTCGCCCGACTTGCCTCGTATCGCTGGTTCGTCGTCGGAACGGTGTGCATCGGCTCGTTCATGGGGCAGGTCGATGCCAGCATGACGCAGGTGCTCCTGCCAAGGCTCGAGGTCGAGTTCGCCGCCCGCCTCAGCAGCGTGAGCTGGGTTGCGGTCGCCTACCTGCTGGCGATGGCGTCGTTCACGCCGACCTTCGGTCGCCTCGCCGACATGGTCGGTCGCAAGCTCCTCTACACCGGCGGCTTCCTGCTCTTCATCATCGGGTCGGGCCTGTGCGGCTTCGCCACGGACCTGCCGATGCTGATCGCCTTCCGCATCCTGCAGAGCATCGGCGCCGCCCTGCTGACATCGAACAGCATCGCCATCATCGTCATGACCACCGGCCCGAAGGAGCACGGACGTGGCCTCGGGCTGCAATCGGCGGCCCAGGCGATCGGGCTCGGCGTGGGACCGGCGGTCGGCGGCCTGATCCTCGACACACTCGGCTGGCAGTGGGCTTTCTGGATCAATGTTCCGTTTGGACTGGTGGGCGTCGTTCTCGGCTGGCTCGTCATTCCTCAGACCACGAAGCTGCCCAATGCCGGTCGCTTCGACTGGCAGGGAGCGATCCTGATCGCGCCGGCGCTGACGGCCGTCGTGGCGGTGCTGAACGAGGGTCACGCCTGGGGGCTCGCATCGCCGGCCCTGATCGGCTGCCTGACGTTCGGCATCGTCTTCCTCGCGCTGTTCGTCCGCGCCGAGCGTCGCGCGGCGACGCCGCTGCTCGACCTGCATCTTCTGGGCAAGCGCGCCTTCCTGCTCGGCAACGCGGCGAATTTCCTGTCGTATGCCACCCTGTTCGGCGTGTTCTTTCTCATCCCCTTCGTCCTCGTGCGCATCTATCACGATTCTGCACTGGCGGCGGGGCTCCGGCTGTCGATCCTCCCGGTGATGCTGGGGCTGCTGGCGCCGGTCGGCGGCGCCCTCTTCGACCGTTTCGGCGCCCGGGCACCGACCTCCTGCGGCATGCTGATCTGCATCGCCAGTCTGGCCATGCTTTATGTCTTCCTCGACGGCACGACCGACAACCTGCCGCTGGTCACGCTGGCCTTGGCCGTCTTCGGCATAGGGCAGGGCCTGTTCATCTCGCCGAACAGCAGCGCGATCATGGCCACGGCGCCGCCCGAGCAGACGGGCCAGGCGGGCAGCGTGCTGAACGTCGTGCGCCTGATCGGGATGAGCACCGGCATCGCCGGCGCCTCGACGCTTTTCGCGCTGGGCCTGGGCGGAGCCGACGGAAGCACGCTGGGCGTTCCGACATCGTTGCTCGTGGCCGCCAGCCGCAATGTCATCCTGCTGCTCGCCGGCCTGGCCGTGCTGGCAGGCTTCATATCGCTGATCCGTCCGGCACACCGCAAGGTGCACCGGACCGATCTCGGCCGTCACATGACGGCATAGGCCGTCGTTGCCACCAGCGCCGCGGCAAAGGCCAGGTTGACGCGCCGCGACCACACCGGATCGTGGAAGACCTGCGAGAAGGCGGCACCGGCCAGCAGCCAGGCGAGATGGATGAGCACGATCATCGCCCCCAGCACCGCGACCTTCAGCACCGGATCGAGCGTCGACGCGGCGAACACCGCCGCGATTGCCACATAGGCCTTGGGGTTGGCGACGGCCAGCAACACGCCGCCGGCGAAGGATGGTGCCGCGACCCTCTCGTCGTGCCTCGACAGCGGCGGCGCGGTGGCGATCCGGAAGGCGAGATAGAGTATGTAGGCGGCGGAGGCGACCAGGAGGACGGGGGCGAGCTGCGGGACTGCCAGCAGGATGGTGACCACGCCCGTCGCCACCGCGAGCAGGACGGCGAGGGTGCCCGCAATGAGTCCCGACATGTAAGCAATGGATCGGCGCAGCCCGAACGCCGCACCGACCGCCGTCACGCTGATCGTCGACGGCCCGGGACTGCCCATGACCAGGAGCGATGCCACGATCAGCGACAGCAACATGGGCGGAGGCTAGAATTGCCCCGCGTCGCGGTCTTGAACGTTCGTGCGGGTTCTACCGTAGGATTTTGGTGAAGAACGCCTTGGTCCGCGCCTCGGCGTCAGGCGCGGCGGCGGGATCGAAGGCCAGGCGGTGCGTCTTGCCGGCGGCACCGGGCACGGTGCGGTCACCCGCCAGCACGTCGAAGCTGTGATAGGCGCTGGGATAGTAGACCGCGTCGACGAGATTGGGGCGCGCGAGACTCTCGACCATTCGCCGGCAGCGGTCGGACGGCGTCCAGTCGTCCTTGTCGCCGGCCAGCAGCAGGATCGGGATGTCGATGCCGATATCGGTCGCCGGATTGCAACCGGGATAGTAGGCCACGCCGCCCGCCAGCCCGCGCCGGGCAAGACCGAAGATCTTCTGCGCCGAGCGGATGACGGTCGAGCCGCCATGGCTGTGGCCGATGATGCCGACCCTGCCCTTGATCACGTCGGGGCGCGTGGCGAGGTAATCGAGGGCGCCGGCGATGTCGGAGATGCGCATGTTGGGCGTCACGGTGCCGGGCGTGGTGCAGACCGCATTGGTGCCGCGCGGCCCGAACGAGTCGGGCGCCAGCGCGAGATAGCCCCAGCTCACCAGCAGCTTGCCCCACACGGCGGTATGCGCGTTCACGCCGGCGCAGGAGTGCGCCAGGATGATCGCCGGGAACGGGCCCGGCCCGTCGGGCTTGTAGACCCAGCCCTTGACCTCGGGGCCGGCGGCGGAACTGCCGACCGCGATGCCGGGAAAGCTGACGGACTGCGCTGCGGCCGCGCCGGCAAACAGCATGAGGAATGCAATCGCGAGCCAGCGGATCATGACCGATACTATCGCGAACGAGAGGAGAAACGCACCATGATCAAGACGATCGGCCTGCTCGCCCGCAAGCCCGGCTGGACGCACGCGCAGTTCATGAAGCACTGGGTCGAGACCCACGCCCCGCTCGCCCGCGCCGTGCCCGGCTTGCGGCGCTATGTGCAGAGCCACATCGCCGACGAGCGCACCCGCGCCGACATCCCGGCCCTCGCCTTGGACATCGATGGCATCGCCGAGCTGTGGTTCGACGACCGCGCCGCACTGGAGGCCGCGGCGCGCACGCCCGAGATGCAGGCGCTCCACGCCGACGGCGCGCTCTTCATCGGCCGCATCAGGAGCTACGTCGTCGAGGAGAAGACGATCGTCGGTTAGATGCTGGGGCTGAGGCTCACTCCGGGACGATGCCGGCCGCCTTCGCCGTCTCGCCCCAGATCACGAGCTCCTTCTTGACCAAGGCGGCGAACGCCTCCGGCGACTCGCCGCCCGGTGCGCTGGCGAGCTCGGCGATCTTGGCCTTGATCTCGGGCTCGGCCAGCACCGCCACGACGTCGTCGCGCATTCGCTGCGCCAGTGCCGGCGGCAGGCCGCCCGGGCCGAACAGCGAGAACCACGCCTCGATCTCGACGCCCGGTACGCCGGACTCGGCCATGGTCGGAATCTCGGGCAGCGCCGCCAGCCGCTTGGGCGTGCTGACCGCCAGCATGCGCAAGGTGCCGGCGCGATGCTGCGACATCACCGTGAGCGGACTGGTGAAGCCTACTGGGATATGGCCGCCGGCCAGTTCCTGCATCATCGGCGCGGCGCCCTTGTAGGCCACGTTCTCGATCTTGAGCCCGCTCTTCAGCCGGAACAGCTCGCCGACCAGGCGGGTCGTGTTCTCGGTGCTTCCGAAGGTGTACTTGCCCGGGTTGGCGCGCGCCGCCGTCAGGAACTTTTCGATCGTGTCGAAGCCCGCCTTGGGCGAGCCCACCAGGGCGATGGCCCCCCGGACCAGCGACGTGATCGGCGTGAAGTCGCGCTCGGTGTCGTAGGGCAGCGTCTTGTTCGTGAAGGGATTGATCGTGTGCGCGCTGGTCATGATCAGCAGCGTGTAGCCATCGGGCGCCGCCTTCGCCACGATCTCGCTGCCCAGGATGCCGCTGGCACCGCCCTTGTTGTCGATGATGACGGTCTGCTTCCAGCGCTCGGCCAGCCGCGGCACGATCAGGCGCGCCACCAGGTCGGTGCCGCCGCCCGCCGGATAGGGCACGATCACCCGCACCTGCTTGGTGGGGAACTCCTGGGCGCGGGCGATCGCCGGCGCCAATCCCAGCCCTGCGGCCGCCACGACGAAGCCGCGGCGTTTCATGCCTGTCATGCAATCCTCCCGTTCCATTTTCTGGGCGACAGACTAGGGTCACCGGAGGAGGAAACCAAGATGTTCGATCTCGTGATCAGGGACGCGGAAATCTTCGACGGCGCAGGCTCGGCGGCCGTCCGCGGCGACCTCGGCGTGACGGCGGGCAGAATAGCCGCCGTCGGTGGAAAGCTTGGTGCTGCAAAGGAGACGGTCAAGGCCGATGGCCTGGCGCTCGCACCCGGCATCATCGACGGCCACACCCACTACGACGCGCAGATCACCTGGGATCCGTTCGTCGACCCCTCGCCGGCGCTGGGCGTCACCACGGCGATCCTGGGCAACTGCGGCTTCACCATCGCGCCCTGCAAGCCCCAGGACCGCGACCTCACCATGCGCCACCTGACGCACGTCGAGGGCATGTCGCTCGACGCGCTGCGCGCCGGCATCCGCTGGGAGTTCGAGAGTTTCCCGCAATATCTCGACATGCTGCAGCGGCTGGGCGTCGGGCCCAACATCGCCTGCTTCTCCGGCCATTCCTCCGTCCGCACCTGGGTGATGGGCGAGGAGGCGACCGAGCGCACCGCCACCGACGACGAGATCGCGAAGATGGCGGCACTCGTGCGCGAGGGCATGGCGGCCGGCGCCGTGGGCTTCGCCACCTCGACCGCCGAGGCGCACAACGGCGAGGGCGGCACGCCCATGCCGTCGCGCATGGCCGACGATCGCGAACTGCGCGCGCTGGTCCGCGCCATGGGCGACAGCGGCCGCGGCGTCTATATGCTGACCAAGGGCAGCAAGACCTCCATCCCCTATCTCGAGGAGCTCGCCATCGAGGCCCGGCGCCCGGTGGTGATCGCGGCCCTCTTCCATTCCAACACCAATCCGACCGCGGCCTTCACCACCCTCGACCAGGTGAACGCCGCCCGTTCGCGCGGCCATCAGCTCGTGGCGCAGACCTCGTGCTGCCCGCTCAGCATGGATTTCACCTTCAAGAGCCCCTACCTGTTCGAGAGCATGGAGTCGTGGAAGCCCGCCATGGCGGCGCACGGCGACGAGGCGCTGAAGAAGGTCTACCGCGACCCGTCGTGGCGCGCCGCGGTCCGGCGCGAGATCGAGGCGGCGCGCGGCCGGCTGGTGTTCAACGGCGAATGGGACAAGCTCTTCATCGTCGAGGCCGCGCTCCCTGAGAACCGCAAGCTGGAAGGCGCCACCCTCGCCCAGCTCGCCACGGCCGCGGGCCAGGAGCCGCTCGACTTCATTCTCGACTTCGCGCTCTCGGAAAACCTCGACACCCAGTTCGTGGCCCAGCTCCTGCACAACGACGAGAAGGCGGTCGGCAAAATTCTCGCCGATCCCAACACCCACATCTCGCTCAGCGACGCCGGCGCCCATCTCACCTTCTTCTGCGACGCCGGCTTCGGCCTGCACCTGATGGGCCATTGGAGCCGCGATCTCGGCGTGCTCGACCTGCCGCAGGCCGTGCATCGCCTGACCGGCCAGCCGGCCAGGCTGTTTGGTCTCAATGGACGCGGCTTGTTGCGCGAGGGCTATGCCGCCGACCTGATGCTGTTCGATCCGAAGACGGTGGCGCGCGGCCCCAAGCGCCGTGCCCACGACCTGCCCTCGGGCGCCGCGCGCCTCACCACCTCGGCTGTCGGCCTGCACGGCGTGTGGATCAACGGCACCAAGACGGCCGACGCCAAGGGCTTCTGCGTCGATCCGACCGCGCGGCCCGGCGAGGTGCTCAGAAGCTTCGCTGCCTAATTCATGGCCACATGAATCGACCTAGGTCGCACGGCGCCGGATGAGCGGCTAGGCTCGGTGCATGACCAAGCCCACCCTTCCCGCCTTCGATCCCGCCGACGTGGCCGAGAGCAACGCCACGGGCTACCCGGAACCGTTCAAGACCGAGAACAGCCGGCGCTGGGTGCGGCGGCTCGGCAACCATGTCGGCCTCACCAACTTCGGCGTCAACCTGGTGCGCATCGTGCCGGGCGCGCAGTCCTCGGCGCGCCACACGCACAGCAAGCAGGATGAGTTCATGATGGTGATCTCGGGCGAGCTCGTGCTCGAGACCGACGAGGGTCGCCAGACGCTGGGGCCCGGCATGTGCGCGGGCTTTCCGGCCGGCGGCGGCAACGCACACCGCTTCATCAACCTGTCGGACAAGGACGGGGTGCTGCTGGTGGTGGGCGATCGCACGCCGGGCGACGAGGGCACCTATCCCGACATCGACCTGCGCGCCGGCATCGGCTCCGACGGCCGCTATCTCTTCACGCGCAAGAACGGCACGCCGTACTGAAGGCGCGCGGCCGGTCCGTGGTAGAGACTCAGTCGGCCGACTTGCCGACGATCAACGACCACAGGAAACCCAGGATGACCCAGGTCGCGAGGAAGGCCAGGCATTCGAGCGCAAAGCTGTGGAACTTGTAGAAGAACTCCGCGATCAGGAAGGAGGCGACGCCCGGCACCAGCTCCTGGCGCGCCAGCACCGACAATCCCATCGTCTTGACCATCGTGAACATCCGGATCTCTCCCCCTGGGCAACACTACCGATCGTAGCATCCCTCTCCGCGACCGCGGTTTCAAGGCGATATGAGGACGGCACGCCGCACCGATTGCAATCTTCGGTTGCTGGCCCGGAAAAATATGCGTTTTATAGTCGCCCACCATCAACGGGACGACGATGCCACATCTTCTTATGCTTCTCCTGGCCGCCGCAGCGCTGGCCGGCTGCGCCACCGCGACGGTCTACGGCATCGTCGGCGATGAAGAAGACCTCTACACCGGCTCGGCGATCGGCTACATGTCGCGTAGCGGCACGATCGAGCTTACCAATGCCAAGGGCAACGTCTGCAAGGGCAACTTCGCCTACTATGCCGGCGTTCTCGCGGGCCGTGGCATCATCGGCTGCGACGACGGCCAGCGCGCCACCATCGAGTTCGTCGGCCTGTCGCCGCTCAGCGGCTACGGCAGAGGCATTTCCGACAACGGGCGACGCGTGGCCTTCACCTATGGCTTGAGCCGCGAGGAGAGCAATCTGTACCTCGGCTTGAATCCCAAGGCCTCGGGAAGCGCCGCGGCCCCCGGAGGGGCCACGTCATCCGCGCCGAAGCGTGCCGGCACCGGCACCGGCTTCTACATCAACCGGCAGGGTCACGTGCTCACCAATGCGCACGTCGTCGGCAAGTGCGCGGCAATCACGGTGACTCGCCAAGGCAGCGCACCGGTCCCGGCGAGCCTCGTCAAGTCGGACACGTCCAACGATCTCGCCGTCCTCATCGCCCAACCCTCGCCCTCGGTCGCGGCGTTTCGCGGCGGACGGCCGGTGCGGGCGGGCGAGGCGGTGGTCGCCTACGGCTTTCCAATGACGGGAACGCTGTCCTCCGGCGGAGTGGTGACGAACGGCAGCATCAGCGCCCTGTCCGGCTTCCGCGACGACTCGCGCTATCT
>Ga0082335_1005596_pt1 | contig 17158 bp, 19 predicted proteins | sample Subgrocontami58m_FD_72375 | JGI IMG/M metagenome (GOLD analysis project Ga0082335, IMG submission 72375) | Subsurface groundwater microbial communities from S. Glens Falls, New York, USA - GMW37 contaminated, 5.8 m (SPADES assembly) (version 2) ... | reverse complement strand
AAAATTATTTGGGCAGAAGCCGTAAAGTAGGAAGAAGGAAGTAGGAAGTATGAAGAGAGAGAAGAGGTCATTTTTTATCACAGGCACGGATACGGGTGTTGGGAAGACAATCACGACGTATGTTTTAGGGCTGTTATTTCAGAAGGCCGGATACGATGTCGGCGTGATGAAGCCGGTGCAGTGTGGGGGAAATGATGTGGAGTTTCTTAAAAGTTCTTTAAAATTAAAAGATTCTTTAAGAGACATTAATCCTTATTTTGCTCCCGAACCTTTGTCACCGCACTTAGCCTTTCAGCGTCAAAAGAAACATATCGAAGCGCGGAAAATTATTTCCGCCCATCAGAAATTACAGAAAAAATATGAATTATTGTTGATTGAGGGCGCGGGAGGCCTGCTTGTTCCTTTAAATGACAGTTATTTCGTCGCTGATCTTATTCGAGATTTAAACGCTGAGGTGATTATTGTTTCCCGCCCAGGATTGGGGGCCATTAATCACACGCTTTTGACCATCGAACAAGCCAGGGCCAAAGGGCTTAACATTAAGGGAATCATTTTTTGCCAAAATAAGAAAGGTAAATTGGGCATTCCGGAAAAGACCAATCCCCAAATCATTGAAAAATTAGGAGGAGTTGCGATTTTGGGAATAATCCCGTATTTAAATAAATTTACGGCTGAGGAAATTATTAAAAAATGTAGATCCAGAATTAACGTCGGCCTTATTGTAGGGGCGGACCCCTGTGTCCGCCCGTTGCCACCACATTTAGATCAAAAATACATCTGGCACCCCTTTACCCAGATGAAGGATTGGTTAGAAAGCGATCCGTTAATTATTAGAGAAGCGAAGGGAAGTTATTTGATCGATTCTAAGGGCAAACGTTATTTGGATGGGGTCTCGAGTCTGTGGGTTAATGTCCATGGCCATCGGCATCCGACAATCGACCAGGCCATCAAAAGGCAGATTGATCAATTAAGTCACTCTACTTTCCTGGGACTTTCCCACGAGCCGGCGATTGCTCTGGCTAAAAAATTAGTCGAGATAACGCCTAAAGGATTAGAAAAGGTTTTTTATTCGGATAACGGTTCAACGGCGGTCGAGGTCGCCATCAAAATGGCTTATCAGTATTGGCAGAATATTGGCCGTCCGGAAAAAACTAACTTAGCGCATTTAGTCCATTCGTATCATGGGGATACGTTAGGGAGTGTCAGTGTCGGAGGCATCGATCTTTTCCATCAAGTTTATAAAAATTTGATATTCAAAACCATCCAAACGGATTTGGATAATTTTGAAAATGTCCTTAAAGAACATCACAAGACGATTGCTGCCTTTGTAGTTGAGCCGCTTATTCAAGGGGCAGCGGGGATGATTGTTTGGCCCAAAGGCATCCTTAAGAAAATGGCCAATCTCTGCCGTAAATACGAGATTATTTTTATTACCGACGAAGTCGCTACTGGTTTTGGCCGTACGGGAAAGATGTTTGCCTGCGAACATGAAGATGTATCACCGGATATCCTGTGTCTGGCCAAGGGATTGACCGGAGGGTATCTGCCGTTAGCCGCAACGTTGACCACAAAGAAGATTTTTGATGGATTCGTTTCCGATTATAAAGAGCAAAAGACATTTTTCCACGGGCATACGTATACGGCGAATCCTTTGGGTTGCGCGGCGGCGCTGGCGAATCTCAAAGTCTTTGAAAAAGAACGGACTTTGGACAGATTGGCCCCCAAAATAAAATACTTGGCGCGGAAGTTAAAGATGTTTTATAATTTACCGCATGTCGGCGAGGCGCGCCAGCTGGGCTTTATGGTGGGCATCGAGTTAGTCAAAGATAAGCGGACTAAAGAGCCCTATCCCTGGGAAGAAAAGGTGGGCGTACGCGTCTGCCAAAAGGCGCGTGAACGAGGCGTCATTTTACGCCCATTAGGCAATACAATTGTCTTGATGCCGCCGTTGGCGATATCGTTGGAAGAGTTAAAGACATTACTCGATGTCACGTATTGGGGGATTGAAAACGTTACTTTTTGTTAGGCGACAAAGGAAAGGGATATCACAAAGCGATCATTTGCATGGTGACGGTGGGTTGACCTGGAGCAATACCTTCGCCGGCCGTTTCTTGTACAGCCGCGCTGACATTAAAGTTAACTCTGAATTTATGACTGGGAACTCCACCGGCGACTGTCAATGTCGAAGGAAGAACATCGGGTGTGGGGGCAGGAAGCCCTCCGGGGACAGCGACTGCACATTGCGCCTGATTACTCGCGTTCGCGGAAGAGACACAGACCTCGTTGGCGAGAGCAGCTGTCGTGTAAATAGCGGATCCATCGGTTGAAACACTTCCGCTAATGGTAAACGTACTCGATACAGTCACCCTGACTTGAGTGTAACTTCCGTTAGGGACATTCAATCCAGCAAAAAAGGTGCCTGCCGCTGATCCGGAGTTCACCGCGGCAATATCGATTGTGGTCGAATTACCACTCGAAGCGGTAACCCAAGAGGTTCCGTTAAACATCTCAAACTTCTCAATGGTCACTTTATAGACAGTGGCCGCTCCGGTATCTCCGTTTGCCGCAAAGGCACGTGATGCGCAACTTAATAAAAGTGCGGATATTACCAGCTGTAAAAATAGATATTTTTTCATAGGTTACGAGCGTCCCGCTTCAATCGTTAATCCCGCCGATGTGCGGATAAATTTTTCCACAACAATCTCGTGATGGCGCTCAACAGGAATAAGCATTTCTTCTCTGAGATCTTTCTGTGGGAATGGTTCTTGAGAAAATTTAAACGCTCCAAGAATATCGGCAAAAACATTAAACGCAAGATTAAACCGCAAGCGGCTGCCAAATTCCTGCTCCCCTTTATTATCGTCCCAGGTAAAAAATTCGAGCCTCAGCGAATCATTCAATCTTGCCTCAAGACGGCTCTTCCATCCTTTTTTATCGGAAGAGTTATTAAAATCATACCAAAATCCGCTGCCATAGGCTTTCAGCCACGGCATATAGGGAATGGCTGTGCCAAGTTCATAATCCAAGCCGTTGGCCACCCGTTCGAGTGTCGTCGAGGAGCTTGCCTGCAGAACCTCTCGCTGTTCAGTCACTCCAATGTAGCTATTGATTCGTGCCTCAAGCGCTTGGCCAAGGGCTTCCAGGCCAATCCCCGTTCGGCCATGACTGTTTTGTTTTCGGTAATCTCCAAACACATTTATTCCTAAGAGAAGATTGTCTGAGGCTAATTTCCTGTAACCGAATCCAACATTATAGGTGTAGACATTATTTTGTTGGGACATGCGTGGTTGAATAAAAACAGTATTTTCTTTTTCCTCATCTTGGTATAACGGCTGGACGGTTTGAAAATAAATACGAGGTTTTTGGTCGGTTTCCAACTGGACGGAAGTCTCGATCCGTTTTAACCATTCGGGCTGAGAAGATTGGGATTCCGAAGATTCTTCAGCGAAGGAATAAATGGAGAAAAGAAATAAAGAAAAGATTAAAAAGAATGCTGCTAAATTTTTATTGTTAATTCTTTCCATACGTTCATTTTATCCAATGTGAAGAGCTAAGCAAGCTTTTTTTAAAAAAATTTTAAGTCCCTGTTTTTTTCAATTTGGTCAGAAATCGACTTTAAAAATAAAGTACATTCAGTTTGTCGGCACAATTTTCTAGACAGTATTTTAAATACAGGATATAGTACTTATGCGCATTAAAACGTACATAAAGAAGGAAAGCAGAATGACAACCTTTACTGCTGCCGAAGCAAGAAGTCACTGGTTTGAGCTGATCAAGAACCGTCGCACGGAAGAACCATTCCCTTGGGAAGAAAAAGTAGGCATCCGCGCCTGCCAAAAGGCGCGTGAACGAGGTGTGATTTTAAGACCGCTGGGGAACGTGATTGTCCTCCTACCGCCCTTGTCGATCTCGATAGCAGAACTCAAAAAACTTTTGGATGTCACGTATTGGGCGATTGGCGAAGTGACCAGGGTCTAGGGTTTGGGTGACTTTTAGTTGCAGAAACCTTTTAGTTAAAGTATACTTTTTAATGAAAGGAAGCATGTAATGCCTGAAATATCCCGATTTTTCGGAATTATCATTGCACTGTACTACAGCGACCATAATCCTCCCCATTTTCATGCACGCTATGGTGAAGAGAGTGTGGTTGTTGAGATTAATACGTTCAGGATTTTAGAGGGGCAGATATCTTCAAGAGCGCTTGGTTTAATTATGGAATGGGCGGCACAGCATAAACAGGAGCTTTTGGAGGATTGGGAATTAGCAAGACAAGGGCAGCCGCCTAAAAAGATTGCTCCCTTAAAATAAGGAGGGACGACGATGTATTATGATATTCAATCAGCGGAATATTGTGGAGGGTATAAAATAAAATTAACTTTTGCCGATGGGAAAAACGGTATGGTGGATTTCAAAAAATATATTCGTGAAGGTACGGTTTTTGAGAAATTCAGAAATATTAATTTTTTCAAGGAATTTTATATTAACAAAGATCTGTATGTTTTATGTTGGCCGGGAGAAATTGATATTGCCCCCGAAACCCTCTATGCCGAAGCGACAAACACACCCTTACCACAGTGGGTACATATCTAGTTTAACCCCGAAATTTCTGACAGGGATCTCCGCTTTTACTGTTACCCAAGCAAGACACCATTTGTTTGAGCTTGTTAAGAAATGCATCAGGGGCCAGGTGTTTCCAATAAGCTCGAAAGATGGAGGCGCTGTTCTTCTCTCAAAGAAGAATTACGATAGCCTGTTGGAGACACTTGAATTACTTTCTCAGCGTGGGTTATTGAAAAGTATTCAAAAATTCTGTATCTTGAACGTATCAGAACGTATTATGAGGAGTAACAATGTTTAATTTTAATCTAAATGAGCCAAATAAGACATATAAAGAATATAAAAAGTTTTTACAGGAACATCCAATTATCTTCTCTATTTTAATTCTTATTATTCTAGGTCTCTTAATGTTAACTCTTTTTAACCAAAATAAACTTCGCAATGAGATAATTGAAAAAGATACAAAGATTCAACTCCTTGAAACTCAACTTATTCCGTTTAAGACGATAGCCTTGGAGCGTTTTACGGGATCAGAGATGGAAGCTTTAAGAAAATTAGCAGAAGAAATTGAAGACACAGAAAAACGTCTAAAAAATTTTCAGAATTATTCGTATTCTGCAAGCTTAAATTATTTAGGCAATTCTGTGGAAAGTCCTAATATAATTATTTCATCGCCAGTCTCAAGAAAACTTGAAGGCTGTTACACAAAAAGCGAAAAAAATACTGCGTTTGAATGCACTGATGAATGCCTGGGACGTTATGAATCATTAATTCAATCTGACCCCTTTTTTCCATTTTCTTATTATTATATAACTATTTGTTTATTTAATAACAAGAATTCGGATTGGGTGATATATGCTCGAAAGTCCCTTGAGATTCTTGATGAAACAACGAACATTGAAGGGCATAATTCTTATCATGATGAAATTAAAAATAAGTTGCTTGAGATGATGGACAGCACAAAATAAGCCAAAATTCTGCACGCACTGCGTGCAGAATTGGGAAAAAAGAGATTCTAGGCGCACTGCGTATAGAATTGTTATTATCAATTTAGTAAGGCATAAAATTATGACTCAAACTAACAAGAAAGTCTTTGTCGCGATGAGCGGCAGAAAATAAGAGAGATCCATGAGAAAAAAGGAGATGTAGGATGATTGGGTTGGATGGGCTTTTTGTGGTATACTTTTGGTGTGAGAAATAATCGTTGACAATCAGACTCCGCGTGTCAATAATATAGCTATCCTCCCAGTAAGGCGCAAGTCTTACTGGCCCCGAACTCGTTAGTGGGTTCGGGTTTTTTTATGTAAAGGACTTTTTATGGTGAGAACCGCTTTTTTCATTGATGGCTTTAATTTGTTTCATTCTCTTGATTCGCAAGCTGCATACCATAAATATAAATGGCTTAACCTTGCTAAATTAAGCCAGGGTTTTATCGGCAGTCAAGATACCATCTCAGATATATATTATTTCACCACCTATACCACTTGGGATTCCCAAAAACTTGCTAAACACCAAAATTACGTTAAAGCGCTTCAGTTAACGGGAGTGAAGGTTGTCTTTGGCGAATTTCGAAACGTTGATCGAGTCTGCCGGCTTTGCGGAAAAAGTTACCGAACTTTTGAAGAGAAACGCACAGACGTTAATATCGCAATCCATCTTTTTCAAACGGCTGTAGCTGATATTTGGGACAAGGCTGTTATCATATCAGGGGACAGTGATTTAATTCTCGCTGTCGAGGCCGTTAAAAAGACATTTCTTCATAAACAGGTTGGCATTATTATCCCTATTGGGCGCAGGGCCGAAGAGTTAAAACAAGTTGCGGATTTTCATATTAAATTAAAAGAACGGCATCTAAAGACCTGCCAATTCGATGACATTCTTAAGATTGATTCTCATCAAGTGTTAAAGCGTCCTAATACGTGGCGATAGGAATTAAAAAATAAAATGACTATACAAACTAGATCCAAAAAAGTCTTTGTCGCGATGAGCGGGGGGGTGGATTCTTCCGTCGTGGCCGGGCTGATGAAGGAACAGGGCTACGATGTCGTGGGGGTCACGATGTGCTTTAGCATCACGCACCCGAACAGCAAGAAACCCTCATGCTGCGGCGTTGATGGCATTCAAGATGCCAAGCGCGCGGCGCAGATATTGGATATCCCGCATTACGTCTTGGATTTTGCCTCGGATATCCGTCAGTTTATTATCGATGACTTCGTGAACGAATATTTAAACGGCCGCACACCCAATCCCTGCGTGCGCTGCAATCAGCATCTCAAATTCGGATCACTGTATCAAAAAGTTAAAAGTTTAGGCGCTGATTATGTCGCTACGGGCCACTACGCGAAGATCGAATATAACGAGGCGGCGCGGCAGTATGAAATGAAGAAGGCCAAAGACTCGCGCAAGGATCAATCCTATTTTCTCTACAGTATTAAGAAAGATACGCTGCCTTCCGTGCTATTTCCTTTAGGGGATCTTACCAAAGATGAAGTGCGCGCACTTGCTCGCAAGTTTGCCTTAAATACGGCGGAAAAAGCGGAGAGCCAGGATATTTGTTTTGTACCCGACGGCGGTTATCAGAAATTTTTAGAAGATCGTTTAGGCAAAGAGGCGTTTTTACCCGGACCATTTATTAATGAAAAAGGAGAAACCATCGGCGAGCATAAGGGAATCGCGCATTACACGATCGGCCAGAGGGATAAACTGGGTTTGGCCTTAGGATATCCTGTTTACGTTTTCAAAATTGATAAGGCCAAGAACAGCGTGCATGTCGGGCCTCTGCATCAATTATATTCGCAGGGACTTTTGGCCGATCAATTTAATCCTTTGAGCATGGATTTTCCTAAAGAAACCATTGAAGTTGCCTGCCGGATTCGTTACAATGCCCCAGAGGTCAAAGGATTTCTGACTTACTTGGGCAATAACAATATCCGGGTGGAATTTGCCGAGCCGCAAAAATCGGTGACACCGGGGCAGTCGGTTGTTTTTTATAAAGAGGATGTTGTCCTGGCCGGCGCGATCATCGCTGAGCCGATTCCTTGTGACGCCAAAGCTCTCGAAGTAATTACGAAAGGATAGCCATGAGTCTTACGCTAGACAAAACGTATTTAAAGGGATTTATCGACGATAAAAATTACGAAGAAATTTCACCTTCCCTAAAACAAGCGCATCAAGATTTGCAGAACAAAAAGGGGCGTGGCGCGGAGTTTACCGGCTGGCTTGATCTTCCCTCCAAAATTGAGAATTCTTTTCTTAAAGAATTAAACGGACTTGGCCAAGAGGTCAGAAAAAATTCGCAGGCTGTTGTTAGTATCGGCATCGGCGGTTCCTATTTAGGTATCCGCGCGACCTTAGAATTTTTAAGAAATCCCAAACACCTTCCTTTGTATTACGCGGGCCACAACATGAGCGTGGATTACACGCGCGCGCTTTTAGAGACTCTTAAAAATAAAAAAATAACGGTCGTTGTTATTTCAAAATCAGGCACGACAACGGAACCGGCCTTGGCCTTTCGTATTTTAAAACAGTTTTTAGGCAAGAAATACAGCGCGAAAGAATTAAAGAAAAGAATTATCTGTGTCACGGATGCTAAAAACGGCGCGTTACGTCAAATCGCCGAAAGGGAAGGATATCGAAGCTACGTGATCCCAGATGACGTGGGGGGGAGATTTTCTATTTTAACGCCGGTGGGATTAGTTCCTCTGGCCCTTGCCGGAGTGGATATTAAAAAACTGGTCGAAGGCGCCCGGGCCGGTCAGAGCGAATACGGTCAGGAAGATTTCAACGCCAATCTTGCCTATCAATACGCGGCGGCGCGTTATCTTCTTTACAAAAAGGGTAAACAAATAGAGGTGCTTTCTTCCTTTTACGACAATTTTTATTACGTGATGGAATGGTGGAAACAGCTTTTCGGGGAAAGTGAAGGGAAAGAGGGAAAGGGAATATTCCCCGCGTCCCTTACCTTGTCAACGGACTTGCATTCGATGGGGCAGTGGATGCAGGAGGCGGGAAGAAATGTTTTGGAAACATTTTTAACGGTGGAGAAACCAAGGCACTCGATTAAAATCCCTCGGGAAAAGGAAGATTTGGATAAATTTAATTTTGTGGCCGGAAAAGATTTAGACTTTGTTAACAAACAGGCGTTTGCGGCAACAGCCGCGGCTCATTTCGAGGGTGGCGTGCCGAATATGACGATTTCCTTGCCACAGGCCAATGAATTTTATCTAGGCCAGTTGTATTATTTCTTTGAAAAAGCGGTGGCGGTTTCCGGTTATCTGTTAGGCGTGAATCCTTTTGATCAGCCCGGTGTCGAGGCTTACAAAAAGAAAATGTTTGAATTACTGGGAAAATAGGGTATGTTAAAAGGGAATATCCATGGGAAAGAAATTTAGAAATATTGTCATTGGGATTGTTTTGATCGTCCTGGCGGTGATTTGCGGGCTTGCCTCATTTTATCTCTTGGAAGTTAAGCCCGAACTTCAAAGACGAGAAGAAACTCAATTAACGCAGCCCGAGGTTCCCCAGCCAATCTCACCTTCAGAACGGACTGAATCCATCAGTCTGCAGACGGTCTTGAAAGAATCCCAGGCCATTTATCCGCCGCAAGAAAAGAATAAAAGTGAAGGCCTCTTGTGGGTGGATAAAAAAAGTGATAAATTAATCGTTACTTTAGGCGCCATCAATGGGTTATCTGAGGGCAGTGTTTTATCCATTTATGACGGCCCTCAAAGAATAGGCGAAGCCAAAGTGAAAACAGTCTTAGATACCATTTCTTACGTCGAGCCGCAAGAACAATTAAAGACGCTTCTTCAAGGTGACTATTATCAGGTCAAGATTGAGTAATATGAGCAGAAAAAAGATTTTTGTTTTTTTGGCGATGTTGGTGCTGGCATTTTTTTCTTTAAAGAATACTCAGGCTGATTCCTTAACGAAGGCGAGCAACCTCTATCCCATTCATGAATTAAATAAACAAAAGGTTAGTTTTGGGACATACGAAGTCAAGGCCTATGTTCTCAAAAGGCAGGACAATGCCCTTATCATTTCGGATGAAAATATTCCCCAAGAAATTAATGATTTAAGCGATAGTGAATTAACCGTGTTTGTGCCCAACGTCAAGGAATTTGAAATTGGCCAGTACTATAAATTTCTCATCCAAGTGTTAGACGTTAAGTCAACCAAGCAGAAGCTTAACAATATGAAGGCTGTTCATTGGGAAAAAATTATCGATAAAGTTGATGTGGTCTTGGATAACCAGTCATAGGAGGCTGTATGGGAAGAATAGGATTGCCAGAAATTATTTTGATTATTTTAGTTTTTATTATTTTATTCGGGGCCAAAAAGCTCCCCGAGATCGGCAATGCTTTAGGTAAGGCCATTAAAGAATTTAAAAAAGCCGGCAAAGAAATTGAACATGATATCAAAGAGGGTGTGGAAGATAAAAATAAACCCGCTTGATCTTCCCCTCGTCTTATAACCTTAAGGTTAGATAGCCGTGAACCGTCCGCAAAAGCCTTCAAAAAATACCGCTCGTTCTTTTTTTGACCATTTGGATGAACTCAGAGTACGATTAATGAAATCGATTGCGGCTTTTGTGATCGCCGCTTTTGCTTTTTATCCTTTTTCCCGCGATGTTCTTCGTCTTCTCGTAAAGCCGGTTGGCCAGCTGATGTTTACCTCCCCTTCCGATGCCTTCATGGCGCATATCACGTTAAGTTTATGGGGAGGATTATTTTTAGCTTTCCCCGTGATCCTTTATCAAGTCTGGCAATTTGTCTCGTCGGGATTGGTAGAAAAGGAACACCGGTATATTCTTATCTTTGGCCCCTTTTCGCTGATCCTTTTTCTCATCGGCGGTCTGTTCGCCTATTTCGTGGTTATCCCGATTTCTTTAAAATTTTTGTTAAGTTTTTCTTCAGATTCCATTGTGCCCATGATTGAAATTAAAAATTATATTTCCTTTGTGGGAAGTTTTATTTTATGCTTTGGGGTTATATTTGAACTCCCCCTAATTATAATGTTTTTAACGAAAATAGGCATCGCCACACCGGAATTTTTAGTTCAAAAACGAAGACATGCCATCATTTTAATGCTCATTGTCAGCGCCATTTTAACCCCGCCGGATGTCATTTCCCAGCTTCTGATGGCTGTGCCACTGATTGTTTTATACGAAATCAGCATTATAACTTCCCGATTCATAGACAGGCATAATCGATAAATCAGTGAAACCATGATAAGACTTAGAAAAGTCAGGGCCTTAATTTTTATTTTGCCAATTTTGTTTATCCTTGCGTGGCTTCTTTGGCCAAAACAATCAAGCCTATCTTCTCTTGCGACTATTGCCCGTACAAAATATTCTTCCGCGGCTTTAGAAAATAGCGATGTTCATTTTAATTTATATTGTGGCCGTATTTATCTGGGACAGCTTTTATTAAATATTAAAGAAGGAGTATTCCAGGGGGAAGAAGTATACGAGACCACCCTCGACTTAAAACCACCTGAATTCTTAAGAAAAGTATCCGGCGATCGCACAGGCTTAAATGTTTTTTCTATTCTAAGTCAGAAGACGCTATTGCCTTATTATTTCGAACAAAACGATTCCTATCGGAAAAAAAAGGGAAAGAAGGGACGGATTGTTGAGTATCAGCATGGCCAATTGACGATGCTGCGAAAAGGCAGAGTGGAAGACATTGAAGATGACACGCGGGATTACGCGAGTCTTATCTTGTGGCTCATGAAGCAGAACTATGATCAAGAAATGTTCTTTAAATCTACTTTGAATATCAATAGAACCATTTATTTGGTTTTAGCTAAGGTTAAAGCCAACAGCGCTGATCAAGACGATCCTGATCAGCCATCCGTAGTTCAATTAAGGATTAAGTTTATTGAGCTTACAAAAGATGATCAGCAGAAAAGCTCGTTATCTGTCGACCTCTATTTACTAAAAGTTAATGATTACTACCTTCCTTTATTTCTGCAATTCAGGGAAGGAGTATTAACTTTTACCGTGCATTTAAACTAGTTTAAAATATGAAAACCCATTTTCTTTACATCGGTAGTTTCCTTTCGCTTACTGTTTGTTTATTCTTAAGCTGTTATTACCGCATTAGCCATACCTATTTGGAGGACGACCTGCTATGGACCCTGCCTTTTATTTCTCAGCTTCTAGAAAATCGATCTCTCTGGGATATTCTTAAGGCTTTTCATGGGGATGAATTGTCCCTGTTTAATGGATTCCACTATCTGAGCATGTTGTCTTTGTTTGGCTTTAAATTAAGGTTTTATGTGGTTGTGATGTTTGTTCTTCATTCGCTTAACGCCGCCCTGCTATTTATTCTCCTGAAAAACAGATTGAGACTTTTGTTAGTAACTTCCGCTTTAGCTTCGTTTATTTATTTGACATTTTATGGTCATTTTCATGCCTATCTTTGGCCGATAGCCATGAATCATTTATTTATCGTTTTTTCTTTTCTATTACTGTTAAATCTGTATTTGAAAACAGATGAATTATTTGACGCCGGAACAGACTATAAAAAGTTTTACGGCCTAACCTTTACGGCCGCCTTTCTCGCTTCCTTGACTCGTCTATCCGTTCTGATTGTTCCTTTAATGCTTTTGACTCATATCCTATTTAGCCATGAAAATAGCAAGAGCGCATTACGGAAATACCGGTTATGGATGCCTGTATTATTTATTTTACCTCTGTATCAATTATTCCTCCTTGTCAACGGAGGAACCGCTGATGTCCTCGATAAGCTGTTAGACCCTTTTGAGGGGCTCTTTCATGGTAAATCCATTATAGGAACGACTTTTATTCTTTTTGGAACATACGCTTTTGTTTTATATCTTTTTCAATTTTGCTTGGTTATCCTGGCTAAACGCCAAACCGACAACTTATTTGCCCCCTTGATTAAAAAATTATCGTATATTGCCATTGTTGTGCCGCATTATTTTTTATTATGTTTATTTTTGTGGCTGGCAGCTATCCCTTCCGCTCTTGGGGCTGATTCCGTATCCCGCTGGCAGCCCATGAATTATCCGTCCAATGGATATGTCTTTATTGTTTTATTAGGAATCTGCATTATTCTGATGGGCTCTTTTGTCCGTTTTATCATTAAGGGAAATAAAAGCTTAATAATCCTGCTTGTCTGGTATCTAAGCTGCCTGCCTTTCTTAGGATTGGATATGGCGGCATTGCCTTCCAGGTATTTAATTTATATTTCTCCCATTTTTTGTGTTGTTGTCCCGTTATTCTTTATCGAAATACTTCCCGCTCATTGTCCCTTTTTAAACAGACAGGGGTATAGGAAGTTAGTATGTCTTTTTATTTTTTTATTGATGTTTGTGAATATTGTTGCGATCCACTTGCGATCCGTGCGCACTCTCTTAGCCGATTACCGTTGGAGTTATGATTACATTAAGATTTCACACTTGATTACCAATGACCTTCGCCAGAAGGCCAAGCCTTTCCAAGAGCAGTCTGTTTGTGTTAATGGGCTGCAGCAAATTCCTTCGGCCGCAAGCTGGCAGCAAGGATTTCTTAAAAACTTTGACTTTGACCGTTATGATTCTTTCCGGCAAACATTTTTAAGCATCTATGACAGCGGGAACGTACAGTTTAAAATAAACGAAGAATGCATGCTGCCTGATCAGGCGTATTACGTCAATGACCGTACCGTTTTGGGTAAAGATGAGAAATCCGTTGAGCCATTTTATTTATTTTTTGATCAAGGATTAAAAGCCTTTCGCGACGGCCGTTATGCGACGGCGGAAAGTTTTTTGGAGAAAGCTATTTTAGAGAAACCATTTTTAATTAATTTTATAAATGTCCCCGAAGCCATTGACGGAATCACCACAAGCGATGGGGATTGCAAGGATCCAAAAATAAATTATATAGATACCATGATTTACCATGAAACGCAGGATTACGGTAAAGCCTTATTGCTTGCTTCTTATTTAAATTACAGAAAACAGAAGAAAGAAGAGGTGGAGGAGCTGTTTGAAGAATTATCTTTATGGATGGCCCCCAGGGATATTTTGTTAACTCTTGATGAATTTATGTTGGATGAAAATTTTAAAAACTTAATAAAATTTTATCCTTGGGGAAAACACGTCCCGCCTGTTGTCCCCAAAGTGGAAACTTATAAGAATTGTGATATTCTTTATTGTGGCGGGAATTATTTTGTCTTTCCTGATAAAAAAGCCGGCGATTTGGATATCGTGGAATTGAAAGAGAATTTTGATCAAGGAATCACGGCTGCGAGTAAATACGAAATTCGCCGCAGCATAGACCAGTCTTCGGATTTGGATAATACCGGTGGAGAAAGCCCCGATTCTTGGGAGAAAGAAGGCGTTGTCTATAAGGGATTTAAGATTATCAAATCCGGTGATGTGTATTCGGGATTCTTAGAGAAGGCGGATGGCCAGCCGCATCGCTCGTCTTTTCAATCCAGATCTTTTTTTGAAATAAAAATTATTGTTGATGAGTATTATAAGTTGTAATTTTCTTATATTCTTTTTGTAAATATTTTAACTTGCATGTATTTTAAAATTGGTTATAATTTGTCTCGAAAGAAATAACGACTACATTGAAGGAGGCAAGCGATGAAGATTTCAGATTTAAAGGATTTACTTAAAGACAAACGAGTGGCGGAAGAAATCAACAAGCATCTTTGGATCGAAAGCCAGAAAGCCGGCTACAGCATAGGCCTGGAACGGGCCACCGATGAATGGCTTCGATTTTACGCCGAAGGCTGGATGAAATATCATCTGCCGGAAAAATACGGCAAGCTTAAGAATAAAAAGAGATAGATAAACCAGCAGATAACAGTTTAAAACTTTACCCCTGCCGTTTTATCCGCCCAGGGCGGACGAAGCATCAGGGGTTTATTATATGAAGCCTTCTCTCTATATCCATATCCCTTTCTGCCATCGTAAATGTTTTTATTGTTCCTTTGTGGTGAGCATTGGTCAGGAAAAACGCGTCGATTCGTACTTGGACTGTCTGGCCAGGGAAGCTGAAAGCTACCAAGGAACGGAAATTTCCACGATTTACTTAGGCGGCGGTACACCGACATATCTCAACTGTGACCAGCTTAAAAGGCTTGCCCAAATTATTGAAGAAAATTTTAAATATAGAAAAGGTACAGAGTGGACCATTGAAGCCAATCCAGAAGGAGTTGATTTAGCCAAGCTTAATTTATTAAAAAGTTTAGGAATCAATCGAATCAGCCTTGGGATTCAATCGCTCAATAGTCAATATCTGAAATATTTAGGACGCAATCACACAAGCGCCCTGGCCGTAAAAACGTTTAAGGCTATTCGGGAAGAGGGTTTTGATAATGTCAGCATCGATTTCATGTATTCTTTCCCAAAACAAACAATGGCGGAACTTCAAGAAGACTTAAAAAATGTCACCCAATTAAACAGTGAGCACATCTCCGTCTATATGTTGACCATCGAGGAGCCAAGCCGCTTTTACGCGCAAAAGATGCCATTAAAGGATGACCAAATTCAAGCTCAAGAATACACGCGCGTGATAGAGATTCTGGCAGACGCGGGATTTAAGCAATATGAGATCAGTAATTTCGCTAAACCAGGCAAAGAATCAAAACATAATTTAAACTATTGGCAGGGGGGAAATTATATCGGCCTGGGCGTGGGAGCGCATTCGCATAGGGATGGGAAAAGATTCTCCAACGTCTCAGAATTTATGCCGTACATGGAAATGATTCAGTTAAAAAAAGATACCCACGAGAATATCGAGGAATTATCCGCGCATCAGAGATTTATCGAGAAGTTGCTTTTTGGTTTGAGAATGAATGAAGGCGTTAAGGTCAAGACCCTAGAAAAAGAATTTGACTGTCCTCTCGATCAAGAGCGGGAAGTTAAACTCAAAGAGTTTACTCATCAAGAGTTCCTTCGCTGGGATAATGAAAAACTGAAAGTAACAGATAAAGGGCGGCTGGTGTTGGATGAATTATGCAGCCGATTGATTTAACAAAAATTATTCTGGATTTTTAATCTGGATGGGCAGATTGTACTGCCCGGCAATGCGGTTACTTTGATTGAATAAAGAGAGAATCACATCGGTTATATGTTTTTTGTAAATGGGATTCATCCGCAGGTTTTTAAATATTTTCAGTGTTTTAGTTAAGCGCGTTTGAATCTGCTCCAGGCTGTAATTAAGGCTCCCTGCTTTTATAAAGATTTTACGTACCGCTAAAAGATCGGCGTAGGTTTTCCGAGGCTTCTTAAAAAGATCAAGCAGATTTTTACGTCCATTGCCTCGTAAATATTGGTAAGCGTGACAGACCAGAAGCGTTTTTTTGGATTCCGCGATATCGCTTAAAATGGATTTGCCGATATTTTTTTCTGAATCGAATATACCGATAATATCATCTTGAATTTGAAAGGCCTGCCCGATCAGAATCCCCAACTGAGAAAGTTTTTTGATATCCTGTTTGCCGGCATTGGCCAGAATCGCTCCCACGACCAATGGGCAATCAAAGGTGTAACGCGCGGTTTTTAAGGTATAGTTGAGAAACACATCTTTTTCTTTAACCTTTTTTATATTTTCCACTCCGTGCAGGGTGTCAATAAATTCTCCCATGGCGGTAAAGGCCGCGGTTTGGATAAAATATTTAAGGGCCCTTTCTTTACGTTCCGGGGCCTCGCGCATAGAAAGAAACGCGTCAATGGCCAGGGCATAAACAATGTCTCCGGCAATGATTCCTAAATCCGATCCCAATTTTTCCTGCTCCTTTGTTTTGATAACTTTCTCTAAAATTTTGTGGAGGGTGGGTTTGCCGCGGCGCAGATTGGAACGATCAATGATATCATCGTGGATGAGCATAAAATTATGGAGAAGTTCAATGCAGGTGGACGCGGTATATAAAGAGGAAGAAATTTTTTTATTTTTAGCATAACCTTTGTAGCTTAAAATCAGAAGAAGAGGGCGGATTCTTTTGCCCTTACGTAAAGAAAATTCCCGGATGCTTTCGTACAAAATCGGATTAACCAGATGCAGTTTGTAGTCCTCTTTGATCTTGTCGATGAAGGCTTCGAGGCTTTTTTCAATTTTGTTTTTAATGGTCTCAATCATGAATTTTTATGGTAGCATATATTAAAATGGTGTCAATGGCTTCTTTTTGTCCTGTCAATTCGATTATTTTTAGATTTTATTTATTCTTCCACAACTATATGCATGGCAATAGGTTATATAATTTTTTTTAAGAAAATGAACGGTTTATTTTAATTTCATTTGATTTTAAAAATTTTATTTGATATAGTAATGAAGTTTCAAATTTCAATATAGAGGTAAAAAGTTCGTCCCAATCACGCTAAAGTATCCTTAAAAACTATTAATTATTATATTTTAATAAGATAAAAAAAGTTTTTTAGAAAAAAGGAGTCGCCGTATGATTGATCGTTACACACTCTCTAAAATGGGCAACGTCTGGTCAGAAAAGCGTAAATTTGAAATTATGCTCCAAATCGAAATCCTCGCTTGTGAGGCTATGTGCAAGCTTGGATTGATCCCCGCCAAGGCCTTAGACAAAATTAAAAAAAACGCGAAATTTAATATGGAAGAAGTCAAGAAGCT
>Ga0082335_1005593_pt1 | contig 17165 bp, 17 predicted proteins | sample Subgrocontami58m_FD_72375 | JGI IMG/M metagenome (GOLD analysis project Ga0082335, IMG submission 72375) | Subsurface groundwater microbial communities from S. Glens Falls, New York, USA - GMW37 contaminated, 5.8 m (SPADES assembly) (version 2) ... | reverse complement strand
TATGGCTCGATCATCTGTCGCGCAACCGCCCCTGCCCGATGGCAACCGCGCGCGAAGCACGCCAGACGCTGGAGATCACACTTGCCATCGAGGAATCGGCACGCACCGGCCAAACCATCAGACTCGCGGGCTGAAGAAATTCGGGTTTCATCAGAGGAACCGGCACGGATGGCCAGAGAGACGGGCAGGGCAATGGTGCGGACCGCGATCGGCACACCGCTCAAGCTGCGGGAGCATCCGCATCCGGAGCTCGAGGTGCGGCCCGTTCGCAACGGGCATGGCATCGTTGCCGCGAAACTTTTCCGCGCAGGGTCGGTGATCACCGAGATCAGGGGCAGGATCGTCACGGCCGACGAGGTATGGCGTTACTGGAAGACCGATCCGCGGCTGGGAGAAAACTGCTTCCGTTACGATGCGGACCACTATCTCGATCCGGACGGCGAAATCGGTCAATACGCGAACCACTCATGCAATCCGAATGCCGGCATCGTCAGGAATGGCCGCCGGCTCATCCTGAAAGCGATTGCACCGATCGCTGCGGGCGAGGAGATCACGCACGACTATTCCACGCTGCTGGGGGCCGACGATGTCTGGAAGATGCGTTGTAACTGCGGCGCGTCCAACTGCCGGCGCGTGGTCGGAAATATCAGCAAGCTTCCGGCGGCGACGCTGAAAACCTACCGGCGGCTGGGTATCGTGCCGGATTTCATTCTGATGTCCAGATAGTCCCGCGCTTCCCGGAGCGGGCGCAATTCATAGGCGGAGACGATGAGCATTGCAGGAGAGCTGGCGGGGTTCGTGACCCGCACGAACGTCAACGAGTTGCCGCCCCTGGCGCTGGAGCGCGCGCGGATGGTGATTGCCAGCACGATCGCCAGCGCGGCGATGGGATCGAACATCATTTCCTCGCGAATCATCCGCGAGCTTGCGAAGGAGCGGGGCGGGGCGGCGGAGGCGACCATCTGGTTCGACGACGGTCCGAAACTGCCCGTCGCTGATGTGGCGCGCGTGAACGCGGTGATGAGCGATGCCGCCGCTTCAGACGACAGCGATCTGCGCAGCATTGCGCACATCGGCACGATCGTCGCGACGACTTCGATCGCAATGGCGGAGCGCACCGGCGCAAGCGGCCGGGAGGTGCTCGGGGCGATGGTGCTCGGCTACGAGGTGGCGGGGCGCATCGACGAAACGCTCACCCCGGGCCGCCTCGAACGCGGCTTCCATGGCTCGATATCCACGATTTTCGGCGGCGCGGTCGCGGCCGGGACGCTCCTGAAGCTGACGCAGGAACAAATGACGCAGGCGATCGCACTCGCCGCCACCTCGATCGGCGGCATGCATGTTGCCGCCAACACCAGCGTCGCGCGCGAGTACCATGCAGGACTCTCGGCGATGCTCGGCATCAACGCCGCGCTTGCCGCTCACAAGGGGTTCGTCGCGGAGGAGATGGTGCTGGAAATGCCGCGCGGCTTCTTCTCCGCGCATGGCGGAGATCACCTCGAGGACGTAACGAAGGATCTCGGCAAGGTCTGGGACATCACCACGGACATGGCGATCAAGCTGGTTCCCGGCGGCCACCCCCATCACGCGACGGCGGAGGCGGCCGCCAATGCCGCAATCGCCGGGAACGTCAACCCGGCGGACGTGGCAAGCATCATGGTCTCGGCGCCGAAATACCGTACGTTGTCCGGACCCGCGCATCCGGCCGACCTTATCGGCGTCGCGCACAGCCCTACCTACTTCATCGCGGCAGCGGTGGCGGACCGGGGCTACGGCTGGATCCATGCCTCGCCCGTGAAGGTCGCCGACCCGGTGATCGGACAGCTCATCGACAAAGTTATCGCGGACCCGGATCCGCAACCCTACCCGGACCGTTTCCCGCACCGCCATGGCGCGACGGTCACGATCACGCTGAAGGATGGCCGGCAGTTTTCCGACCACGTCGATTTTCCGCGCGGGTCCGGGCCCCGCGGGATCGATTGGGCCGACGTGGATGCGAAGTACCGGACGTTGGTGCCGCTCTCCAGGCTGGCGCCGGAAAAGATCGAGGCGAGCCTCAAGGTGGTGCACGCATTCGAAACGGTCAAGGCCATGCCGGAACTCACGAGCCTGCTGAGCTGACTGCGGGCGGTCACCGGGAATCGCGGCCGGCAGCCGCGCCGCGGGAGCTTACTCGTACAGAATCTCTACCGCTCGCAGTTTGCCGCCCGCGGCTTCGGGCTTGAACACGACGACCGTCTTGGCATCCCGCTTGTTGGCATCGCCAACGTTGAAGGTCACCGAATTATAGGTCCAGGTCACGCGCTCGGGATTGCTGGCGTCGACCGAAGCAGGCTTGCCGACAGCCTTTTTTACTTCCGCATCGGACTTGCCCTGGACGCTGGTGGCGAAATCAGCGCGTTCGTAGAGATCTCCGCACCCGCCCAGGGACAGACCGGCAACCGCCAGAACCGCGGCGATTGATAACTTCTTCAGCTTTGTGATGCTCGTTACCATTACTTGCTCCGCTCTCAATATAGCCATTACCGCTTATGCTTGAATCATCCACCCCAATGGATGCCGTGTACCGCGACGGATTATACACGCGGGAGAAGGCTGGCTCCAGCGTCCCACGCATGCTTTCCCGGCATTTCCGGGGCGGCGGAGGATGGCCGGTATCGGGAAGGCAGATGAATACATTGTTGATGCAGATCAGAATGCCCTTGGCGCCCGTTGGTAAAATCTGAACCTGGCGACATTCCGGGTTACGGTACCCCGATTTGATGCAGACCTTTGCCCCCGGGAACGATTCACCGAGGGGTCTTCTTTGCCTACAGGAGAAAAAACATGTTCCGGCATATTCTGCTGCCGACCGATGGCTCTGAGATTTCGGACAAAGCCGCACGACAGGCAATTGAGCTTGCCAAGGCATTACGGGCAAAAATCACGGCACTCCACATCGTGAGTGAGCTCCATTTGCACCTCCCGGACGAAGGCTTCCCGATTCCGGAACTCCCGGCTCTGAAAAAACGCTTCGCGGACGACGCGGCAGCCCGTGCAAGAACAATCCTCGGTTCCATCACAGAGGCTGCGAAGATCGCAGGCATAGAATGTGACGTTGCCACCGCCACCAGTGACATGCCTTACGAGATGATCATTGACCAGGCCACGAGATTCAATTGCGACCTGATTGTAATGGCCTCACACGGCAGGAGAGGCTTACAGGGCATTCTGCTCGGCAGTGAAACCCAGAAAGTTCTGACTCACAGCAAGATACCCGTGCTCGTGTGTCGCTGACCGGCTTGGTGGTCTGTCCCCTATTGCACCGCACCGCTGATTCTGTTTCAATAACTTTGACACGCCACTCACGCTGAAACTCGATCCACAGGGAGAACAACATGCTTTGGGCCATCTATCTGATCGACAAACCGAACACCGCCGAAATCCGGGCCAGGCATATGGACGCGCATCGCGCTTACCTGAATTCCGTTGATTCGGTCTGCTTTTTTACAGGCCCGCTGCAAAATGACGACGCCAGTCAGAGTATCGGCAGTTTGTTTATCATCAGCGCGAACAGCCGCGCCGAGGCGCAGGCGTTTGTCGATAACGAAGTCTTCTATCAGGCTGGGGTTTTCGCGAGCGTAAAGATTGCCCGCACCCGGAAGGGACATTTCCATCCCGAACTGGCGGGCTGACCGTAACAGCAAATAATCCGGCAGGCGCACAAAGCAGGCAATAGAATCCTAAAGCGGGGCCAGGGTCGATTATTATTCGATCCCATGCCCTTACGCTTTATCGCCCACCTTGATAGGGACGCGTTCTACGCGTCGGTCGAGCTGCTGCGTTACCTGTCGCTGCACGGACCCCCACGTTGTCTGACTGAAGTCGCGAACGAGTGCGCTATCCTGACGGTCTGATGGACGCCGACATTCCGGTCAATTCGCAGAACGGCTACGCCCGCGCAATTTCCAGGGAGGAAATGGCGAATCTGCCGGTCCGCCGGTATGAGGGCGACGTGTGCCTGGTGACAACGCCACAGGACCGGGCGCGCGCATTGGCGGACCTGCGGCAGGAAAGCGTTGTCGGATTCGATACGGAGACCCGGCCCTCATTCCGGAAAGGCGAGAGTCATCCGACGTGCCTCGTTCAGGCGGCCACGGCCAGTACGGTGTACTTGTTTCAGTTGCGCCGGTTGGATGTCCTGCCAATTCTCGCCGAGCTTCTGGCGCAGCCACACACGGTCAAGGCCGGAGTGGGACTGGCGCACGATCTGCGCTCACTCAAGCTGGTGTTTCCGTTCATTGAGAAGAACGTGCTCGATCTGGGCGTGGTCGCAAGGCGCTGCGGCCTCGAGCAGACCGGGCTGCGCAACCTCGCCGGGATTTTCCTGGGATTCCGGGTTCCCAAAGGCAACCGCACGTCAAACTGGGCCGCGGCACAGTTGTCCGCCCAGCAGATCATTTACGCCGCGACGGATGCGTGGGTGTGCCGCGAACTGCACCTGCGTTTCCGGAGTCTGGGGCTGATTGCCCTATAATTGTACGTCCGTTCATTGGAACAGACGCCTTTGACGCTGTTCAATGCCCGGTCCGTTCATTGGAACAGACGTTTGCAACGCTGTTCAATTCACTGGGGGTGAGAGCTGAGATGGTCCGATTTGAAGGCACGGAAAATTACGTTGCAACGCATGATCTGATGATGGCGGTCAACGCCGCGCTCACGCTCGAGCGGCCGTTATTGATCAAGGGCGAGCCCGGCACGGGCAAGACCATGCTCGCCATCGAGGTTGCGAAGGCTTTGCAGCGGCCGCTCTACGAGTGGCACATCAAATCGACGACCAAGGCGCAGCACGGGTTGTACGAATACGACGCGGTGTCGCGGCTCAGGGATTCGCAGCTCGGCGACCCGAAAGTGCACGACATCAGAAACTACATCGTGCGCGGCATGTTGTGGAATGCGTTCGAATCCGACGCACAATCGGTGCTGCTGATCGACGAAGTCGACAAGGCCGACATCGAGTTCCCGAACGACCTGCTGCGCGAACTCGACCGGATGGAGTTCTACGTTTACGAAACGCAGCAGCTCATCAAGGCGCGGCACCGCCCGCTCGTGATCATCACCAGCAACAACGAGAAGGAGCTTCCCGACGCCTTCCTGCGGCGCTGTTTTTTCCATTACATCCGCTTCCCCGACAAGGAGACGATGGAGAAGATCGTGCACGTGCATTTCCCCGGGCTCAAGAAGTCGCTGCTCAGGGAAGCGCTCGCAGCATTCTTCGAGATTCGCGACGTGCCCGGGCTGAAGAAGAAGCCCTCGACTTCGGAACTCCTCGACTGGCTGAAGCTGCTGCTGGCGGAAGACATCCCGCCCGAGGTGCTGGTGAGCCAGGACCAGCACAAGATCATTCCGCCGCTGCACGGCGCGCTGCTGAAAAACGAGCAGGACGTGCATCTCTTCGAGCGGCTGGTATTCATGTCGCGCCGCAAGCCTGGGTAGCGGCATCGCCATGAGCAAGGCGGCGAAGGGATTTCCGCCGGTGGTCGATGCCGGCATCGAAACGCTGATACTCGGCAGCTTCCCGAGCGTGGCTTCGCTCGGCAAGGCGCAGTATTACGGGCATCCGCAGAATCATTTCTGGCGGCTGGTTGGTACAGTGATCGGCGAGCCGCTGCCGGAAATGGAATATGAGCGGCGGCTGCGCACGCTGCTCGCGCATCGCATCGGCCTGTGGGACGTCATCGGCGCATGCTCGCGCAAGGGCAGCCTGGATTCCGATATCCGCAATCCGCGCCACAACGATTTCGGCCGGGTGACGCGCATCGCGAAGAGGCTGCGCCGCGTGTGCTTCAACGGCAAGACTGCCGGCAGGATGGAAGCGGTGCTCGGGGAGCGGGGATTTGAAACGGTGGTGCTGCCTTCTTCAAGCCCGGCCAACACGATGCGGTTCGATGAAAAACTCAAGCAGTGGCGGAAAATCAGGCCATGCTGATCGAATTTTTTCTCAAGCTCAAGCAGGGCGCTCTGCCGGTCTCGATCAAGGAGTTCCTGGTGCTGCTCGAGGCGCTCGACAAGCGCGTGATCAGCGGCAGCATCGATGATTTCTACTACCTGTCGCGCGCGTGCCTGGTGAAGGACGAAGCGAACTACGACAAGTTCGACCGCGTGTTCGGCGCCTACTTCAAGGGCATCACCGAACTGCCCGAAGGTGCAACGGCGCTGATACCCGAGGAGTGGCTGAAGCGGCTTGCGGAGAAGCATCTGACCGAGGAAGAGAAGAAACTGATCGAATCGCTCGGCGGCTGGGACAAACTGATGGAGACGCTGAAGAAGCGGCTCGAGGAACAGAAGGGCCGCCATCAGGGCGGCAACAAATGGATCGGCACCGCCGGCACCAGCCCGTTCGGCGCTTACGGCTACAATCCCGAGGGCGTGCGCATCGGCCAGCACGAGTCCCGCCACCGGCGCGCGGTCAAGGTGTGGGACCAGCGCGAGTACCGCAATCTCGACAGCTCGGTCGAGCTCGGCACGCGCAACATCAAGGTTGCGCTGAAAAGGCTGCGCAAATTCGCGCGCGAAGGCAATCCCGATGAACTCGACCTCGATGACACGGTGCGCTCGACCGCCAGGAAAGCGGGCTGGCTCGACATCAAAATGGTTCCGGAGCGCCACAACAACGTGAAGGTGCTATTGTTTCTGGACGTCGGCGGGTCGATGGACGATCACATCGAGCTTTGCCAGCAGCTTTTTTCCGCGGCGCGCACCGAGTTCAAGCACCTCGAATACTTCTATTTCCACAACTTTCTCTACGAGCGGGTGTGGAAAGACAATCACCGGCGCGGCACCGATCGCATACCGACGTGGGACGTGATGCACAAGTATCCGCACGACTACAAGGTGATCTTCGTCGGCGACGCGACGATGAGCCCGTACGAAATCACCTATCCCGGCGGCAGCGTCGAGCATTCCAATCCGGAGCCGGGCGCGCTGTGGATGCAGCGCATGTTAAGCATCTACAAGGACACGATCTGGCTCAACCCGCAGCCCGAGCCGGTGTGGGATTACCACGACTCGATTCGCCTGACGCGCGAGCTGCTCGGCAGCCGCATGTTTCCGCTCACGCTCGAAGGGCTCGATCGCGGAATGCGCCAGTTGAGCAAAGGAAATTAAAGGCGGTGACTGGTGATTGGTGAATGGTAAGGACAAATCCTCATGGAGAATGCATTGAAAACGTCGAAGGCCCGGGAGGCCCGCAACAAGGCTGTCGTTGAGCGCTACTTCCATGAGGTTCTGGATCAGCAGAAGTTTGATTTGATGCCGGAGCTGATGGCGCCGGGAGTCGTTTTGCACCGTCCCGGTTTCGACGTGACGGGAGTGGACGCCGCCATGCAGCGCCTGCGCGCCACGCGTCAGGATTACACGGCTTTTCGCTCGGAGGTGTCCGGCCTGATTGCAGAGGGCGACATGGTTGCGGTGCGCATCACCCACATTACCCGGGTGCGACCGCACACCTTTCGCAGCCGCGCCGGCGAGGTGCGGGTCAGCAAGGATCAGGCGCTCAACTGGACGGCGATCGTTCAGTTCCGCCTGCAGGACGGCAAAATCGTCGAGGAATGGGTCATGCGCGACGAACTCGGCATGCTGGTCCAGATGGGGGCGTTTGCAGGCGGGAAGTGATGTTACGCCGGCGAGCCGTCAACCCGCTCCCGCGTGTTCGCGCGTATGCGCGCGCAGGTCGGCCGCGACTTTGAGCAGGATCAGCAGCGCGAGCGCTGGCGCCGGCGTTTTCAGCAGCATCGCGAGCCAGCCGCCGAAGATGATCGTCAGGTGCATCACAATGACGCGTTTGTACGGCGCGGTCATCAGGTTCTGTACCGTCGCGCCGGTGTATTCGCGCTGGCCGAGGAAATTCACCGCGAACGAGACGCCGTGGCTCACGAAAAGCGCCGCCAGCGCTGGCCACAGCGGCACGAACACGCCGGCGAGCTCCGCCCGCACACCCGGCTCGGGGCCGCCTCCGGCGAAACCGTCGAAAAACAATCCATAAACGAACATGAAATGCACGGCCATGAAGCCGCCGAAATGCCCCACGAAGAACGGCACGGCGAACAACGAGGCCCACTTGCCGGCGACCGCCATCTTGAGCGCGGTGTAGAAGCCGATAATCGCGCTCTCGCTCCAGAACAGCACCATGACGTCGCCAAGCTTCCACTGACCGAGCAGCACTCCCGCGAGCGGCACCAGGTTGGCGGCGAGCAGCGCGAGCGCGGATGGCGAGGTGAGCGCGAGCGGTCGCGGCGCGGGCAGGTTCGCCGGCACGGCAGGCTTCGGTGCGGCTTCTTTCACCGGTGCGGGTTCGGCGGACATGGCGACGCTCGCAGGTGCTGCGCCACGGATCGTCGCGATCAGTTGCTCCGCGTCGGCGCGCGGCATAGCTTCACCGACCCCGCAGCTGCCGCCGTGGTAATCGAAGCGAATGCGCACGGTTTCCGCGCTGCCGGAGTGCTCGATGCGCAGGTTGCGCATGCGGGCGAGATCGTATTCGCAGATGAACTTCAACGGACCGAGCCGCGGCACGAGGACCAGACACCCGTTTGCCAAGCGCGCCGATTCGCCATGGAACAGCAGCAGCACCGTCAATGCGCCCAGGATAATAACGCCCACCGACCAGCCGAGAATCCAGAACACCTCGAATAGCATGAACGAGAGGTCGAACACGCTGCGCAGCCCCTGCGGGTGCAGGTTCGCGATCTGCACCCACAGGATGCCCGCAAAGATCGCGAACATGACCCCAACGATGAGTCCCGCCGGCCTCATCCTCCGCGCCGGAAGGTTGAGAGGCGCCGCGCCGGCAGGATCATCCCGCAGGGCGACGCGGAAACGTTCGGGCCGCGCCTTGCGCATGTGGCAAGTCTAGCGCAGCGGGGCGATGAGAGGGGAAGCTAGGCGGGCCTGATCAAGCGCGTCTGCGGCATGCCTGCGCCGATGTAAACGTTCTGCGGGCCCGGACCGCCGGCGACTGCGATGTAGATCTCGTCGGGGCTGCGCGCGCGCCACACGCTTTGGTCATCGCCGCGCCCGGCGCGACGCTCGGTGGACGCGAACGCCTCCGCGAAATGCGAAACCGGCAGCCGCGCAAGTTTCCACAGGCGCTCCCGAATGTCGCGCTTGGTGAGTCCCGCTTCGTGCAGGCTTTGCGCGTGGTTCACGCCGAGCAGCAGCAATACGCCATCGCCGCCGCCGTACATCGGCGGCATGTTGGTCGCGATCTGGCGCAGGATTTCGTCGGGACCGACGCCTTCGCCACCCGAGATGTTGCAGAAGTTCGAGGCCTTGAACGCAGTCACCGTGCTGTCTTCGCGCTTAAAGCCGCGATCGACGTGAAACGGCGTCCACGGATTCTCCTCCTCGTTCTCGGCGCAGATGTACGAATAGCGCAGCGGCGAGCCGAAGCTCGTTTTTGAATACACGCCGGGCAGCGCGCCGCCGGCATTGATGAGGACGAGCCGCAGCGCGCGGCCGATGGTCGCGTTGGCGCGCCAGCCGGGCCCGAGGCAACCGGTGCCGTAGTTGATTTCGAGTTTGTTGCGAACCGGCCCGTTCACCAGCAGAAACGGCGTCATCGGGTTGGTGGTGACCTGCATCAGCTCCAGCGGATACGTCGGGTCCGTCACGCCCTCCACGGCGGCGATCAGCACCGGCATGTATTCGGGACGGCAACCGGCCATGATGGCGTTCACCGCGATCACTTCGACCGTCGCGCGGCCTTTGCGCGGCGGCAGCAGCGCGATCAGTTCATCGGCCTTGCGGCCCGAGGCGGCAACGAATCGTTGCACGGCTTCAGCCGTTGCCGGAATGATTGGCAGGCCGTCGGTCCAGCCCTGCTCGTAGGCGTGTTCGTAGCTGCGCGTCAGCAGTTCGGCGACCGACGCGGCTTCCAGTTGTATGGATGACTGCATTATTTTCGTATTCCTTTCAAACGGGCACCGTGGAGCGCGCGATGCCCTGTGGGTGGATCAGTTTGACGGCATCGTGCATGCGCGCCTGCAGTTCGGCAGGCGGCAGTGTGAGTCCGTCGATCACCGTCTGGATCATCGCTTCGGCGCGCGGGCGCAATGCTGCGGGTTCAAGCTGGCGGATGGGATTCGGCGTTTCCGCAATCACGACGTAGGGGAAACCCTGCGTCGCGGACATGCGGCGCCCGAATTTCGCGAACATATCCGTGACGACCATCACCGTGGGGATGCCGAGTATTTCGAGGGCGGGAGTGACGTGGCTACACCACGTCGTGCACGACCCTCAGTCGCCGGTGGCGGTGATGACGACGTCGACGCGGCCAACGAGGCTGGCGATTTGCTCCTTCATCGTGTCGAGGAGCTTGCCGGCGCGCAGCGGGATTTCCCGCACCGGCTGTTCCATGATCACGGCCTTCAGCCGGTAGCGTTCCTGCAGCAGCTCGCCCAGCGACCTGAGAACATGAATCGCCGATGGCCGCCAGTTGGGCAGCAGGCCGACGACCTTGCCGTCGAGCGTGGCGGGCCGCGGCGCAAGCTTGCTGTCGGAGATCTCGTCGAGGTAAACCGCGAGTGGGGAGAGCATGGTCACATTCAGTTCAGACATCGTGTTCCTTTCATCAGGGGCCGCATCCATTGCGGGAAGCCACGGTTATTTTACAACCACTTTTCATGCTGCTTTCGCGGTTTCATTCCATTTCTCGATTTGCACCAGGCAGGACATCGCCGCCATCCCGTCGGACTTTGCGATCTGCTTGCGGCTCGGCGTCAGCAGATTCATGCATCCGCCGCGATCGACGATGCCGCCCGGTTCGCCGCATGGGTCGAAAGAAGCGCTCGATGCGCAGGCGTGCACGACGCCGGGCGCCATCGCTGCCGTCACATCTGCCGCGCACAACACTGCGCCCCGGTCATTGTAGACCTTGACGACATCGTGCATCCCGATGCCGCGCGGCCGCGCATCATCGGCACTGATCCGCACCACCCAGTAGTAATGGCCGTCGATGAGCACCCGATGGTCCTCGATGTCGTTCACCACGCTGTCCTTCGCGTCCGCTGCGGTGTGAAAACTGTAACGCGGGTGCGGCGTGATGAGCTGCAGCGGAAATTTTCGATAAAGCCCGGCGGCGGCAGGCCCTTCCCATGATGGCACGTACTGGTTGAGCGGGGGACGATCCGGACTGTCCGGATCGAACCGCTTCAGCGTTTCCGGAATGAACTCGATTTTCCCTGACTGGGTTTGCAGGCCCTGACGGAATTTGCCGGAATATCCTCCCGGCAGCGGGTGCGGCTCGGGCACGTCCTTCAACCGGTCTTCGGCAAACCACCGCATGTTGACCGGCTCCCGGGTTTTTTCGCCTTCGGCCGGAACCACGAAGTAGCCTTTCCGGAGAAACTGCTTCCAGCTGATGTGCGTGGGCAGATCGGACGAGTCGAATACCCGCTTGCACCAGTCGAGTTCCGTCATGCCTTCCGAATAGTAGGTGCCCAGGCCGAGGCGCTTGGTGATGTCCCAGAAAATCTGGTAATCCGATTTCGATTCGCCGAGCGGCTCGATGCACTTGTGCTGGAGCGCGATCACGCGGTGGTTGAGCTGGCCCTGGGCGTGGTGGGCGTATCCGCTGGTATTGCTCCATTCGCCGATGTCCCAGCGCTCCAGCTGCGTGCAGGCAGGCAATATGATGTCGGCAAACCTGGCTTCGCCTTCGCGCCAGATCGACTGATTGACGACGAACTCCAGCTCATTCGACCGGTACATGTCCGCAAACCGGCTCGAGTCAGCAAGCGTGCCGAACGACGAGCCGCCGTAGCGGTACAGCATATGGACCCGCGAATAACCCGGCGCGGGATACTGGATGCGGCGAAACTGTCCTTCAGGTGAGACTGAATCCGTCGGGTAGCCTTCGCAGTGCCCCTCCAGTATCGCTTCGGGCAGCCGTTGCCGCGGAATCATCTGCTGCACCGGATTCATCGTGAGCAGATGCGGCATGCGGACATAATTGTTGACCGCGGCCGCGGTCCCATGCACGTCCCCGGAAATGCCGCCTTCCGCGTAGCCAGGAAAATAGAACGCGAGGTCCACGGGTGAACCGCCCTGCAGATTACCCATGTTGATTCCCGGTTTGCCCCATCCCCGCATCGCCATCAGCAGTATCATCGAGCGCGCCCATTGCGCGCCGGTCGCGCCCCGGCACGCACCGCCGTGGGCGGTGCCGCCATTTCCCACCGACAGATATGTCTTGCGGCTTCCCCACTCGCGCGCCAGCGCCCGCACATCCCTGGCGGCAATGCCCGTCTCGGTTTCCTGCCACTCGGGAGTTTTCGCGACGCCGTCGGTGGTTCCGAGCACGTAGTCGCGCCATTCCTCGAATCCGGTGGTCCGTGTCGCGACGTAATTCTTATCGTAGCGATCCTCGGTAATCCACACGTACATGATGGCGATGGCGAGCGCGCCGTCGGTGCCGGGCCGGATGGGAAACCACTTCCCGCCGAGCAGCGAGGCCGTGGGGCAATAATAGGGGTTGATGTGGACCATTTTGATGCCGAGTTCCTGCGCCCACAGCCGCCGCTGCGCGCCCTCCTGACCCCCGTAGACGCCGCAATGGGATTCAGGGTCGCTCGACCAGAACACGATCATTTCGCATTCCTGCAGGCAATCCTCGAGCGTGCCGTAGGATGCGGACCTGCCCAGGCGCATGCTGTTGCCGAAATGGTGCATGGCGCCCCAGTACCAGCCTTCCCAGCTGTCCGGATTGAGGTGGATCCTCGTCACGCCGACGGCGTTGCCGAAGCGCTGCAGAGCGCTCAGGTAATAGCCGACGTTGCCCCATTGGTGGTGCGAGCTGTGATAAATGGCGATCGCCCCGGGGCCATGCTGCCGCTTCATGCGCAGAATCTCGCCACTGACGATGTCGAGGGCCTCGTCCCAACCGATGCGCTCGTAGCCCGAGACGCCCCGGTTCTGACAATTGCGGTTGCCGTTGGGATCGAAATCCACGCGCTTCATCGGATACAACAGCCGCTGGTCCGAGTAAACGGTCGAGCGCAAGGCGAGCGCGTGCGGCGCGACAATCGCCTTGCGCGTTGGCGTGAATTTCCGGCCGCGCGCTTCAATCGTCCACGACGGCGCGTCGCTGGCGTCGTAGTCGATAACGCCCGTGCGGACGATTCTGCCATCCTTCACGTAAACGAAGACCGGTCCCCCGTTCGTCATCGTCGTGTAGCGCGTGGTGCCGTCCGGCGTGCGGGTGCCGAATTCGACACCCGCGGTCAGGATCAGGTTCAGCAACTGCATGAACCACGCCACCAGTTCCTCCGGCCCTTCGACGGCAACCCGGAAGTTTTTTGCGGCGTGGATTCGTTCCCCGTGGTTCACGGGCAGACGCATGAAGCTCACTGCGGTTGCCGCGTCCTTGAAAATCATCGCCGCGTCAGGACGCGGATGGATCCCGCTCCTGGACCGTATGTGGCCGTTCGTGAAACTGAAAATGCGGCCCTGCGAATTGTCTTTGAGCCTGATTTGAACGACGCAGTTTTCCTGTCTGAGATGCGCCTTGAACGCTGCGTGTTTCAGTGCGGCCAGTCTGATGACGGGGGCCAGACCGAAAAGCAACGCCCGGAACATCAGCTTCTTCACGCTTTAATTTCCCCCTGCCGTGCGGGCGCCGCGGCTCAATGATGGACGCAGCCGCTCACGCGGCCGAAATTCTCGACTCCAGCTCCGTGCGCCATTCCGCCACCGGCCTGAATCCCGGCCGCGAACGCGCGAGCGCTTCGACTTCCTGCCACAGCACCGCGTCGGGTTTGGCGAGGTCGATGGGCGCCCGCAGCGGCTGGGTCACGTACCACGGCGTGTCGATATAAAACTCGATGCGATTGCCCTCGGGGTCCCGCAGGTAAACTGAAATCGCGTTGCCATGGGTGACCGGCTGAATGTCGTTACCGCCATAGGCAGCGGCGTGGGCGTGGAAATACCTGAGCGCCGCGAGGTCCGCAACCCGCAGCGAGATCTGATTCAGCACCGAATAGTCGAGGCTCTCCGTGCGGCCGGAGACGAGCACGATCTGGTGATGCTCGCGCGCATCGCCCGAGAGAAACACGAACCGGGCGGCGCCGAGATTGCCGCGGTCGGTGACGATGAAGCCGAGCAGCCCGGTATAGAAGCGCTCCATGCGCTCGAGATCGCGCACGTTCAGCCCGACGTGGGCGAAAGCGAATTGGGGCACTTTGCTCATGAACTTAAGCCATCGGGCCCGGTTATTGCCGCCGTTCCTGCACGGGAGGCGCGACTTTCATCACTTCGTCGACGGTGGTGATGCCCGTGGCGACTTTCATCGCGCCGCTGATCCGCAGCGGCTTCATGCCCTGGCGGTAGGACATCTCGCGCAGTTTCTCCATGTCGGTGGTGTCGGTGATCAGGTTGCGCAACTCGTTGTCGAGCACCATCATCTCATAGATGCCGATGCGCCCCGTGTAACCGGTCATGCGGCACTCGAGGCAGCCTTTGGCGGCATAGGTCGCCTCCGGCTTGGTGGCTTTCCACGGCGCCACCAGCGTTTCCCATGCCGCGTCCTCGAGCGGGCGCTTTTCCCTGCAATGAGTACAAAGCGTGCGCACCAGGCGCTGCGCCAGCACGCCGAGCACCGTCGAATTGAGCAGGTACGACGCCATGCCGATATCGAGCAGGCGCGTTACCGCGGATGGCGCGTCGTTGGTGTGCAGAGTCGAGAGCACGAGGTGGCCGGTCAGCGCCGCCTGAATCGCCATTTCGGCGGTTTCGAGGTCGCGGATTTCGCCGACCATGATGATGTCCGGGTCCTGCCGCATCAACGTGCGGATGCCGCTCGCAAAGGTGACGCCGATCGCGGGTTGCACCTGCATCTGGTTGAAAGTCGGCTCGATCATCTCGATCGGGTCCTCGACGGAGCAGACGTTGACTTCAGGCGTGGCGAGGTGTTTGAGCGTCGAGTAGAGCGTGGTGGTCTTGCCGGAGCCGGTGGGACCGGTGACGAGAATGATGCCGTGCGGCCTCGCGATCATGCTCGTCCAGCGCTTCTGGTCGTCGTCGGAAAAGCCGAGCTCGGTGAAGTCCTTGACCAGCACTTCCGGATCGAAAATCCGCATCACGAGTTTTTCGCCGAACGCGGTCGGCATCGTCGAGAGCCGCAGCTCCACCTCGCCGCCGTCGGGCGTCACGGTCTTGATGCGGCCGTCCTGCGGGCGGCGCTTTTCCACCACGTCCATGCGGCCGAGGATCTTGATGCGGCTGGTCATCGCGGCCATCACCGGCGTCGGGATCTGGTAGACCTGGTGCAGCACGCCGTCGATGCGGAAGCGCACGTTGCCGGAATCGCGGCGCGGCTCGAGGTGGATATCGCTCGCGCGCTGTTCGAACGCGTAATTGAACAGCCAGTCGCAGATGTGGATGATGTGCTGATCGTTGGCGTCGAGCTTGCCGCTGCGGCCCAACTGCACCAGCTGTTCGAAATTGGCGATGTCGCTCAAGGCGCCTTTGTCCTTGTCGGCTGCGCCCTTGACCGACCTGGCGAGATTGAAGAACTCGACGATGTAGCTCTGGATATCGAGCGGGTTGACGATCACGCGCTTGATGGCGACACGCAGGATCTGGCCGAGCTGCTCCTCCCATTCGCGCACGAACGGCTCGCAGGTCGCAATCGTCGCCTCGCGCGTGGTGACGCTGACCGGCAGGATGCGGTAGCGCTGCGCATACGCGGTCGACATCAGCTTGGTCACCGCCGCAAAGTCGATCTTGAAGGGATCGATGTGCATGTAGGGCAGGTCGACTTTTTCGGCGAGCCACTGCGTGAGCGCCTCCAGATGCAGCGCTTTGCGCGGCTGGCGCGGGTCCTTGAATTTCTGGTCGGCGATCACGACCAGCGGATGCGCCTTGCCGCGATTGACGCGGCGATCGTTGAGCAACTTGTCGGCATCCGCCTGGCTGACGAGCTTGTCGGCGACGAGATCGGCCAGCACGCCGTCCAGCGTGAGCCAGCGCTCGGTCGTCTGCGGTGACGAAACCGGCGGCGAAACCGGCGTGGATGCGCGTTCAGCCATGACCGCGAATATAACCGCATTCCATGGACAACTCCATCCGCGGCGAATCGAATCCCGCAATCACGCCGTGGCAGCGGTTGGGTTGGCTGCAATGCGTTTAACGCATAGAATAGCGGCACAAAAAGAGCCTGATCGGGCACAGGTTTCGCGCAGGAATCAGGCTGCACTCCGCGCGTTTTAAGTTTTATCATGCAAAAACAATAAGTTGTTTCTCTGAAACTGCGCTTGTTCTCGTTCAAGGGTTTTGCCAACAGGGGGAAATATGGAGAATCTGAAAGCCGGCAGCGACGTTTTATTCATATTGTTGGGCGCGATCATGGTGCTTGCGATGCACTCCGGGTTCGCGTTTCTCGAACTCGGCACCGTGCGCAAGAAGAGCCAGGTCAACGCGCTGGTGAAGATCCTGTGCGATTTCGCGGTGTCGACCATCGCGTACTTCTTTATCGGTTACTTGCTCGCCTACGGCGTGAATTTCATGGGGAGTGCCGCGCAGCTCGCGGAAAAAAGCGGTTACGAGCTGGTGAAGTTTTTCTTTCTGCTCACGTTCGCCGCGGCGGTGCCGGCAATCGTCTCCGGCGGTATCGCCGAACGCGCCAAGTTCAACCCGCAGCTTGCGGCGACGTTCCTGCTGGTCGGTTTCATCTACCCGTTCTTCGAGGGCATCGCGTGGAACGACAACTACGGCGTGCAGGCGTGGCTCGAAGCGAATGCCGGCGCAAAATTCCATGACTTCGCCGGTTCGATCGTCGTGCACGCGGTCGGCGGCTGGATCGGCCTGATGGCGGTGTTGATGCTCGGCGCGCGGCGTGGCCGTTACACCAAGGAAGGCGGGATCGCGGCGCATCCACCCTCCAGCATTCCGTTTCTTGCGCTCGGCGCGTGGATATTGTCGGTCGGCTGGTTCGGTTTCAACGTGATGTCAGCGCAGACCATCGACAAGATCAGCGGGCTGGTTGCAGTCAATTCGCTGATGGCGATGTCGGGCGGCATCGTTGCCGCGCTGATTGCCGGCCGCAACGACCCGGGTTTCGTGCATAACGGGCCGCTCGCGGGACTGGTCGCGATCTGCGCCGGTTCCGACATCATGCATCCGATCGGCGC
>Ga0082335_1005592_pt1 | contig 17172 bp, 12 predicted proteins | sample Subgrocontami58m_FD_72375 | JGI IMG/M metagenome (GOLD analysis project Ga0082335, IMG submission 72375) | Subsurface groundwater microbial communities from S. Glens Falls, New York, USA - GMW37 contaminated, 5.8 m (SPADES assembly) (version 2) ... | reverse complement strand
GCGTTGAGGATGAAGATGTCCTCCGGGCCGTTGTCGCTGCTGAAAAGCACGAGCGTGTTCTCGGCCAGTCCGCGCCGGCCGAGTTCGTCCATCAAGCGGCCGATCTGTTTGTCCAATTCGGCGACGCTCGCGTAATAGATCGTCCGCGCGCTCTTGTGCGGCAGGTCCGGATTGCTGAACCGCTCGAACGGCGCCAGCTGCTCCGGCGTCGGGTTGAGCGTCGCGTGCGGGACGAGCGTCCAGAGCTGCAGGTAAAACGGCTGCTGGCCGCGGCCGTCGATGAACGTGAGCGCCTCGTCGACGAAGATCCGCGTTGAATTCGCGCGATAGAACGGATCGCCCTTGTTGATGCCGGCGCCGCCCTCGCCCGACCCGACAAAATCGAATCCATACTCGGCGATCGGCGGCCCGCCCGAGCCGTTGCCGAGATGCCATTTCCCGATGTGCGCCGTCGTGTACCCGGCCTGCTTCAGCGTGGTGGCGACGTTGGGAATCTTCGGGTCGAGGAACTGCACCATGCCGCGCGCGGTGTTCTGCTCCGGCGTCGCGAAGTGGCCGTGAATCCGGTTGCGCGCCGGATACATCGCCGTGAAGAACGCGCTGCGCGTCGGCGAACACACCGATCCATTCACGTAGAACTGCGTGAACAGTGTCCCCTGCTGGGCGAGCCGGTCGAGGTTGGGCGTGCGCAGAAACGTGTTGCCGTAACAGCTCAGGTCGCCCCAGCCCAGGTCGTCGGCGAGAATGAACAGGACGTTCGGCCGCTTCGGTTCCGCGCCCGGCGCGAAGGCCAAGCCGGCACTCGCGAGCGCGGCGAGCAGGAGGATTCGTTTCATGAGTCTGCGTTGAAATGGAGAGTCATTGCACCGCCGGGCCGACGAACCCGGTCCGCGCCGGCGATCGCAACGATCATCAAGTACCATGGTCCCTGGTGGTTCAGCGGCGCGCGGCTGGCGCGAGCAGGTGTCGGACAAAAAAAGCCACGCTCTCCGCGTTGGGATCGGCGCCCTCGTCGCGATGCCGGACGATGCACTCGATCCCGAGCGCATCCATCCGCTCCTTCAACCGCAGTCCGAAATTGATGTGATGAATGCCCTGTCCGGCCTTCGGATTGGCCGGGAGCACGCGCGCCTCGCTGTAATACGCGTAGACCGGCGGATCCTCCTTCGTCAGATAATTGATCGCCGACGCCGCCTCGTAGCGCGCGTAGGCTTTCGGCGTGTCCCGTTCCTCCGGCGTGATGCCAAAAAACCCGTCGAGCACCGGGTGCCGGGCCGCGGCTTCCCCGACCCATTCGCGGATCTTGCGCGGGTCATACGTGCTCTGTGCGCCGATCACGGCCATGCCCGCGAGCCGGGTCGACTGGCGCAACACCGGATCGGCATTTTTTGGATCCGCCATGTCGTCATGAAAGCCGATCCAGAGCGACGTGCCCGCACCGGCCGAACCGCCGGTCGCACCGATGCGCGTTGGATCGATGTTCCATTCCCGGGCCTTCGACCGCGCGAACTGGATCGCCCGCGCCGAATCGAGGTAGTGCGCGGGAAAACTCACCTCGGGCGACAGCCGGTAGTTGATCGCCATGACCGAGATCCCTTTCGCCAGCAGCCCCTCGAGCAGCCCAGGCGCCAGCGCCTCCTTGCTCCCGGCGCGAAACCCGCCGCCATGGATGAAGACGACGAGCGGCGTCGGCTGGTCGGACTTCGCCCGCCACAGGTCGAGCCCGTTGCGCGGGTGCGGACCATACTTCACGTCGGCGAGGTCCGGCCGCGGCTTGGCACTCGATTTCCCCGGCTGTTGGGCGAACAGCGGTCCGACCGAAAGCGCGCAGAGCAGCAACGTGGCAGCAGCAACGTGGCAAAGATGCAGGGGTTTCACGCGAATTGATTCGGGTTGAAGTCTACCAGCGATACCACCGCCGGGATCACTGGCGAGCTATTCGTGTGACCCGGGGCAACGCGCCACTCACCTCACTTTCTGGCATCCGGGGGCAACGGCGGCGCACCGCTGTCTGTAGGTTGCGCGCTTGCCGCGCAACCGGCCGGAGGCGGGCAAGCGTGGCGCGACGAGCGCGCCACCTACAGATAGATAGCGCAACGCGCCGCCCCCGCCGCGTTGCTCCGACCGCGGCGTGCGCGCGTCGGGGTGGACCGATGCCTGCTGGCACCCTGGTGCGAATTCGGACAACCGTCGGTGGTCGAAACCGCCGAGTTGGGACAACCCGCACCGCCCGCGGCGGACCGGCGATCCCGGCGGGCATTTTCACCCCGGCATTTCGCAAGACCGAATCCGTGTTCCCGCCGCGGGTTGCACGAAAAACTGGATACACCCGCGTAGCGCGGGAGGCTCGGCTTCGGCATCGGGCTTCGCGCGAGGGACTTCGGGCACGGTCCCGGCGTTTGGCACAAGGGCTGGTTGAAACGGCTCATACCAATGAAAAACCCTCTGCGTGCAGCCAACCGCCCAGGCCAGGCTCAAACCTCCACCGATCGCACGGCACGCGCCGCCGCCTCGCGCCGCGAAGCCGAACATGACGCGGAACTGATTCGCCGCTTCAACGCGGGTGACGAGTCGGCGTTCAACGAACTCGTCGAACGCTATCGCGAAAAGGTCTTCTCCGTCGCGCTCGCGCTGCTGCGCAACCGCGCGGACGCGGAGGAAATCGCGCAGGATACCCTCATCCGCGTGCACCGCGGCCTGTGCCGGTTCCGCGGCGAAGCGTCGTTCGCGACGTGGATCCACCGGATCACGGTCAACCTTTCCCGCAATCGTTACTGGTATTTCTTTCGCCGGCGCCGCCACGACACCCTGTCGCTCGACTGCCCGCTGTCGGATCAGAGCGATGCGAACTTCGCGGATCTCGTGCCGGCCGACGCGCCGACGCCCGACCGCGAGGCGGCGTCGGATGAATTCTCGACGCTCGTCGAAACCTGCATGGAGAAACTGGACCGCCGCCATCGCGAGATCCTCACCCTGCGCAATCAACTCAATCGGTCCTACGACGAGATCGCGCAGGCCCTGGGGATCAACGTCGGCACGGTGAAAAGCCGCATCGCCCGCGCGCGCGGCAACCTCCGCGCCCTGATGGCCGAAGCCTGCCCGGAGTTCTCCGTGAACGCCGAGCCTTCGGAGTGGTTCGAACCTCATCGGGCCCCCGGCGCGCAAATCACCGCCGCCTGACGCGCGGCTCGAGGCTGCATGCAGAGTGTAACGTATTACGTTACACTACAGTTCATCGATTTTCGGCGGGACGCTCGACGCCGTCGGGCCGAACCCGAGGACGTTCAGCAGAGCGCCCGCGAATCGGCGCGCAAAGTCGCCGCTCGTCGGGCCCGACCGCGGTCGTCGCGGATCGGCGGCCCGTTCATTTCAGAGGAAAGCGTGGTTTGCGCGGGGCGCTTTCACCTCCTGGTCGAGCGAAAAAAGCTGCCGTGCCCCGGCCGATCCTGTTTGGATCGCGCGCATGTCAGTCGCCCGAATCCTTCTCGCGTTCGCCGCCGCCGGTCTGACCGGCCAAATCGCCGCCGCGGACTCCGCCCCGGCGTTTAACCCGCAGCTGTCCTTGTGGTACGATCAGCCGGCGGCAAAATGGACCGATGCGCTGCCGCTCGGCAACGGGCGGATCGGCGCGATGGTGTTCGGCGGCGCCGACGGCGAACATCTCCAGCTCAACGAGGACACGTTGTATTCCGGCGAACCGCCGGCCGATCTGCGCACGCTCGATATCCGCAGGGACTTCGACCAGGTCACCGGCCTGCTGCGTGCGGGGAAAAACGCCGAGGCCGACGCGCATGTGACGAAGCACTGGCTCGGCCGCAATCAGCAGTGCTTCCAGCCGCTGGGCGATCTGTTCCTCGCGTCAACCGACTCCACCCCCGCAACCGACTTCCGCCGCTGGCTCGATCTCTCGAGCGCGACCGCCGGTGTCAGTTTCAAGCGCAACGGCGTCACGTTCACCCGCGAAATCTTCATCAGCCATCCCGATCAAGTCGTCGTCGTGCGGCTCCGCGCGGATCGTCCGGGGGCGCTCGCCTTCACCGCGTCGTTCGCCTCGGTTCATCCCAACGCGAAGGCGACCGTCGACAAGGGTGAACTGGTCCTGCGCGGCCAGTTGCCGGGCTACGTCGGCCGACGTGAGCTCAAGACGGTCGAGCAGGCGGGCGAACAATGGAAGTATCCGGAGAACTACGACGCGAACGGCCAGCGGAAGCCCCACGCCTCGCAGGTGCTTTACGGCGCCGACATCGACCACAAGGGGATGTTCTTCCAGGCGCGGCTCGCGCTGAAGACCGATGGCAAGGTGTCCAGTTCCGCGGGCGGCGCGCTCGTCGTCGACCATGCGACGGAAGCGGTCGTCGTGCTGAGCGCCGCGAGCAGCTTCAACGGTTTCGATCGCAGCCCGAGCCGCGACGGTGTCGATCCGACGATTCGCGCGCAACGCGACCTGCGCGCGGCGGCCGCCAAATCCTACGACGAGCTCCGCGCGCGGCACGTCGCCGATTACCGCACGCTCTTCGATCGCGTTTCGCTGCGGCTGGAGGGCGGCACGGGCAACGAGAATTTACCGACGGACCAGCGCATCGCGGCGTTTCGCGACAGCGGCGATCCGGCGCTCGCGGCGCTGTGTTTCCAGTTCGGGCGTTACCTGCTCATCGCCGGTTCCCGCGCAGGCACGCAGCCGCTCAACCTGCAGGGCATGTGGAACGCCGAAGTGATCCCGCCCTGGGCCTCGGCGTACACGATCAACATCAACACGGAGATGAACTACTGGCCGGCGGAAACGACCAACCTGTCGGAGCTGCACGAGCCGCTGTTCCGGATGCTGCGCGAACTCGCCCTCGGGCCGAAGGCCCCCGGCCAGCTCGCCGCCCGCACGATGTACCACCAGCGCGGCTGGGTCACGCATCACAACACGACGATTTGGCGCGATGCGTTTCCGGTCGACGGCGCGGCTCGCGCCGCGTTCTGGAACATGGCGGGCGGCTGGTTCAGCGGGCACCTCTGGCAGCATTACCTTTTCACCGGCGACAAGGGATTCCTGGCCAACACCGCCTATCCGATCATGAAAGGCGCGGCGGAGTTCTATGCCGACTGGCTCGTGGAAGCGCCGGATGGCAGCGGCGAACTCGTGACGCCGGTCAGCACGTCCCCGGAAAACAACTTCACCGGGCCGGACGGGAAATCGGCCGCCGTCAGCATCGGCTGCACGATGGATCTGGGCATCCTCCGCGAGGTGTTCACGCACACGATGGCCGCGGCCGAACTGCTCGGTCGCGACGCCGAGCTCGTGCGCGAGCTCAAGGGCAAACTCGCGCGACTCGCCCCCTACCGCATCGGCGTGCGCGGCCAGCTGCAGGAATGGCGGGAAGACTACAAGGAGCCCGAGCCGAAGCACCGCCACCTGTCGCACCTCTATGCGTTTCACCCGAGCGACCAGATCAATCCCGAAGCGACGCCGGAGCTGTTTCGGGCCGTCGCGCGCACGCTGGAGCTGCGCGGCGACGAGGCGACCGGCTGGTCGATGGGGTGGAAGATCAACTTCTGGGCGCGGATGCTCGATGGCGATCATGCCTACGCGATTGTGCGAAACCTCTTCCGGCTCGTGGGCACGACTGCGACGAACATGCGCGGCGGCGGACTGTATCGGAACCTCTTTGACGCCCACCCTCCTTTCCAGATCGACGGCAATTTCGGCTACACCGCCGGCGTCGCCGAGCTGCTCGTGCAGAGCCATGCCGGCGTCCTCCACCTCCTGCCAGCCCTGCCGTCGGCGTGGCCCAGCGGAAAAGTCACGGGGCTGAAGGCGCGCGGGGGCTTCGAAGTGGATCTCGAGTGGGCGGAACGCAAGCTGACGCGCGCCGTGATTCGTTCCAAGCTCGGGGGCAATCTCCGGCTGCGCACGGGCGAACCGGTGAAGGTCGAGGGCGGCCCTGTGAAGCCGGCCAATGGCGCCAACCCGAACATGTTTTATCGGACGGTCGACGCGGGGAAGCCGATTGTCGCCGAAGGTGCGAACCTGCCGGACGTCAACGTGCCGTCATCGCACACCGTGGACGTCATGACGACCGCCGGACGCAGCGTGACGATCAGAGCGGCGCCGTAGATGGCAGCGCAGAACATGGATCCGTTGCAGGAACGTCGTCAACGATTGGCCAAAGCGCTGCCGCTGGCCGACGGCATCCTCGTCGTCGGTGCCGGCGAACCGATTCCACTTCCGGAAGGCAGCGACCAGACGTATCCGTTTCGATCGCACGCCGAGTACTTCTACCTCACCGGCGCCGAATGCGCCGGCGGGGTCGTCGCGTACGATCCGCGGGATGGCGCCTCCGGCTGGCATTCGTTCGTCCCCACCGTCACGGAGGCGGAACGGGTGTGGGAAGGCCGGATGCAGCCGCCCGGCTCGCCGCTCGCGGGCTTCGAGCCATGGCTCGCCGCCCGCGCGAAGCGGCCGATCGCCCAACTTGGGGCGCCGCGGAACGGCGTCGTGGCCAACGCGGCCCTGACGGCGAAAGTGCGCGATGCGTTCTCCCACGCACGCCGCGTCAAGGATGGCGCCGAGATGGCGCTTATTCGCCGCGCGACGGCCGCGTCCACGCGCGGGTTCGCGAAAGTGCGCGAGATCCTCCAACCCGGGCTGACCGAACGCGCGTTGCAAATCGAATTGGAAGCCGAATTCTTTCGCGGCGGTGGCGCGCGGACCGGGTACGGCACGATCGTCGGCTCGGGCCCGAACGCGGCCGTGCTGCACTTCGAGCCGACCGCGCGCGTGATCCGGCCGAATGAATTCGTGCTGATCGACGCCGGCGCGGAAGTCGATCGCTACATGGCCGATGTGACGCGCACGTTCGTCGCGGGCCGGCCGGGCGGATTCCAGCGCGATCTGTACCAGACGGTGCTCGAGGCCGAGGAAGGCGCAATCGCGCGGTGCGTCGCCGGCACGGAGTGGAAGGCGATTCACCTCGCCGCCGCCGTCGATCTCGTGCGCGGGCTCGTCGGCATGGGCGTGATGCGCGGCGCCCCCGAATCGCTCGTGGAGCAGGAAGCGCACACCTTGTTTTTTCCGCATGGCATCGGCCATATGGTCGGACTCGGCGTGCGCGACGGCAGCGGACTCGCGCCGGGCCGCGTGAAGGACCCGCGGCCCAGCCTCCGCACGCTGCGCATGGACCTGCCGCTCGTGCCCGGCTATGTCGTGACGGTCGAGCCCGGGCTCTATTTCATTCCTCCGCTGCTGCAGGATCCGGCCCGCCGCGCACGGTTCCACGACGTCGTAAACTGGTCGCTGGTCGACCAGCATCTCGACCTCGGTGGCGTGCGGATCGAGGACAACGTCCTCATCACCGATGGCGCGCCGGAGGTGCTGACGCGTGAGATTCCCAAGGCGCTCTAGCCGGCTTTTCTCAGCGGGGTCGGGAGACCCCGCCCTACAACTCATCGCTCCAACGCGATGAGCACGACACCGAGAATCGCGAACACGATCCCGAGCAGCCCCGCCTCGTAGCGTTCGAAGGTCTTGAGCCGGAATCGATCGAACCCGATCAAGGCGAGCCACGTGAAAATCGTCATGCCCGCAAGCGTGGCCACCGCGAGAATGACGCTCAGGACCACAAATCCCCGCCAGCCGAACTGCACGCCCGACAGGTACACCGGCAGGAACGCCTCGCAGGGCGATAGCGTCAGCATCACGAAGAGTCCGCTGATCGCCGCCCATTCGCCGGCCCGGCTCGAGAGCAACGCACTGTCCTTCAGTTCCTCCTGCCAGTGGCTTTGATCGGTTTCGTGCCCGCAATGTTCGTCCGCGTGGTGTTGGCTCCCGGGTGGATGATGGTGCATGATCCCGCGACCCGTCCACTGGCGGAACAGGTAGAATCCGGCCAGGGCGAAGAGCACTCCGCCCGCGAGCCAGGGAAACCAGCCAACGTTTTCCTCGATTTGAAACCCGAACCACGCGATCGCGAGCCCCAGCAGGCTCGTCAGCGCGACATGGCCCAGCCCCGCGAGCGCCGTCACGGCAATTGCTTTCGCGCGGCCCCAGCCGTGGGCGCGCGCCACCAGCACGAACGGCAGCCAGTGCGTCGGAATCGCCGCGTGGAAAAACGCGACGGTGAACCCCGTCACCGCAACAGTCGTGAGCACGGGCGAATGCATGAGAGGAGTGAGAGTGAAAGTGAAAACTGGTGAGAGTGAATGGGAAACTGGAAAGCGGAGCGGCATTGCCACTTTCACTTTCACTCTCACTTTCACTCGTCGCATGTCCGCCGCCCCCAATCTCCCCGCCGTGCGCAAGTACCTGCTCGGCTTGCAGGACGCGATCTGCGCGGCGCTCGAGGCGGAAGACGGGCGCGCAAGATTCCGCACCGACCAGTGGACGCGCGCGGAAGGCGGCGGCGGGAGCACCCGAATCCTGGCCGAAGGCGACGTGTTCGAGAAGGCCGGCGTGGCGTTTTCGCACGTGACGGGCCGGCAACTGCCGCCCTCCGCGACGGCCCACCGGCCGGAACTCGCCGGCAAGCCCTGGGAGGCGCTCGGCGTTTCGCTGGTGATTCACCCGCGCAATCCCTACGTGCCGACCAGCCACGCCAACGTCCGGTTCTTTCACGCCGGTGCCGTGGACGGTCCCGAAATCGAGAATCGAAAAACGAGAGTCGAAAATCCCACCTGGTGGTTCGGCGGCGGGTTCGACCTGACGCCGTATTATGGATTCGAAGACGACGCGGTGCACTGGCACCGGACCGCGCGCGCGGCGGTGGCGCCATTCGGGGACGCGCTGTATCCGCGGTTCAAGCAATGGTGCGACGAGTATTTCTTCCTGAAGCACCGAGGCGAACCGCGCGGAATCGGCGGATTGTTCTTCGATGATTTCAGCGAGCTCGGCTTCGAGCGATCGTTTGCCCTGATGCGCAGCGTCGGCGACGCGTTCATCCCCGCGTATCGCCCGATTGTGGCACGGCGCAAGCCGACGCCCTACGGCGAGCACGAGCGGCGGTTCCAGCTTTATCGCCGCGGCCGTTACGTCGAATTCAACCTCGTGTGGGATCGCGGGACGTTGTTCGGGCTGCAGAGCGGCGGCCGCGCGGAGTCGATTCTGATGTCGCTGCCGCCGTTGGTCCGCTGGGACTACGACTGGAAACCCGAGCCCGGTTCGCCGGAGGCGCGACTGTACGAGGTTTTCCTGAAGCCGCGGGATTGGGCGGAGGGAACAACGCCCAACGCTTAACATTTAACGTTCAACTTTGAACTTCGAGCCCTCGCGGCACGCCGGCTCCAATCACCCGAACGAAGGAGCCGCTACTTGAGCGTTGAGCGTTGAGCGTTAAACGTTGAGCGTTTCCGGCTTCATGACTTCCCGCGACCGCTTCCTCGCCGCCTGCGCCTGCCAGAAACTCGATCGGCCGCCGATCTGGGTGATGCGGCAGGCCGGCCGTTACCTGCCGGAGTATCGCGCACTGAAGGCGAAGTCCTCCTTTCTGCAGATGGTCCGCACGCCCGAAGTGGCGGCGGAAGTGACGCTGCAGCCGCTGCGCCGGTTCGCGCTCGATGCCGCGATTCTGTTCTCGGACATTCTCGTGATTCCCGAGGCGCTCGGTCAGGGTTATCATTTTCGCGACGAAGGCGGCATCGGGATGGAGTATCGGCTCGAAACGCGCGCGCAGGTCGATGCGCTCGCGCCGGCCGATGCCGTGCCCGGCCGGTTGCGTTACGTCAGCGACACGCTCGTGCTGCTGAAGAAGGAACTCGCCAGCTCGTCCGCCGTCGGCGGTCGCGCCCTGCTCGGGTTCGGCGGTTCGCCGTGGACGCTCGCGACGTACATGGTGGAAGGCGGCAGCTCCGAGGAATTCGAGCGCATCAAGCGTTTCTTTTACACGGAGCGCGGGACGTTCGACGCGCTGCTCGAAAAACTCACCGCCGCGTTGATCGCGTACTTCAAGATGCAGATCGCGGCCGGCGCTGATGCGATTCAGATCTTCGACTCGTGGGGTGGGATCATCGCCGGCCCCGATTACGAGGCCGCGTCGTTGCGCTGGATTCGGCAGATCGTCGCCGCGTTGCCCCGCGATTTTCCGATCATCCTGTACGCGAAAGGCACCGCACCGCACATCACGGACCAGGCGTTCACGGGCATCCGCGTGCTGAGCGTCGACTGGACGAACGACCTGGCAGTGGTCCGCCGGACGTTGCCGCACAACATCGCGGTGCAGGGCAACCTCGATCCCGTGTTGCTCAACACTTCGCCGGACATCGTGGCGCGCGAGACCGCGCGACTGCTCGAAACGATGCGTCCGCACGCCGGCCACATTTTCAATCTCGGCCACGGCATCATGCCGCATGCGAAGATCGAATGCATGCAGGCCTTGGTGGGCACGGTGACCGGCTGGCGAAATTGAGCGCAGCGGGCCATCGCCTCGCGACGATGGCCGGCGCTGCTTGGCACCCCATCTGCGGTAAGCCGCAATCTCGCGCGCCGCCGGCCGCAACTCCAGAGCGGAGATCCGATCTGGCCGGATCCCCCGCTACCCAATTCGTGGTATCAAAGGTGAAAAGTGAGATCTTCGGCTTTCCGCCACTCCGAGCTTCCACAGAATCGATCTTGACGTCCAACATTTCTATGATTACAGAAATCACTGTGAAACTCACGCCAGTCAAGACGAAGTTCATCCTCCACTGGGGGGAGATGGGGTGGAAGTGGGGGATCAACCGCGCCGTCGCCCAGGTGCACGCGCTCCTGATGCTTTCGCCCAAGCCGCTGCCAGCCGATGAAATCGCCACGACCCTGGACATGGCCCGCTCCAACGTCAGCACCAGCCTCAAGGAACTCAACGGCTGGGGGCTCGTCCGCACCGTCCACGTCTTCGGCGACCGCCGCGAACACTTCGAGACGCTGCGCGACGTGTGGGAGATGTTCCTCCTTATCACCCGCGAGCGGAAGCGCCGCGAACTCGATCCCACGCTTGCCGCGCTGCGCGCCTGCGGTGCGGAATCGGCTGCCAGCAAGGCCGAAGATGACCACACCAGGATGCGGATCGCCGAACTCGTGGAATTTCTTGAACTCACCAGCGGCTGGGCCGACAAGGCGCAGGCGCTCTCTCCCCGGGCCGCCAAGCGCCTGCTCCAACTCGGAGACAAAGTCTTCCGGCTAACGGAATAAATTGTTTTGGTCAGTGTTTCTATCTTAACAGAAAACACCTAACTACAGGAAACGCCATGAACTACACCGTCCTTGCCTACCTGCTCTACGTGCCGGCATCGGTCGTCCTGACCGTCTGGGTCGCGCGGACCCTGCATCGCAACGGCCGCGTGTTCCTCGTCCAAGCATTCCACGGCAACGAGACGATGGCCGACTCGGTCAACCACCTACTCGTGGTCGGTTTTTATCTGATCAACCTCGGGTTCATCTCATTCGCGCTGCGCTACGGCGTGAAGCCGCACGGTCTCCAGGAGGCGATCGAGTTTCTCAGCATGAAGCTGGGCGTGGTGATGCTCGTGCTGGGCGCGATGCACTTCTTCAATATGTTCAATTTCGACAAAATGCGGCGGAAAGCCGTGCGGTCGGAACCTGCTGCCACCGCGACTGCCGTTCCACCGACGCTGCCAGCGCCGGCGAAGCTGTGAAAGTAGACTCCAGCGAGAACGATGAAACCAATCCACGCGGTCACGGGCGCCTACGGGTACTCAGGTCGGTATGTCGCCGAACGGTTGTTGGCGCAGGGATGTGATGTCATCACCCTGACCAATTCACTTCATCGCGAGAGCGCGTTGCGTGATCGGCTCCGAGCCTTTCCGCTCAGCTTTGATGACCCGGAGCGACTGGCGCAGTCGCTCACGGGTGTCGAGGTGCTCTACAACACATATTGGGTGCGGTTCAACGACCGGCATTTCACCCATGCCGATGCCGTTGAAAACACTCGAAGGCTGTTCGCCGCCGCCCAGCGCGCCGGCGTGAAACGGATCGTGCACGTAAGCATCACCAACCCGCGCGAAGGCTGCGGGCTCGAGTATTTCGAGGGCAAGGCGCGGCTGGAGCGAGAGCTGCTGGCGAGCGGCGTGCCTTGCTCCATCCTGCGTCCGACCGTGCTATTCGGTCAGGAAGACATCTTGATCAACAACATTGCATGGGCATTGCGGCGATTTCCGGTGTTCGCCCTCTTTGGCGACGGTTCCTACCGGCTGCAGCCAATCTATGTGGACGAGTTGGCGCGGTTCGCCGTGGAGGAAGGTCAACAGGGCGGAAATCGCGCGGTAAATGCCATCGGACCCGAGACGTTTACCTTTCGCGAGTTGGTGCAAAAGATCGGTGCAGCGATTGGAGTGCGTCCGTTGCTGGTATCGGTGCCACCGCGGATTGCCTACGGCTGCGGGAAGCTCATCGGATGGGCGATGCACGACAGGTTCATCACGTGGGAGGAAGTTCGGGGGCTGATGGCGGGGTATTTGTGTGTGGAAACACCAGCAAACGGCAAAGTGGCACTTACTGCATGGATGACCGAGCACGCCGACACGCTCGGTCGCCGCTACGCGAGTGAACTGCGCCGGCGTCGGGATCGAAAAGCACCCTATCTTTGATCGCTGGATTTCGACACGAACACGACACGACACGGTACGGTGGAAGAGAGTAACAGCGCAGATTCCCGTGCAGCCGCACGCCAACGATGACTGATAGATGACAGCCTGATCCTTTTCGCGTCCGGCGGCCAATTTTTTGCTGGCTTGACGCGTGCCCGCGGGGTTTTTGAAACCGGCGCCGGGCCAGCCAGTGCGCACCCGCCGTTGGCGCCACTTCTGAGATCGGCGCCGCTCGATGCGGCTCCGAATAACTGACCGCCCGGCGCTTGGACGGATCACGACGGCCCAGATTAACTTGGCCTTCGGCCGGCCACTGATCGCGATGCTGGTCGAGGTCGTGCGCTACCGGTGTTCTGGCGCGCGCGCGAGAAGCAGGGCGCCTCGGCGAAGAGAGCCAGCTTGGTGGACAGCGAAAAGTTCTCTCCCCGCGGGCCGTGCACCCACCCGATCGCTCGCGCTACTCCTTGGTCGTTCGCCGATTCATTACCGCCCTTGACTCTCCTCTCCTCCGACCTACCCTCCCGCCCCTTTCTCCGGCATGGCCCAAGAACTAAAAGATACGCTGCAGCTCCCAAAAACGGATTTTCCGATGCGGGCAGGACTTGCGCAACGGGAGCCGGGCCGGGTCGCGCATTGGGATAAAATCAATCTTTATAGCCGGATTCAGCAAAATCGGGCGCAAAGCGGCAGAGTTTTCGTGCTGCACGACGGGCCGCCGTTCACGAACGGCGATGTGCATATCGGCACCGCGCTCAACAAAGTCCTCAAGGACACGGTCAACCGGTACAAGTCGATGCGCGGGTTCCGGACGCCCTACGTGCCGGGCTGGGACTGCCACGGGCTGCCGATCGAGCAGAAGGTCTCGCGCGAGGTTCAGGAGCAGAAGCTGACGCTCACCACCGCGGAGTTGCGGGAGCGTTGCGACGCGTTTTCCGAATCCTGGATTCAGAAGCAAACCGCCCAATTCAAGCGGCTCGGCGTGCTGGGCGACTGGGAGCAAGGGTACAAGACGAAGGACCCGGCGTTCGAGGCGGACATCATCCGAACCTTCGCGGCCTTCATCGAACAGGACCTCATTTACCGCAGCAAAAAGCCGGTTTACTGGAGCATTCCGTTCGAGACGGCGCTGGCCGAGGCGGAGATCGAGTACAAGGACCATGTTTCGCCGTCGATCTGGGTCAGATTCCGCGTTGCGGAATCTGAAGATGCCAGGATTCAAACCGTATTCGCATGCACGCTTCCGGCGGCGAAAAACTGCTCGATCCTGATTTGGACGACGACGCCGTGGACCATCCCGGCAAACCTGGCGATCGCGCTGCACCCGGAAGTCAAATACGTGCTCGTGGATCTCGGTGACGAGTGCGTGATCGTCGCGGAGACGCTGTTGAGCTCCGTCTTGAAGACGTTCGAAGCTGAACGAAACAAACAGAGCTCCAAGGTGGCGGGAGCCATCGAGGCGACGCAGGGTACCCCGACTCCAGGGCCACGTCTTCCTGCGATCCAAATCCTCGGGGCCGCCAAGGGCGCGACACTCGAGCATCTGGTAACGCGCCACCCATTCATCGACCGGGCGTCACCGGTCGTGCTCGCCGATTACGTCACGACCGAAAGCGGCACCGGCTGCGTTCACACCGCGCCAGGTCATGGTGCCGAGGACTACCAGACCGGGCTGAAGTACAAGCTGGAGATCTATTGTCCGGTCGGCGACGACGGCCGCTACCTCGACGATGGCCGAATTCCGGCCGATTTGGTGGGGCTCACCGCGTTGGAAACGGTCGAGGACCTCGCGGCGAAGCGTACTTCACCGGCAAATGTCGGAGTGCTGAAGAAACTGAAGGCGACCCATACACTTTTTGCGCAGCAAAAAGTGACCCACAGCTATCCGCACTGCTGGCGCTCGAAGACGCCGATCATTTTCCGCGCCGTCGACCAATGGTTCGTTTCGCTCGACAAACATGGCCATCGCACGGTCGCGCTCCGTGAAATCGAGCAGATTGCCGCTCATCACGGCTGGGTGCCCGCGTGGGGCGAGGCGCGCATTCGCGGTGCGGTCGAGTCGCGGCCGGACTGGTGCATCAGCCGCCAGCGTTCGTGGGGCGTGCCGATTCCCGCCTTCTACGATGCGGACAAGCGGGCCTATCTCGATGCGGGGGTGGCGCGCGCCATCGCGGACAAGTTCGCGCAGCTCGGCTCCAATTTCTGGTACGACGCGAGCCCGGCGGACATTCTCGCCGGCGTGAGCCTGCCGTCGAACTGGCCGGCGCCTTCGACGCTGACGACGGGCCGCGACACCCTCGACGTCTGGATCGACTCCGGTTCGACACACGCGGCGGTGCTGAAGCACCGACGGGGCGGCACGCAGTGGCCGGCGGATCTTTACCTCGAAGGCAGCGACCAGCATCGCGGCTGGTTCCAGTCCTCGCTCTGGACCAGCGTCATCGCGTTCGGCGCGGCGCCGTACAGGGCCGTCCTCACCCACGGGTTCATCGTCGACCAGGAGCGGAAAAAAATCTCCAAGAGCAGCACCTACGAGAAGCCGCAGACGAGCGACGCCTACGTCGCGGACTACGGCGCCGACGTCATCCGGCTTTGGATCACCTCGCAGGATTTCCGCGACGACATTCCGATTTCGAAGGAGATCCTTTCGCACGTCGGCGAAACCTACCGGCTTTTCCGCAATACGATTCGGTATCAGCTCTCAAACCTGTTCGACTTCGAGCCCTCGCGCGACGCCGTGCCGGTGGAGCAGATGGACACCCTCGATCGCTGGGCGTTGCACCAGACGGCCGCGCTGATCCGCGACTGCACGACGGCGTACGACGCGTACGAATTCCACCGCGTTTACCAGCTCTGCAACCAGTTTTGCTCGGTCACGTTGTCGGCCACCTACCACGACATCCTGAAGGACCGGCTGTACACGCACGCGACGAACTCGCCGCTGCGCCGCTCTTCGCAGACCGCGCTGCACGCCATTTTCAACGCGCTCGTCCGGCTGCTCGCTCCCGTGCTCACGTTCACCTGCGACGAGGCCTGGGCCTACGCGACGGCCAAGGTCGAGTACACCGAAGATTCGATTCACCTGCAGGATTGGCCGGTGGCGCCCGCCGCGTGGACCGATGCGTCGACCGAAACGGACGTCGCGGCCCTGTTGCGGGTGCGCGCGCAGGTCACGGCGGCGATCGAGCCGGAGCGCGCGGCCGGGAAGTTGGGCAAGTCGCTGGACGCCGCGGTGACTCTGACCACCGCACCGGAAGATCCCACTGGTCGCGTGCTGGAAAAACATCGCGATTTTCTCCCTGAACTTTTCATCGTGTCCCATGTCACGTTAGGCTCGGCCACGGGCCTGCCCGCCGGCTTGTCCGCCGGAGCCATGGCGAAGGTGGAAGCCTCCGCTGAAGCTTCGGACAAGACGGCAAAGGCGGGAGCCGCGCTTCACGTCACTGTCCGACCGTGCAGCGAACTCAGCTTCGTCCGATGCCCGCGCTGCTGGCGCTGGGTGCCGGGGTTGGAAGCGAGTTCGCACGGCGAGGTCTGTCCGCGATGCGCAGAGGCGTTGAAATTCTAAGCTCAACTGACCCCCAAACTCCCCATGGCCAAGAACCGAAAGTCTCCCGCCAAAAAAACCGCCCGCAAGCCGGCCGCGAAGAAAACCTCTCCGGCACCCAGCCGGTCCGCCGCGGTCAAGGCTGCGCCCAACGGCAAAGCAGCGAAAAGTTCTCCACCCATGGAAAAACCCTCCAAGAAAACGGCCCTGCGCGACAGCATCCTGAAGCGCAAAGCCGCCATCAAGCCCATCGCCTTCAGCCTCGATGAGGTCCGCGCGATCGCCAAGACGGTCACCACCAAGACTGCCTCGCCGTTCCCCGCCAAGGCCGGCGGGAAAAATGCCAACAAGCAGATCACGCCCGGCGGCGACAAGGCCAAGCCGCAGCATGTGAAGGCCGCGTCGCTCGCCGACATTCTCGGTTTCAACCCGAAGCGGGGCAAACCGGCCCCCGAGGCGATGAGCGACAAGGACGTGCCGGAAAAATTCAAGCGCTACTTCAAATTGCTCGTCGACCTGCGCACGCACCTGACCGAAGGCATCGAGCGGCACTCCGAGGAAACGCTGAAGCGCTCGGCGAAGGATGACGCCGGCGATCTCTCCGCGTACGGCCAGCACATGGCCGACGCCGGCACCGACACGTTCGACCGCGACTTCGCGTTGAGCATGGTCGCGAGCGAGCAGGAAGCGCTCTCCGAAATCGACGCCGCGATCAAACGCATCCACGACGGCACGTACGGCATCTGCGAAATCACGCAGAAGCCGATCGCGAAGGAGCGGCTGCTTGCGGTGCCCTTCACCCGCTACTCGGCGGAGGCGCAGAAGGATCTCGAACGAAACCGCCATCGTTCGCGCACGCAGGCGGGCCTCTTCGGCGAGTTGGGCGAAGAAGGCGGCGGCAAGATGATGGACGAGGACGGGGGCGGCGAGGATTGACCCAATTGCGGATTCACCTTGCGGATTTCGGATTGAATACCCCTGACGCCCGTTCTTCGGCCGACGAGTCGGAAGCTGCGCCGGCGGGGTCCGCGAATCCCCACTCTGCGATCCGCGGTCCGCGCTCGCTG
>Ga0082335_1005591_pt1 | contig 17173 bp, 14 predicted proteins | sample Subgrocontami58m_FD_72375 | JGI IMG/M metagenome (GOLD analysis project Ga0082335, IMG submission 72375) | Subsurface groundwater microbial communities from S. Glens Falls, New York, USA - GMW37 contaminated, 5.8 m (SPADES assembly) (version 2) ... | reverse complement strand
CACATCGGCGGCGTCCCCGTGTTTTTTGCCGTGTTTATGAATCCATTTTTGCATCACGTCGAGCGGATAGGTTGGGGCGATCACCGAATCAGTTGAAGTTAATTCGATCCAGCCGCGCTCGATCAAAGGTTGCAGATCGGATTCGACGGAGTGCGTTGCTTTGAGGAGATCGTCGTGGGCAGGTTGACCGGGCAACAGGCTGAAAAGGTGATCGAGGATGTCGGCGTGGTGCGGCGAATATTTCAGTTTAAATTTTTCGGCGGCGAGCCGATCTATTGGAACGATGGATCGCGCGGTGCGGATCAATTTGGGGCGCACCGAGGGCGGTTGAAGCACGGCACGTTTTTTGACGATGCCGCGTTTGATGAGCGTGGTCATCGTGCCGCGCCAATTCTTTTTGGGAATTGCCCGTTCGATTTGTTTGCCGCGCAACGTGCCGCGTTCAGTTAATAATTTGACGAGTTGAAACTGCATCTCGCTTTGCGGATCAAATTTTTCATCAACGAGTTCGTATTCGGTGTCACCTTGTTTGGCGAGACCGGGTGGCAGCATGAGAGTCAAACAGTCGGAGAGCGGGGCGAGGGTGTGATGAGAAATGTAATACCCCAGATCGAGTTGAGCGCGAGTCAACACCGGCTGTTCGTCAATGAGCGCTTGAACTGGTTTGAAATCGCGCACACCTTCGGGTGGATCATCGCTGAGGGCGACGACGATACCTTGAATAAGTTGTTGACCGAAGGAGACTTGAACCAGATGCCCGGCTTCAACTTTTAATTCGTCGGGGATGGTGTAGTGAAACGATTGCCCGAGCGAGGGATAGACGGGGAGGACTTCGGCGAACATGGAGAGTCAGGAGTCGGGAGTCAGGAGTCAGAAGAAGTTATTCTGAATTCCGACTCCTGTCTTCTGTATTCTGCCTCAGCGAAATCCGCGAAATCCTCAGCCCATCCATCGCTTCCACTTTGAGGCGGACGCCACTGGCATCCACGGTGTCGCCGACTTTGGCAAGGCGTTTCAATTTCCCAAGAACGAAGCCGGCAATCGTGTCGTAGTTTTCATCTTTGAGATTCAAACTGAAATGATCGTTGACCTCTTCCATCAGCGCCATGCCGCCGATCAGTGCGCTGCCGTCGGGTAGGGGTTGAATCTCCGGCGTGGATTTATCGAACTGATCGTTAACTTCGCCGACGATCTGCGTCATGAGATCGCCCAACGTGACCAAACCCGCCGTGCCGCCGTATTCATCCAGCGCAATTGCCAGATGCTGCTTTTTGACTCGGAACTCTTGCAGGAGCGTATCGAGTCGGCTGGTGGCGGGGATGACCAACGCTTCGCGCATCAAGCCGCGAATGGTGGCGTTGAGGCGATCATTGTGTTGCACGCGCACTAAATCTTTTACGTGGGCGATGCCGATAATGTGATCCACGTCGCCTTCAAAGACGGGGAACTTGGAATAGGAATGGGTGATGGCGAGTTGGATTAAGTCGTTGACGGGCGAGTCGGCGTCTACAGCGATCATCTCGGTGCGCGGCACCATCACTTCGCGTGCGGTGATGTCGCCGAAATCGAACGCGGCGTGGATCATATCGCGCTCTTCTTCTTCCAATAGTCCGCTCTCTTCGGACGCCTCGACCAACATTTTTAATTCTTGCACCGAGTGCACGATCTGATGCCCGGTATTCTGCACGCCGATGAGTCTCAACAGAGCATTGCCGATGCCGTTAAGAATTGTAATAGCAGGATAAAGAATCGTTTGCACGATCAATGTCGGACGAGCGACGAAGAGTGCTGTGCCTTCGGGGTTTTGCAAAGCGATAGATTTGGGCATGAGTTCGCCGATGATGACGTGTAAGGCAGTAATGAGGGTGAACGATATGGCGGCAGAGATCGAATGGCTGGCGAGGCTGATCCATTCGGCAGGGATCGAGTGAATAACTGGTTCTATGAAATGCGAGAGCGCCGGTTCGCCCAACCATCCCAACCCTAAACTGGCGATGGTGATGCCGAGTTGAGTGGCGGCGATGAATCGATCGGGATCGTGCAGAGCTTCTTTCACCGCGCCCGCGCCGATGCGCCCTTGCTGAATTAATTCTTCAACACGCGTGCGGCGCACGCTAACCAAGGCAAACTCTGCCGCAACAAAAAAGGCGTTGGCGAGAATTAGCAACGCAACGCCGACAAGACTCAGAAGATCGAAAGAAGATTCGCTCATAGAAACGTAGAGGCGTTGCATGCAACGTCTCTACAATATCACCAAATTATCGCTGCCCCATATCCCACGACTTTAGAACGCTCTCCGCTGACGTCGCCCGATGTGGCGTGGTGGATCACTTTGGCGTGAGTCGCGCCGAGATCGCGCGCTGCCCACAACGTCGCCGCAATCGCGCCGTGACCGCAGGCGAAGCCGCGCCCTTCCTCTTCGGTTTTCAATACGCCGTGCGGATCAAAGGCATCAATCTGTTTGAGCATTTCTTTATCAAGTTGCTTCGCAATGTTGTCAGGATAGAAATGCGAGAGATCGGAACTGCCAACGATCAATGCTTTCTTGCCGCGCAAAATTTTTGCCAACGCGCCGCCCAACGCTTGTGAGATTCGCTCCGATTGATCACGCATCATGATCGGGATGAGTGTGAAGCCATCGCCGAAGACTCGCTGCAAAAACGGCAACTCAATTTCAATCGCGTGTTCTTGGTCGCACCGTATCGGGACAAGCGATTCACTCTTATCTTTGTTCAACAATTTTGCCAATTCATTTCTCAACTCTTCTACTAAATCCTGATCCACTGCAACGATGCCAAGCGGCGTCTCGTAAGCCTCGTGACCACTGGTGATCAACGCGCCGTCGTCGTGAAAGTGACTCGGACAGGCGATGGCGATTGTATCAATCTCCAAACCGCGCACGGATTGAAAAGCGTAACCTGCTACCGCGCCCGAATAATGATGACCCGCATGAGGGGCGATCACGCCGACGATCTTCTGGTGATACGGACTCACCTGTGCCGCGTTAAGAAATTCGTCAACCGATTCGGCGAGCGCGGCAGAATGACCGGGATACCAATGTCCAGAGATGGGGGAAGGGCGAATGTCCATATTTAGATTCTAGCACTATGGCGCAACATGAATCACCCGCGCAGGGCGCTGACGAGGAAGGTGATGAAGAATAAGGCAAAAGCGAAGATGAGAACGAGGCAACCGCGCCACAGGTTGAGTGGATGGTCGTCGCCGAGAGTCGGCATCCCCGTGGTTGGATCAAGGTCTACGCGCCATTTGGGGGCGATGAACAGACTCACTGCCGCGCCGCCGATCAATCCACCGACATGCCCCCACAGATCAATCCCCGGACGAAAGCTGACGAAGAGTTGAATGCCGATCAGCACCAACATATCTCTTAGATAAGCATTGCCGCGCTCGCCGAACTTGCTGCGATTGTTGAAAAAATAAACGGTGAATGCGCCGAGCAAACCAAAGATTGCGCCGGACGCTCCGAGCGAAGGCTGCGGGCTGAAGATGAAACTGGCGACGACTCCGGCGATGCCGGAGAGAAGATAGACGATGAGGAAACGACGATGCCCAAAAAATGATTCGACGCGCATGCCGAAAATAAAAAGACTCAAGGCGTTGGAGCCGAGATGGGTGAGACTGCCGTGCAAAAATATCGGCGTGACGAGCCGCCAGTATTCGCCGCCAACAATGAAGTCGTTGATCTTGCCGCCGAAGTAGAAGAGTAGATCATCGCCAGTGATAATTTCGGAGAGGGCTTGCAAAATATAGACGACGACCAACGTGCCAAGAAGAAGATAGGTGATGATCGGTTTGGCGGCAGGCAGGGCAACCGAGTAGCGATGAGATGTTGAGGGAGTGTCGTTCACAACGTGACCACGCGCGGTTTGACTCGGTTGTGTTCGGCTTCGATGATGGCAAGGATCGAGTCGACGGCTGTCTCAAGATGAAATTCGGGGTTGATGACGCAGTAGTCAAATTCGACGATGCGCTTTAGTTCTTTGCGGGCGGTGGCGATGCGGAGTTTGAGTCCTTCAGGCGTTTCGGTTTTGCGCGCTTGCAGACGCGCCACCAGTTCTTCTTCTGATGACGTGGTGATGAAGATGAGCAGGGCGTCGTGGACGAGAGCGCGAACCGTTGCCGCGCCCTGCACGTCAATACGCATGACGACATCTTTGCCGCTCGCCATGGCGTCGCGCACTTGTTGTTTGGGGATTCCTTTGTAGTCGTTGTAAACGATGGCGTATTCGATCAGTTCGTTCTTTTCGATCATCTCGGCGAATTGATCGTTGGTGACGAAAATATAATCGGTGCCATCCACTTCGCCCGGGCGGGGTGCGCGCGTGGTTGCCGTCACCACAAAGTGCATAGAGACGCCGCGTTCTTTCATGCGCTGGATCACGGTGTCTTTACCCACACCGGAGGGTCCCGATATGACAATGAGTAAGGGTTGGCGTTGTCGTTCAAAGAGAGGTTCGGGTTCGGTCATTTTGGTCAAGTGGTCGAGTAGTCAGATGGTCAGGTGATCAAGAGATGAGTGTTTGGAGAAAATTATTCCATCAAAGGTATTATAACAAAGGGGGTGTGCTAGAATCTTTTATATGCCTTTCTACGATTATCGTTGTTCCTCCTGTCAACAAAAAGTGTCGGTGAAACTTTCTTACGCCGAGTATGACACTGCTAAGCCCAAATGCCCGTTGTGCGGAAGTTTAAACATGAAGCGCGTCATTGGTCGGGTGCGTGTTGCTAAGTCCGAAGAAGCGCGTATGGAAACGATGTCCGATCCTTCGAACTTCTCCGGCGTGGATGAAAACGATCCAAAGTCGGTTGCCAAGTTCATGAAGAAGATGGGCTCGGAGATGGGCGAAGATTTGGGTCCCGAGTTTAGCGATGTGGTGGAACGACTCGAGTCGGGCGAGTCGCCGGAATCTATTGAACAAACGATGCCGAATGTTGGAGGGGGAGAGACAATGAACAATGAAGAATGAACAATGAACAATGAAGAACGAAGAATGAACAATGAAGATTAGAGATTGCCCTCCAACATCTAATGTCCAACATCCAACTTCCAACATCTAGTAGAGGAGTCATCATGAACAACAAAAACATCATCGCCATTGTCATCGCCGGGCTAGTTACGTGTTGTGCTTGTGTCGGCGTGCTGGGCGCGGTAGGTGGGTTTATGTTTTTCGCCGCGCAAGACGTTAGCACTTCGGTTGCGCCTGTGTTCACTCAAGCGGCGAAGGGAACTACCACTACCCCCGCGCCTAAAGTTGTCACCACGCCTATCCCCAGCACCAGCAACACGCTCAAGACTTTGCAAGACACCGATCTTCCGGTGAACGATCTACGCACACTGGCGATGCGCTTGAAAGGCATCCCCGATATTCCGGTAACGGTGGCGCCGAAATCCGGCGGTTATAAAGTGGGCGATGAAGAAAAATTTTGGGTGAGCAACGAAGACACCAAATCGCATTTTCAGATCACGGCGCGCTTGGTTTACAAAACCGATAACGTGTATTTCTTTGTTCACAGAGATTTGTCGGTGAAAGACAGTGACGTGCAGAAATTGGTGGACACGTTCCAGACAAAAATTTATCCGACGGATCGAAAATTTTTTGGCGACGAGCCGAACCCCGGCGTGGACGGCGACCCGCATCTTTTCATTTTATACACGCGCGGACTCGGACAGAACGTTGGCGGCTATGCCTCCTCTGCCGATGGTTATTCGCGGCTAGCGCAACAATACTCCAACGAAAAAGAAATTTTCTATATCAACGCCGAAGCTTACGGCAGTCCGGCGAACCCGGATCTGCCCGGCACACTCGCCCATGAATTTCAGCACATGATTCAAGGCTATCACGACAGCAACGAAGACACCTGGATGAACGAAGGCTCTTCGATGCTTGCCGAATTTCTCAACGGTTATCGCACCGGCTCCGAATTTTCTTTTGTCGCCTCTCCCGATTTGCAATTGAACGCCTGGGATGACTCGGGTGCGGGCGCTAACTCCGGTCATTATGGCGCGTCGTTCATGTATCTGGCGTATTTTTTGGATCGCTTTGGCGAAGAGGCTACAAAAACATTGTTGACCAAAAAAGAAAATGGATTGCAAGCGGTTGAGAACACACTGAAGGAATTAAAGATTACCGACAAAACTACGGGGAAGCCGACAACGGCTGTGGATGTTTTTAGTGATTGGGTTATCGCCAATTACGTCGGCGACAAGGGTGTGGGCGATGGACGTTATTACTACAACAACTATTCCAAAGCGCCGCGCGTGACACAACACGCCGCTTCGGCAACGACCTGTCCTGTTTCAGTGAAGTCGGCAACCGTGCATCAATTCGGCGCGGACTATATCCGCATTTCGTGTCGCGGAACATTCACACTCGACTTCAGCGGCTCGCAACAAGTGGCTGTGATGCCGGCGACTCCACACAGTGGCAAATTCGCCTTCTGGAGCAATCGCGGCGACAAGAGCGATACGTCTCTCACCCGCGAATTCGATTTAACGAACGTAAAAACCGCAACGCTGAAGTATTGGGCGTTGTGGACGATTGAAGAAGATTATGACTATGCTTACTTGGAAGTCTCAACCGATGGCGGCAAGACGTGGAAGATCATCAAGACGCCCAGTATGCGCGACACGAATCCAACAGGCAATAACTTTGGATCAGGGTATACCGATAACAGCGGCGGTTCAAAGACTCCGCAATGGGTTGAAGAAAAAATTGATCTCGCCCCATATACTGGCAAAAAGATTCAAGTTCGTTTTGAATACATCACCGATGACGCTGCCACGCGCAGTGGCTTGCTCATTGACGATGTGACCGTTCCCGAACTCAACTATAGCTGCGATTTTGAATCGGACGAGTGCGGTTGGAAAGCCGAAGGCTTTGTGCGCTTCGACAACATCTTGCCGCAAAGTTATGTGGTGCAGGTGATTCGCAAATCGGGATCGAAAACGACGGTGGAGCAAATGACGCTGGATGGGGCGAATAACGGCTCGATCAAATTGGATGTCGCCTCAGCCAGTGATAGCATGATCGTGGTTGTCTCTGGCACCACGCAGTTCACAACGGAATTGGCGAGTTACAAATACGAAATAAAGTGATACGTGATGCGTGATACGTGATCAATGATGAGGAAAACTATGAAACGTCGTCAGCCTTTCCCCTTGGTTCCCTTAGTTCCATTTTTTCTCTTCGTGATTCTTGCCTGCTCACTTCCCACTTCGCTGCCGAGCATTCAAATTCCGTCGTTGCAAACGCGCGCGGCAGCCAGCGCCACCGCATCGGGCGATAGCAAGATCGGAAGCGGTCCCATCGTCGCCTCTCCGCAGACGGCACAGGACATCCTCGAGAAAGATTCTAATATCCAGATTTTTGAACAGTTGGCGAAGGAAAGTTACAACACCGACGATCTATCGCAAGCGGGTAAGACTTACACCTTTACGATCTCCATTAACAAAGAACAGAATCTGGTGATGCTCAATGGCTGGTGCGCTACCACGCAAGAGATTCTGCGCGATAACTTCAAGCACATCCAAATGGAATTTTCGGTTAACGGCACGCCGATTGACGATAATCTCATACTCGTCAGTGAACGCGAAGATAACGGGGGTCTCTTCTGCCGTTCCTACTTTGTGGTGCTGTATGGTTGGCCTAAAGGCAAAACAGAGTTGCAAGTTGCCGTGACATTCGATACGAAGATCAACGATGGCATGGGCGATTATCCCAAGGGGACGCATTACTACAAATATATTGTGACCTACCAATGAGACAATGAACAATGAAACAATGAACAAAATCCCAAATCCAAAAATCCCAACTTCCAATCTCTAATCTCCAATAGGAGTTTTTATGAACCGCACACACTCTCTCTTCTTTGTAATCGCTCTATTACTCTCGGCGTGCGCTACGCCGACAGCTGCTCCCGCGCCGACGAAAGTTCCTGAACCCACGGCAGTTGCACAGCCGTTGTCGGCAACCGCGAGCGGTACGGTTCGAGTCACCGGAAAGTTCACATATTCCAACAACATCATCACTGAATATTATGTTGAACATTTCGTCGCGCTGATCGATCTGACAGGATTCGTCAAGCGTGATCGTGAATGGGAAGTGCCGGTGAAGTCGCAGGTCTTGGGTTTCCTTCAACTTGATGAGAAGGCGCAGAAGGGCGAATACCAACTTTCATTGCCGATACGTCCTGAAGGCAGCTTTGACGACGTGGACAACAACGGCAAGCCGGATAAGGGCGTGCAAATTTTTGCGGTGGATTACAACGTCAATCTGGCGGGCGGTCCGTTCTTGGAAGGTGATGATCGTTATCGTGGTTGGCCTTCGTATCTTGCTTCGGTCAAGGTAGACACTGAAAATAAACAAGAGATCATTGGCGGCAAGTTAATTGTTTGGGCGGCGGATGATAAGCAACAATTCCCAACCGGGTTTGGCAACGATGGTTTGCTGTTCACTGCCGATGATCCTGTTGCGGCGCTCCCGGCAGGTTACACGGTCATTGACCTCGACAAAAAACCGTTTGGCATTATCCGCGACTCGGAACCGTCTCTTGAACTTTACGAGCCGAAGGATGCCGAGATCAAAGATTATTCGAAGATGACTTATAGCGACGCCTTTGATGCGCTTCACAAAAAAGCATCGGTGGAGTGGTCGTTCAACGATATACCGAATAAGAAGGTGGATTGGAAAGCACTTTATGATCGCATCGCCCCGAAAGTTGCCGAAGCGCAAAAGAACAAAGACGGCAAGGCGTTTTATCTTGCTTTGAAAGAGTATGCCAATTCAATTCCGGATGGACACGTAGGCGTGGGCGGCGGCGCGTTTGCCAACGAGGTGCTGCGTGAGAGGATTGATAATGGTTACGGATTCGCTATTCGAGAATTGGATAACGGCAAAGTGATCGTCACCTACGTGACCACCGACAGCCCGGCCGACAAAGTCGGAATTAAAGTGGGCGCGGAAGTGACCGAGTTCAACGGACTGCCGATCAAAGATGCCATCAGCAAGGCGGATGCCTCTCTGGCGGGACCTTTTTCGCAAGAACCTTATAAACGCTATCAACAGACTCGCTATCTTCTGCGTGACAAGTTGGGCGCAGAGGCGACCGTGAAATTTGTGAACGCCAACAGTCAACCGCAAACTGCCAAAATCACGGCGATACCGGAACGAAATAGCTACAGCGTGACTTCCATCTTTCGTGGTTTCGATTCAAATGCCTTGCCCGTCGAATCAAAAATTCTCGACTCGGGCGCGGGCTACATCAAGATCAACACCAACAGCGATGATCTCAATTTGATCATTCGTCTTTTTGAACGCGCGCTCAAAGTGTTCACAGCCAATGGCGTGACAGGCGTGGTCATTGATATGCGTCAAAACAGCGGCGGCGCGCCGTTGGGGTTAGCCGGTTTCTTTTACGACAAAGAAATTCTGCTGGGTCAGTTGCAGTATTACAGCGAGAAGACCGGCAAATTCGAGAACGAAGGACTGCGCCAAAAAATTCTGCCGAATGTCAATCAATACAAATTCGAAAAACTCGTGCTGATGGTTTCCTTTGCCTGCTTTAGCGCGTGCGAGATCGAGTCTTATGGTTTTTCAAAAGTGCCGGGAGCGATCGTCGTCAGCGCAAATTCGTCAGCCGGGGTTGAGGCGGAAGTGGCGCGCGGTCAGTTCAGATTGCCGGAAGGGTTGAGTATGCAAATCTCCACCGGGCGTTTTTTAAACCCGGATGGCTCGATCTTCCTTGAGGGCGTGGGCGTGCAGCCCACTCTCAAAGTTGCGGTGGATGAAAAGTTCGCGCTCTCAAGTGAGGATGTCGTTTTGAAGACGGCGGAAGCTGCCGCACTTGGCAAAACCATCGGCGGCGGCGCAAGCGGAAGTGGACCCACCTTTGCTGCGGCTGCCGACTCCCGAAAAGCGCTCGGCACTATTAAGACTCTCGAAGATGTGGCGAAAGAAAAATATAAAGATAACGAACTCTCGCAAGCGGGCAAGACATACACCTATACTATTGGAGCAACGAGCGCGCAAAGTTTAATGTGGATCACCGGTTGGTGCGCGACCACGCAAGCGATTCTCGACGACAACAACAAAAACACCACCTACACATTTTCGATGAACGGCAAGCCGCTGGACATTACGCAGTTTGCGGTGTTAGAGGGAAAACAAGGGACGCAGTTTTGCAAACTTTATATGGCGTCCGTTTCAAATTGGACTAAAGGCGACACGAAGCTTGAAACGAAAGTGACGTTTGCCAACAAGATCAACGACGGCACCGCCGATTACCCGGCAGGGACACACTCGTATCTGTATACGGTGACTGTGCCGTAATGCAAATGAAAACACCGAGTGTCTTTCGAGACACTCGGTGTTTTTTTTATTCCGTGGGTGCGGTTGTCTTCGGCGCGGTCAACGCCGCAAGCTGCGCCCTGAGAGCAGCTTCTCGTTCCTCGTAAGTTTTGCGAATTTCGGCAAAAGCCGCGTCGGTTCTGGCTCTGCCCATCACTTGCAACTCTCGACCCGACATCGGCGCCAGCAACAACGCTGCTACCGACCCAACCACTGCGCCACAAAACGCCCCGGCAATGAAACTGAATGTGCGTTGCATAGCAACCTCCTGATTTAGAAATTGGAAGTTGGATTCCAACATCCAATTTCCAACTTCTAGCCGTTCATTATATGCCTCTTGGCAATCTCCACCAACTCACTCATCTGCCGCAGATCACGAATCGGCATCGCGCGGTTGGCGGTTGAGGTGTGCGTATATTGTTTCACCGGACTCCCCGCCGCAAGTTTATGACTCGCCGCGCGAAAATCGCTTTTGTTCATCCAGCCACACACGTAGACTCGCTGACCATAAATCCATATATTTCCCCAATCACTCGGCGCGATGAGGTGCGTCTGGTTGAGCGTGGAACTACGCAACCCGATGTCACCGCGCGGTATACGCGGGACGGCTAAATATAAGATCGAATAATATTCGTGACTCACTGTTGTGCGCGTGCGCGGCAAGAGACGAATCCGTTCGTGGATCGCAGATCGATCTGCGCCTTGCCCGCCCACTTCAACCGTGATCGGTTCAGCCTCGTTTGTTTTCAAAGCGATCTCGCCCAACGGTTTCCATTCGTGACCGTTCAACCAGAGTGTGGGCGGCGTGTAAACTAAAAAGGCGGGCAAATTTTTTGCCAACGCCTTTTCTGTTTCAGATGAATGACGCGCCTCAAGTCCGGTGACAAAGCCGAAGATGTAGAGATCGTTTTCTTCCATGCGCTTGCTCTCAAATTGATCTTCGGGGATCAGCGCCTGCGCCTCTAACGCCCAAGATGGATCCTTGTGCAATGAGGCAATCTTGAAGCGGTTATAGATCAAATGGCTCTTCAAGTCGCATCGCCTGCCGCCAATCGCCAGATCAAATTTATCTACTTCGGTGAACGGCGTCGCGCCCAGTCGTTGATATGGCACCGACTCGTTTTCTAACCAGCGGCGCACCGCCATTTCAAACGCCACACCCGCCACAATTTTTCGCAAACGGTCTGTCTTCTTTAAATGCATTCGATTGTGCGTGTAATGAAGCGAGTCGCGCGCATACTGCACGCCGGCAATGGAGAATTGTGTGTCGTAAGGGAGAACGAGAATATCAGACGCGGTCAGCGGCATCACTTAATGCGGCGAATTGGCAGAACGATCATCACGATCAAGAGGATGGCAGTGATCGCGCTCACGGCTAACGTCCATTGACGCAACGGCGACAACTGCGGTGTCACCGTCACCGCGTGTGTGCCGCCCTCTGCCCAAAACCCGATCAGCCCCAAGGCTGTCGGCGTCACCTGAATCGTTTGCCCATCTAACACCACTTTCTGATAGGGATATGCGGAGTAGGCGAGTTGGACAAAGGCACGTTGAGGGAAAGAAAAATTTATCTCCACCCGATTATTCGTCAGAGTGTAATCCTTAATCTCAACCGGCACACTGTTGGCATCGTTAACTTGAACCACATTGTTTGCCTGCGGAGTCAATGTAGCAATAATCGGCGCGTGTTTGGTTTGCCACAAGATCGCTTCACTTGTTTGCATCACTCGTTCCGCGCCATCTAATCGAGTCACCGTTGAGTCGGTAGTGATATATCGAATATCAAGTTGATAAAGCAAATTGAGAGTCTCACTTCGCAGTCGTCCATCTTTCGCGTCTGCCTCCAGTGAGGTGATGACTTCATAAGCCAGCGTATGAATTTTATTGGGCGCATCTGGGATTTGACCCAACAATCCCGGTTGTCCGCTCCACATTGAGACGGAGAAGGCGTTGGTATAGCTGCCTCGTAGATCGTAAAGACGCGATGTTTTGTCACCCGATTGCCTCAACGTGTTCCAGATCGGTTGCCGCCCCAAACGATCTCCGGAATAGGTGTCAGGGTATTTAATGTTGACCCAAAGAGATGTTGGAATTAAATCGGCGAGGACGATCAAACCTATCGCAACTCCCACACGCTCATACACAAAGCCGTTGCCGATCACGGATTGTATCAAGCGAGAAATTTGATTTGCCCGGCTCCGCAACTGTTCGCCGACCAGATGAACTAATACGCCCGTTAAAGCCGAAGCAGGCGCGATGAGGATCATCAAATACAAACCCGGCGATGTGCCGGTCACGTAAGCAAGATTTCCTAACGGTACTGTGTGGAAGATCGCGTCAAAGAGAGAAGGAAAGTAGGCGGGCGTAAATGTCATAAAGACGGCAATGGCAAATTGCAGGACGAGCGCGGCGCTCTTCCAGTAGCGGCTGACAACGATAAAGAAAATTGCCAGCACCGCGAAACTTAAAATGGAGTTGCCGACATATCCGCCGAACCAATCGGAGTAATAACTGTCCTTGAAGATCAAAACATTTTCGAGTCTTACTACAGGCAACCCAAAAGTATTTCGATCTAGCATCCCGCCAATGGTTACGAGTGCTTGCTCGGCGAATGTTGGAACGATCTCATAGAGAGCAACGACGAGTCCGGCGAGATGAGCGGTCACGACAAAAATCACTCGCCGCAATCCAAGCGGAATATGTTTTGCTGTCCCATCAAAGAGACGAGTCACAACATAAATGCAGCCTAAAGCAATTGCCCACGCTGCATACAACTTGTGCGTCCATACCATTGCGCCAATGGTGAGAGCAAGCGCCGCCCAGAGTTTGTGTTTGTGGTGTTCGTCGGTTGAGAGTCGTTCTATCAGATACAGCTGCAACGGCAAAAGAGCAATAAAGGGTGAGACCGATAATTTGCCGACGATGAGAAGCAAATGGTAACGATAAAATGTTCCGCTCCACGCCAGCGAGGCGGCAGCCCCGGCGACTCGTGAGCCGGTTAATTGCCGCACGTACAAATACATGGGATAGGCTGAGGCGATATGCAATATCAAGAGAGTCACTTCGGCGGCATCTTCCACATCGCGCGTGAGAAAACTGATCCATGCTACGAGATAGTAATAGGCGATGCTATAGAATTGCAAAAAGGGATGTCCGAAGTAAGCATAGTTTGACCAGAAGGCAAACCCGTTGCCATCTTTGATCGACTCGCGGATCGCCCACGGTGTGCCAATGTGCGCCATCGCATCGCCTGAACCGACGTTGCCAGGTTGAATCAAATAGCTCCCCAACAAAAACGCCGAGACGCCGACGAACATAAATAAGCGGATTCGATTCTCCAACGTCGCCCGCAGCCAACGTGATAATGAATGATCGATCCCCTCTAAAAATAACAAGGTGATGCCGCCAGCCGCTTCCAAAATGCGCAACGCCCACCGAGCGGCGTACAATTTGTCAACCCAATCGGGCGGCGGAGGCCAAGGCACGTAAAAGACGGGCGGGGTGTAGCCGCGAATGATCCGCCAATACAACAAATCAAACGCAAAAAAAATCAACGTTGCCCAAACGATGATCTGCCCGTAGTGTGTTGCCCACTTCTTTGATGACTCAACCCAATTCTTAATCATTCTTCTTTCCGAAACTGCAAACAATAATGATGAAAAGTGTTGCTGACCCACGCGCTGTTTAAACCATACGGCGCGAGACGTTGATTGTCCTGCACCCAAATTTTTTCATCTTTAAGTGTGTAGGTTTTGCTTAATCGCCGCGCAATGTCCCACGCCAACGGATAAATTTTTCCGCCCTTCTTGACGTTCTTGACGATGATCGTCAGATAAGCTTTGTCTTTAAGTAATGGACGAAGTGATTCGTAAATGCGGCAGAGCTGTTCGACGAAAGACTCATAATCGGCGATGTTGCCCACATCACGCGCATCGTCGGAGTAAAACACATCCAAGCCCGCGCTCTGACGTTTCTTTTGTGTCTCACTGCCGCGCATTCGCAACATATCCCAGTACGGCGGCGACGTGATCACGTAGTCAATTGACGGAAGATTCAAGTTGACTGCATTTGAAGCGTCGTCGTTGAAAATTTGCGGGCGATATTTTTTAGGGAGACGTTTGCCGCGCGACCCGATCTCCTCTTCGACGATCTCGCGAGCGATAGCCGCGTACTTGGAATTGAGCTCAATGCCGATGCTTCGGCGGCTTGATCGAAGTGCGGCGATCAACGTGCTGCCCGTGCCAACCATCGGGTCTAGCACCGTTTGATCTTTTTTGGTGAAGAAGCGGATGAACTCTTCGGCTAATGTTTCGGGGAATTTCGCCGGATGCTGCAACACGCCTTTCTTGCGCGGCGGTGGGTTGTGGGTGAACCATGATTTTTGAAACTTGAGCCACTCGCGCGGTTCGAGGTCGTTGAGCCGATTGAGGGGCATAGAGGGATGGCGTAGAGCGAATTGGCAATTCGCTCTACGGTAACTTATACGCTTTCATTCCGTTGAACTTCACGGTGAAGTCGCGGGTGATGTTTGAACCAAGCCACAAACCGAATCGTCCGTTGGAGTACGCCGAGTCGGTGGCAGTATCCACTTTTGTTTGGTTGACGAACAAGGTCATGATCGAGCCTTTGGTTTGTACGCCTAATACATTGAATGCTCGTGAGCCGCGTGTGATGGCAGAGGACGTCGTCCAATCAATCAAAGGATTCGCCGCGCTTCCTCCAAAACGGAGCAAGCGATAACGACCATCGCAATCGAGTTGAAAGACGTAATAGTTCGCCACATCTTGAGCGCGGAAGATCAACCCATATTTATCCAGCGTGCCGCAGTTGCCGGGCGGGGTCGCGCCGACTTCGGTGTAGAAGTCATCACCCTGACGACCAATGATGCGCACCGAATACGAGCCGGAACTCTTTTGAGTATAAGTAAGAATGCCACCGGCGATGTTGACTATACTGTCGCCCGCGTCGCCGATTGCCCAAAGACCTTGCGACTCAAATGTTTCTTCAAAGATCAACGCGCCCACTTTTATCGCAGTGGGCGCTTCAGTCGCGGTGGCAGTGGGCGCAGGGGTCGAGGTAGGAGCAGAAGTAGAAGTGGGCGCGGCAGTTGTCGTAGAAATGTTTTGAGTCGGCGCCGCGCTTGGCAAAGTGGGCGCAGGTGTGGGCGGTAGTGTGGTGGGTTTGGTGAGCGGGGTTTCGCTGGCAGGCATCACAACCGGCACGGGCGTGCTGGTCGGGCGATCTAACGGCACCACCGGAGTGGGGGCTAGTGCGGTCAGCGTGGCAGCGACCCCGACTTCGATCACGACGGGTCGAGGGCTGCAAGCGGCGATCAAAATCATTCCGGCAATAAGCAGGGCGCGTTTAACAAAATGCAAATACATAGAGACAAAAAAAGGACGATGGACAAACGCTTAGTCGGAAAGATTGATCCGTCTTTCGTCCATCGTCCTTTATGCGAGAGTTAAGATTTATTTGATTTCGTACACTTCCACATCATCAAAGGTGACGGTCATGTTGGGGGTCAAGCGCGAAGCGGCGTATAAACCAATCGCGCCATCCGCAAATTGCTTATCCGTTACAGTGGTGAGGAATTTGTCGTTGACGTAGAGGCTCAAGTTATCGCCGGCGGCGCGTACGCCCAAGATGTTGCGTTGCCCTAATGGGTTAATGGAGTTGGATTTAGTGAAATCCACAAGCGTTTCAAACACGCCTTCCACGCGGCGGAGCAAGCGGTACGTGCCGTCGCACGAGATGCCGAATAAATAAAAGTTCGCGTTGTTCTTGTAGCGGAAAATTAACCCGTAGTTGTCGAACGCTTTGCACTTGCCATCCGGGATGCGGGTGACAACGGTGGTATAGGTGTTGCCAAACTTTTGCCCGCCAAATGTCCATGTGATGTTGTCAACTTCTTTGGCAATAATAGTGAAGGCTTCGTTCTCAATTTTTGTTTTGCCAGTACTGGTCTCGGTTTCAAACCAATATTTGGCAATAGAGGCTAAGAACGTTTCGCGGAATACGGGGTTGGGGTTCGCGCCAGCGAGCGGATCCTGTGCCTGAGGCGCTGCGGTAGCGGGCGCGGTGGTGGGTTTAGCGGCTGTTGGCTGCGCGGCAGTGGCGGCGCCACTTTGGGCGGTGGGCTGCGCGGCAGGAGTCGCTTGCACTTGCACCGTCACTTGTACAGTGACGGGTACTTGCACCGTCATCGGTACAGGTACTTGTACCGTCACTTGTTGAGGCGGCTGCGCTTTCACGGTGGCGATCTGCGCGTTAACTGTTGCCACCTGATTCGATTGCGCGTTCACAGTTGCTTGCACTTCGGCGGAGGGACCACATGCCGTGACAAGCAGACCGAGTAAAGTCAAAAGTAGGGGAATACGTTTCATCATCTTTCTTCCTTTGTGTATGTGTGATGCGATGAGGTCTTGCCTCATCCTTCGTCGCTCAATAGTAGCGTATCCTTGAGCGGCACACTGTTAATTTTGCGTATGCGCGGCGTAGTATATCATAAGCAAACTATATGTTTTATAATGCGGTCTATGCCGAGTGCTTCCACCAAACGCGCTCAACGTATCTACGAACTTTTACACAAGGGTTATGGCGAACCGATGTGGCGCGCGCATCATCCCGCGCTCGACGAATTGGTTCTTACCATCCTTTCACAAAACACGAATGACATTAATTCGGAACGCGCCTTTGGTTTGTTGCGCGCGGCACTGCCAACGTGGGAAGCGGTGCGCGATGCGCCGACAAAAAAAGTGATCGAGGCGATTCGTCCGGCGGGTTTGGCGAATCAAAAAGGTCCG
>Ga0082335_1005590_pt1 | contig 17174 bp, 8 predicted proteins | sample Subgrocontami58m_FD_72375 | JGI IMG/M metagenome (GOLD analysis project Ga0082335, IMG submission 72375) | Subsurface groundwater microbial communities from S. Glens Falls, New York, USA - GMW37 contaminated, 5.8 m (SPADES assembly) (version 2) ... | reverse complement strand
GGGTCGGGGTGGAGGGCGGCGGCATTTGCCGCGAGCGAGCCGGCAGCAACACGCGCATCGAAACAGTCGCGGTTTACCAGCGTCAGCAGCGGCTCGAGCGTCGTGGCGTAGGCGAGGTCGCGGTAAATGGCGCCGGCGGGAAGCGCGCGTGCCTCGGCACTCGCGTACGCAAGCGCCTTGCCCTCCAGCGCGAGACTCATCTGCAGGTCCATGGCTGAACTCCAGAGGACGTCGGCCTCGGGTTGGCCTGAAGCGAGCTCCGCGAGGTAGCGCTGGTGCAGCGCGACGCTGATGCCGAAGCAAAAATCAAGCGTGATACCGGGATGACGCCGGCTGAAGCCGGCGAGAAGTCCCTCGCAATAGCGCTTCTCCGCGGCCGAGTAAATGACCAGCTTGTCTTCGGCCGCGCCGCGGATTGCGTCAGATCCGGGCACGGTGAGGCTGCAAACTTATGACGCGATTGCCGCCGTTTGCTGGCTCGATTGCAGCGCAGCGGCGCGGATCGCATAGCGCGTCGTCGACCAGTTGGCAGACAGCACCGGGCGCCCGAATTCCTGCCTTAACTCGTCGAGTATGGCGCGGGTCGGCAGTTGCGCGCAGGCGATGAACAACGCGTCGCAATCGTCGCTCATGGTCTTGCGCGCAAGCGCGGCGACAGCAGGGGCAGTAATGCGCCCGAGTTCGTCGACGGTCGCGGCGTAAAAGCTGTCAAAGCGCTGCACGCGGATTCCGCCGTCGGCAAGAAAGGCTTTCAGCTGCACATTGACCGCGTCCAGATAAGGTGTCACGAGCGCGATGTTGCGGGCGCTCGCTTCCTGGAGCGCGAGCACCATCGAGCGCGCGGTGGTTACCACCGGTTTGCCGGTGGTTGCCGCAAGCCGGCGCGCGAGTTCCGCGTCGCCGGCGGGTCCGTCGATGAACCCCGCCGCGGTACAGCCGTAGGCCACGACATCGATTCCCGGGCCGGCGAAGCGCCCGGCGAGCACCAGGGCCTGGGCCTTGTAGGCGGGAAGCGTTGCGGGGGTCAGCAGATCCTGGCCCCGCGGGATGCGCAGCGTGGTGCAGGTCGACCCGGTGGGCAGCCACGCGAGCAATTCGCCTTCGAAGGTCGTGTTATTGATGGGAACCATCAGGCCGACGTTGAGAGGTGCATTCATGTCAGTGCTCCGATCCTCACGCATAGTGCGCCCATGGTAATCCCGAACCGGAATTCGCGCTGGACTCGCGGCACCTTGCAGCGTTCACTGTTGTGTGCAGCATCAAATTATCCTAGCATTCGACAAATGCGGTCAATTGGGGCCGCGCGATCAAAGACGCCAACATCCGTTCGGGCTGTCCCGCCAGTAACTCCCGATCACGGCCACATCACTGAGAACACTTATGACCGCATTGACGGCCGACCTGGGCCAGTTCCTCGCGAACATCAAATACGAGCAGTTGCCGGCCGGCGCATTGCCGCTCGTCAGGAATGCATTCACCGACACGATCGCCGTGATCATGGCCGGCATTACCGAACCCATCGTCGATATTGTGCGTCGGACTTTGGTCGAACCGGCATCCCGGCACGAAGCGCGCGCCTGTCTTTCTTCGCATTACGTGGCCGCCCCTGACGCGGCGCTGCTGGGCGGGACCGCGGCGCATACTCTCGATTTCGACGACCAGTCTCTTTCGGGGCATCCGAGCTCGGTCCTGGTTCCGGCCATTCTGGCCGAAGGTGAAACGCTGGGGTCGAGCGGCCGCGAGCTTGTCACGGCCTATGTGGCCGGGTACGAGGTTTGGTCCGAACTGTGGCGGCGCGATTTGAATTACCATCGCAAGGGGTGGCATCCGACCTCGATTTTCGGCGTGATTGCTGCTGCCGCTGCTACTGCGGTGTTGCATCATCTGTCCGCGGAGCGTGCCGCCGCGGCGCTCGCGATTGCGGCGACCCATGCCAGCGGGCTGGGCGCAAACTTTGGAACCATGACCAAGCCCTACCATGCCGGAATGGCCTCGCGCGATGGATTGATTGCCACCCGGCTGGCGGCCGCGGGAATGACCGCGGGGCGCGATGCGCTGGAAAACCTGCAAGGGTTCCTGACCGCAATGTCCCCCGACGGTACCCCCGATCGTGACTCACCCGTGCGCGTTGGCAAGGATTGGTATCTCTTGCGCCATGGCATGCTGATCAAGCGGTATCCGGCCTGCTACTTTATCCATCGCTCCTTCGAAGCCACGGCCAAAATGCTGGCGGGGCGCGGGATTGTGCCTGACGACATTGCCGAAATCGTGGTCACCATGGGCAGAGGACAAACCACGGTGCTGGTCAACGAGCGGCCGCAGACCGGGCTTGAAGCCAAGTTCAGCGAACAATTCTCGATGGCTGCCGCCGTCATACTCGGCCGGATGGGCGTGCCTGAGTTCAGCGACGCTATCGTGCAGCGCGCTGATATCCAGGCGTTCTTTCCGAAAGTGAAACTCAAGCCAGTGGATGAATACGACGCGCGGGATCCGGTGCACGGGCCAACGGAAAGGGTCGTTATCAGGCTCAAGAACGGTGAGGTTCTCGACACGGGTCCGATTACGACGATTCGCGGCCACGCCAACGACCCTATGAGCGTCGAAGACCTTTGGGCGAAGTTCGCCGAATGCACGGCGCAGACTCACGCCGAGGCAGAGGCCCGGCGGCTGTTCAGGATGTTGCAGGCTATTGAGGTGTTGCCTGCCGTTCGCGACCTGCCAACCTGCGAGACGATTTTCAGGAGCTGATCATGGGACAGATCACTGTGGCGCTGGCGTTAGCCAGATTGTTGGAGCGGATGGGGACCGAAATCGTGTTCGGTGTGAATGGCCACGGCAACTGGGCCATGCTCGATGCGTTGGTGCACGAGACCAAAATCCGCGGCGTGCCCGCGCGCAGCGAAGACCATGCGGTCGAGATGGCTGACGGATATTGGCGCATGCGGCGTTGCGCGCCGCTGCCCATCGTGACGACCAGCGTGGGTCCGGGCAACATGAACATCGTTCCCGCTATCGCTACCGCGTTCTATGAATCGATCGGCCTGCTGGTTCTCGCAGGGGCGGGCGCGACCCACTGGTTTGACCGGGGCGGACTGGAGGAATCTTATCGCAACGGCCCCGAGGACTGGGTGGCCGTGCTCAAGCCGATCACCAAGAAATCTTTCCTGGTGACGCGCCCCGACACGGCGATCAGCATGTTTCTGCGCGCCTATCAAACGGCTCTTTCCGGACGTCCCGGCCCCGTGGTCATGCAAGTCCCGTTCGATATCCAGCACACGCTGATACCGGATACCTTGCCGGACCCGGCGCCGTGGATGCAATGGCGCCCGCCTGCGCCTGAACCCGCGGGCGTCCAGGAGGCGATGGCGCTGCTGAAGGCGGCGCAGCGGCCGCTGGTCGTGGTGGGCAGCGGAATTCATAACGCGCGCGCCTGGGACGAGTTGCTGGCGTTCGCCGAGGCGACGGGCATTCCGGTGGCGACGACCGCTACCGGCAAGGGCGCGTTCCCGGAAGAAAACGCGCTTTCCGTGGGGTGCGTGGGCCGCGCCGGAACGGGTCATGGTAACGCAGCGGCCCGGCGCTGCGATGTCGTCGTCGGCATAGGAACTCATTTCACCGACATCGACACTGGAGGCTGGACGCTGTTCGACATTCCCGACCGCACGCGTCTCATTCATCTCGACATCGATTCCACCGAACTTGGCCGTGCCTATCCTGCGGCCGTTGGGCTGACCTGCGATGCGCGGCTCGGGCTGGACGCATTGGCGCAGGCAGCCCGCGTGGCCGGTGTCAGTAAACGCGCGGATTGGCTGAAGGAGATTGCTAAGGAGCGTCAGGCGTGGGAGGCGTCGGTGAGCGAACTGCGCAGCTCCAATATCGCGCCGCTGCACTATGCCCGCATTTGCCACGATACCGGTGAGGTCGTGGCCGAAAAAAATCCGCAGATGCCGGTGTTTTTTGATACCGGGCATCTGCTGAGTTTTGCCCCGCCATTCCTGAGGGCCTCGTCGCGGCATGTCGTTCACAGTGGATTCATGCACCGCATGGGGTGGAGCGCCGCAGCCGCCATCGGGGCGAGCATCGCCAAGGGCAACTGCCCGGCGATCGCTTTGCTCGGCGATGGCGCGTTCATGATGCGCGGCACCGCGGTTGCGACAGCGGTCGAGCAGAACCTGCCGATAATCTGGGTCGTCTTTAACAACGGGTCGCTGCAGATCGAGCGTGAACTGATGCTCCGCCTCTACGGACGCGAATCGTTCTGCGATTACCGCAAGGTGGGTCACCAGGAATTGTGGAATCCCGATTTCTGCAAATGGGCCGAAGCGATGGGAGCCCAGGGGACCCATGTCGCGCGGGCGGAGGATTATGCGCCCGCTCTTCGCCGCGCGCTCGATGCCCGCACCCCGACGGTCATCGACGTCGAAGTGGCGCTCGAAATCAAGGGCTACCGCTCCGTCTGGTATCCCTATCCGTCCGACTTCCATGATTCGTGGGCGCCGGGCCCGTTGCCTGCGGGCGCGGGCGCACACCAGCCGGCGAAGCCGTAGTTCACTTCACGCCTATGGCCCCGAAATTTGTCGGTGTAACGGGACTGCCGAGGGCGGGCTCGACATTGCTATGCCAATTGCTTGCCCAGCATCCCGAAATTCATTGCGAAGGACACAGCTCGCCGCTGTGCAACACCTTGCTGGGCATCCGGCGCATGGTCAGCGACGACCAGTTCTTCCTCTCGCAGCTCGACAACTCGTTCGAACGCAGCTATGCCCATCTGGCGTCCGCCATGCAGGGGTTTTTGCGCGGGTGGCATCACGATTGCGGAAAAAAGGCGGTGGTCGACAAGAACCGTGCCTGGCTGCACGCGATCGAGTTGCTGCTGCATATCGAGCCTGAAGCCCGGTTGATCGTTTGCCTGCGGGAACTGGGACAGATTTACGGTTCCATCGAGGCGCAGCATCAGCGTACCATCCTGGTGGATTTCATCGACCATCTGGCGGACTTCGACCGCTTCGGACGAGCGGATATGCTGTTCGCCAAGGACAAGGCCATCGGCGCCCCCCTGATCTCGTTGCATGCCGTACCGGATTTGCCGAAGCAGGTGCAGGCGCGCTTGTATTTCGTGCGCTTCGAGGACCTGATCGAGCGGCCGGCGGCATGCATGTCGCAGATCTATACCTGGCTGGGCCTTTCCTCATTCGAGATCGATCCCGGAAAGCTCGCAATCGGGATTCGGGAAAGTGACAGCCATTACCACATGAAATACCCGCACCAACAATCGGAGCGGATCGTCAAGCCCAGGAAGCACGACATCCCGCCGCGGATACAGGCTCAGATCGAGACGGCCTGCGCCTGGTTTTACCAGCTTTATTATCCGCAAAAGAAATAGCTGGCTTGCAGCCCGCGATCCTGCGGGGACTAGCTTGCCGAGTTCTGCGGGCCCGCGGCATTGAAATTGAAGATCGCCTGGCCGTTATCGGACCTCAAGCCGCCGAACTCGACTTCCATGCAAATCTCCGTGTGCCGCGGCGTGTCTTTCAGAAAAATATCTTCGTAGTCGATACGTGCATGGATGAAGAGCCGGCGAGCCCGCGCGCGCAGCGCCTCGATATCGGCGTCGAAGAAATGGCACGGCGGACTGGTCACGATGATTCCCGGCACCAGCGGCGCGTGCGGCTGGACGGCAGCAGCACCGGGTGGACCGAAGCTCGGGATAGTGGTTCCCGCGTCGACAGCCATGCCGTGGCTGAACGAAGTGCAATTGATGGCGGGGGTGTGGCCGGCATTGGTCCAGCGGATTCTGAACATCATGCCGTTCATCTTTTCCGCGATGCCCGCCACCGTGGCGTCCTGGAACGGATGGTTGATCACGTCGAGATGCGACACCCAGGCGCGTTGGGAAAACACTAACGCATCGGACTGTGCTTTAGTCGCCTGGGCACTGAATCGCGCAGCGTCGGCAAGAATTCTGGCATCGCGCACGCCTTCCCGCATGAATCTCAGTTGCTTCCAGAACATTCCAAGCTGGCCGCCGGCGATCAACGCGAGCAACGCGGTGGCCGCTGCCATTACGATCGTCCAGAACACGAGCCGATGTTCCCCGACGGCTGCTTTCGTTTGGCCCTCAGCCCGCTCTGGTTCGCGGCGCCCCGGGGTTGGTTCGGCTTCCGCGCTCTTTGTGATAGATGGATTCTTCTCGCCTGCCTGCTTGTCCGCTTTGGCTTTCGTTTTGGCCGCACTGGTCTGGGGCTGGTTTTTCTGAACCTTGCCGGCGTTGGCGGACTCTTGTGCATGCGCAAACGCCAGCGCAAACATCAATGAGAGAAGTAACCAGCGCATTATCGTTCAGACAAGAGAGAGTCGCCTGGTATCGCCCTGACGGGCACGGCAACCGGTTCAGAACGCCTTGCTGATTTCCGCCCAGATGCGGCTGGAAGAGGTGCTGCCGATCAGTGCCGGAGTCCCGCCGATCGGCGTGGCGATGTAGGCTCTTGCGCTCCACTGATACGGCCCCGCCCAGTTAAGCCCCACGCCCGCACCGCTGAGCGTCGCGCTGTTGGTCCCCGCCACCCAGGCGTTCTGGTTCACGGTCACGTGCGCGCTGTCGACAAACGCCATCGCCTGCCATTTCCCGCTCAGAGCCGCACCCAGGTCGTAGCGCAATTCGGCGGTTCCCAGATACCCGCTATCGCCCGAGACCGCTCCGATGTCGTAAGCGCGCACCGTGTACGGACCGCCCGCGATCATCTTCTTCGAGGCATCCAGATTGCCATCCGCCCACTGGCCCGCGAGTGAGATATACAGGTTGCTCTTCGCACTCAGGCCTTGCAGGCGGGCGAGGTTCGCGTTCCATTTCGAGAACGTGCCCTGGGTATTCGCGGTCGCCGCATCGGCCAACTGCGCCGCCGGATCGTCGAAGCCGACCCGGCCGGTGGTGAAGCTCACGTTCCAGGTATTCACCGCACCTGCGAGAAGCGTATCGCGCGCATCTCCGCTCACGCCCGCCGTCCAGTTATTCAGCGTACGGTCGGTGCGGATCGCGGTCGCATCGATCCGGTCCTGCAGTTGCATCCAGTCATACTGGAGCTGCCCGTAGAGGCTGAATTCGCGGCTGCGCAGGAGCGGGTGCCGCACCCACACGCTTGCCACTTCGGCCGTGCCGTGCGCATTCAGCGCCGCCAGCGGCGAGCCCAGGATGTAGTGTAGCGCCGAATACGATCCGCCCGCGCGCGTGCCGCGCCCGTTCACCAGCGTCTCGTAGCCGATGCGCCCGTAGTTCATCCCGCTGCCCGAGCTTAGCCCGCTCAGACTCAGCACGTCGCCATGGTGCAGCGGGTTGTTGAGGTTCACCGTCAAGCCCAGCCGCGGCCTGCCGGTATAGCTGTTGCCGTAATTGTCGAGCATCACATTGCCCGTAACAAACGGACCGGAAGGCGTGGTAGTAACCACCAGGTCCGAAGTCCCGACGGCGTCTCCCGGTTTCAGGGTCGCGCTCACTGCGACCCCCGGAATGTCCGAGAGCAGCAGCAGCGCGTGGTCCAGCGGCGTCTGCGCGATCGGCGCGCCGCCCTGCACGTCGGCGGCGAGGGTGTCCTGCAGCAGCGGATCGTTCACGCGGCTGCTGTTCTCGAGGCTGACCTTGCCGTAGCGCGCTTCGATGACTTCGATGGTCACCATCCCCTCGCGGATCACCTGAGCCGGGATGATCGCGCGTGCGAGCGGGTAGCCATTGCGTTGATAATAATCGGTGATGCGCGCGGCCAGTTCGTTCAGTTGGGCGAGCGTGAGGCTCTTGCCGACCGCGTCCGCCACCAGCGCGTGCAGCGTAGGCGTGTCGAACAGTGTATTGCCCGTGATCCGGATCGTCTTCACTTCAAATGGCGCGCTCGGGGGCAGCGTGCTGCCGTCTGAGCGTTGAATAGTTAGCCCTGTCCCGCCGGACGACGGCACTGGCGGCTTCACCGGCTGTATCTCCTGCAGGATCTGCCCCGCGCCGGGAACCGCGGCCTCGGCAACCAGCGGGAAAAAAACGAGCAGCGCCGCCAATAAACGCATCGGGCTATGCGACAGAGCGTAACGCTTCATGGCTTGTTCTTCAGTTGGGATTGATGAAGTCGGGAGGCATCCTAACACCGCCATTGATAATTTGCACAGGCACCAATCCCGCGCCGAGCAGCAACGAGGTGTTGATGAAGATGGGGGTGTTACTGTTGCCGTTGTTATTGTTGTCGTTGCTGTTATTGTTGTTCATGGACTCAAGTATCGTCCTGGCGACGTCCAGCGGCCGGTTCAGCGTCAGGGCGGTAGTGTTGCCCGTTGCCTGAGCAAAAACGTAGTTTAAGGCAGTCAGTCCGCCTCCGTCTATCGGGTACTGACCCGGCGGGCTGGACAGGGAGGCAGTGGTTGTCCAGGCAAGGGTGCCGGTGGCCGAACCCGCCAAGGTGTCGCCTGCTGCGAAACCGCTCACCGTACCGGACAAGCCCGAGGGTGCTTGTCCGGCGGTAAAGCTCGCCGGTGTGGCGTTATAGGTCAGCGTCGCCGGGGTGATGTTCGCCGTCACGCCCGTCGGTTGCAGGATGGCGTAGTTGCCCGAGTCTGCGCCGCTGATGGTGAAGCCGCTGATAGTGACTGCTTTGTCGGTGCCGACGTTCTTGTCGGCGAACGTGCCGCTGCTGTTGGTGCCGACTACGGCGACAGTGTCACCCGTCAATGGAGCGACCGCTGCCGTGCCGCCGAGCGTCGCGGTGGTGGTCGCGTCATACACTTTGTCGCTCGCGGTAACGCCGGTCACAGCGAGGTTCGCGGCGGTGATGTTCGCCGTCACACCCGTCGGCTGCAAGATGGTGTAGTTGCCCGAATCCGTACCGCTCAGGCTGAAGCCGCTGACGGTGACCGCTTTGTTGTTGCCGACGTTTTTGTCGGCGAATACGCCGCTGCTGTTGGTGCCGACCACGGTGACGCTGTCACCCGTCAATGGAGCAATCGCTGCCGTGCCGCCGAGCGTCGCGGTGCGCGTCGCGTCATACACCTTGTTGCTGGCGGTGACGCCGGTCACCGCGAGGGTGGCGGGATTGATCGTGCTGGTGGTGTTGTTCGCGTAATTGATGTTGTAATTGCCGCCGTTGTTGCCGTCGTTGACCGTGACCTCGGCAATGGCGGTGACCGTCTTGTTGCCGCTGCCCACATTCTTGTCGGTGAAGGCAAAGGTGCCGCCGCTCAGGCTGTCCTGCGTGTTGTTGTTGCTCGCGTTGGTGTAAAGCGTGCCGCTCGCGACCACCGGAGCGCCCGTTGCCGTCAGCGTGCCGTCGTAAGTCTTGGTGACGTCGCTGGTGCTCACCGTCAGGTTGGCGGGGTTGATCGTGCTGCTGGTGTTGTTGGCGTAGGTGACGTTGTAGTTGCCGCCGCTATTGCCGTCGTTGATCGTGACAGCGGTGGTGGTAACCGTCTTGTCAAAGCCGGCGTTCGCATCGGTGTAGGCAAACGTGCCGCCGCTCAGGTTGTCCTGCGCGTTGTTATTGCTCGCGTTGGTGTAGAGCGTGCCGCTGGTGACCACCGGGGTCCCCGCCGCTGTCAGCGTGCCGTCGTAGGTCTTGGTGACATCGCTGGTGCTCACCGTCAGGTTCGCGCGGTTGATCGTGCTGCTGGTGTTGTTCGCGTAGGTAACGTTGTAGTTGCCGCCGTTGTTGCCGTCGCTGATCGTCACACCGGTAGTCGTAACCGTCTTGTTGGTGCCAGCGTTCGCGTTTCCGAACGCAAACGTGCCGCCGCTCAGGCTGTCCTGCGCGTTGTTGTTGCTCGCGTTGGTGTAGAGCGTGCCGCTCGTGACCACCGCCGTGCCCGCCGCGGCCAGCGTGCCGTCGTAAGTCCTGGTGACGTCGCTGGTGCTCACCGTCAGGTTCGCGCGGTTGATGGTGCTGGTGGTATTGTTCGCGTAGGTGACGCTGTAGTTGCCGCCGTTGTTGCCGTCGTTGACTGTAACCTCGGCGGTGGTAACCGTCTTGTTGGTGCCGGCGTTCGCGTTGGTAAAGGCGAAAGTGCCGCCGCTCAGGCTGTCCTGCGTGTTGTTGTTGCTCGCGTTGGCGTAGAGCGTGCCGCTGGTCACCACCGGTGCGCCCGCCGCCGACAGCGTACCGTCATAGGTCTTGGTGACGCTGCCGGTGCTTACCGTCAGACTGGCGGGGTTAATCGTGCTTGCGGTGTTATTCGCGTAGGTGACGGTGTAGTTCGCGCCATTGTTGCCGTCATTCACCGTGACAGCGGTGGCGGTGACCGTCTTGTTGCTGCCCGCGTTCGCATTGGTGAAGGCAAACGTGCCGCCGCTGAGCGAGTCATCGGCGAACAACTGCGTGCCGCCAGCCGCCACCGCCGTGCCCGCCGCCGTAAGGCTGCCATCGTAGGTCTTGGTGACGCTGCTCGTCGCAATGGTGAGCGCCACCGGCGTGATATTGGCCGTCGTCGTTGCCTGATCGGTAATGGTGTAGTTGCCGACGTCTCCGCCCGTATAGCTGCTGGTGAGCGTGACGGTCTTGCCTGTCGCTGCGTTCTTGTTGTTGAACGCACCCGTGGCGCTGACGGTGACTGCATCGCCTGTCACGAGGCCGGTGTAGGCAGCCGCCGCGGTGATGACGGTGGCCGCAGTGGTCCCGTCATACACTTTGTTCGCGGCAGTGATCCCACTTACCGCCAGCGGCGCCGGAGTGATCGCGCCCGTGCCGCTCAAGCTCGTGGTGGTCCCGAGATAGTAGTTTGTCGAATCCGTCCCGCTCAGGCTGAGGCCATTTAACGTGTAGGCGACATTGGTGCCCACGTTCTTGCTGCCGAAAGACCCGCTGCTGCTGCCTACCGTCACCACGTCGCCAGTGAGCTTGTTGGAGATGGCGGCCGTAGCGCCGGACGCCGAGATGGTGCCGTCATAGACTTTGGTCACTCCCGAAGCGGAGAGCGTGGCGAGCAACGGGTTTACCGCCAGGTTGCCGGTATAAACCGGTGTGCCGCTGAAGTTGTTGCCAACCTGGCTGAAGCTCGTTGACGTTACCGCATAGTTGCCCGCCTTCACATTGCCGCTGGTGCTGGTCGCACCGGTAGTCCCCAGCGTGAAGGTCACCGAACCGCCGGCGCCGTCGCTGTAGCTGTACGTGTTGCCGTTGGCGCTGCTCTGGGTGAGATTGGTCAGCACGCTGCTGTTATTCAAGTACTGCACGCTCGTTGGCGTAAGGCTCGCCGCGCTGCCATAGGTCGTGCTGGCGTTAGTGACCTTGATGGCCAGCTGCCCCGCCGGGATAATGGTGAAATCGCCGTTGACGTAATTGAACGAGTAGTTGGCCGCGGTCAGTCCCGAGGGCGACAGCACTCCGCTGTAAATGCCGGCGGCCGTCGCCGTGTTGCTGCGGGTGATCGCCAGCGTGCCCCCCGTCACGGCACTGGTCTCGCCGTTGACGAAACCGTCGTATTTCACTCCGGCGTAACCGCTCGGATCCGCCTGCGTCACGAACGTCGAGGCGTTGTTCGCCGTCACCGTCAGCGCTGCCTTGGTGATGTTCGCCGCGAGCCCCGTCGGTTGCGTCACCGTATAGTTCGACGCCCCAGTACCGTCCAGACTGTTGGCGGCGGTCACCGCAATCGTACTGCCAGCATTGGCCGTGGCGAAGTTGCCCGCCTGCGTGAGCGTTACGTTCTCGGTGCCGATGACGCCTGAGAGCGTGCCGCCCGTAAGCGTCGCGGTGGTGGTGCCGTCGTAGACCTTGTCCGCCGCACTCTGGCCGGTGACCGTAAGCGCTTTCGGAGTGATGTTCGCCGTCACCCCGGTCGGTTGCACGATCGTGTAGTTGCTCGCCGCCGCGCCGCTCAAAGTGAATCCGCTGACGGTGACTGCTTTGTCGTTGCCGACGTTTTTGTCGGCGAACGAGCCGCTGCTGTTGGCGCCGACTACGGTGACGGTATCGCCCGCAAATGCACTGACCGCCGCCGTGCCGCCGAGGGTCGCGGTCGTAGTGGCGTCGTACACCTTATTGCCCGCAGTCACGCCGGTCACCGCGAGGCTCGCCGGGGTGATGTTCGCCGCGAGCCCCGCCGGTTGCGTGAGCGTATAGTTCGGCGCCGCGGCGCCGCCCAGACTGTCGTTGGCATTCACCGTGATGTTGTTGCCGACATTTTTCGATGCGAAGTTGCCGGCATGCGTGAGCGTTACAGTGTCGCCGCTGATCACTCCGACCAGCGATCCGCCCGAAAGCGTCGCCGTCGTCGTGCTGTCGTAGACCTTGTTCGCCGCACTCTCGCCCGTCACCGTCAGCGCTTTGGCCGTAATGGTCACCGGCGCGTTGGTACTATTCAGCGTCGGCAACTGGTAGTTGCTCGCCACACCACCGGTGCCGTTGGCCAGCGTGATGGCATTGATAAATTTGCCAGCCGTGGCGACGTTGGCATTGCTCGCGGTCGCCCCGCTGTAGCTCAACGTTTCGCCGCTGATACCGGTGCCCACCGTGACCGCACCGGCAAGGCCGGTAGTGCGGTCGTAGATCTTGGACGCCGAGAGCGTGACCGTCTTGCGCGTGATGGTAACCGTGTCGGTGCCGCCGGTCAGCGTATAGTTGCTTGCAAGACCCGCGTTGTTGCCGGTGCCGTTGCCCAGTGCGAGGGTGCCCAGGCTGAACGTGTTATTCGTGTTCGTGTAGGTCCCGACGTTCTTGCTGGAAATAGTGCCCGAGCCGGTGAGCGTGAGATTCTGGCCCGACTGCAATCCGCCCAACGTGAAGATGCTTGACGCCGCAACCGTCGTGCCGTCGTAGGCGCGCGTGCCGGTGAGGCTGATTACCGCGATGCCGGAATTGATGGTCAGCGTGCCGTTGGCGTAGCTGATGTCATAGCCCTGCTGGTTGGAGTACAGCCCGCCAGGCGTGATAACGTAGTTGCTGCCGACATTCGTTGCGCCCTGCGAGGTACCGCCGTAGCTCAATGTGCCGAGCAGCAGGTTGCTGTTGGGTGTGAGCGAATAGGTCACGCCGTTTCCGCCGGAAAACGCCACATTGTCGTAAGTCTTGGTGAGGTTATTGGCGGTCACCGTAAGCGGCGTGAGGAAACTGCGCAGCAGCGGCGCGGTGCTGCCCTCGTAGATGCGCCACACGGAAGTGCTGCCGCCGGTGTTGGCGATGTCCCAAGCGGGATTGACATTGCCGTTGGCGGCGGTGGCCGAGTTGAAATTGGCCTGCGTCATCATCTGCGCGGTGGTCAGACCCGCCGCACCGGTCGTTGTGCCACCGCCTATGCCGGTCGCCTTGACGTCCCTGTTCCAGAAGCTATTGCTTACCGTGCCGTTGCTGTTGTCCCCCACCAGCCCGCCGACGCCGCTAGCTCCGCTCACGCTGCCTGTGGCGTAGCTGTCGCTGACCGTGCCGTAGTTGTTGTACCCCACCAGCCCGCCGACACGGCTGGCCCCGCTCGCGCTGCCCGTGGCGTAGGTGTTCCTGACCGTGCCGTAGTTCAGTCCTACCAGCCCGCCGACTTGGCTGCCGGTGCCGCTCACACTAGCCGTGGCGTAGCTGTTGCTGATAGTGCCGTAGTTGATTCCCACCAGCGCGCCGACCGAGTTACCCCCGCTCACGCTACCGCCCACCAGCCCGACATTCCGAATCGTGCCAATTGCGTCTGCAAACAGACCGGCAGCACCTGCTGTTGGCCGATTGATGGTGAGGTTGGAAATGATGTGGCCCAGCCCGTCGAACGTGAAGCCGGGAATTAAGGACCCGACCCCCGTTATGACAACCCCGATCGGAACGAACCCGCCACTGCCCCAAACGTCCGTGCTCCTGCCGTTGATAAGACCGGTAGCCGCAGCGTCGATATTGGCGCCCAGGTTATAGTGCACGTTCCGGCCCATCGCCATTGCCATTAACTGCAACTGGTGCGCATTTGTGATGTTGGTCGAGTACTCGGATGCCAGCATCGGGTACGTTGCGCCAGCTACACTGCCTTGGATGAACTGGTTAGTATTATTCAAGCTTCCATCGGCATCGACGATGACCCAGCCCGCGGCGCCAGGGGTGGTCGTGAACGTAAAATTGCTGAAGTTCGATGCGGTCTTGAATTGCGCGTCAGTAAGACCTCTCGCACCTGTCCCGCCCGCGCTGGTGGTTTTCCCGGAGGTCGTGGTGTTCCAGTAGCTATTGGTGGCCGTTCCCCCGTTTCCCACCAAACCACCGACGTTGGAATTGCCCGTGACGCTTCCCACGGAGTAGCTGGTGCTGACGGTGCCGCCGTTACCTTTTCCTACCAACCCACCGACGTTCGAGGTCCCCGTCACCGTCCCGAGGGCGTAGCTATTGCTGATTGAGCTGCCGTTAAATCCAACCAGCCCGCCGGCGATGCCATAGGAGCCCGTTTGCGTCACGCTGCCGGTGGCGTAGCTATTGCTGATGGAATTGCCGCTGGTGTATTGATTACCGACCAGTCCGCCGGCATAGCCGGCAGCCGTTACCGCCCCGGTGGCGAAGCTGTTAATGATCCGGGAGTTACTGCTATTACCACCACTGCCATTCGACCCGACCAAGCCCCCTACCATACTTGTCAACGGGGCGCTTACGGTCCCGGTCGCATAGCTATTGCTGATGGTGCCACCTCGATTGATTCCCACCAGTCCGCCAATCCAAGCGATGGTGCCGCCGACAGCGGTGCCGGAAACCGTGCCCGTGTTGTAGGAGTTGGTGATAGTGCCGTAGTTTCTTGCGGCGAGACTACCAAGGATTCTCGATCCAGTTACGCTGCCATTGACCAGCCCGATGTTCCTCACCACACCGCTGGCGCCGACCGCTCCAAAAAAACCTATTTCAGAACCTCTTACGATAGTGAGTCCACTGATCACATGGCCCAACCCGTCAAGAGTGCCTGTGTATGGAGTGCCGCCAGTTGCAGGCCTCGTGCCCAGGGGGTTAAAGCCTGCGCCGCCATTCCAGGTACTGGTCGCCGACGCGTCGATATCCCGGCCCAACGCATAATTCTTCGCCAGATTCGTGCTATTCCCGCCCATGCCTTGGAGGTCGGTGCCGGTGGTGCTGCCTTGCGCACCGAGGCTTGTAATCACGGTGTAGTTTTTTACCGTGCCATTCGAACCCAGCTTCGTACTGAAGTTATTCCCGGCAGGAAGGTTCACTGCCGCCTTGACGTTGTAGTCGCTCGTGTTCCCGGCGGCGACCGCGCTCTGCCCGTATTCCAGCGCGAGCTTCGCCGTGCCCGAGCCGTTCATCACCGAATTGATGTTGATGTTGTTCTGGGCGTTGAGGGTAAGCTTGTTGGCGGACCACGTCACCGTGTCATTCACGTTGACGTCGCCGCTGGTGCCGGTGGTTCCTGAAGTGCTCGCGATCGTGACGTTGCCTGACCCCAGATTGGTGCCGAGTGTCGCGCCGGTGATGTTGCCGCCGGTGGCGGCGATGGTGTAGTCCACCGGATCGATGAGCCACGTGCCGGCGAGTCCCATCGATGCTGCGGTCGTAACCTTGGCGTCGTTCGCGACATTTACCTGCGCGGCGGAGGTCTCGATGAAACCACCGTTGGCGACCCTCACCCCCGGCCCCTCTCCCGCTTGCGGGAGAGGGGAGGATGCGGAGGCGTCGAGTGTGCCGCCGACATTGACGGTCCCCGCCTGCATGCCGCCACCGAGAATGATGACGCCTTCGCGCTGTTCCACCGTGCGCGCTTCGATGATGCCGGTGTTGTTCACCACACTCGCGAGCAGCGCGTCTTTCGCGCCCGCGGTCATGACCACCATCCCGCCGTCGGCGCGGATCAAGCCGCCGTTTTCGGCTACGCTGTTCAAGACGCTCTCATCGACCTGCATCTTGACCAGGCTGTTGCCGCTGAAGGTAAGCGTCGTGGCACTTCCCGCCCCGAGCGCTACGGTGCCGAGCTTGGCAGTGATCGTTCCCTGATTGCTGACTTTGTTGCCCAAGAGCGCGACGTAGCCGCCGGTGGCGGCGTTGATCGTGCCCTGATTGATGACGCTGCCTGTACCCTTGCCGCTGAAGTTTCTTGAATTGCTATTCAGCGTGGCGTCATTCAGATCGAGAGTGGAAGCCACCAGCCCCCCGACGTTGACCTGCGCGCCAGGCCCGAACAGCACGCCGTTCGGATTGATCAGCCACACCTGTCCGTTGGCGTTCAGGCGCCCGAGGATCTGCGTGCCGTTGGTGTCGAAGATGCGGTTGACCGCCAGGGAACTTGCCGAGGGCTGCTGGAAGTTAACCGTCTCCTGCGGCGCGATGTTGAAGCTCTTCCAGGTGAGCGAGAGGTTCTGGCTCGATTGCTTGATGGTGGTGGTGGCGCCGGACTGGGAGATGCTGCCCGCGCCTGCGACAACCTGTCCACCGATGGGGGCGGCCTGACCGATGCCGGCGGAGAGCGACAGCGCGGCTGCGACGAGCTTGCGGCCCGAGCCCTTGCCCCGTCCCCGCGCGGTTTCGGCTGCCACCACCCACGCGTTATGTAACTCGCTCCAGACCAGCCGGTAAGCGCGGTTCAGCGAGCCGTGACTTTTCATCCTCCCCCGTTCCCTTTGTTAGCGGTTTCTTGCAGGCCGCGCGTTATTGATTTTCTTCGCGCAGATTAGGCAAAAAAAGCTGCATGATACCGGAGGGTGAAGTCGCGAATCAAGTTCTATCGGCTACCATCAATTAATCATTAATAATCATGGCAGTCATCGAAGATCGGGATGCCGAAGGGGACCTTTGGTTTGATTGCCGGATTCTTGAATCTGCTCTTTGACGACGCGGTAAACTAGCGGCGTCTTTCGATGCCACATTTTCCAAAGGAGCATGACATGACGCAGCGACTGCGTGGAATTGCGGACGAAGAAGCAACCGGCATGGTCAGGGAGATCTTCGATGCCTCCAATCAGCTGCTCGGCCGGACGGCGAATCTGATGCGGATTCTTGCCCATAGTCCCCACCTGACCAAATGGTACCTGGGGCTTATCACTGCGGTGCGCCAACCGGACGCCGGGGCCATTTCCGACGTGAGGCTGCGGAACCTCGCGGTGCTGAAGACTTCGACGGTGAACGGCTGCCGCTACTGAACGGAACACAATCGGGTGCTTGGTCAAGCACTGGGACTTACCGATGCGGAGTTCGAGGCGCTGCAGCGCGACGATTACCGCGACAGTCCGCTGTTCAACGCGCGCGAGAAGGGGGCGA
>Ga0082335_1005589_pt1 | contig 17179 bp, 8 predicted proteins | sample Subgrocontami58m_FD_72375 | JGI IMG/M metagenome (GOLD analysis project Ga0082335, IMG submission 72375) | Subsurface groundwater microbial communities from S. Glens Falls, New York, USA - GMW37 contaminated, 5.8 m (SPADES assembly) (version 2) ... | reverse complement strand
CGTCGACGGCGTCAGCCAGTCCCTTGATCCGGGTAAAGCCCTTGGAGCCGATCAGCGCCGCAGGATCGAAGCCAAGGCCGCGCAGATGCACCTCGGTGGCTTCGATGCCTTCGATGAGGGCCTACACGCGCTCCTCGATGGGCGCGACGATCTCTTCGCCGCCAGCGCCGTCTTCGCCGAGAGCATACTGCGCGAGCGCGGCACGCAGACTCGCCAGCATGCCGTTGTAATCGACGATCAAGCCAAAATCCTTGCCTGGGAACACCCGATTGGCGCGCGCAATCGCCTGCATCAGCGTATGCGCCTTCATCGGCTTGTCGATGTAGAGCGTTGAAAGGCATTCGACGTCAAAGCCGGTCAGCCACATTGCGCAAACGATCGCCACGCGGAACGGATGCTTTGGGTTCTTGAAGGCGGTTTCGACATCGACGCGCTCACCCGTGTCCGCCTCGAATCCCTTCTTCATCAGGGCTCGGTGGGGAATAATGTCAACGCCCCACTTTGCAAAGTCAGTAACTTCGTTCTGCGCTTCGCTGATGATGATTTCTACGATCGTCTCATCAAGCCAGCTCGCCTGCGCTTCAAGCTTTTGCGCCATATCGACGAGCGCGGCGCGGCCAGCTTCGTCTGCGGTCGCAGCGGCCTCCGCTTTCTTGATTTCACACGCGGCGCGCACCTGTGCTGTCTTAGCTGTCCAGCGTGGCATGATGCGTTGATGCATCCGACCGCAGGTGATCTTGTCGATGCAGACGAACATCGACTTTCCTGCCTCCCAACGAGTTGCACAATACTCGACAAAATCCGCTGCGATCTTGTCGAGGCGTTCGTCAGCTGTGATGACTTCGTAATCCTTGCCGAGCAGCTTGTGCAGAAGTGCGGTCTGGTCCTGGTCGAGTTCCGCCTCCTCGATCTTGGCAGCGATTTTGTCGTTCAGATCAACGCGAGCCACGCCAAGCTTTTCACCCCGATTCTTGTAGACGAGCTTGACGGTTGCGCCATCTTCTTCCGACCGCTTGAAATCGTAGCGCGAGACATATTCGCCAAAGATGCGTTTGGTGATCTCGTCCTGCTTGAACAACGGGGTGCCTGTGAAACCAATGAAGGCGGCGTTGGGCAAGGCAATCCGCATATTGCGCGCCAGACGCCCGGACTGCGTCCGATGGGCCTCGTCGGAAATCACGATGATGTCGTCACGCTCGCAGTAGGGCTTTTTCGGGTCCACGTCCTGATTGAATTTGTGGATCAGGCTGAAGACGTAACGATGGTTTTCCTTCAGCAGGCGCTCGAGATCCGGACCTGACGCAGCGCGCGGTGTCTGGTCATCCGCGACATCGCAGCCGACAAAGGTCTTGTAAATCTGGCTGTCCAGGTCGTGACGGTCTGTCATCAACAGGAACGTGAAATTGCCCGGAACCTTGCGGCGCACCTTCTCGGCGAAGAACGCCATGGAATAGGATTTGCCGCTGCCCTGGGTGTGCCAGAACACGCCGAGCCTGCCGAGATCGGGGTGGGCCCGCTCGATAATGTTCACGGGACCGTCCGGAATGAAGGGAGACAATGCAGGCTGCGGAACTTCGTCTAACTCGTATGCCACGAGTCTTTTCTGATCCGCGATGGCTCGCTTTTCCAGCGGCAACTCGATGACACGATGCAGCAGCCGCTTTTCGGGCGGAAATTGGCGTTTCAATTCTTCCTGATGGGCCACGGACGACACCGCGAGGTTGACGCCCAGCACCTGATGATTGCGCGCCACTACCTTGCGGGTCGCGCCAGCCTTGCTTTCGTCGAACAGGATGAAGTTCTCGATGAGATCAAGCAGCCGGTCATGCGCCAGCATGCCGTTGAGTAGTACTTCAGCCTCGACGCTGCCTTTCTCGTCCTCCTCGCCGCGCTTCCATTCGGCGAAATGGTCCCATTCGCTGGTGATCGAGCCATAGCGGGCACGATGGCCGTTACTGACGATCAGGAAAGCATTGTGATGAAAGGCATGGGCGATAACGTTCTCGTCCATGTAGTCGCGCAAATTGCCGTCAAATCCGGCGCGGATGTTCTTGTAGACGGCCTTCAACTCGATAAAAACCAGCGGCAGACCGTTGACGAAGCAGACGAGATCGGCGCGACGATTGTAGCTCGGCGTGCGCAGGCCAGTCAGCTTCAATTCGCGGACGGCGAGGAAGCGGTTGCTACTGGGTGCATTATTGAAGTCGATCACCCGCGCGCGAGCGTCGCGCAAGCGCCCTTTGCTGTCGCGATAGTGGACGGGAACACCGTTGCGGACCAGACGGGCGAAATCCTGATTGTGCTGCACCATGGAGCGGCTGAAGTCATGGACGGTCAGCACTCGTACCGCATCGTCGACTGCGGCAGGCGGCAGGTCGGGGTTGAGGCGCACCAGCGCGGCCCGCAGATCGCGGGTAAGAACGGCTTCGCTTGGATTTGTACGTCCGAGGGTGCCGTCCGAACCGAAGGTCTCGGAGTTATAGGCATAAACACTATCCCAGCCGAGCGTTTTTTCCAGATGCTCGGCGAAGGTCGCCTGCACCAGGCGGTCCTCGCTGTTGATCGTCGTCAACGCCATGTCATCGCCCCCCGGACCGTGACGTCATACCGCGATTTCCCCGGTCATCAGGCGTGGGAGAAGCAGGTCGCGGACTTCTGCCAACTTCTCGTTCTGGGCCTCAAGCTTTGAAATCAATCTGAAATTTTCCTCTGTTGCGTCGTGGTAAAGTTCAAGCAGCTTTCTGGGGGGCACAATCGCAACGGCTCGTTCGAAATCGTCTGGCCGTACGGCTGGATAACCCACGCCAGTAGCGTGATTAACCAAATGTCCAACAAAATTGTCGGTCGTCACAAACTGATAGAGCCAAGTGTAAGGCACAGCATCTGCCGCTAAAACGGTGAAGCCAGTTGAAAATACATCGTTCTCGGCAGGCTCCAAGACCAGAGCGTAAGCCCGCAGATTAGGTCTGACGTTGGACCAGATGATGTCTCCGTCACGAACCTTTCGCCTTGCGCGCCCTGGCGCTTCCGCCGCAGACATCGCGCTCCGAGAAATAATTCGACCTCGGGCAACCGACGAAATGTCGATATAGTTGATCGCTTCAGGAAGCTCCTTTGTTGAGTAGCTTTCAACGTTGGCTTTGGCAACGGAACCTAGAGTCCGCCGCTCCCAGCCTTCGGGAATGCCTTCGATGGTCTTGACATGTTCATGGCCAGGGAAGCGGAACTGGACGAACCACTCGCGGTACAAGATCCGCGCCGCCTCTTCCAAAAGTGCAATCCGCCGCCGGCTATTCTCAATGAGGTCGTCGTAGGCGGAAAGGATGGCCGAGGCAGCCTGCTGCTGACGAAAAGGCAAAACCAGGAACTCGACGTTCTCGAACTTTGACTTATTAACGATTGGCGTTGCGGCTCCGCCGCCAAGGCCTTTGACTCTATCGACATTGCGACACAGCAAGTAATAGAGGAATTTGGGGTCCGTTTCCTCGTTCGCAATGATCGAGTTGATTTGTTGGTTGGTCAGGCATTCGGCGGGCGCAATCGCGCATTTGCCGATCGTGGCACCGATACAAGTGAACATCACTGCATCAGCCGGAATAAATTGGTTAGGCAAAGCGGCTCTTGCTTGTTCTGAAACAGTGCGCTCAGTCTCGCGGCAGTAGTAATGTTTGTATTCTATGTCGCTCGGAGTAACGAACATGTAATCGCCGCCGAAAAATTCCTGCCGACTGGTCGGCGGTGTCTTGCCGGTGACCACCCGACCTAGCTGAGAAATTCGCTTGGGAACTAAAGTCACGCGCCTAAATCCTCGAAGTTTCGGGCAATGCGTGCGGCCAGTTCAGTCGCCTCCTTGTTCAGACCCTTGAAATCAATATGGATCGCGCGCAAAGCCTCCTCGAAGTCGAAGTCATCGTCCCGTTCTTCTCGCGCTACGCCGACATAGCGGCCGGGGGTGAGGCTCCAGTCTTGGGCGGCAATGACGGCGCGATCAACCAGCTTCACCAGCCCTTCGACGTTGCGCAATGTGGCATCCGGAAAATGCTCCTGAAGCCAGTCGCCTTGCTTAACGAAATAGCGCGCTTGCCGCTGTGCCTCGACCGCCCGAGCCCGCGCCTCGTCCAGCACCTTGCGCGCCCGGCTCACGTCAGCATTCGCCCATTCGTCCGCCTCCCGCGCGGCGAGGTCCTTCACCGCTACGTCGATCACCCGACCCGCTAGCTTCGCCGCAAGGTCGATCTGCTTGGTCAGGTCTCGGCAGCGATCGGCCAAGGGGTGAAGGTCGGTCCGCGCGGCGCTCAGTCCGGCATTGTCGCGCCCTGCGCCCGGCCAGTTCTTCGCCCGCGCCAGCGCTTCCGCACCAAAGGCTTCAATATCCGCCGTCAGCGTCGCCCGCGCGCCCGCCAGTTCTTCCCATGGCTCGGCGAGCAGATCATCCTTGCGCTTCATAGTGGCGAAGGGCGTGATCAGATTGATGAGTTTGCAGAGCGCCTCCTCGAAAGCGTCGAGCGGTTCTTGCGCCGCCCTACCCAACTGAACGGCCTGTGCCAGATAGCTCTCAACGAGCTTCAGGAAGCGGTCTTGCTGGCCGCGATAGAGCCAGATGATGGCGGCGATGTTCTTCTGCTGCTCCGGGCTGAAATCGAAGACCGAACGCGAAACCTTGCGGAAGACGTTCCGTGCGTCGAGCATCAGCACATGGTCGCGGTGCGCCTCGTCCTTTTCCTTCGCTCGGTCGAAGAACCAAAGCTGGCAAGGCACAGTTCGCGTGTAGAAGAAATTGCCACGAATATCGATCATCACATCGACCGCGCCGGTCTCGACGAGCTTCTGGCGCACAATGGCCTCGCCGCCACCTGCGCTTGATGCCTGCGAGGACATCACTACGCCCGCGCGGCCCTTCTCGTTCAGGTAGCTGTAGAAATAGGACATCCAGAGATAGTTGGCGTTCGAGACCTTCTTTGCCTTGTTCACGCCGGGCAGACCAAACGGCAGACGCTTGTCACCCTTCACCTTCTCGGCATCGACTTCGTCGACATTGAACGGCGGATTGGCCATCACGAAATCGCACTTGCCGACGAGTTCGTGCGGGTCCTTGTAATAGGTGATGGCTTCGTTCCCGGCCCTGATGGTGCCTTGCAGGCCGTGAACTGCGAGGTTGATCTGAGCGATCTTCGCGGTCGTTTCGTTTTTCTCGTGGCCGTAGAACGTGACACGCTTCATCGTGTCCTGGCCCGCGTCCTCAATGAAATGGCTCGACTGCACGAACATGCCGCCCGAACCACAGGCCGGATCAAACACGATCCCATGGTCAGGCTCGATCACGTTGACGATAGTCTGGACGATCGAGGGCGGGGTAAAGAATTCGCCGTTGTCGTGGGCTCCCTGCTTCGAGAACTCGGCGAGGAAATACTCGTAGATGCGGCCGAACACGTCGCCCGAAGCTGTGCGCAAGCCTTCGGAATCGAACATGCGCAGCATGCGTTCCAGCAGATCGTCCTCGAACCGCTCATATTCCTTCGGCAATTGGCCCGCAAGAGGCGGGAAGGCTGCCTCGATCGCTTCCATGGCAGCCGTCAATGCCGCGCCGAGCTTGCCGTCCTTGGGCAACCCCAACAAAGTCTCGTAGAGCGCGCTATCCGGCAACATGAGCGCGCGTCGCCGCGTGAAGTCGGCTTCGATGAGCGGCCTATCGGGCATCTTGCCGGCGGCTTTGTCGGCGTCGATTGCCGCCTTTGCTTCGTAGAAGCGGTTCGTGGCGTGGCGGAGAAAGAGGAGCCCCAGGATGGGCATGAAATACTCGTTGGACGCTAGGCCGGAGTTGGCCCGCAGATCGTCGGCGACCTTCCAGAGGTCCGCTTCGAATGCTTCGAGATTGGCGAAATGGTCGGTTTTCGTCGTAGTCATTGCATCCTTTACTTGTGAAACCGGCGAGCGCTTGGCTCAGGCCAGCTGAACTTCGATAGCCAGCTGCTTGGCAAACAACGAGCTTTGGCAGGCGAGGCCGCCAGCGGTACCGGCACGGTTTTCCTCCCAGATGGAAGAGTACATGCTTCGCCCTCGCGGCCCTGCCAGCGCCGGATAAACGCTTCAACGGCTTCGTTATTTTTGGATTCCCCCATGGGCGGCAACCTAGCGGGTTGACGGGGCTGGGCACAACCCTGCGAGGGTCGGTGGCCAGTTCTCTCGTCGAGAAGCTCTTGTTCGCGATTGATAAAATCAATCGACCTTGAAATGATATCTTTATGATGATATCTTTGACCAAGCTACCATGGAGGCTGCCATGCAGGTTTCGAAATGGGGTGACAGTCTGGCCGTGCGGCTGCCCAAAGCGCTGGTCGAGAAGATGGGCCTGAGTGCCGGCGACGAACTCAACATCGTCGATGTGGCCGAACGAACGCTGGTCGTGCAGAAGGAAGACCGGCGCAAGGTTGCGCTCGAGCGTCTGGCCTCTCTCAACTGGACGCTTCCTCCCGACTACAAATTCGATCGGGACGAGGCCAACGAGCGGTGAAGGCGTTTTTCGACACCAACATTCTTGTCTACACCGCGACCTCGGATGCGAAGAAACAACGGGCCGCCGACTGCCTGAGTCGCGGCGGCCTCGCCAGCGTTCAGGTGCTGAACGAGTTCGTGCATGTTGCTCGGCGAAAACTTCGCCACGACTGGCCGCAGATTGAATTCGCGCTCGGGCTGTTTCGCGCCTCGCTCGATGATATCGTGCCGGTTACCTTGAACACCCATATCGCCGCCGTGACTCTCGCTCGCGAACACGGCCTGTCCTTCTACGATGCGCTGATTGTCGCCGCCGCCATCGAAGCCGGTTGCGCCACGCTGTTCAGCGAAGTGGCGACATCGCCGCCACCGGCCGCAATAGCCCGCGACAGGGCCACCTCCGGGGTCCGCGCCGGAGGTACGCTGGATTCCGCCTGGAACGCCCTTTCGGCGCTGGCCATGGCTTGCGCCATCGGTTGCCCCTGGGCAAGCTTCTGCGTCAGCGCCGTACTGAAGGCGGTGCCTGCACGATTCGCCGTCGTCGGGCTGACGCCTCCGCCAACCGCTGCGTCCACGCGGGTCGAGACCAGGACGTCAATGCTGCGCGCCGGGGCTTCGGTGCTCGCCAGTCGCGCGGTTGTGGCGGTCACGATGGCTGCCGGCGGTATTGCAGCGGCGGGATCGACGGTAGTTGTCGCGCCAGCGGCAACGACGGGACGCGGCGCGCCACCCGGCGGCGTTGCCGATCCTGTTCCTGCCGGGAGGGGCGTTTGCGCTGTGGGCACACCAGTTGCCGGGGGAACGCTTCCCGTTGTTCCCCCGGCGCCACTCACCGTCGCAACCGTGGTGGGTGAAGCAAGCGTCGTCGCGCCGACCGGAGCTGTCGTGGTTGCGGTTTGTGCGGAAGTTGGAGCCGCGCTGCCCGTGCCGGTGGCGGTCTGCGTGGAGGTCGTCCCGGCTGCGTCACCAGATGCGGTCGTCGTGGACGTGGATGTCGTCGCCGCCGCCGTTCCGGTAACTCCGGTGTCTGTACCGTCAGTTGAGCTTGGGGTCGAGCTTGCGATATTGCCACTCGGATCCGTGTCACTGGTAGAAGTCGTAGCTGTCGACGTGCTGCCGGTGGAGGATGCACTCGTCGACGTGCTGCTCGTGCTGTCGGATGTACTGGTTGAACCGCCGAGCGGATCACCACTTGTCGTCGTGACGCCCGTTGTCGAAGTGCTGGTCGTCGTGTCGGTCGCCACCGTCGCTGGCGGAGTGGTCGCGCTCAAGGTCGGTACAGTTGTTTGAACGGGAACCGGGGCCAACACGACGGGCGTCGTCGCCGCCGCCGGGGCAGGCGCGGTAGTGATCGACAGCGTTCCATCCACGAAGCTGATTGCATAGTTGTTGCTCGTATATCCCAGCGGCGTGATGACGTAGTTTCCGAGCGCCGTCGCACCTTGGCTGGTTCCGGCATAGCTCAGGACTCCGCCCAGCACGGCACTGGTCTCGCCGCCGACAAAGCTGGCGAAACTCACGCCGTTGCCGCCTGTATAAGGCACGCCATCGATGACCTTGCTTGCACCCACGGCGGTTACCGACAGCGGTGCGGGTGTGATGGTGTGCGCCGCTGTCGCGTGCGGGTTGAGCGCATAGTTCCCCGCCTCGGCGCCACCCAAGGTCAAGCCGGCAAAGCTCACCGTGGTCGCGGTGAGCACGTCCTGGCTGTCGAAGCTTGCGGTGGCGGGACCGACGACGTTTACCGTGTCACCCGTGTAAGGGTTGCCGTCGACTGCCGAGCCGGCTCCCGGCGCCTGTGCCGCCGAGAGCGTGGCCGCGCCGCCCACCGTCGCGACCAGGCCAGCGTCATAGACCTTGTTGGCGCTGGTCAGGCCGCTCACGTTCAAGGGCTTGGGCGCAATGTCGGCCGTCGCGCCGGAATTGTCCGCGACGATGTAGTTGCCGCTGTCCGCCCCGGCGAGCGCCAGGCCGGCAACCACCACCGCCTTGCCGATACCCGCGTCCTTGGTACCGAAGCTTCCCGTCGCACCACCGGCATTCACCGTCACGGTGTCGCCCGTATAGAACAGGTTGTCGGTACTGATGGTGGCCCCGTCCGTTACGGTCGCAGCTCCCGTAACCAGCGCTACCGTCGTGGTGGCGTCGTAGACCTTGTTGGTGGCCGTGATGCCGGTGGCGAAAATGGTCTTCTGCGTCACGGTCAGCTCGTTGGTGCTGCCAACATTGTCGATCAGTGCATAGCCGAGGCTATTCAACAGGCCAGTAGCGTAGCTGACATTATGCACTCCAGCTATGGCTTTCCCGCTGGTCGAGAGCGGCAAGGCATCCCAGGCCGGAGCTCCGCTTGTCGTCAATACGATATTGTCACCATTGACCGCGCCGGCCAGGGTCGGCGCAAAAGTCGGGGTCGCATCTCCATAAACGATCGTGTGCACACTCGGCGTGACAGTAAGCGTCGGCTGCTCGCGAAAGATGGCGTTCAGCCCGGTGTTTGGCGCCCCGGAAGACACGCTGAGTGGCGCCGTGTAGCCGGAGGACCCGTCGTCGCTGTTGTAGCGGAAATTACCGCTCCCTGAGCCACCGACCTTGGCGATCAGATTGGCACTGCCGGCGATGCTGCCCGAAAAGAGGCTGATGATCCCCCCGGCGCCAGCCTGGATCGGACCGGCGACGGCTGCGCCGGTGATGTCGATATTGCCGCTGGCGGGAGTTCCGGTGCCGCCCGGTCCAGCCGCCTGTCCGGCATTCAGTCGAATCGCATTCCCCGACCCGTCGCTGGTAACCACCGGCTGACTGACGTTGATGTCGCCCGTAGTGGTTGCGATGTTGATCAGGCCACCGGCGGTGATGCCGTTGGTCGCGAATACCGAACCGATGAGCAGATTGCCGGTGTTGCTCAGGCTGACCCCGCCCGCGCTGTTCACGGCCAGATTGGCCGTAATGGCGGTGTTCAGGCCATTGACGCTGGCGGCATTGTCGATCAGCAGATCCGCCGTGGTGATCGTGCCGGCGCCGCTGATCGCTCCGGTCGCCGTCAGCGCCGTAAGGCTTGGCGACGTCAGCGGCTGGTTGATGGTGATGTTGCCGCCCTGGAGGATGATTTGCCCACCGATGTTGATCGCGCTGCTGATCGTGATGTCGGCCGTGTTCGTCGGGCTGCCGATGATCAGCCCGCCCAGCGTGGCCATATTGTTGACGGTCAGGCCGGCAATCGAGCCTTGCCAGTCGAACGGACCGGCAAAGGCAGGACCGGAAGGCCCGAACGTGAGCATGGCCGCCGGTCCGAGGTCCAGCGTCGAAGTCGTAAACGCGTAGCTGTTGGCCAACAGCTCCAGGTTCAGCGTAGTGCCGCCAGTCGCGGAAATGGTGACGTTGTTGAGAATGACCTGGCCGCCGTCCGCTTTCAGCGAAAGCATGGCGGGGGCACCGGCACTCTTGGTGATCGAATTGTTGACTGTGATGCTTCCACCGCCGCCTGCGGTGTTGGTGATGGCCACGGGCACGCCGCCATCGAGGGCCGCCTCGATATCCGCAACCAGGATCACGGAATCCACGGACGCATCGAACAGCGGCGCAAACAGCGTGCCGCTGGCGGGCCCCACGTTATCGATCGTGATATTTCCGGGATCGAGCAGCCAGAGCCCCGCAGCCCCATGGGGCGCCGACGCGCGCACCCGAATCCCGGCTGTGTGCAAGTAGCGCCCAGAGGTTTCAATGCGACCACCATCGCCGGATTCGCTGCCGCCTGACGCGAGTATCGTCCCGTAGGCCGAGGTGACCGAGTAGGGATTGTGTACGTCGCTCCACAACACCGCCGTACCGCCGGCGCCGACTGTCGCGGAAACATCGATCACGACGTCGCGCGCCATATGCACCCCGGTGGCCTGGCGCACGTCGTTGCCGCCTTGCCAATCGCCGCCAATTCGTACCAGGCCGCCATCCCGGCCGGTCGACTCCAGCCGGGTGCTGTCAAGGAGCTGTATCCAGTCGCCAAGAACCTCGATCGCGCCGCCGGTGCCGCGCCGCCCGCTGGTTCGCACCAGCGTCGAGCCGGTAAGCAGCAAGCCCACCGGGTTCGGCCTTGGCGCCTCCGGTGCCGGCGGCTGACGCTCGCCCTCGATCAGGATGTGGCCTCCGCGATTGGCGCCGGCGGCATCCAGAAGCGCGGAGGAAACATGCAGGCTGGTTCCGGCAAGAATGCTGATGTCACCACCGTCGGCGCTTGCCGATAGCGCAGGATTGGCGTTCGCATCCGCAGTGCCGGTGTCCCCGGCCGTGGCACTGACCACCCCGGCGAGTTCGATGCTTTCGCTGGCCTTGATAGCGACGCGGCCCGCACGCCACGCGCCCGATGCAGACAGGGCCGATGCGCTGATGCTGCCGGCGGCAGCTTGCAGGAACTGGCGGGCCTGGATATCGACTTCGCCCGCCGCTTGCCCCGGCAGCGTGGAATCAACCTGGACCTGACCGCTATTCACGACCACCGGCGCCGTCAGGCTGACCCTGCCCGCCGGACCGTCGGCGCTTGCGCTGGCATCGATTCGCCCGCTGTTCTCGATCCGGTCAGAAGCTTCCAATACGATGCGGCCGCCGCGCATGGCGAGCCCGGTGGCCTCCAGCCGTCCGCTGTTGCTGACCACACCACCCTGCAGGCTGCTGGCCGCCTGGGCACTGAGCACGATGAGGCCGCCCGGCGCCTGCACCAGATTCCTGTTTTCGACCAGGGCGCGAATCTGCGATGGGGTGACCGTCAGGCTGGCCAGGGTGCGCGAACCGGCGATTTCCAGGGTGATGGCTTCGCCGGCCGCCAGCGCGGCGGTACCCAGTTTGGCTATGATCACGCCCTCGTTGCGCACTTCGGGCGCCAGCAGGGCAATGTAGCCGCCGAGTTCTTCCTGCACCAGGGCATTGAGCCGACCTTCGTTGACCACGCTGCCGGTGCTGCCGTTGCGCTCCAGGCGCAACCGACCGTCCATGAAATCCTGATTGGAAATGGCGTGGGTCGAGGCCACCAGCGCGCCGACATCGACCGATGAGTTCGGTCCGAAATAGATGCCGCTGGCGTTGGTCAGGAAGACCTGACCGTTCGACGTGATGCGCCCGAAAATCTCGCTGGGACGGCTGTCGAGAACCCGGTTGAGGATGGCGGCACTGGCGCTCGGCTGGACGAAATTGACCTGTGCCTGGCTGCCGACGTTAAAGGTATTCCAGTCGACCACCGCGCGCTGGCTGGCTTGCTGCACGGTCAGGGTGCTCGCCGTCTGACTGATGCTCACCGCCCCCGCCCTCACCTGCGCTCCGCTCGGCAGTTCATTCACCGGCGGGGCGGCATTGCCACTGGCCCACGCAATCGCCAGCGCCAGGCTCAGCGGCCGGAGGCATATCCCTGGCGAAGCGGTGGGCCGGCGTCGAGCCGCGACGTGATCAGCGGGTGGTCTCATGGCTCAGAAGACATGGCCGGCTTCCAGCCAGATGCGATTGCGGATCAGGGTGCCGTCCTGGTCGTTGCCGGCGGCCGTCGAATTCGGGTTGGTCCCCAGGCGCCGAGCCCAGGCAAGGCGGGCGCTGGTGCCCCGGCTGTTGGCCCAGGCCAGGGCAAACCCCATCCCGCGCATGGAGTAGCGGTTCAATGTCGGGGCGCCGACAAAGCCGTTGTCCTTATTGACCAGCACCGTGCCGTAGTCATACAAGCCGCTGATGCTGAAGCCTTGGGGAAGACGCCACTGCAGTTCGAGATTGAGCATCTCGCCCTCGCTGCCGCCACCTTCGCTGGACGGATAAGCACGCAATCCGCTGCCGCCGCCGAGGTAAAACTTCTCCGACGAATCCAGGTTCTTGTTCGCAAGCTGGCCGCTGAGATTCGCCGAGAAAACCACATTTTCCGTGACGACCTGCTGCCGACTGAGGGCGTAGCGCAGTTTCTGGAAATGCCCCGCACTGCGGGTGGTGGTTGAATCGCCTGCCTGGTTGGGTGAACCGGAAAGGTCGAGATCGCCGGCAACCAGCGCAATATTGCCAAACCACACGCCGCCGCCGCCGAAGCCGTCCTGGCGGTTGCCGCTCACCGTCAATGTCGCCGTGCCGACGGTGTAGCGCGTGGTCACGGCACCGCCGGACTCATTGTCGAAGTTCTTGCGCTCCGCGGCGGCACCCAGCGTGGCATTGGCAGTGCGCAAACGCAGCAGTGGGTAGAGCAGCTCCACAGCCATCGTGTCAGAGGCGCCGCGCGCCTGCAAGGCTACGAAATCGTTGCCAACCAGGCGGTAGCGCATGGCGGACGCATTGACGCCAGCGGACAAACCGGAATATCCGACCGGAAGCGAATACGCGGCCCGAACATATTCGCTGCCTTCCGTCTGCAGCGCGTAGATGCCCAGGCGATCGGACATCTTCAAAGGGCTGGCGACACTGAAGTTACCCGAGAGGCGCGCCCGCCCGGTCGACCGCGACCCATGGTTGTCGATGCGGACGTCGCCGCCGAGAATGGGCTTGTCCTTGACGCTCAGGACCAGATCGGTCACGCCATCGCCCTCCCCTGGTGCCAGGCGTCCCTCGGCACCCACGCCCGGCAATTCGTCCAGCAGGCGCAGAACACGATCGATATCGTCGCTGCGAATGGCTTGCCCCGCAATCAAGGAAGCGCCCGCGACACCGAGCAGGCGATCTTCCTCAACCGGCAACTGCGCGATGAGCTCCCTGTTTTCCAGCCGCACGCGACCGAACCTGGCTTCGACGATCTCGATGCGTACCGTGCCGGATGAAAGGTCTTGCGGCGGAAGCACCGTGCGGACCACCCAGCCTTCGGCACGATACACGTCGGCCACCGTGCCGGCCGCCAGTTGCAGATCAGCAAAGGAGAGCGGCCTTTGCAGGTAAACGGACAAGGCGGCGAGCAATCGGTCAGTTGCCACCAAGGTGTTTCCGGTGAGGGCGAACGCCTGAACTCGCACCGAAAGCTCCCCCTCACGCGGCCCCGTGAGCGGACGCGGCACAGGTTCCGCCGGTCTCACCGGTGGCGGCCGTCGCTCAAGGCGTTCACGCTCGATCTCCTGCCGCAGCCCGCCCGCATCGGGAGCCTGCTGCGCGAACGACCGGGGGACAAGACCAAAGGCGAACACGCACCCGCAGGCCAGCGCTGCGAAATAAAAACGGCCCGTTGCCGATTGCTTGTCGTGCATCGATACTGCCCCGCCATCCAAGGTTAGACGCGGGCCGGACACCTACACCGCGGCCCATGATTCATGATACTTGATGTAGCGACAATACTTCACGCCTGAATAACTCGAATTGAGCGATTCCTTCTTTGAATATCGATCGATCATCGGCAAGGACTTCATATCCGGCATCGGATTTGGCCATGGACGCCGACGCTCGCGGTGCGATCCGACAATCATGGTTGATCGATGGCGGCCCGGACAAGCGCGCCCGGGCCGCCACGTATAATTCGCGGCCCCTGCGCCTGGCCAAACAATGACGCCCCTACTGATGCTGCCCGGCTTGCCCAAGCCCGGCCAGCGCCTCGACCTGCCGCCATTCCCCCCTTCCGCCGACGCCCTGGCGCTGGCGCAGCTCGCCCAACCCGGGGCGCTGCTGGCGGTGGTGACGGCCGGACCGCTGGAAGCGCAGCGCCTGGCCGAGGAGATCGCCTGGCTTGCGCCGGCCCTGCGCGTGCATCTGCTGCCGGACTGGGAGACCCTGCCCTACGACAGTTTTTCGCCGCACCAGGACCTGATCTCGGAGCGCCTGGCGACGCTCTACGCGGTATCGCGCAAGGAATGCGAGGTGCTGATCGCGGCGGCGGCAACGGCCATCACGCGACTGGCGCCGCCCGCCTTCCTCGCCGGCCACACCTTCTTCATGAAGAAGGGCGAGCGGCTGAATCTGGACAAGCTGCGCGCACAGTTGACACTGGCGGGCTACCAGCATGTCACCCAGGTCGTCGCCGCCGGCGAATACAGCGTGCGCGGCGGACTGGTCGACCTGTTCCCGATGGGCACGCAACTGCCCTACCGCATCGAGCTGTTCGACGACGAGATCGAAACCATCCGCAGCTTCGATGTCGATTCGCAACGCACGCTGTTCCCGGTGCCGGAAATACGCCTCTTGCCGGCACGCGAATTTCCTGCCGGGGATGCCGGGCGCACCGTGTTCCGCCAGCGCTTTCGCGAGGCCTTCGAGGGCGACGCTTCGCGCATCGGCCTCTACAAGGATGTCTCGAACGGCATCCTGCCGGCCGGCATCGAGTACTACCTGCCGCTGTTCTTCGAGGCCACCGCAACGCTGTTCGACTACCTGCCGCAAGACGCCACGCTGCTCTTGCACGGTGACGTACCCGCCGCGATCGCCGAGTTCTGGACCGATACCCAGGGCCGCTACAGGATGCTCGGCGGCGACCGCTCACGTCCGGTGCTGCCGCCGGCCGAACTGTTCCTGCGCGACGAGGAGTTCTTCGTCGCCGCCAAGGCCTTCCGACAGCTATGCCAAAAAGCAGGCGCCGGCGGGACGGAGGCAAACCTTCCCTCGGTGGCGGTAAATCGCAAGGCCGACGACCCGCTCGCCGCGCTGCGGGCCTTTCTCGCCGCGCATGCCGGCCGCGTGCTGCTGCTGGCCGAATCGCCGGGACGACGTCAGACGCTGGCCGACTACCTGGCCGAATACGGCCTGGCGCCGACATCCTGTGCCGATTTCGCGGGCTTCCTTTCCAGCGAGGCGCGCTTCATGCTCGGCGTCGGGCCGCTTTCCGGCGGCTTCCTGCTGGAAGGCATCGCGGTCGTCACGGAAAACGAGTTGTATGCCGCCACCGCAAGGCCGCGCGGTCGTCGCACCGATGCCCGCCGCGCCAACCTGGAAGGCTGGTTGCGCGACCTCTCCGAACTCAAGGTCGGCGATCCGGTGGTACATGAAAGCCATGGCATCGGTCGTTACCTTGGCTTGGTGCACATGGATTTCGGCGAAGGCCAGAAGGATGAAGGCGGCGAGTTCCTCCACCTCGAATACGCCAACGGCGCCAAGCTCTATGTGCCGGTGGCGCAGCTGCAGGTCATCTCACGCTACAGCGGCGCCGACCCGGATGCCATCCAGTTGCACACCCTCGGCTCAGGCCAGTGGGAGAAGGCGAAGAAGAAGGCCGCGGAACAGGTGCATGACACGGCCGCCGAACTGCTGCACCTCTATGCCCAGCGCGCGCTGCGCGAAGGCCACAAGTTCGAGTTCCGCCAGCACGACCTGGAAGCCTTTGCCGACGGCTTCGGCTTCGAAGAAACGCCCGACCAGCAGGCCGCGATCAATGCCGTGATCGAGGACATGAAGTCCGGCAAGCCGATGGATCGCCTGGTCTGCGGCGACGTCGGCTTCGGCAAGACCGAGGTCGCCATGCGCGCCGCCTTCGTCGCCGTGGCCGATGGCAAGCAGGTCGCCATCCTGTGCCCGACCACGCTGCTGGCCGAGCAGCACTACCAGAACTTCAGCGACCGCTTCGCCAATTGGCCGATCAAGATTGCCGAGATCTCGCGCTTCAAGTCGGCCAAGGAACAGGACGAAGCCGTGGCACTGCTGGGACAAGGCAAGATCGACATCCTGATCGGCACCCATCGCCTGCTGCAGAAGGACGTCAGGTTCGAGCGCCTCGGCCTCATCATCATCGACGAGGAACACCGCTTCGGCGTGCGCCAGAAGGAAGCGCTGAAGGCCCTGCGGGCATCGGTCGACGTGCTGACCCTGACCGCGACGCCGATTCCGCGCACGCTGGGGCTGTCGCTCGAAGGCCTGCGCGATTTTTCGGTAATCGCCACGCCACCTTCGCGGCGACTGGCAATCAAAACCTTCGTCGCCAAGTGGTCCAACGGCCAGGTGCGCGAAGCCTGCCTGCGCGAATTCAAACGTGGCGGCCAGGTGTATTTCCTGCACAACGAAGTCGACACCATCGAGAACATGAAAGAGCGCCTGCACGCGCTGCTGCCCGAGGCGCGCATCGTGGTCGGTCACGGCCAGTTGCCCGAGCGCGAGCTGGAGCGCGTGATGCGCGAATTCACCCAGCAGAAGCACAACCTGCTGCTGTGCTCGACCATCATCGAGACCGGCATCGACAACCCGCATGCCAACACCATCGTCATCAACCGCGCCGACAAATTCGGCCTGGCGCAGTTGCATCAGTTGCGCGGCCGCGTCGGCCGCTCGCATCATCAGGCCTACGCCTACCTGCTGACCCACGAGGATGCCAAGCCAACGGCGCAGGCCAAGCGGCGGCTGGAAGCCATCCAGGCCATGGAGGAGCTCGGATCGGGCTTCTTCCTCGCCATGCACGACCTCGAAATCCGCGGCGCCGGCGAGGTGCTCGGCGAATCGCAGAGCGGCGAGATCCACGAAATCGGCTTCGCCATGTACACCAACATGCTCAACGCCGCGGTGCGCGCGCTGAAGGCCGGCGAGAAGCTGCCCGACCTGACACAGCCGCTATCGATCACCTCGGAAATCAACCTGCGCGTGCCGGCGCTGCTGACCAACGACTACTGCTCCGACGTGCATGAACGCCTGACGCTTTACAAGCGTCTGGCCAACTGCGACAGCGAGGACGAACTGCATGCCATGCAGGAAGAACTGATCGATCGCTACGGCGAGATGCCGGCACAGACCCTGGCCCTGATGGAAACCCAACGGCTGCGCCTGGCCCGCCGCCCGCTGGGGC
>Ga0082335_1005584_pt1 | contig 17194 bp, 22 predicted proteins | sample Subgrocontami58m_FD_72375 | JGI IMG/M metagenome (GOLD analysis project Ga0082335, IMG submission 72375) | Subsurface groundwater microbial communities from S. Glens Falls, New York, USA - GMW37 contaminated, 5.8 m (SPADES assembly) (version 2) ... | reverse complement strand
TTTTTTTGTTGTTTTTTTTGTTTTTTTTTTTTTTTTTTTTTTTTTTTTTTGTGGGAAAGGGGGGGGGGGGGTGTATAAAGAGTGGGGGGGGGGGGGGGGGGGGGGGGGGGGGGGGTTTGGGGCGGTTGAGATTTGGGAGTGGTGAGGGGAAATTGGGGGAGGAAAAGGATTATTAAATTGTTGGTTGGGGAAGTTATTAAGATTTGCGGAGGAAAATTTTGAGATTTATAACGTGGCTGAGAATTTTTCTCTAGAACGAGGAGTTGAAATCCCCATGTAAGAACAAGCAACAAAGTCTATTGCTCCAGAACATCCATGCCCATTAGTATTCGGCCAAATAAACTCCCCTTTTTTATATTGGTTATTTCTTAATGGAAGAGAATAATAATCATAAATTAAAGATAATTTAGGTGGATTATTAGTTATTTCTAAATCAAAAACACGTCTGCCTGTTGCTCTCCAATTTTCTATAATTTTGCATGAAGGGTTTGTGGAGCATGGACCTGCCGACGGGTTAATCGCGAAGAGATCACCCCCACTTGTATAAAATATCCAGATAGTGCCCCACTCAGAAATTCCAATATCTACTGACTCTGATCCTTGAGCTATTGGCTGAGGAGCTTGGTTAGGGGTAAAGTAATTAATTTCATTTGTATGCGAAGATACGATGTGTTGTACATTACCATCAAAAACCGTTGCCACATCCAGAAAGAAATTTATAATCTGTCTAGGAAAAGTAGTGCTTTGTTGTTGCAAAATATTTCCTGTTTGGTCAAGGGACAAAGTTATAATCAAAAAATTATAAAGAGGATCAACGAGGCTAAAAGCAAAATAAGTTGTTCCAGAGAGTTCATCAAAATCAGCATCAATTTTTAAATCTCCGTCGTTAATATAGTCAAAACTTGTTGCCGCCCAAATAACGCTACAAGACCACGAAGTTGTTCTAACACATTCCATGAGTGAGAATTGGGCATTATCAACCATAGTAAAATAAACTTTTGGAAGATTTTGGGATAAAATTATTGGTGAAGAAAATAATGGAGAGGTAAGTATGTTATTGCTCGGTGCGCTATAGACCCTTTCTATATTCCAATTATTAGAAGACTTATAGCTATAATAAATATTATTTACTTGTGGTGTGGATAGCATGTCTCTCTCAAAAAAAGCTATTTGAAGTTTGTTGTTATTAGCAATAGAGGGTTTTTTAAATGTTGAAAAAGTATTGCCACTTCTATAAACTTCTTCTTGAACTCCTGCATCGTTAGCATAAAGTATAGCGGGGATATTATTGGCACTACCAACATGGGTTGTAGTTACAAAATGATATTTGGGAGGTTCAAGAGTTTCCGGGAGTTCTGCTATCTGTGCTGGTTGTAGCAGCAAGTTTGAATTAAAAGAAAACTGGAAAACTAAAATTGCGATTATCCCGAGGATAACTAAAATTATTGGAAGAGTTGTTTTGTTTATCATAACTCTTTTTTTCATGCCTATTGATATTGATTTATATTTATAAGGTTTTGGTTAAGTTTATAATTATTGGATTGTTGATATGGAGATGGTTGAGAGATTGAAAAAGAGGGGAGTTTTTTTTGGAATGTGTTTTGGATGGAGTTTGGGGAGAGGGGTTTTTTCTGGATGGGGAAAAATGTTGGGGGGGAGAGATTTTTCGGGGGCTGTTAGAAGACGTGAGAATGGATTAAGAAAAAGAGGTATGGTGATGGAGACGTTGGGGTGGTGGATACTTGCTCTCGCGGCTTTAATTTTAGTTTTTATTTTATATATGATGATTAGCGGGAAAGGACAGGGGGCGATTGAGTATTTTAAGACGTTGTGGAGGTTCGGGAGTTAATGGTTGCGGTTAAGTTTATAATTGGGATGATTGTTGTTTTAGTTGTTGTGGGGTTAGTTATTTTTGGGGCTTCTGAAAAGTTTGAGAATTTTAAGTTTTATTTTGGTTTAATTGATTATAATTTTAGTACTGCGAAAGTTGATGTTGCTTATGTTGGGATAAATTTAGGGAATGGGGATTTGATGTATTATACTGGGACGAAGTGGAAGGCGATTGAATCCGATAATTTTAAATTGAATGAGTATGGGTTTGGCAAGAAAAAGATGGCGGATGCTTTTTGGGATTTTTATGTTAAGACACCTAGGAAGCCGGAAAGGTTGGTGATTGATGCTAATCATTGGAGGTATTGGAAGGGGGAGATGTATAAGGGGGCGGATAAGGGGTGGGGGGTTGTTAAGATTGAAGATATTAAAAAAAATAATTATGAACCTAGTAATGATCGGGCTATTCCAGATAATTATGTTACTTATAGTTCAGATTTTGATTTTTCATATAAAATAGATTATACTAATTTTTTGTCTCCTTTTTTTTCTAAAAGTCCACATAACATAAGATATATTGATGCTGAAAAGTTTGCACCTTTAGCAAGTGTACCCCAAGCGCTTACAAAGGTTATTTCTTGGAGGGATCAGATATTAGAAGGTGGAAGTTGTGAGAAGTTTATGGATGTTAAGTTGAAAAATGAAAAGGGGGAAGAGGTTTCTAAGAAATATAAGGTGAAAAAAAGATTTGAGTATATTTATATTGATTTGAATGACGATGCTGAAAACGAGAGGCAGAAGTATGACGACGAGAAATGTTTTGAGGTTGAGGAGTATAAAGATGTTGAGAGGGAGAATTGGAAGAATGATAAGTGGATTGAGATTTGGTTTGACGGAGGAGGGTTTGTTTGGAGCGAGGGGAGAAATGTGGAGTGGGTGGGGGACCCAGATAATGTATGGACAGATTTTTCACGTTTTACAGGGACTAAAAAATTGCCCCCCCACACAATGTTAAAATGGTCCAATAATAAAGATTATTTCTTTTATACTTCTTCTTCCGAATCTTATTATAGAAGGTATGATTCTATTGGAAACCTTGAGGCAAAGAATCTTATGAATTTGTGGGAGGGGGTCCCTGATGATGTTCAGGCTGCTTTTACATGGCATGATGGAAAGACTTATTTCTTTATGAATACAAATTATTTTCAATATGATGATGCTAATAATAAAGTCGGAAAAACTGGAAAATTAATTGAGATCTGGAAAGAGTTGCCTTCAAGTATAGATGCGGCGGTTAGGATTCCTACGATAGGAAAAACTTACTTTTTCAAAGGAACTGATTATTATCAATATAATGATGAGGGGAAGCAAGAAAAAAAAGGAATAATAAGTGAGGATTGGATAGGTTATCCTAAAAATTTGAAAGTTGAGGCGGCTCTTGAAGGCGATAATGGCGCCATTTTTCTTTTTCCTCCTGATTCGGATGAATTAAAATTTTACAAATTTAGAGAAGGCGATAGTGGAAATTTTGAAAAGAAGTGGGTGCATTATTCTAATGGGCAATTTAGTTCTTTAAGGGAAGATGTTGAGGATAGCAGAACGCCGGAGGAATTTTGGTTAAGCAATGAGGCACAAACAAACTTTGATAAGGGATTACAAGTGTTGGCTGCGAAGTTGGTTAATGAAGAGACTAAATCTATTAAAATTAAAGTTACTGATGGGGAAGAAACTAAATGGGTTAATTTAGATGGTGTTTTGGATGGAAGCGAGAGATTGGTGAATGACAAGGTTTCTTTGTTTTTGTATAAGGTTTTTGATGCGTATAATTTAGATTTGGAGCCGTATCCTTTGAAGTTTAAGGTTTACAATAATGGGGTTGCGGCGTTGTTTGATAAAAGACAAGGAAAGGGGAATTATTTTACAGGGATTGTTGTTAGAGGGGGGGAGTTGGTTTTTATTAAAGTCTTTGGGAGTAGTGTAAACTGGGAGGTTGATATATCCAGATATGTTGAATATGGATTTAAAATCGGAATTATCGAGGATAATGAAGTTATTTTAATAACTGATGGGGGCAAATCAAAATTTGAAGCGGAAACCAATAAACCCCTTTCTGAAAATCTCTTATCCTCAATTGAGAATAAAAACATAAGACAATTCATGAAAGACAGCGAATATTACAGATTGAAAGAGGGGATGAAGGATGCTGCTTGAGGGAGTTAATAGACGAGGAATGGAGAGCGAGGAAATTGGCAAGATAATTTTGTGGGTCGTGTTTTTTATTTTGGCGATTATGGCGGTTTATTGGTTGGTGAAGAGGGTTATTTGATCTTATCAGAAGTTTCCTTCTTTGGGATTTAGTTGTCATTGTATAATAATAACCAATAGAAAGATTTATAAATACTTTATTTTATCTGATGATATGGGAAAACTAAAATTACATGATTTGGTGACCGGAGAGGTTATAGAAGCTCCTGACAAACCTGAATTGAGAATTGGGAGACATAGAGATAACGATGTTCCTATTCCGAGTTTGGATGTAAGAGATAGAAGGGACAGAGGCGAATTGACTGAAATAGAGCAGTGTGCTTTGACGATAGCAATGAGTGTTTCAAATGATCATGCGAGGATAGCGAGATATCCGGTTATAACAATGGAGCAAGGAGAAAAAATACGAGATTGGGACTATTCTTTATCTGATTTAATGAGCACTAACGGGACTTATGTTAATGGCCGAAAATTAGAAGGGGTACGAAGAGATGCAGGTATTGGGGATACAATAAATCAAGTTAGATTGAATAACCATGATAAGATAAGATTTGGTCCATATGAGATGGAAGTTTTGATTGAGTAGTATTGTTAAGATCTTGTAAGTTTTATGCTCCGATAAATTATTATTGGGGTAAATAAGTTTGGCAATATTTTAGGTTTATTATTTTTCTGATAGGGGTTAGTGAGAGATTATTAATAGGAAATTTAAGCAGATGAAAATATTATAAAGTCTTTTTTACTTGATAAGTTATGTTTGGAATAAAAAAGAAGGGTGGAAAAAAAGGGGAGTTGACATCAACGCAGATTGTGACAATTGTTTTGGTTATTGGGGGGCTTATTATTGGGGTTTTGTTCTTGGCTTTGTTTTTTGAGGATAGACCGGACAGGGAGGTTTGCCGGCTTTCAATTATTGAAAGAGCGAGTGCGCCGATTGCAAAAGGAGAGATCCCTTTGAAATGCACGACGGAGAAAATCTGTATTGTTTCTGAAAAGAAAAATGATTGCAAGGAATTTGCAGGCGAGGATAATGTAAGGAAAGTTGTTCTGGATATTCCTACTGGGGCGACTACCAATGATGATATTAAAAGAGATGCAGCGGCGAAAAAGATTGCGGAAGAAACTGCGAATGCTATGTTTGATTGCTGGAAGATGACGGGGGAGGGGAAGCTGGATATTTTTGAAGGAGGACCTTTGGTTAGCGAAATACCAAATCCTTTTGATGATAAGATTCAATTTGAGAGGATTAAACCGAAGTGCATTGTTTGTTCACGAGTTGTTTTGGGAGAGGATGTTTTTGCTAAAGAAAAGGGAGTTAAGGAGAATGGTAAAGATAATAAATTTTTAGAGAAGATTGATGTTAATAAATATATTGCTAATGAACTTGTGCCTGGGAACAGTATAACTTATTTGCAAGCATTTACTGGAGATGATGTTAGCGGAGGGTATGCTGAGTTTTCTTTTGATGAAACTAAGAATGTAGATGAAGCAGGGGTAAAACCTACATATGCCCCTCAAATTGCGATGATATTTATGCAGATTAAGGTTAAGGGTGAAGACCCTAATGATCAAGGATGGAAGGCATTTAAATTTGCAGGTATCGTGGGGCTTGGGACGATGTTTTCAGCAGGGAAATTAATTCCTGTTCATCCTATTTTGAAACTTGCTACTGTCGGGCTTGCTGCGGGGGTTTTTGCTTTGGATATCGCAAGTACAGCGAGTCAAAATCAACTTGTGACTGCGGCAAGTTGCGGGAAATTTGTTACAAAAAAAGACGGACAATATGGATGTTCGCTTACAAGAGCTGTAAAATGGGATGTTAATTTAATCAATGAGATGTGTTCAGGGGGGATTGAGAGCAACTTTTAGAGATAAAATGTTAATTAAAAAAAAAGGGGCGTGGACGGTTGAGGAATTTGGGAAGATTGTAATTGCGATAATTGGAATTTTATTGATGATTCCTTTAATTATTTTATTGGTTAATATATTTAGCGATGACGAGGAGGCGAATGCGCAGAATTTTATTAAGAGTTTAGACGGGAAGATTGAGAATTTGAAAGTTGGGGAAACTGGGAAATTTCCGATGCAAGGATTAGATGACTGGGTTTTGACGGGATGGAGTGATAAAGACGAAGGGAAGCCGGATAAATGTTTTTTTAATAGCTGCATTTGTGTTTGCCCTGTTGAAGGAGATGGCGAGGGGTTGTCGGGGAAGTGTCAAGAGGGAGGGTTTTGTCGGGGGGTGGAGGAAGAAAAGGTTCTTATTTCTTTTCGGAAAGAAGCTATAAATATTGTTCTTGCCAAAAAATTGCTGGAAATAGTTGTTAGCAAAGAAGAGGATTCTATAAACTTTTATAGCCAAAATGTTTTGGCGAGAGATTGGAGGCGGTGGTATAAAGAGATGGCAGAGAGTATTTCTCCATGGGAGAAATCTTATCCCGATGTTGCATTTAACTGGGGTGGTTGGACTTATTTTTTTGCTTCAAAAGAGGGGAGTAACATTGATAACGAACATTTATATTTTAAATATGATATCTATAGAGAAGAACAAAAAATTCAGCAGGCCGCCAAGGTTATTTCTGCATGGGGCATTCCTAATGATGTCCAAGCTGCTTTTACATGGCATGATGGAAAAACCTATTTTTTAAAAGGCGATAAATATTATAAATATGGTTCTAATCTTGAGGGAGATGGACAATTAACAAGTGTTTGGTCAGAACTGCCTTCTGATATAGATGCTGCAGTTAGGTCTGAAGTCAGCAAAAAAACTTATTTTTTCAAAGGAACTGATTATTATCAATATAATGATGAAGGCGAACAAGAAAAAACTGGAAAGATAAGTGAAGACTGGGGAGGTTATCCTAAAAACGCAGGAGTTGCCGCGGCTCTTGAAGTTGGCCAATTTACTTTTTTACTATTTCCTAAAACTGCTCCAGGAGAATATAGGCATTATGAGTTTTTTATTGGTTCTGATAATAGCATAATAGGTCTTTAGTTACCTTTATATTTATTTGATTGTTAAATAAATTATGATAAAAGAAAAAAGAGGGTTTTTAGTCGGGGAGTTGCTTTACATAATTTTGTTCATTGTGTTTTTTGGGTTAATGCTATATTATGTTACGAGTTATCAGGATGGGGCGAGTGTTTGGGAGGAGATTTATGCGAAGGAAATTGCGGGTTTGATAAATAAGGCTGAACCAGGGACAGAGGTTTATTTAGATGTTACAAAAATTTCAGGGGTTGCGGTTGACAATGGAAAAGATTTGAAAGATATTGTGACAATTGATAATGTGGGTAATAGGGTGAGCGTTAGTTTAAGAAAAGGGAAGGGGGCGAGTTTTGAGTTTTTTAACGACGTGGATGTTGTTGAGCAGAGGATTGAATTGGTTTCAGGAGGGGTTGAAACGAATAGACTTTATTTTAAAATTGCGGAGAGGCAGAGAGACGATGTTAGTTAGAAATAAAAAAGATGCAGGAGATAAGTTGTTTATTGGAAATAAAAAAGGTATGGGGGAGAAGTTGTTGTTTTTTATTTTCTTTTTGATGATGTTAATTGTTGCTCTCGGTCTTGCAGGGGGAGTTTATTCTTTTTTTGGCAGGGCTTATTTTGATGTTAGGCAGACTGAAGCAGATATTTTGTTTAACAAGGTTGTTGATTGCATGGATGAAAATGATTTTTTTGCGAATGAGTTTGAGGGCAATAAAGAATTGTTTTTTGAAAAGTGCAGATTGAATAAAAAAGTTTTAGAGAAGGAACATTTGGTCTATGTTAAGAGGGCTGCGGATGAGAGCGAGTTTTTTGTGGGAGTTTATTCTTTTAAGGATTTTTGCAGACTAGACGCTGCTGCGAAAAAAAAGGAGCTGCCTTTGTGCACCGAAGAAAAAGTTTTTGCAGATGGAAAGGAATATTTAGTAATTACTGCGAGCAATCAAGATGTTCAGGGGGTTTTAAATGAATAAGAGAGGAGTTATCGGGCAGATATTGACGAGTTTTCCTGTTTTAATTATGGTTGTTTTTATAATGATTTTGTTTTTGGTTATTGCTTTCGCTATTTCGGGGATTACAGGGGGTGCTGGGAAAGTCGGCGCAGATGGAGTTGTTTCAGAAGATTACGATATTAGTTCAAGAGTTTTGGCGGAATTATTTTTAGGAGATTATGTTGTTATTGACGGAGATGAAATGATTGTTAAAGATGCGATTAAACAATTAGGCGACGAAGAGTCTGGTGAAAAAAAGCTGGAGATTGCGGGAGCGATTCAGGGAGGGTTTGATGAGGGGTATGGGTGCGGGGGGAAGAATAAGATGATTTTAACCGGAATAAATAGGTTTGCAGAAATTGTTGCAGGTGGAGAAGGATATGTTGAAAGCGCTATTGTTTACATAAACTATCCTGAAACTATGAAAAAACTGGAATTTAAAAATTATAACCTTGAAGGAGAAGATTCTCTTTATACTCTTTTTGACGACGGAGGATATACTTTTAATTATGAATTGCCTAATAGCAGAGTTCTAAGTTTATTTATCAAGGAGGTTGCGAAATGCTAAACAAGAAAGGAAATATTGCGACGACGCTGATGTTTTTTGGGACGCTGGTTTTGGTTGTTGTTGCGCTTTTTAGTTTTTCAAGTTTCGGGAAGAAGTTTGAAAATGATGGCAATAAAATTGAAAATGCAGTAAAAGAATATGAATTCAGGCAGAAATTTATTCCTGCGGTTTTTGATAATATGGTTGATGAAGCCGTTGTTAGGGCGCGTTCCGAAGCAGATTTTGAGAAAGCGTTTAATGAGAGTTTTAAGAAAGTCGCGGAACGGCGGAGAAATCCTGAAATTAGTAATTTGTTTGGGAGGATAATTAATGGAGAATATTCATTTGTTAAGGAGGAGGGTAAATATATTGTTGGAATGAAAGATATTTTTGTTGTTTTTGAAGATGAAAGCAGGAAGAATGTTTTTAAGAAAAAGATTGATTTGAGGAGGGAGATTTTGGCGGGGCTGGAGTGACTTTGGGATTTATAATTAGGCATAAATAATTTTTAGAGGATAAGGGAATTAGAGCATAAAATAAAAAACGATGGAAGAAAAAACTAAAAGGGGGAGCTTAGAAAATACGAGGATTATTAACCTAAATTAATTTTGTTAGTTTATCTTCTATTTTACTTATCAGTATTTGCCGGTAGAATAATTATTATTTAAAATATTTTAAGGGCGATTTTGAAAAGTGTGAAAGTGTGTAGGTCCAATAGAAATGTCCCCTTACAACTCATAATGTTTCTTATGTCTCTTGAACTGAAAATAAACCGCAGCAGGAGTTAATCCACGAAGACTTTCATGAGGTCTTTCATGATTGTACATCATTCTCCATAACCCTAAATCACCTTTCCAATGGGGAAGTTCCGCTTGGATAGTTCTTTGTATCGCACTAACTTTTCCAACTGTTGTTGGTTTGTGAACTCCTGACCTGATATGAATGATTCCCTGTTTCTCGCACCATTTGTCAAAATCACTATCTTTGCTCTTACCTCCAAATTCTGGACCATTATCAGTAAGAATTTGTTTTGGTTTTCCGTGTCTTTTGATACAATCTTCAAGAATGGTTATCGTAGCTTCTGTTGTGTTATGTTCGATTTCGTAAACCCCCAAACAATATCTTGAACAATCATCCATGACCAGAATCCTCCAAGTTCCATCGTCGTTCTCATCTCCGTCGATTTGCCACATATCGTTGGGATAAGGTCTCTCAAACCTGACCCACTTTAACTTTGTTCCTTCCATCTTACTTCCCCTCGATAAACCCGTTTGTTTTATTATTCTTTTAACTGTTGATGTAGACATATAAATTCCTTCTTTTTGTGCTTGGATTCTTGTTTTCTTTGGCCCATAACCAAAATTTTTTCTTATCCTTTCAATAACTTTCTTTTCTTCTTCAGAAAACTTTATTTGTAATGACGTAGGTCTCTGGCTTATATCTTTTAAATCCCAATTGTCATCTTCATTAAACCTTTTCCACCATCTTCTAAGAGTTCTTTGGTCATATTGTTTACCATAAAGTTCTTTGATAATCTGTGCACATTCTTTGATAGTCTTTCCACTGATCCTTAGCTTGAGAAATTCTCTTCTAACTAGATGTTTTTTCATAACCTTGCAGCAATCAAGAAGTATTTATGTGGGGCGGACAAATGTCATGAACCTACACATGAAAAGTGTGAAAGGAAGTTTTATAAACTAAAAAGTTTTAATACTAATAAGATGGTGAATAAAAGAGGGCAGGAGTTGAGCATTGGGACAATTATATTAATTATTCTTGGGCTTGCGGTTTTGGTTTTTTTGATTATTGGTTTTACAAAGGGATGGGACTTTTTCTTTGGGAATATTGGGAGAATTGATCCGGGGAAGTTGGAGGCGGTTGCGCAGGCGTGCAAGGGGTATGTTGATGCTGAGTTGACAATTGCTTATTGCACATTTAGGGATGTTGGCGGGGATGAGTATGTTAATTGTGAAGACGAGCGGATTAAGAAGGTGCTTTCGGAGGCTGGGTTGACGGCTTTGGGAACTTGTACGAATAAGGAAGATTTTTGTAATGGGCAGGGAGATGGAAGGGACAAATTAGTTATTAATAATGGAGACATAAAATGTGCTTCTTATTGCGGTGGGACGGCGACGGCTTGTGATAAGATAACTGATAGCGCTAAATGCGGGGATAGTGATACGACGGGGCAGTTGGGTTGTAAGTGGGATACTACTAATCTTAAATGTACCAAAACTGCGACGGCTTGTGATAAGATAACTGATAGCACTAAATGCGGGGATAGTGATACGACGGGGCAGTTGGGTTGTAAGTGGGTAGAGATTCCTGTTCGATAGGACTTTGTTGATTGCGAACAAAAATGCGAAGCACAAGGATGCACGGGGACTCCGAAGGTATAATGATTAAGGGGATTTTTATTAATTAAATTAATTTGGGCTTTTGGTTTTTGTTTTAGGTTTTTTAATTGATTTGGGTTTTGATTAAGTTTTTATGAAGTTATTGTTTAGGAAGTTTTGAGTTATCTGGAGGATTTATCAGTCTTGTTTTCAGGGCTAATTATTGAGCTATTGGTTTTGGTTTGAGGATTTATAGTTGATTTATTAGTTCTGTTGATATGACGAAAGATTTGTGCGAGAGAATTTTTGAGAGATTAAATAGAAAGTTTTATAAATATTATGTAACATTACGTAATATGGAGATGATATCTAAAGTTAGTAGGGGGAGTAAAATGGACCAAATTTATATTCCTAAGAACAGGGGAGGGTTTGGCGTTGGAAGTTATGTTGTTATTAGGCCTTTGCAAAGTGAGGAAGTTAAAGTTAAAGATAAGGAGAATTTTTATTTTTATGGAATTAATAATATAAGTCCAATTAAGATAAGGATAATTAGTGAAGTGATTAAAATTATTGAGAGGGATATTGAATATTATGACAATTTGATTTTTACGGGGTCTTTTTTAGATGAGGGTTTTAGGTTTAATGATGTGGATATTATTATTGTTAGTGGTCAGCGAGTTAAACTTGATAGGATTAAAAGCATGATATTTGAAAGAATTGGAGTAATTGCAGATATTTTAGTTATGAGCAATAAAGAGCTTGTTAGGGGTTTGGAGACTGATCCTTTATATCAAATGATGTTAAGCAAGTGCGTGGCTAAAAAGAGGTTTGTTTATAAAACAAATAGGAAAATTAATTATAAATTATTGGATTTGCATCTTCTTAAAAGCAAGGTTTTGATTGATAATTTTGATTTTTTAAAAGGGGATGAAAAGTATGATTTAGTTAGGAATATGATTGCTATTTTATTGTTTTTAGAGGGGAAAAAGATAAGCAGGAAAGTTGTAGATGATAAAATTCGCAATAGCTTCTTTTTGAAAGAGGTTAATGAAATAAAGCAGAATATAATTAATAAAAAGAAATTTTTGAAAAGATTTAAAGAGATTTATAATAAGACTTTTAATAAAATATTGAAGGGAATTGAGGAGGGTTCAGAATAGAAACAAGTTGATTGAATTGTTCATCAGCAATATTTCTAATAGCATTGTTCATCAGGTTTTGGAAATTGCTGTTGGTAAAGAATTAGTTGCGGATAAGTATCGGAAGGAACTTGCTAATAGTTTTGAAATTGCCAAGAGGTATAGAGAGAAAATAAATCCTTTGAATAGGGCTTTTATTGATAAGGACATTGCTTATATCAAGGAGAAGATTATTAATAAGGCAAGAAATGAATTGCTGATTAGGGTTTCAAAAGGGTACAAAAATATTGATTTGAACCTTGTTGATGGATTGGTGGATAAAGTGTTGAGAGAGATGAAGATTGGGTAGGATGAAAAAATCCTGAAGACGATTATTAACATAAATTAATCTGGTTATAGAGGTATCAGGGGTAAAAATATTTTATTTAAGATAAATGTAAATGGGATTATTTTATGGGGGAAAATGAGGAGAATAATTTAATAAACTCTTTTTTCTTTTAACTATCATGGGAGGAGATTATGCTTTTGGCGAGAGGCGGAAGAGCAAGAACGATAAGAAGATGAAGAGGAGATTTGGAGTTTATAAAAAGGGCGGGAAGTTTAGGGCGAGAGAGGGGAAGAAGAATTAGGGTTATTTTGAACTTTTAAGATTTAGAATTTTTCCTACTTCTTTATGAGAGACGCTCTTTTCTTTTTTTCTTTCCTCTATCTCTTTTTTTGTTAGGTCATTCAGTTCTAAGGTTTCTTCCATTTTTATTAATCTTCAACAAGCTCTTCAATAATCTTAATTGTGTAGCTTAATATTAATGGGCCGATTACTAAGCCGGAGATGCCGAACAGGGAAATTCCGCCGAAGATTCCGAGGAGAATTATTAATGGATGTATTCCTGTTGTTTTTCCAGAGAGTTTTGCTCTGAGTAATGTGTCTATTCCTACTGAGATAACTAAGCCGGTTATTAAAACTCCTATTGCCGAAAGATAGCTTTTTTGGATAATTAGAATTGCAAATAAGGGCACCCAGACTAATCCTGCTCCTGCGGCGGGGATAAATGCAAATAATCCGATAAGTGCTCCGAGGAGAAGATAGGACTTTACGCCGAAAATTCCGAAACCAACAGCTGCGACTGCAAATTCAATAACTGCGATAAGGAAAGTTCCGTAAATTAATTTTTTTGTAATTGACGCCATTTTTTTTGCGAGGGCTTCCTTGTTTTTTGAGGGGAGGTATTTTGTTACTCTTTTTGTAAGGGCGTCCCAGTCGTAAATTATGTAATACATTCCAATTATTGTTATAAATAGCCCTACTATTGCTGACGCGATGGATGAAGCCAAATTGGAAAATTGAGATACTATGAAACTCAAGGATTTATTTATTATTATGTTGAGGTCAAGATTTAAACTGCTGATAATTTCAAGTTCAGATAATTTTGTTAAATAAACCTTAAACTCCTGCGACCTTAAAATTGTTGATGATTGAGTTATTACGCCAGTTATCATTCCTGCGAATGGAACGAGGATGATTAGAAATATAATAATAATTGAAATTACTGCTGAAAGTGAATTGGATAATTTTTTGCTTAGAAAATTGTGAACCGGTTTTATTAAATATGCGAGGATGAATGCGGTGACTAAAGGGAGGATAAAACTTTTAATCATTAGGAATGAGAGGACAATTAATAATAGGATTATTACCAGGGGGACGTATTTTTTGAAGTCCTCTTTTTTTAGTTCCATTTTATTTTATTGTGGAGGAAGTTAATAAAGATTGCTTTTGAGAATTATAGTGAACCAACTAAATCTTTCGGTGTTGGTTCCCTAATAGTGCACCAATAAAAAAACCGAAGAACTAAATTGGTGCACTATAAGCCAATAGTTTTATAAGTTTTAGGCAATATAAGATTGTATGAAAAATATTTTTATTTTAATAATCTTAATAATCATAATTATTTTCGGGGCTGTATTTTTTTTGAGGGGTTTTGAGAAAGATTCTGCAAGGTACAGAGATGATGTGAGTGGAAGAGGAGGAGATTTTTGCACTGAAATTTCTAAATATGCAAAACAAGGCGCGGAGCAAATTATTTTAGAAGAATGCAAGAAGTATTATAATAAATCCTGTTTGGAAAATAAGGAGTGCGGTTCATTTCCTTGCGAAATAGGGAAGTGTTTAATTAGATCCTGTGATTCTGACGCAGAATGTCCTGTGTTGTGCGGTCTGCATGCTACGCCTGTGCCGGGATTTTGCACTACGATTGATGTAGAATAAAAATATTCGCAGGAGTGAAGAGAGATACTTTAGGGGTTATGCGGGGAGAGGGAGAATTAACGATAATTTAAATCTTGGAAGCGAGGAATTTTTTTGGGCATTGTTCCTGTTTGCGTGGTGAGATTATTAGCTTAAATTATAGGGAAAGACATAAGTCTTTCCCTAATTAGTCAACGACAAATTGAGGAAATTTTAAGGTCGTTGACTACTTAATCTTGAGAGCATTTACTCTTTTGAGGAGGGTTTTATTTTTAGGGAGGGGGTGATAAATTACTTGTAGGAAAGGAATGTTTTGCTATATGGTTTATTTTGGGTTATAGGAATTTTTATAAAGTTTGAGTTCTATTTTATTTTATGGAAAGAAAAGCTGGGACTTATTGCGCGAGAATTCCTTTAAGTTATGTTCTTGATACTTTGGGACGACCAACAGAAGTTGTCGGAGTTCCTTGTTGTGATGGGGGCGCTGCGGTAAATAAACGGGGAGGAGTTCATGTGTTTTTACGGGATGTTCTTGACGCGATTGGTAATCCAACAGAGGTTGTTAGAGTTGAGAGTTATGAAAGAGGAGGATAATTGGTTGCTGTTTGGATTGGTTAAATGAGATTATAAAATTATTAGGTTATATCTTATTTTGATTATTGAGATTAATGTTTTAAGATATACTTTTTGTTGTATGTCCAATCAAATTCATAATGCAATTCAAATTATTAGTGTAAATTAATCTTGAGAGCATTTATTCTTTTGAGAGAGGTTTTATTTTAAGGCGAAGAATAGGATAACTGATTTGCGGGGGAAAATAATGTTATTTGAAGAGGAAATTAGGTTTTTCTAAAAAGTTATAAAGCCGGCTGTTTAATTTATTAAATGGAGGAATATTTATTTTTGTTTGGGCTGGCTTTTGTTTGGCTGGTTTTTGCGACGGTGCAGGATTTTAGGACTCGGGAGATTTCAAACTGGCTGAATTTTTCACTTATTGCGTTTGCGCTGGCTTATCGGGCTTTTTATTCTGCTTTTTTTGACGACTGGAAATTTTTTCTTTTTGGTTTGTTTGGTGTTTTGATTTTTGTCGGCTTAGGATATTTGTTTTATTATGCGAGGATATTCGCGGGCGGCGACGCTAAATTGCTTTTTGGGCTTGGCGGGGTTTTGCCTTTTGAAAGTTTTTATGATTATCTGCTAATTGGCGGAGGGTTTGTTTTGGTTTTGTTTGCAATTGGGGCGGTTTATACTTTGATTTACAGCGCTTTTTTAGCTTTGGGAAATAGGAAGAGGTTTAAGATAGAGATAGGAAGAATTATTGAGGCACATAAAATTTGGATTTATTCTGGCGCAGGTTTGGTTTTGAGCTTGACTTTTATTGGAATTATCTTGAAAGACTTTTTATTTTTATTATTTGGAATTTTTTTGAGTTTAATTTTTTTAATTTATGAATATGTAAAAATTATTGAGAAAGTTTGTATGATTAAATTAGTAGATGCGGGGAGATTGACAGAGGGGGATTGGCTTGAGAGAGATGTTAAAATTGGAAAGAATTGGATAAGGGCGAGTGTGCATGGATTGAGTCTGGAGCAGATAAAGATTTTGAGGAGAGCGAAGAAGAAGGTTTGGATTAAGGAAGGGGTGCCGTTTGCGGTTTGTTTTTTGGGGGCTTTTGTTTTGGGGGTTTGGTTATGGAAGGGGTTTTGGGTTTGATGGTTTGGGGGCGGTGGAAATATTTGAATTAGGTGGGCAGTATTTAGGAGTTTGGATTGGGGGGGGGTTTTTGGGTTTGGGGGTTTTTGGATGAAAGAGGGTTTTGTGGGGGGGTTTGAAAGAATTAGAGAGAGGGTTTTGTGGGGCGGGTTTGGGGTTAGGGTGAGAGGATTGTCGTCGGAGTTTTGTTGTGTGGATTGGTGTGGTTAGGGGGAAGGGGGATTTTTGGAGGGGGTGAGGAGGGGTTTTTGTTAGGAAAAGAAAATTTTTTGAGGTTGTGGCTTATTCAGATATAGTGAACCAACTAAATCTTTCGGTGTTGGTTCCCTAATAGCACTCCAATAAAAAACCGAAAGACTAAATTGGAGTGCTATATCAAGGAACTTTTCTTTTCAATTTAATAATTTCTTCCTGTTTTGGTTTTTCTATTTTGATTGTTTCTGGTTTTTCTTTCTTTTTTAATTTGAAATATATTTCGTCAAGCTCTTTTTCATTTGATTCTGTGCGAGGGGAATTTATTGAAAGGGGCTTGTCATAAATTGGGATTAGGTTTATTATTATTTCACCGAATGAAAATTGAGTTTGGATTTCTGCGCCCTTTGCTTTTAGTTCTGATTTTATTCTTGCGGCGACTTCTTTGGCGAGGGCAAATGTTTCATTAGGAATGTCCTCAGATTTTTCAACTGCTTTTTTCGGGATAATTATTGTGTGGCCTTTTGAAATTGGTTTTATGTCTAAGACTGCGATTGCTTCTTTGTTTTGGTCAATTTGGCGCGATGGAACTTCGCCGGCGACGATTGCGCGGAAAATTGGTTTTTGAGAGGTCTTTTGCTGTTCAAGCATTGCTTCTATTGCCTCGTCAGACATTGAATCAATCTGCTGTCTTGCTTGAGCTTTTTGGTCTTCGGGGAGATGCTCTATCTGCTGGTGCAATTGATTCTTTAGTTCTTTTATTTGTTCTGGTGTTAAAGGCATGGAATTTTATGGAGTTTGGGGTTTAAGAGTTTTTGGATTTTTAGTTTGATTGAGCCTGTTAGATACAATGCAGGGTGCGAGGAAGATTTAAATATAACTTTTGTAATCTTAATGGATGGTTAAAAAGAGGAGAGCGAATAAAAATAAGTTAATTGTTTGGATTTTGGTT
>Ga0082335_1005581_pt1 | contig 17199 bp, 17 predicted proteins | sample Subgrocontami58m_FD_72375 | JGI IMG/M metagenome (GOLD analysis project Ga0082335, IMG submission 72375) | Subsurface groundwater microbial communities from S. Glens Falls, New York, USA - GMW37 contaminated, 5.8 m (SPADES assembly) (version 2) ... | reverse complement strand
ATTATCAGTTGGCGCGGATTTATTTTGTGAGCCCCGTTAGAAGTCTCGCTCGCGCCATAGGCGCGAGTCCGAAGGACCTCGGCGAGGCTACTTCTAACGGGGTGAAAGGCAATTATGATGCCGCGGTTGATGAGATTAATAAAGAACTTGAAGCCAATCCCGAAAATCTGCGGTCGCTCTATGTGCGTGGACTTATTTACGGGTATCGTAATCAGTTTGGCGATCTTGAGCTGGCAGAAAATGATTTCAGACGCTTTACCTATTGGGCGCCATCCGAATGGGCGGGGTACAATGACCTTGCGTGGATTCTTTCAAAAGCGGGAAAGTACCGGGGAGCAAAAGAAGCAATACAAAACGCTTTTGCCAACGCGCCTAACGCAAGCAATAACCCCTGGCTTTGGAATAGCCAAGGAGTCGCGGAACTTAATCTTGGAGAATACAAAAACGCCCAGAAATCTTTTGAGCGGGCGATGGAACTCGCGGGAAAACTCACCCCGGAAGACTGGAGGAAAAGTTACCCCGGGAACGACCCGGCGAGCGCCGACTCCGGACTTGATCAATTCAAAACAGCACTCGAGAAAAACCTCGAACGGGCTAAAACCTTAGGCGCAATTTAGGGCATTCGATACTTAAGAACCGAATCACGGCCATCTGTGAATTCGCCGGATATGAAATTAACTTTAACAGAGTTACACTAGGATTAATGAATTCAAAGCCATCTACCATTTTGGCTTTCGCCGTGTTGGGAGTTTTGCTCGCGGCCGGTGCTTTTGCGCCCGTTGCTTCACCAGCAGAAAGAATGTCCGAAGTCTCCTGGACATCTGAAACCGGATTTGGGACTTCGGTGCCGGCGTGCGCGTCCGCAGTTAGCTATTTAACTACATGTAACGAAGGCGTTGCCCAAGCTACCATAAGTTGGACAGATCCTGATGGCGGTGGCGCATTGGTAAATCTTGATGTATGTGAAGGAAGCTGGTGCCCTCTTATAGTTTACACCCCAGCGGGTATGTTTAACGGCGCGGGATGGGATTCATTTACGCTACCCGCTGCGGGTGAGGTAGTTCTAAGCCCCCTAAAAAATAATACAACTTATGTATATGCTCTTCGAGATACTCATGGAACGGTAGTCGCCTATCCTACTTTCACCACGCCGACTTGCGGTGTTGCGATTCCGTTGCGATGCACCCCCTCATCCCAGTCCGTTGATACGGGCCAAACCGCCTCATTCACGGCGGACTTTGGGGCGGGAACAACCTACACTTGGAGCGCGCCCGGAGGTAATCCGGCAACTGGATCAAGTCCGGCAAGGCCAGCCAGTTTCAGCACATCGTATGCCACAGCCGGGCCGTACGACGTGACAGTTACCGACGCACTTGGCGTGCAAACAACATGTAGTGTCGGCGTGACTGCTCCCGCCCCCGATACCTGCACCGCAAGCTTCAGCCCATCAAGCGGTACCCCGGGTTCACCTACCACCGCGAATTGGAGCTCGCCGACTTTGCCAACAAGCGGCACCACCGCCAACAGCTTTGCCTGCCCTGGTGGGAGCCTGGGGAGCGGCCCGCTCCCATCCGGCAATCCCGGTTCGTTTACCCTCCCCGGGGGCATTCCGGCTGATCAAAATAATTGCACTCTAACAATGAACGCAGGAGGTGGGAGAGTGGCGACCTGTAACGCCAGCGTCGGGCCCCCAGGTGGAAGTGGCGGCGCGCCAACAGTTTCCTGTTCCCCCTCAAGAACATCCGCCACTATAGGCGATAGCGTAACATGGTCGGCATCCCCTTCCGGTTTTAGCGGGTCGCCGACATTCAGTTGGAGCGGCGATGTTCCTCTCGCGGGAAAAACGGGAAGCCCGGTTACGGTGCAGTATTCCTCCTCCGGCACAAAAAGCGGCTCGGTTACCGCCGTTTCCGGCAGCCAATCGGCAACAAACGCCTGCCAGGCAAGCGTCTCGGTCAGCCCGGCATCATGCAACCCGCCGGTCGGAAGTACCTGCAATGCGGCAAACTCCTGCGGCTACACAAGCAACGGCCATATTCAGTCCAACTGCGCCTGCAATGCCATACCTCCCTCGGAGGCGCTTTGTAGCGGCGCCTCGCGCCCCGACTATATTGCCCAAGGGGTAACCATTAATCCATCTTCAGGATATGCGCAGGAAACAGCTTTTACAGTCAGAGCCACCATTACCAACAATGGCGCCCCGGCTAGCGCTTCAGTTTCTACAATCGCGGGCGTCTGCTACTGGCCCCAAAATTTGTACTCCGCAATGCTTGCATCAGATCCGTATTATTTCACGAATTATCCCTGTAGCGGCGATCCGCAAACGGTTCCCGCGCTCACCAACTCCGGTGCCCCAAGCCAAGTGAATCTGACTTTCCCATCATTTACTCCGAGCTACAGCTACTCGCCGTACGTGTGGTACGCAATTGTCTGCGCTGACGCGGGCAACCAAATTCTTGAGAATGCGCCGAGCGGTGAAGATAATAACTGCAGCTTGACCACATTTATGATTTCTCCCGCCCGCCTTGTCACAAGCTTGACCGCGACACCGAACAGCGGACCGGAACCCTTGCCCGTAAGTCTCCGTGCTGACGCGCAGGGAACAGCTATTGGCCCCACCGTTGACTATCGCTTTTGGTGGAACTGCGCTAATACTACAACCGATGTGGCGACCGCCGAGAGCGCCTGCGGGCCGCTTCCCGGCGCCGCGACCGAGATTATTGTGGATAACGCCGCGCCCGGCGTGAGTGATGCGACTCACAGCTTCAATGGCACTTGGTACGATGCAGCCAGCTCCGGTCTCTCGGGAATACCATACGGCGGAAATTCACTCAATTCATCCGATTCTTCGGCGCGTTATCGCTTTACCCCGGCGATTTCTTCGGGCGGGAATTATACGGTGTATCTTTCGTGGCAAAGTCCCACATTCGGCGGTTTTTGCGGAAGTTTTGGCGGGCTTTGCGGCGCCGCTCAATCGGTTACGGTAATGCATGCGGGCGTGAGCAACACTATTTCCCTCGATGTGAAAAATCCAAGCAACGGGTGGCAGTCAATAGGAAATTATACGTTTGATGACCGCGGGCCCGCTTTTAACTATATTGAAATCGTCGAGGGTTCTGTGGTAGCGCCCGGGTATAGTGGCCCGTATGGGAATGCGGATGGAGTTCGGCTTGTTCCTGCAGTCGGCGCCTGCATCAGCAATGCGGCCGGGGCAACCTGTGCGGGCGTTCAGACCAACTATGATCCCGATACGGGAGCGGGCTACAACGCTACGCTTACCAACCACACCTACAACGCGGCCGGGAGTCCTTTCACCGCCAAAGTAATTACAAGCTCCAACGGCCTAAATAGACAGGCGCAAGCAACAGTGACCGTGTTCTCGAGTCTGGTGGATCTTAATATCCGAGATCCTTTTGTCGCGGGCGACGGAGCTCTGGCGGGATCAGTAATAGGGTTTGGGGGGAACGTATATAATATGGGATACTCTAATGCACCAAACTCACAAACAAGATTACGAATTGACATTGGGAATAACGGATGGAGCCTGGGAGAGCCTGAACTTGCTCTTGTTCCCACTGGAACTATTCTTCCTGTGACTTCCTCCCCATTCAATATATTTTACGCGCGCTGGCTTTCTTTTATGGGCACGGGATGGACTTCCACTTGTGGGTCAGGAACCTGCACTCATAGTTATCAGATCTGCGCTGACTCGACCAATGTAGTCAGCGAATCCAATGAAATTAACAACTGCTCTCCTGCGACGACGTTTACGGTTACTGCTCCGCCGCAATGTTCCGACGGCATTGATAATGACGGCGATGGAAAGACCGATTATCCTTCGGACCCCGGGTGTTCGAGCGCGATCGATAATGATGAATTCAATGCCCCTCTCACCCAATGCCGCGACGGGATAGACAACGACGGGGACGGGCTTATTGATCACTCATCAATCAATTCAATCAACCCTGACCCGGGATGCTTGAATATAAATGACAACGACGAGCGCAACAACCCGACATTTGAGGAAGTTGCGCCGTAGCAAAGCTCGAGCGAAAGTAAACCACCCTCTCTATATTCTTGGCGCAATCGGGACAACTAATAGTAACGAATTAAACCGACATCATGTTTGACAACAACAACCTCGCTCCGAACACAGAAAAGTATCACCGGACAAGTATCCTCATCGGCGCGGGTATCATCATCGTCCTCGCGGCGTTGCTCTTCGCAAGTCCAGCTTTGCGCCAGACGTTTAAGAAGATCTTTAGCGAACGAGGCACGGAAACCAGCACCGATAACCGCCGCCGTGTCGAGGCAGTTGACGGTTCGTTTGCGCTCGTCGTCCCCGACACCTGGACAGTGCTCTATCCAGAAACATCCAAATTGCAAGGTGGCATCATCATAGTTGAAAGCCCGGATCTAAAAATCGAGATAGAGCCCAACGAGAAAGGCGGAACTCCTTTTGTCCGCCATAAAACTGGCGCTGTGCTCACGATTACCTCGTTGCGGCAAACCGGAGCCTCTCCGGCGGAGCCCAAAGGAGAAATGAAGAATAAAACGCAAACAATAGTCGGCGGACTTCAAGGAACATTCTACGAGTACCGCCCCATACAGACCAAAGAGGGCGAGCTCTTGGAAGTTCGCCTAAAACGAGGGGATGATCTTTATTATTTTTTCCGATTCGCGTTCAACCCGGAAACATTCCCGCAAGGGAAACAAACTTTTGAGGAAATACTGGGTTCCCTCAAAATCAAAAGGTAGGCGCTAATGGAAAGATCAAAATAGCCGCCGATGCCCCGCCGCGCTAAGCGCGGCGAGTTTTGGTTTCTGCGAATTCAGCTACGATCCGCGTCTCCATTTCCAGTAGAGAAATATATAGACAATGGCGATCGCACCGTAATTAAGCAACATAAACCACGGCATGGACCAAGAAATGCCGTTTATGAAGAAGGGCTGGGGCAGGGGCCAGAGAAAGGGCGTCGGGAAAAACGCGGTTGAGTGCGTTGGGATATCAATCAGAATATGCAAACCCCAAGCCGTGAACTCCCACGGCAGGCGTTTCATGTAAAGCCAGGCGATGCCGAAAATCACCAACCAGACGATGAGACTGTGTGAGACATTATAAAGCGTATGCACAAACGGCGGAACGTAATCCATGCGCGGAATGTCGCCGGGGCCGAAGTTAATCGGCGTTAAGCCGTTCACCAGAAGGTGCAAAACTATCAGTATGCCGAACGAAAAAAGATCGGGCGCTATGCCGAAAAAAACCGCCCAGCCGACTCGTTTTTTATTATAGATGGCGCCGGACCAGAGGGCGTGCGCGAAGATATCCATACAGACTAAATCCGAAATCCTAAATTCGAAATCCTAAACAAATTATAAATTACGCCATCCAAATTTCAAACAAACGACAAATTCAAAATCCCAAATAAATACGAATGTTTAAAGCCGAAACTAAATCTTTAACTATCTTAACCTATCGGCGGCGGTTGTCCACAGGATTTAAACCGATCCTCCCCGGCAGATAAACAGCGCTGCGGCGACATCAACTGCGTTCCCGCGAAGTTTGAATGAAACAACAAAGCCTCACGCGGGGCTTTGTTGTTTTTGAGCCGCTTAGCGGTTGTACTTCGGGTAGCAAGGGTTAAGGAGTTAGCCGCCATTGACCATCAAGGTATTTAGCAACGGAAGACCCGCTAATTGGAATCCCTTCTGTATCAAAAAAGCAACATCAATTCGTATCCCCTGGAACTCGCCATAAATAAGTACTCCCCGAAGCTCATCCGCCTCTCTCCGTCCCCTCCGATATGAATACTCCGTATACCCGTCTTCCGTGAAGATTTTAATATCCCACAGATAAAGTCCTTGCTCGTCCTCGAGCTTTCGTGTCTCTTCAAATTCAGTTTCGCCCACCAACTCTTTAAAAACAGCAGGAACTTCTTCGGGAGTTGGAATATGCTCGGGGCCTTCTTCAAATGTATTGCTCATGGGCGGATGATGGGATTTGAACCCACGATCCCGAGATCCACAATCTCGTGCTTTAAACCGCTAAGCTACATCCGCCGCGTCAAACGCGGCTACCGCGCTTGACGCGGCGCCGGTTTGTTTTTCTTATTTTACACAACCAAAGAATCCTGAAAAGCGTATCCGCTTTTCTAATGCCGAAACTATTTCTCCACTATCAGCAATGCGCCCTCGCGCGCCTTGTCGTCAGTCTTGATCGCGATCTCGTCGCCCGCATTTGCATGCTCGACGGGCTTGTAATCCACCTGCATGGAGGTGATTTCCTGGGACCACTCGCGATCCCCATCTTTTATCTTGACGCGATCGCCAAGACGGAGAGGCGCTGTAAGCTTAACGACCGCGACGCCCACCTTGCCGTAGTAGTGCGTCACTTTGCCAATCGGCGTTTCCATATACCTCCATTAAGACAGGTTGATTGAAAAAATCAAGAATCTGTGGCACTTTTAGCTTTATATGGCAAAGCCGGGAAGGCCGAGAAAAAAACCGGGGATAGACGCGGTAGAAAATATCAAAGTTTCTGACGCACCAAGAGTGTTGATCAAGCCGGCGCTCCCCGGCGGTTTTCGCGATGCCCTGCCGGAGGATATGATCGCCAAAAACACCATGATTGATACCATCCGCAGTGTCTTTGAACGCTTCGGCTTCGACCCTATGGAAACACCGGCCGTTGAACGACAAGATGTGCTTTTGGGCGGCGACGACGAGTCCGGAAAAATAATCTTTGAAGTGCGAGGCTCGCAAGAAAAAGAATCTAACCCGCCTGACCGGCGGGCAGGCACCGCGCTTCGCTTTGACCTCACCGTCCCGCTCGCTCGCGTGCTTGCCGCTAACCCTGAAATCCCCAAGCCCTTCAAGCGCTACCAGATCGGAAAAATCTGGCGGGGCGAGCGTCCGCAATTCGGGAGATATCGCGAGTTCGCGCAAATGGATGTTGATACTATCGGCACGACATCACTCGATGCCGACGCGGAAATTATCCAAGTGATATACGAGACATTAAAAACTCTCGGCGTGGATCAATTTGTAATCCGCATCAATGATAAGCGCGATGTCCTGCGCCGGCTGATTGAATTCGGCATCCCCAAAGAACGTGAGCGCCGGACTCTAATCGCGATTGATAAAAAAGACAAGATGTCACCCGAGGAATGGGAAATTGCGGTTTCAGAAGCGTCCGGCATCGGGCTTGAAAAAACCAAAGAGTACCTCTGGAAAATTTCCGGCGAGAACGGGCTTGAAGAGAGCATCGTGCGCGACCTTCGCTTGAAAACCGAAAAATTAGGCGTGCCGCAATCATACTTGCGCTATGACGCGGCGCTGGTCCGCGGGTTCGGCTACTACACCGGAGCAATCTTTGAAGCGGCGCTCTTAGAAATTCCGGAGATTGGCTCTGTATTCGCCGGCGGGCGCTTTGATGGATTGACCGCGCGCTTTTCCACCCAATCGCTTCCGGCTGTGGGCGCCTCCATTGGGGTGGACCGGCTTTTTGCGGCACTCGAACACCTAGGGAAAATCAAAAAACAAAAAACTCTTACGGAAGTTCTGGTGTTTGATCTCGGCGAGGCCTTTGAAGACAGATACATCGAATTTGTGACAATCCTGCGAAAATCTGGCGTGAACGCCACCAAGTACCTCGGCGAAGACAAGGCTTTTCAGGCGCAACTCGCCTACGCCGTGAAGCAGGAAATTCCCTACGCTCTGATCTACGGCGACAAAGAAAAAGACCGAAACATGGTGCAGTTAAAAAATCTGCAGGCGAATACCCAGCAGGAAATCGCAATCGAAAAACTGGAAAGTACCATTAAAACCACCCGCTAGGAAGTCATCCCGTTACCACCAAGAGACCCCGCCCCGTTAGAGATTTTATCCCTGACGGGGCGGGGAGAAATGGAATATCAATCCGAAGAGCGATATTGAGTTGCTATTATAATACGCTATAGCGTGAAATAATAGCAATTTTGGATAGATACCACGGCTACTCGTCCTGCTACAATAGAATTTCTAACAGCATGAAGCAGTGGCAACGGGATTCATTTTCGGGCTTTTTACTGGAAGCGATAGAGAAATTTTGCGAGATCAACCCAGTAGGCTTTATCCCGAAATGTCACTGCCACTCTCTCCCTTTTCAATTGCTTTGCTTGCTCCGATGGCGGCCAGCGCGGATTTTGAATCGAGATTCGGCCTTGGAAATTAATGACTCTCTGCCACGGCACATCTGAATGGGGTGGAAGCGCCCGCAGGGCAAAACCGACAACTTGCGCCGAGCGCGGCGTTGAGATCAACGTGGCAATTTGGCCGTAGGTCGCCACTTTCCCCTTCGGAATTTTCTTCACCCATTTATAAACTTCCTGGTAAAAATTCATGCAAAAACAGGGATAGCCTTCAATACGCTGAATTTTCCAAATACACATATCATCCACGATCGTGGATGATATGTGTATTTGGATTTTATGCTCCGTAAATCCTTCATAAAGTTTTGACTGGAATTGGGTTGGTCCCCCCGGAAGGAATCGAACCCTCATCAACGCCTTAGAAGAGCGCTACTTTATCCATTAAGCTACGGGGGGATTGGTCTTGGCGCAACGACGATGATTGTATCCGTTCTTCCGCCGCGAATCAATGACTACTGGAAAGCTGGCGGCGTTGCCGGCGTAGTCGAGGCCCGATAAATCTGCTCGCGCTCTTTTAAAATCTCCCGCAGGCTCTCAAGCTCGGAAACGGAGATGGCTTTGGGCTTGAATTCTGTCGAGGCGGGATTATTGAGAGCGCGGTAGGGATAGAAATAATAAACCCCGAGCGAGCCCGCCACGACGGCAAAAAGAAGAATTGTAACTGCAACCACTCCGGCGAACGCCGCGCGGTAAATCGTCAATCGAACTATTTTAATGTCTTTAAACGAAATTCGAAATTGCATATTATTCGGCTTTGAATGCTTTAACGGTGAGAGTGGCGCGAACGTTTGACGGCGCGGCAAGCGACGCCCGCGGGCCTAATAAGCCGTCCGCGCCGCCGAGTGACGCCGGGGCCGCGCGTTCCAGCCAGTAATTCTCAATCTCAAAGTACATAGGCGCGTTTTCCACCAACCGCACGAAGCGGATGACATCGGGATAACTGCCGACGGCGCTAAAGCGAAACCGCGCGACATTGTCTTTCGCATCCAGCACGCCAATCTCAATCGCCGTTTTAGTGAGTTTGCCGATATTTTCCGCCGCCTCAATCACCCTAAGAGATTCTTTGAACGAAAAGAAGTAGCTGTGAATTTTCTCAAGTTCTGCGCCGTAAGCCGACATCTGCCCCCCGTGAGCGCGGGATTCAGCCAGGTGCCGATCGGCCAGCGCGATTTCCGTTTTGGCCTTCTCGATTCGGTTAGCGGAGTCGCGGATTTTGCCGAATAAATAAAACGGCAGGAAATATGCCGCGGCGGCGGCGAGCGCCGCAGCAAGAAGCAAAGTCAGATAAAATTTATGTGTTGCCGTGAGATTAGACTTCATTTTAAAATAATTTCCAAACGAAAGGGACTGTTCGACTCCTTCACGATGTTGGAAATGGGGGATTTCACTTCGACCACGAAGGGCAACGCTTCTATTACCGCAATTGTCTTAAGCAAATCTTCGCGCTTTAGAGCGAGTCCGTCTATTTCGATGCGCTTTTTGGTTTGGTCCGCCCGAATGGTGTTGAAAATTATTCCGGAGCTTGCCGCCGCGATAAGCGACTCAACAGAAACGCCCAGGCTTGATTTCTTTGCGGCGTATGACGAGAGCAGGCGGATTTCGCGGTTAGCCCGCTCAATGGCGCGTTCCATTTCGATCGCCTGCGCGACGCGCGGATCTTCCCGAATGCGAGATTCTTCCAGCGCAATTTCCTTTTCCTGCAAAACCGTCATGAAATACGAAGGCAGCAAGAATCCCGAAGCAAGTAGAATCAGGAAAAAGAACCGAACGGCGAAGCGAACCGATACCCGCCGGGCGCGTTCATAGCGGAAGGTTTGTTTATCTTTTAGAGAAAGGATATTAAGCTGCAACATACCTGTCTAAATTTTTGCTAAACAATTATTTTGTGCCGAAGTTTTCATGAGACCGGTTTCTTTTTATTATCCGCCCAAGCTAGCTATTACTTTGCTTATAACGGAATTGCAAAAACTTGGGCGGGCTAAAGGATTCCGCGAAGCGCGAGGCCGATGGCCGTCGTGTAAGCGTGGGCGGCGTTTGCCGGAATCGGCGGCGTAGTCTCCCCCATTCTTGCCAGCGCCCGGCCGAAAGGATTCCCCCGTTCCACCAGAACTTTCAAACTTCTCGCCAGGTACGATTCGATCCCGATCAAATTTGAATCGCCGCCGGTCAAAACAATCTTTTCAATATTATCGCCGGCCTCGCCGCGGTCTTTGGCGTGATCGCGATAGAACTCGATGTGCCGAAGAATTTCTTCAATCAGAAGCTGCAGCGTCCCGGCGAGCGCGCGCGCCACCTCCCCGCCTCCCTTCTTCACGCTCAAGCCCAAAGTCACTTTCAGCTCTCGCGCCTTCTCACGCGATACCCCCAAACTTTTGGCGATCTCATCCTCGAATGACTGGCCAGAAATTGCCATAGTTGAGGTATGAATGATCCCGCCGTTTGCCGCTAAAACAAAACTGGTTCGCGTGGCGCCAATGTCGATCACCAGCGTCGGAAGAAGTTCCATCGGATTGATTAAGGCTCTGACCACAGCTTGCGATTCCAGCTCCAGCGCCACCGGAACAAGACCTGCTCCGCGGAGTACCGAGGCGTAAGAATCAACCACGCTACGGGGATATGCAAGCATGAAAACATCCGTGTGATCCGAATGAGCCGCCGAGAGCACGGTCTCGTAATCAAAGTAGATCTCCTCGATCGGCAGGGGAACGGCGCTTTCGAGCTCCCAGCGCACCGCCGCCTCCAGATTTTCCGATTTTACTTTGGCTAAACGCAGAATCTGAATAAATCCCTTCTCCTCGGGCAATGAAGTAACCACAAAATTGTCGCGAATTTTGCGTCCGTCGTCGGTTTTTAAATCGGACAGTATCGCGGAAAGCTCTTTCGGCTTTTCAATGTTCCCGTTAACCACAATCCCGGGGGCAAGCTCCACGCTCCCCGCGTAACGCACTTCAATTGATGAACCGCCGCGCTCATCGAAACGGATGAATTTTACGGAAAGATCCGAAAGGTCAAGCCCCATTACGGGAAATGACGTTAAGGAGCGCGCCCATGAACTAAAAAATGATTTTAACAACATATCGGCAAGAGAAAAACCCTGATTGTTTTCTTCTCCTTACTCCACAGTATAACACTCCAGCCTCGATGGATTAGCATGAAAAAGAATATCCGCCCCAAGACCGCTACTCGACCTCTCCCCACGAAACGATGTCATATCCGCCGGAGGGGCCGGAAGAGAATGTTACGCTCGAAAGACCGGATTCATAAGTGATAACTGCATTGTTATCGAGGGTGATGCCGTAGGCTGTCGCCTCCTTCGCCGCCGCATTGTTGGCGAATTTAATCCGTCCCTTTGAAGCGTAGTAAATAACCCCGGTGGCATTATTGTCGATTGTTATGACATTTTCCATCGGCGCGTCTTTAGCTGAAAGCAGCATAATATAGCTCCCACTGGCGCCCGACCCGGAGAAACTGCAGTTATTTGAAACGCTGGCTGTTCCATCGACCACAATCACGCCGGAATTCCCTCCGTAGCTTGGCGCAAGCTTAACAATGCAGCCGTTAGAGTACACGACGTTGCCTTGCACCCATAACGTACCCGTGACCGTGAGAATCGCGTTATTATCAACCTCCAAATTTCCCGTAATTTTTTTCGGCCCTATGCTCTTCGAGGCACCGTTGGTTATTTTGAAGTTCCCCGACGCATCGCAATCGGGCGGAGCACAGATGCCGCCAGCGGCAGCCGCGTCGCGCCAATCCTGAATCACGCCATCCGAAATCGGTAGCTCCTGGCGCGGGGGATTCTCGACAAAACAGTAAGCATTGGGACAGCTCGAGCCGTGCACGGTGGCATTCACAAAAAGATTGGCATGTCCCTCGCCGCTTGAGACATTGCCAATAGTCACACCATCAATTTTAGTGTTCACTCCGCCCAACCACACGCGAAAAGCCAAGTCACCGCCGACATTCGTCCAAGAGGCGCTTCCGCTGTTCCAATCTGCAGTGTAACGACCGGCGTTGCTAGCGTAACTGTCAGACGAGTCTTTCCTCCAATTCCAGTAGTTAGAAGAAGAATTAGAGCCATAATCGAGCACAATCCAGTATTTCGCGCCGGAAGTCAGCGTCGGCGGGCTTGGGAGCGCTACGTCAATCCAGGAAGCGGTAACTCCGACGCTGGTGTAAGGAATAGCTATGTTGGCAATATCGCTCGTGGCGGGTTTTCCTCCGTTGTCGGTCGTGACGCGGAGAGTAATGTTTGATGTCGGATTCCCGACCTTCGCCAAATACACCGATACTTTATTGATCTTGTCCGTCGCATTGGCGGTGAAGGATTGGGCGATATCGCGATTCGAAGAGGCGGTCGCGAAAAATTGATCAGAGTCTTGAGTCGCCCACTGGACGCTGGGATTAGCATTGATGCCGCCCGCAACCGTTGCCGATCCGGTGATGCTTGCGCCATTGCCGCCCACAATGTTGCCGTTGGAATAAATGTTCCCGTTTACCGTCGAATTATTCGACATCTCAAGACCGCCGTCAGAGACCTGCACGCCGTAAAAAAAGCTGGCGCCGACGGTATTCTCCGCGATGACCGCTTCTACCGTCCGAAAAACATTTCCTAAAACTCCTTCGACGGTGATGGTTTTTTGCGAACCCGCGGTAGCGATAGCAATAGTGCCCGTGGCAGTTCCTGTGCCGATCGTCTCGCCCGACACAATTTGTTTTCCGGACACAAACCGATAAATCGCATCCTCAACGCCGCTCTCGGCTGCGTAGTAACCGCGAACGGACGAACTCAAGTTGCGGGTAACTTTCACCTCGCGAAGCGCCACGAAGGTAAACCCGGCGATGATTACGGCCGAAACCGCAAAAACGAAAATCGTGGCGGTAAGCGCGGCAAAGCCGTCCCGGAATTTCCAATTTCCAATTTCCAATTTCCAATGAGACACGCGACTGAACATAAATCTTTATAAATTAGGCATTATTAATTAGAAATTTCCATCTTAGTAGTTGCCGCGCGGCGTAAAACTCGCCTTAACCCACGAAGAAGTCTCGAGCGCCCCCCCGCTTTGCGATTTAATTTCTAACGTAATCTCCGCCGTTTCGCGGGCGCCAGCTAAAATTCGCTTAACGCTAAACTGCGTCACGCGCGCGCTCTCGGATGTGAGAGCGATAGTCGCCGAGCCTTCGCGCTTCAAGTACAACCGTTCGTTGTCAACGTAGAAATCAACATAGGAACGCGTCTCGCCGGCTGTCGGATTCAAGGGAGTTGCAAGCGAAAGCTGGCTCGTCGCCGTATCCAATACCGACGTTGGAGTATAGATGCTGGATGCTCCCTGCGTTTCCCGCGCCAGCGTTTCCATCGCGATTCGCGCACTGGCCACCACATCGCGCTCGCCCTGCAAGCGACGGTAAGCAACCAAGAGTGTCAGCAGTGATTGAATCAAAAACACCGAAATAATCGCAAGCAGCCCAACATAGACCACAAGCTCTGCGACGGTGATGCCCGGTAAAAAATGATGCGCCGATTGTTTATGGAACCGCCTCATATCCAATTAATTCTGCAAAAAGTTGGTAATGTATCCCGCGGCGCTTACGGAACTTGTGGCGTTTCGGTTCTTCCATGAAACAGTCACTGTTAGCTTTCTTGTTCCTGCGTCATTCGACCCGGCGGCAGCGATACGATCATTGCCGTCGCGGTTAACTGATTCAAATACCAGCGTCCGAAAATATTTTCCGTTGATGTTCGGCTGAACTGTCGTGCCCAGCGCCCAGCTGCCCCACGCCGCCGACAGAAAATGATTAGTGCCGGAGGGACGAGTTGAAATATTGGAATTCCAGCTCTGGTCGCGGAGCGCTCGCACGCCCTCAAATCCTTCTTGAATCAGAAACGAAGCCTCCATAGCGGCCTTCTCATCCTGCAGTAACCGAAGCGAAATACGTGCCACCTCGCCAAAACCAATAAGCGCGACCGAAATCATTGCCGCCACAACCAAAATTTCGATTAACCCAAACCCCCCCGCTCTATAGGTTTGAAAATTGAAAATTGAAAATTGAAAATTCTTTCTCATTGTATTGTCATCGTACCGCCAAAAGGGCCGGCGGTCACACCCCCCTCTGCGTCATACCTCGAAATTTCTTTGCCGTCTATCAAAATAATAAGCGCCTTTGTATTTGTGCGCCGGTCGCGATCAATCGAGAGCGTCGTGTCGCCAACAGAAAGCGCGACTGTGTGGATGTGAAGCGTCTGATCCGAACCGCCAACGGCAACTGTGCCCTGCCAATCAAAAATGGTCTTTCCGGCATTAAAATAATCCGCCATCGCGATATCTTGGATCGTATCGGGATTGGGCGGATTAGAGAACTGAAGACGCAAGGTTGTCGCACTTTGAATACTCCAGCCGAGCTGGAAATTAACGTGCCGCGTGTCTGTAACGCGGGTATTGCCCGGCAGAAGCGTCGCGGCTTCAGCCCGAACTTGGCCCGAAGAATCGATGGTAATCACGCGAGTGCGGGAAGGATCGGAAACTGAAGCGAGCGTAATGGAGCCAGACTGCGGGGCGCGGCCAGTCAGCCGATCAAAAATCAAATCCGGCCCTCCGCCCGCCAGCGAAATATTCGTAATTTGTACCAACAGAGAAAACGTGGCGACTTCGTTAGTCGGCGCTTGGGTGAAACTTGCGCCCGGAAAGAGCGTAATGCGGTCGGACTCAAAACGAACGCCGTGCTGGGAGTTTCCTTCGGCCGCCAAGGTTTTTGACTGCGCCAAGCGAACGACGGAAAGCGTCTGGCGCACCGCAGCGTCCAGCTCCGTTGAGGCCCTAAAGCGCGAAAACGCCGAAAAAACTATAGTCCCGAGAATTGCAAACACCGCGAATGTTATCAGAATCTCAATCAGGGTGAACCCCGTTAGAAAATTTATATGGGGTTTTTGAGACATAGTATGCGAATTACCTGGTTAGAATCGAAAGCGGAACTGCCGGCCTTGGTTAAATTGTCTAACGGGATGAACCCGGGATTCAAGCTCTGTTTCCATCGCGATAGTATGCAACTAGAGACCAGCCAACGATGAATAAAGAGGCTGGATCATGGAAATGGCGAAGAATCCCACCACCGCGCCGATCGCGATCATCATAACCGGCTCCACGATAGAGGAGAGATTTTTGGTTGCATTATTCACGTCTTCTTCAAAAAAGAGCGCGATTCGTAAAAGCATGCGAGAAAGCGTCCCCGTTTCCTCGCCTACCGAAATCATCTGAATCACAAGCGGGGGGAAAAGATGCGGCGAGGCGCGTAAAATTTCTGAAAACGGCCTGCCGCGTTCAATCTCGGCCACCGAGGCAATCAGCGAATCGCGGAACTCGGCGTTGCCGAGTACTCGTCCGGTTACATCGAGCGACCGCGTAATCGAAAGCCCCGCGGCGATGAGAGAGGCGAGGGTGCGGCTCATCCTTGCAATGTTTAATTTCTTGATTAAGGGACCGAACACCGGGAGACGTATAAACACCGCGCCGATCAACCGCTTGCCACGGTCCGATCTCACGAAAAGGTAACTTGCATAGATGCAGGCCACCATCAGCCCTAACACCACTAAAATATAATTTTTGATCAGCTCGCTCGCATAAATAATCAATTTGGTCGAAAGCGGCAAATCTATTTCCATTTCCTGGAAAGTCTGCGTCAGCGTCGGCACGACATAAATCAGCATCAAAACTCCGATGCCAACCAGCGCAATCATGACAACCATCGGATACATCATGGCGCCGCGAACTTTGGCTCGCAGATCATGATCACGCTTCATCTGGCGCGCCAAAAGTTTCAAAGATCCCTCCAATTTCCCGGACGCCTCACCGGCCTCCACCATGTGAATAAAAAAATCTCCGAAGATTTTACGGTGCGGCTCCAGACTTTGCGAAAAAGAAACGCCTGCGAGAATGCTTTCGCGAATCCGCCGCACGATTTCCTTGAAATGCTTCGCTCGCGCCTGCTCCTCTTGCGCCTCAAGAGCTCTCGTCATCGAGAGCCCCGCGCCGATCATGACGGCCAGATTTCTCGCAAAAATCATGCGTTCGAAAAGCGATGCGCCGCCGATCTGGAAACGCGCCAAGCGCGAAAAAAATGCTAGCGGCGAACTTGTGGCGGCGGCTGTCGTTAAAAGCAGCCCCTCCCCGCGAAGGGTTCTGGAGAGCGTTTTTTCATCGGGCGACTCGCGCTCGCCCTTTTGGGTAACGCCCGCTCGGTCAATGGCGGTGTATCTATATAGCATAAAAATTAAAATTCAAAATGCAAAAATCAAAATTATTGATTACTCGCTTGTTACTCTCAACACTTCTTCAATCGAAGTAATTCCTTGCGCCGCTTTCACGAACCCGTCTTCCAGCATAGTGAACATCCCTTCTTTTCTGGCTTGCTCCTCGATTTGATCGGCTGTGGCGTTTTTCATGATGAGTTCTTGAATCGTTGAGGTCATCGGGAGCACCTCGTGGATGCCGATGCGTCCTTTGTACCCATCGGGACAATGCTCGCCCGGCTTCGGACGGCCCCAGGGGATCGTCTCGATCCGCGCCTTGGCCTCCACAATCCGTTCGCGTTTCAGCGCCTCAAGAATTTTTTCCAAATTTACCTGCTTTGAAATAGTCGCGAGTTCCGTATCCGTCAGCGGCCGCATTTCTTTGTCCTCGCAAAGCGTCCGCACCAGGCGCTGCGCGATAATGGCGTTTACAGTCGAGGCGATGAGAAACGGCTCAACATGCATATCCAAAAGCCTCGGAAGAGCTCCGGCGGAAGAGTTTGTATGGAGCGTGGAAAGCACCAGGTGCCCCGTCAAAGCAGCGTTAATCGCAAGCCCCGCCGTCTCGTTATCGCGGATCTCGCCGACCATGATGATGTTGGGGTCTTGGCGCAAAAGCGACCGGAGGCCATTGGCGAATGAGAGGCCGATGTCCGGCCGCACCTGCGTTTGATTGATACGCGGCATGCGATATTCTACCGGATCCTCCACGGTCGAAATATTGAC
>Ga0082335_1005580_pt1 | contig 17200 bp, 17 predicted proteins | sample Subgrocontami58m_FD_72375 | JGI IMG/M metagenome (GOLD analysis project Ga0082335, IMG submission 72375) | Subsurface groundwater microbial communities from S. Glens Falls, New York, USA - GMW37 contaminated, 5.8 m (SPADES assembly) (version 2) ... | reverse complement strand
CATGCAGCGCTGGCCGGCTTCGGAATCAAAGGGTCCCGAGTTCGTGATGCCGGTCAACAAGTAATGAAGGATTTCGGCGAGTTCGACTACGTCATTGCCGGCGGCGGCACGGCCGGCTGCGTACTGGCCAACCGCCTCTCGGCCGATCCCGACGTGACAGTGTTGCTGCTCGAAGCCGGCGGCAAGGACGACTGGATCTGGATCCACATCCCGATCGGCTACCTCAAGTGCATCAACAACCCGCGCACCGACTGGTGCTACCGCACCGAAGCCGAGCCCGGGCTCAACGGCCGCTCGATCATCTACGCGCGCGGCAAGGTGCTGGGCGGCTGCTCGTCGATCAACGGCATGCTCTACCTGCGCGGCCAGGTGCGCGACTACGACGAGTGGGCGCGGATCACCGGCGATTCGCGCTGGAACTGGGGCAACGTGCTGCCGGTGTTCAAACGAAGCGAGGACTACTGGGGTGGCGCCGACGAGATGCATGGCGACCAGGGCGAATGGCGCGTAGAGAAGCAACGCCTGCATTGGGACATCCTCGACCGGTACACCGAGGCGGCCAAGCAAGCCGGCATCCCCTTCCGGCAGGACTACAACCGCGGCGACAATTTCGGCATCGGCCACTTCGAGGTGAACCAGAAGAAGGGCGTGCGCTGGAATGCCTCAAAAGCCATGCTGCGACCGGTTCTGCACCGGCCCAACCTCAAGGTCGTCACCGGCGCGCTGATCGACAGGCTGACCCTCGATGGCCGCGAAGCGCGCGGCGTCGAGTTCAGCCTCGGCGGAGTTCCGCATCGCGTCACGGCGCGCATCGAAACCCTGCTCACGGCCGGCGCCATCGGCTCGCCAACCATCCTGCAGCGCTCTGGGCTGGGTCCGGGCAAGCTGCTGCTCCAGCGCGGCGTGCCGCTGGTGCATGAGCTGCCGGGCGTCGGCGGCAACCTGCAGGATCACCTGCAACTGCGGATGATCTTCAAGGTGCATGGCATCACCACCCTGAACCAGCGCGCCAACAGCCTCTGGGGCAAGGCGATGATGGGCCTGGAATATGCGCTGTTCCGCTCCGGCCCCCTGTCCATGGCGCCGAGCCAGCTCGGCGGCTTCTTCCATTCCTCGCCCGAGGTGGCCACGCCAGACCTCGAATTCCACGTCCAGCCCTTGTCGCTGGAGAAGTTCGGCGACCCTTTGCACTCCTTCGCCGCCTTCACCGCCAGCGTCTGCAACCTGCGTCCAACCTCGCGCGGCGTGGTGCATATCCGCGACCGCGATCCGGCCACGGCGCCGGTTATCGCGCCGAACTATCTGTCCACCGAGAACGACCGGGCGGTCGCCACCCGCGCCCTGCGCCTGACGCGCAACATCGTCGCGCAGCCGGCCATGGCGCCCTACCGGCCGCAGGAACACCAGCCCGGCGCCCAAGTCCAGAGCGACGAGGAACTGGCCAAGGCTGCCGGCGACATCGGCACCACGATTTTCCATCCGACCTGCACCTGCGCCATGGGCCCGGCCTCCGACCCGAATGCGGTGGTCGATTCCGAATTGCGCGTGAGAGGCATCGGCCGCCTGCGCGTGATCGATGCCTCGATCATGCCGACCATTACCTCGGGCAATACCAACGCGCCGACGGTCATGATCGCGGAACGCGGTGCGGCGCTGATCCGCGCTGCGAGGAGAATCGCCCGGTGACCGGCCCACTCATTGATTATCACAACGGCATTTACGCCTTCGATGCCGGCTACGTGCGGCCGCTGCTGGCTGCGATCCATCTGATCGAAAGCGAAGGCCGCGCCGCTTTCGTCGATACCGCCAATTTCGAAGTCATGCCGCAGGCCCTGGCCGCCCTGGCCGCGCGCGGCCTCGGGCCGGAAAGCGTCGACTACGTGATCCTGACCCACATCCACCTCGACCACGCCGGCGGCGCCGGCATCATGATGCAGGCCTTCCCCAACGCGAAGCTCGTGGTGCATCCGCGCGGCGCCCGTCACATGATCGAGCCGAGCAAGCTGATGGCCGGCGTCGAGGGCGTCTATGGCCAGGAGCGGGCGCGGCGCATGTACGGCAAGCTGATCCCGATCCCGGCCGCGCGCATCATCGAAGCCCACGACAACACGGTGCTCAAGCTCGGTTCGCGCGAACTGCTTTGCATCGACACGCCAGGCCATGCACGCCACCATATCGCGATCGTGGACCGTACGACCAACGGCATCTTCACCGGCGACACCTTCGGCATTTCCTATCGCGAAATGGACGTAGATGGCAAACCGCTGATCTTCCCGTCCTCGACACCAATTCAGTTCGATCCGGACGAAATGCGCGCCTCGATCGAGCGCATGCTCTCCTTCGATCCGGAAGCTGTCTACTTGACCCATTTCAGCCGCCTCGCGCCGCCCGCCGAACTTGGCCGCAAGGTGCTGCGCCTGCTCGACCGCTACGTGGACATCGCGCTGGCGGCCAGTGCCGAGGACGACAAGAACGCCTTCATCCGCGACGGCCTGACCCGCCTGCTGCTCGACGAGGCGCACGCCCATGGCTGCCGCCTCCCCGACCAGGAAATCCTCGACATCTGGCACATGGACCTGGAACTCAACGCCCAGGGGCTGGCCTACTGGCTGGAGGCACAGGACAGCGCCTGACCCGGCCGGACGCTTCAGACGATGCGCGCCACCTCCTCGAAGCCCAGACGCGGGCCGCGCGGGTAATGGCCGCCCGCTTCCAGGCCGTAGCCCATATTGACGATGAAATTGGATTTCCAGCGTCCGTCGGGAAAGAACTCGGCATCCACCTTCGCCGCATCGAAGCCGCTCATCGGTCCGCAGTCGAGGCCCAGCGAGCGCGCCGCCAGCAACAGGTAGGCGCCCTGCAGCGAACTGTTGCGGAAGGCGGTAGCGTCGGCCAGCGGCGCATTGCCGGCAAACATCGGCCGCGCGTCGTAGGCCTTGAACTGGGTCGGCAGATGGTCATGGAACTGTGTGTCCATGGCGACGATCACGGTCAGCGGTGCCTTGCGGGTCTTTTCCGCGTTGGCGGCGATCATGGCCGGGATCAAGCGCTCCCGCGCCGCGGCGCTGCGCACGAAGACATAGCGTCCCGGCTGTGCATTCATCGAGGTCGGCCCCCACTTCAGCAGTCCGTACAGTTCGCGGATGGTCTGCTCCCCCACCGGCTGGTCGGAGAACTTGTTGAAGGTATGTGCCTCGCGAAAAAGCTGGTCGAGTGCGGTCTGGTCGAGTGCGGATTTCATGGGTGGCTCCGGGTGGATTTGTGGGCAAGGAGAGCGGCGGAATTTACCATTTCATTTCGCCCTTATTGACCTTGGCGCCAATGTCCAGCGCCACCGCCAGGCCGGCAGACGGATAGGCAGCCTTCATCGCCGCGATCAGGGCCGCGGAATTCGGCGCCTTGCCCAGTTCGCTCTCGAAGCGCGTGAGATAGCTCTGGGTGTAGGCGATCTGGCTGGCGTCGCGCGGCTGGCCGGGCAGCGCATGGCCGGGAATCACTGTCTCCGGCTGCAGCGCCGTTATCGCCGCCAGCTTCTTGCTCCAGTCGGCGCGCTCGGCGGGCGACTGGGTGTCGGCGGTCCAGGCATGCAGGCCGGCGAAGACATTGACGCCCCCGGCGACGGTCTTGATCGAGGGTATCCAGACGTAACTGCGATGCGGCAGGGAATCGTCCAGGCCGCGGACTTCCAGCGCCTGTCCTTCGAGCGAAATCGTGTCGCCGCCCATGACCTCGGGGATCGGCACCTGCTTCGGCGCGTTTGCGCCAAGGCGCGGCCCCCAGACCTGGAGTTTGGTGGCCAGCGTGGCCTGGATCTTCTTCACCGTCGGTGCGGTGGCAACCAGCCTGGCTTCGGGAAATATCTGTTGCAGCACCTCGGCGCCGAAGTAGAAATCCGGATCGGCCTGGCTGATGTATATGGTCTTTAAAGTCTTCTTGCTGTCGAGCACCATGGCCGCGATGCGAAAGGCATCGGCGCGGGTGAAGCCGGTGTCGAGCAGTACGGCATCGGTCTTGCCGCTGACCAGCGTGGCATTGACATGGAAGCTGGCGCCATTGGCGTTGTAGACCTGCAGTGCCAGCGGTGGAGTCTGTGCGGCGGCATCGCCGGCGACGACGCCGAGAGACAGGAGGGCGGGAACGAACAGCGGGATCAGTGATTTCATGGTGTGTCTCCTTGGGGTTGCGGGTTGGTATGGAGCGCACTGTAGAGACTTGATTGGTACAGATAAATAGCTCAATATGCGCATCTTTGTTTCATATTCTGTGCATATGGACCGACTCGCCGCCATGCGTGTGTTTGCCGAAGTCGCCCAGCGCGGCAGCTTCACCGCCGCTGCCGACAGCCTGGACATGAGCCGCGTGATGGTCACGCGCCATGTCGCCGCGCTGGAAGCCTGGCTGGAGACGCGCCTGCTGCAGCGGTCGACCCGGCGCATTTCATTGACCGAAGCCGGCGAGGTTTTCCTCACGCAATCGCGCCAGATGCTCGAACTCTCGGCCGAAATGCAGGAGCGCTCGGGCGAGCGCGACCGTGCCCCGCGCGGCCAGTTGCGCGTCACGACCAGCATGTCCTTCGGCATGGCCCACCTTGCGGCGGCCATCGCCGAATACCTGACGCTGTATCCCGAGGTGTCGGTGGATCTGCTGATGGTCGACCGCGCCGTCAATTTGATCGAGGACCGGGTGGACCTCGCCGTGCGCATTTCCGGGGAACTCGATCCCAATCTCGTGGCGCGGCGCATCGCGCCCTGCCGCTCGGTGGTCTGCGCCTCTCCGGCCTATGTCGCACGGCACGGTGCGCCGCAGCATCCCGCCGACCTGGCGCAGCACAACTGCCTGACCTATTCGCACTTCGGCAAGAGCGAGTGGCGTTTCCTCGCCGGCGGCGCTGAAACCAGCGTGCCGGTCGGCGGCAATCTCAGCGCCAACGAAGCGACGGTGCTGACCCAGGCCGCCCGCGTCGGCGCCGGCATCGCCCTGCAGCCCACCTATCTGGTCGGGCCCCTGATCCGCAGCGGCGAACTGGTGCGCCTGCTGCCCGACTGGCAGCCGCCGGACCTGACCATCTGGGGCGTCTATCTGTCGCGCCAGCACGTCCCGGCGACGCTGCGCACCCTGCTCGATTTCCTCGTCCAGCGCTTCCAGGGCCAGCCGCACTGGGACGCAGGCATCGGCGCCTAGTTCATCCGCGCACCGATTCCGCCGCAAGCCTGGCGCGGCACCCCTGCGACGTTTTGTCGCGTTGCAGCATGGAAGTGCTTGCCAACGCTGCGATTTCTTGTCCTGAATCAATTACCCGCAGGGCCCCCGCGGGATATCTTCGTCGCCACGAGTTTCAGTAGGTTCGTTTCATCCGCGCGCTGCAGCGCGCCAACCGTTAGAGGGCAGAAACATGGCGAACAACAATGACGAAGAAGTTCCTTTCATGCAGAAGTTGCTGGACAACCACTTCCTGCTCCTGTTCCTGGGGGTAGCGTCTCCCGGAGTCATCTACATCCTGTGGGGAATCATCGACATCATGAGTGTCCCCCTCGCCAAGTAAGCATTTCAGTCAATCAGGGAGAAATCTATGAGTGCAATTCTGCCGCCTTCAGAGCGGTTGTGGTGGAAGCAGCCGATCGCCGGCCAGGAATGGGCCTGGATCGGCATCGCCTTCGTCTGGGCCATGGTCATGTTCGTCATGATGATCTACTGGCACATCAACGGTAAGCAGAACCTCTCCAACGAGGTTTACAAGACCACCACCGAGATGTTCACGGCCAAGACGGAAGCCTTCGTCAAGGAAAACACCATCCGTACCGAGACCGATCAGCAGATCCCGGTGGCCAAGCCCAATGCCAAGGGCGAGGCCTTCCTGCTGGCCCGCCTCTGGTCCTGGTATCCGATCCTGGAGCTGGAAGCCGGCAAGACCTACAAGATCCACCTGTCGGCGGTCGACTACAACCACGGCTTCTCGCTGCAGCCGACCAACATCAACATCCAGGTCATCCCCGGCTACGAGCACGTGGTCAAGATGACGCCGACCAAGGCGGGCACCTACGCCATCGTCTGCAACGAATACTGCGGCATCGGGCACCACACGATGCTTGGCCGTATTTACGTGAAATAAGGGGAAGCACAGATGGCAACTACTTACCGTACCTGTCCGCGCACCGGGCTGCAGTTCGACCTCGATGCCGACAAGCTGATGCGCTGGAACGCCGTTGCCGGCGTGCTCTGGCTGCTGGTGGGCGGCATCACCGCCCTCTTGGTGATCCTGACCCGCTGGCCGGCGATCAAGCTGCTGCCGGCGGACCAGTTCTACCTGATCCTGACGGCCCACGGCATCGACATGCTGATCCTGTGGATCATCTTCTTCGAAATGGCGGTGCTCTACTTCGCCTCATCGACCCTGCTGCGCTGTCGATTGGCCACGCCCAAGCTGGCCTGGGTACAGTTCTGGCTGATGGTCGTCGGCGGCATCATGACCAACGTCGCCATCTTCCAGGGCGAGTCGAGCGTGATGTTCACGTCCTACGTGCCGATGCAGGCCGCGCCGCACTTCTACCTCGGCATCATCCTGTTCGCCGTGGGTGCGCTGATCGGCTGCGGCGTGTTCTTCGGCACCCTGGTGGTGGCCAAGCGCGAGAAGACCTACACCGGCTCGATCCCGCTGGTCACCTTCGGCGCCATGACGGCCGCGATCATCGCCGTCTTCACCATCGCTTCCGGCGCTGCGATCCTGATCCCGACCTTCCTCTGGTCGGTCGGCCTGATCAAGGAAATCGACGCCCAGTTGTATCGCATGGTGTGGTGGGCGCTGGGTCACTCTTCGCAGCAGATCAACGTCTCGGCCCATGTCGCGATCTGGTATCTGGTCGCCGCCGTGGCCTTCGGCGCCAAGCCGCTGTCCGAGAAAGTGTCGCGCTTCGCCTTCCTGCTCTACATCCTGTTCCTGCAACTGGCCAGCGCGCACCACCTGCTGTCCGACCCGGGCATGAGCGCGGAATGGAAGGTGCTGAACACCTCCTACTTCATGTACTTCGCGGTGCTGGCCTCGATGATCCACGGCTTCACGGTTCCCGGTGCGATCGAAGCGGCGCAACGCAAGAAGGGCTTCAACAACGGCCTGTTCGAGTGGCTGCGCAAGGCACCCTGGGGCAACCCGGTGTTCTCCGGCATGTTCATCTCGCTGGTCGGCTTCGGCTTCATCGGCGGCATCTCCGGCGTCGTGCTCGGTACGGAACAGATCAACATGCTGATGCACAACACCTTCTACGTTCCGGGGCACTTCCACGCCACGGTCGTCGTCGGTACCACGCTGGCCTTCATGTCGATCACCTACCTGCTGGTGCCGACGCTGTTCAAGCGTGAAATGCTGTTCCCGAAACTGTGCCAGATCCAGCCCTACCTCTACGGCCTCAGCATGATCGTGCTGTCGCTGGTGATGATGGGCGCCGGGACCCTGGGCGTATCGCGCCGTCACTGGGACATGGCCTTCTCGGGCGCTCCGTTCCAGTACGAGTGGCCGGGTTCCGCCTACCTGATGATGGGTCTCACCGGCATCTTCGGCGTGATCGCGGTCATCGGCGGCGGCCTCTGGATCGGCCTCGTGGTTCTGTCGCTGCTGTTCGGCAAGAAGCTCGACGGTGGCACGACCTCCGACAAGCCGACCCCGATCCCCGACCAGAGCGCCGCTGCCGCCGCCGGACACACCGGCAGCGAGGAGCATGTCACGGTACCGGGCACCGTGGTGCTGGCCATCACCCTGCTGGTCTGCTTCGTGCTCTACTACTTCGTGAACTGGAAGTACCTGTCCGAGGTATGGGGTCTGAGCTGATCGACGACTGAAACAGGCAACCCCGCATTGCGATGCGGGGCCTGCCTGAATCGGGCTTGCCGCGCAGGACCGATTCAAGCAGGTTACGATAGACAACCCCCAGACGACGCCGACACACCTATGGAATCGACGCTGCCCACCAAGAAATCCTCCGGCCTTTCACTGCGCGCCATTGCGGGCGTGTTCAAGCTGCGCATCGGTGTCGTCATCACCTTCACCGCGCTGGCCGGGCTGGCGGTGAGTTCCGGCCCCAGCCTGAGTCTGGTGCAATTGGTCACGCTGACCCTGGCGGTGCTGATTTCATCGGCCAGCGCCGGCGCCTTCAACCAGTATTACGAACACGACACCGATCCGCTGATGTCGCGTACCCGGAACCGGCCCTTCGCCACCGGCGAGGTCGAACACGGCCCGGTGTGGCTGGTTATCATCTTCGGCCTGATGGCGGTCTCGGTGGTCGCCGCCTGGCTGGCACTCAACGCCTGGGCCGCGCTGTTCACCTTCCTCGGCGCCTTCTTCTACGCCATCGTCTATACCGTCTGGCTAAAGCGTCGTACCTGGCTCAACATCGTCTTTGGCGGCCTGGCTGGCAGCTGGGCCGTGCTGGCCGGCGCCACCGCGGCCGATCCGCAGATCGGCGCCGTGCCGCTGGCGCTGGCCTTCGTCCTGTTCCTGTGGACGCCGCCGCACTTCTGGAGCCTGGCCATCGCCTACCGCGACGACTACGCCGCCGCCGGCGTGCCGATGCTGCCGGTGGTAGTTGGCGACCAGCGCGCGGCCAAGGCGATTTTCGGCAGCACCCTGCTGCTGGTGGCTGCCTCGATGCTGCCGCTGGCCTTCGGCCTGGGTGCCATCTACTTCACCGGCGCCGCGATCGGAGGCTACCTGTTCATCCAGAAGGCTTGGCGCCTGGTGCAGAACACCACCCGCGCCACGGCCATGAGCTGCTTCCATGCCTCGCTGGCACAGTTGACCCTGGTCCTCACCGCGGCCATCATAGACGCCCGTTTCTAGACTGGCAGTCCCCCATGATCCGCACCACCTTCCACGCCGCCCTGGCGGCAGCCTTGCTCGCCGTCGCTTCGGGAGTCGGCGCCACGGCGGCCACGCCCGGCCTCACCGCGATACCACAGGGCGACCGCAGCGGACTGGCACTCAGCACGCTCGACAGCAAAACAGCCTATGAGCTTTCGCAGGGAGCGATCGGCAAGCCAGTCGGCGACCACGTCCTGCTCGACCGCCAGGGGCGACCCAAACGCCTCGCCGACTACAAGGGCAAGCCGCTGCTGGTGAACTTCATCTACACCGCCTGCTTTCAGGTCTGTCCGACGACCACCAAGAATTTGCAGAAGGCCGTGGAAAACACCGTGGCCATGCTCGGCGTGGGTCGCTTCAACATTGTCAGCATCGGCTTCAACCAGCCTTTCGATTCGCCGCAGGCGATGAAGGCATTCTCGACCCAGCACGGCATCCACCTGCCCAACTGGGAATTCCTCAGCCCCGCCCCGGCCATCGTCGATGAGCTGACGCGGAACTTCGGCTTCAGCTTCGTTTCCACCACCGCCGGATTCGACCACCTCAACCAGGTGACTTTCGTCGATGCCGAGGGCCGCATCGTGCGCCAGGTCTACGGCGAGCGCTTCACCGCGCAGGACATCGCCGAACCGCTCAAGGCCATGGTCACCGGCGCGCCGCTGCCGGCGCAGACCAGCACGCTGGTGGAACTGGCCGACCGCCTGCGCATCATCTGCTCGGTCTATGACCCGCTCACCGGCCGCTACCGCACCAACTACGCGCTCTACTTCGAGATCGCCGGCTTCATCAGCTTCATGGCCTTCATGGGCTGGATCGCCTGGAACTTCACGCGCAAGTACCGCGCCGACCGGATTCAATCCGGTTGATGCCAGTCAAGTCGGAAAACTTCCGGCTTGAATATCATGGATTCCTAATAGTCGGCATCCGTACCGGCGCCAAGGAAGTCCCCCACGTGAGCTTGCATGCAGCGCAAACCGCCTTCGAACGCATCGAGAATTTCCTCGATGGGTTTTTCGGCGGCGCCGACAATCCGCTGCGCCACCTGGGTGCGCTGGGCTTGTTCTTCCTCTGGATCCTGGTCGCCAGCGGGCTTTACCTCTACACCGTGCTCGATACCAGCATCGAGGGCGTCTACAGTTCGATCGGATGGCTGACCAGGGAGCAGTGGTACCTCGGCGGCGTGCTGCGCAGCCTGCACCGCTATGCCTCGGACGCCTTCGTCATTGTGATGTTCCTGCACCTGCTGCGCGAGTGGGCCTATGGCCGCTACCACGGCTTTCGCCTCTACTCCTGGGTCACCGGCGTGCCGCTGATCTGGCTGGTGTACATTTCAGGCATCGGCGGCTACTGGATCGTCTGGGACCGCGTGGCGCAGTTCTCCGCCATCGCCACCACCGAACTGCTCGACTGGCTGCCGATCTTCAGCGAACCCGCGGCGCGCAATTTCCTCACCCCGGAGTCGATCAACGACCGTTTCTTCACCGTCCTCGTCTTCATCCACATCGGCGTGCCGCTAATGCTGCTGTTGGGTCTCTGGGCCCATGTCAATCGCATCAGCCGGGTGGACTACCTGCCGACGCGACGGGTCATGCTGGCGTTCCTGGCGAGCTTCCTGTTGCTGGCCGCGATCAAGCCGGCCATGAGCGAACTGCCGGCCAATCTGGCGCTGGCGCCGAGCGACGTCAGGCTTGACTGGTTCTTCCTCTTCCTCCATCCCCTGACCGACATCAGCTCGCCGGCCGCGGTGTGGACCCTGATCTTCGGCGCCACGATCCTGCTCTTTGCCCTGCCCTTCCTGCCGCATCCCCAAGCGCAGCCGATCGCCGTGGTCGATGCGCCCAACTGCAACGGCTGCAGCCGCTGCCATGCCGACTGCCCCTACGAGGCAATCACCATGGCGCCACACCCGGACAAGCAGGCGCACCAGATCGCCATCGTCGATGCCGACCTCTGCGCCGCCTGCGGCATCTGCGCCGGCTCCTGCCCCTCCTCCACCCCCTTCCGCAGCCAGCAGCGTCTGGTCACCGGCATCGACATGCCGCAGCAGCCGGTCGATGCCTTGCGCCAGCAACTTGAAGCCCAACTGGCACAGCTCACCGGGCCCACGCGGCTGGTCGTCTTCGGCTGCGACCAGAGCGTCGACGTGCGCGCGCTGGCCGGCACCGACACGGTCGCGCTGAGCCTGATCTGCGCCGGCATGCTGCCGCCCTCCTTCGTCGAATACGCGCTGCGCGGCGGCGCCGACGGCGTTGTCGTCGCCGGCTGTCGCGACGGTGGCTGCGAATTCCGCCTCGGCATGGAATGGACCCGCGAGCGCCTGGCGCGCCGCCGCGAGCCCAAGCTGCGCAGCATCGTCCCGCTCCAACGCATTGAAATAGTCCCGGTGGCACGCGGCGAGGACGACAAACTCGTTGCTGCGGTCAAGGCATTCAGAACGCGTCTCGAAACCGAAACAGCAGACAACAGCAAGATTCCCGCCTTTACCCGGAGAACCCAGCACCATGGCTAAACCCTTTGCCATCATCGGCCAGGTCGTGCTTTACGGCGCCTTTGCCGCCTTCATCGGCTACTTCTCGACCGCGCCGACCTATAAGCAGATTCCCGACGACGTCGCCCTGGTCAAGCTCTCGATGAGCCACCTGGGCGGTCGCGAATGCCGCAAGCGCACGCCCGAGGAACTGGCCAAGCTGCCGCCCAACATGCGCGCGCCACTGGATTGCCCGCGCGGCCGCTCGGACACGAAGATCGTCATGGAACTCGACGGCAAGCCGCTCTATGAAGTCACCATGCATCCCACCGGCCTGTCGCGCGACGGCGTCGGCACGGTGTACAAACGCTTCGAACTGAAGGCAGGAAGCTACAAGCTCGGCGTCAAGATGAACGACAACCTGGTCAATCCCGGTTTCAACTTCGTCAAGGAAGAACAGGTAACGCTGAAGCCGGCACAGGTGCTGGTGATCGATTTCAACCCCGACAAGGGCGGCCTGTTTTTCCAGCAGGCTCAGAACTGAACGCCCCATCCGCGGACCACGACCATGCTGAAACTCATCCAATCCATCGTGCGCTGGTTCTTCATGCGCATCGAGAACCTGTTCAACCTGGCCTTCGGCGAGAAGCTGAACCCCTTCTACCACCTGGGCACCATCAGCTTCTGGCAGTTCTGGCTGCTGATCGGCACCGGCCTCTACCTCTACATCTTCGCCGACACCGCGGTGCATGACGCCTACGAATCGGTCGAGCGCATCACCCACGAGCAATGGTGGGCCGGCGGCATCCTGCGCAGCATCCACCGCTACGCCACCAACGGCATGATCCTGACCATGCTGCTGCACATGCTGCGGCATTTCGCCTACGATCGCTACCGCGGCTTCCGCTGGTTCTCCTGGGCCACCGGCATCGGCCTGATCTGGCTGGTGTATATCTCCGGCCTCAACGGTTTCATGCTGGTGTGGGACAAGCTGGCGCAGTTCGTCGTCATCGCCACCGCCGAATGGTTCGACGCCCTGCCGATGTTCAACGGCACCCTGATCCGCAATTTCATCTACCAGGAGAACGTTACCAGCCGGCTATTCACCCTGCTCGCCTTCATCCACCTCGGCGCGCCGCTGATCGCCGGCGTCATCGCCTGGGTGCATGTGCAGCGGGTGCCGCGCGCCCACGTCAACCCGCCGCGCGAGATCGCCATCGCTTTCACCCTGATGTTCGTCGTGCTGGCGCTGGTCAAGCCGGTGGTCAGCCAGGGCGGCGAAGCCGACATGCTGGTGGTGCCGACCAACATCGCCTTCGACTGGTTCCAGATGCCGGTGCTGGCGCTGGTATACGTGGTCAACCCGCTCTACCTGTGGTTCGGCATCGTCGGCCTGTCGCTGCTGCTGTTCCTTGCCCCGTGGCTGCCGCCCAAGCGCATGGGCGCGGCCAAGGCCGAAGCCACGGTGACTTTCCGCCCCGATCACCGGGCGGTTGTCATCCGCTTCGACGAAACCCTGCTCGATGCCGGCCTACGCCAGGACATCAACCTGCCCTACGAATGTCGCAACGGCGGCTGCGGTCACTGCAAGTGCACGGTGCTCGCCGGCAATGTCGATCCCGGCCTGTATCAGCCAAGCGCGCTTTCCGCCGAAGAACTCGCGGCGGGCAAGGTGCTGCTGTGCTGCGCCACCGCGCTGGGCGACGTCGAAATCGAATATGAAGCCGCGGCGGTCCCCAGCACCATCCGCGAACTTTCCGCGCGCGTCGTCGGCATGGAAAAGCTCACCCACGACGTCATGCGCGTCATGCTCAAGCTGCCCGAGGGCCAGCGGATTCCCTTCAGGGCCGGCCAGTACATCAACATCATCCTCGACGACGGCCAGCGCCGCGCTTTCTCCTTCGCCAATCCGCCGCACCAGGCCGAACTGATCGAATTGCAGATCCGCCTGATCCCCGGCGGGCGCTTCACCACCCATGTCTTCGAGCAACTGCAGCAGGGCGACACGATCCGCTTCGAGGGCCCGCTGGGCGACTTCTCGCTGCGTGAATCCGAACGCCCGATCGTCTTCGTCGCCGGCGCCACCGGCTTCGCCCCGGTCAAGAGCATGGTCGAGGATGCCTTCCAGCGCGGACTCAAGCGCCCCATCTACCTCTATTGGGGCGTGCGCCGGCTGGCCGATCTCTATCTGCCCGATCTGCCTGCAAGCTGGGCACGCGAGCACGAGAACTTCCACTTCGTCCCGGTGCTCTCCGATGCCGCGCCCGAAGACAACTGGACCGGGCGCACCGGCCTCGTGCATGAAGCCATCCTGGCCGACTTCCCCGACCTCGCAGGCAAGGAAATCTACGCCTGCGGCTCGGTCAAGATGGTCGAGGCAATCTTTCCCGCGCTGAAGAACCAGGGCGCCGAGGAAGGCATGTGCTTCTCCGATGCCTTCACCATCTCGGCCCGCTCGATGGCCTTCCAGCCCAAGGCCTGAGCGGGCGGCCGCCTCAGCCGAACAGGATCGCTTTGAGCTTGGCCAGCGGGCCGAGTCCGGCCCACCAGCACAGGCCCTGGGCGCGGAATTCGATGCCGGCCGGCGTCAGCAGCAGGCGGCGTGCGCCCATTTCGGTCGCGCCGGCGTCGGCGACATAGCCCTGCCGCATCAGCCAGGCGGCGATCGCCGGCTGCACCTGCTCGCCGTGGAGCGTCCAGCGATCGCCAAAGCCGTCATCGTCGCCGCGCAGCATCAGCAACGGCGCGTGATCGCCCATCAGTCGCAGCAGCCTGAGCGTCTCGGCTCGATTCGGGATTGTTGACGTCATGACGCGGCAATTATGTCGCAGTCCGGTCGCGGACATTTCTGCGACGCGGCAAGCGAATTAGATTGCTTATTTGGCCAATACAGTGCACAGTGCGCGCCAGCGATCTTCAAGCAGTGCCGTTGTTGTCTGGTTTTCGGGGTCCGCGTTCGTGGTCCCTTTTCCTGCATCACCCCCGCCGTCTTGACGTTCGTCCCAACAGGGGCGCGCCCCTTCTTTTGTTTTTTTTAGGATATTCAAGACATGGCAACAGGCACCGTAAAGTGGTTCAACGATTCAAAAGGTTTCGGCTTCATCACCCCGGAAGGCGGCGGTGAAGACCTCTTCGCGCATTTCTCCGCAATTCAGTCCCAGGGCTTCAAGACCCTCAAGGAAGGCCAGCGCGTCAGCTTCGACGTCACCGCCGGTCCCAAGGGCCAGCAGGCATCGAACATCCGCGACGCAGGCTGATCGGCCGGCCGGTAGGGCTTCGCGCCCATGCCGGCCCGTGCCGTCCCGACCGGAAAAGCCCGGCATCCGCCGGGCTTTTTTCTTTTCCCGCTCATTCCTGGAGGACACCTCGTGGCCAAGGAAGAACTCATCGAAATGCAGGGCGTGGTGACCGAAGTGCTGCCCGACTCGCGCTACCGCGTCACGCTCGACAACGGCCATATGCTGGTGGCCTACACAGCCGGCAAGATGCGCCTGCACCATATCCGCATCCTCGCGGGGGACAAGGTCTCCCTCGAAATGTCGCCCTACGACCTGTCCAAGGGGCGCATCAACTTCCGCCACATCGAAGGCCGCGCGGCAAACTTCCAGCCGCGCCGCAAGCACTGAACGGCTCGACACCGAAACTCGTTGACATCTCGATTTTCGGCATTTCATAATATGACTTAAGACATACGTCATCGTTTACCCCGAGTGAGGCCGGAATGCCGTTCAACGATGCAATGGCTGCGCACATCATCTGGAAGCTGCGTCTGGCGAACTATGTGGCCGGCGCCAGCACCGAGGCCTTCGACAGCGCCACGGTACGCCGGGATGACCAGTGCGAACTGGGCAAGTGGATACACGGCGAGGCCGCGAAATTTCAGTCCGTGCCGGCCTACGAAGACCTGCTACGCAAGCACGCCGACTTTCACATTTGCGCCGCCGAGATTATCGGCAAGATGGAACACGGCGACAAGAATGGCGCGGCTGTCATCCTTGGCGGCCCGTTCGAGGCCGCATCGAGAGGCATCATCGGCGCGCTGGTCGCGCTGAGGAACACCGGCGTGGCGGCCTGATCGGGAGGCCGTGGCGGTCGCCGGCTCAAGCCCTGCGCCGCAGCATCACCTTGAGGCACACCAGCACGAACATGATGCCGCCGATCACGGCGATCAGTCCGCCCGCGCCCATCATCCCCATGCCAATTTTCTGCGGCAGCGTGGTCAGGGCCTGTTCGGCGCCGGCCACCTTGCGCTGCACGCCATAGCCACCTGACCAGGCGAGGCCGAGGATGTGGATCAGCTGGCCGCCGCCATAGACATAGGGCTGCCAGCGCGCCATGCGGCCCTCCGCCGCGCCAAAGCCCAGTTGCGGCAACAGCACGTAGGCCAGGCCCATGAAGGCCAGCGTGACGCCCACCGTGGAGCCGTGGTAGTGCGCCGGAATCACCACATTGACGCCCTGAATCAAGTAACCCAGCACGCCGCCCACCGCGAACAGCGAGAACGAGGCAATGAAGGCCGACTTGGCGCCGCCCGGTTCCGCCTTGCGCGTTGCCCACAGGCTGAGCAGGCCGACCAGGATCAGCGGTGCCATGTAAGGGTGGCCCCAGATCATCAGCTTGGCGAAGAGTTCCATGTGCGGCAATTCGCCGGCCGGTATCGTCAGATAGATCGCCGGCACCACCAGCAGCGGCAGCGCCGCGATCCAGAACATCAGGGACAGTGCGCGTGGCGAAACGGCTGCCATCGTGCCCAGGCTGGCGGCAAGCCAAAGCCAGGCCACCACCATCAGCAAGGCATGCTGGAACTGCAGGGTATGGCCGCCACCCCAGAACAGCACCTCGAAGTAGACCTTCTCCTCGATCCGCGGCACCACGATCCACGACCAGACGAAGGCCGCCAGGGCAAGGAAGGCCGCCACCGCGCCGAGGAAGGCGCCCAGTTGCAGCGGCGCACCGAAGGCCGGACGCGGCCAGGCGGTCAACAGCGCGCGCAGCACGGCCAGTCCGAAGCCGGCAGCGCAAATCCACAGCGACGCATAGAAGGCCTTCTGCTGCAGCACCGGGATGTAGTTGTTGAGCACCGGTTCGGCGCCCGGCAGGAAGGGCGACACCGTCATCAGCGCGGTGCCGGCCGTCGCCAGCGCGAAGCCGCTCCAGCCCATCCAGGCAAAACCTTCGCGTCCCAGGGCGCTCCAGATCACCGCGGCAAAGGCCATGAACCAGACCGCCACCGACAGGTCGACATGCACCACCAGCGCCGCGCGGAAAAAGTCCTTGAGCGGAAACACGTCCTGGATGCCGGGAGTACGCGAGAGCACCAGCAGGATGGCCAGCAGGCCGGACCCGATCAGGGCCAGCAAACCCAGCCACAGCCATGCCCGGGCCAATGCGGCGGGCGCGCCCGCAGAAACCGTGACCGTATGCGAATTCACTATTTGCCCCGCGAAAAAACCCCGAGTATACGGCAATGGCAAGCCTCATTCGGGGTAGACTCGAAGATGTAGCAATCCTCCTCCCCGCCGATGCCCATGAAGCTGCTTTCAGCCCTGTTACTGAGTCTTGCGCTGCTGCTCGCCGCGTGTTCCGAGCCGAAGAAATTCGTTTCAACCGATCTCTCGATGGTGGACTGGGGCAAGGACTTCGCCCTCACCGACCACAACGGCCAGCCGCGCCGCCTGGGCGATTTCAAGGGCAAGGCGGTGGTCCTCTTCTTCGGCTACACCCAGTGCCCCGACGTATGCCCCACCACGCTGTCGACCATGCGTGACGCCATGGTCCTGCTCGGCGACGATGCCAAGCGAGTGCAGGTGCTGTTCGCCACGGTGGACCCGGCGCGCGACACGCAGCAACTGCTGGCTCAGTACCTGCCGGCCTTCCATCCC
>Ga0082335_1005577_pt1 | contig 17204 bp, 14 predicted proteins | sample Subgrocontami58m_FD_72375 | JGI IMG/M metagenome (GOLD analysis project Ga0082335, IMG submission 72375) | Subsurface groundwater microbial communities from S. Glens Falls, New York, USA - GMW37 contaminated, 5.8 m (SPADES assembly) (version 2) ... | reverse complement strand
AAACGCGGCTCGCCCTTGACTCCGCTCCGCCGCAGTCGCTAAGTGTTGGCGCGCGCCAGCACCCATCGAGGTGGGTCAGATTTCGTGAGCAGAGGTGGGTCAATTCTGATGAGCGTCGAGGCAGCAACACAAATAGGAGAATCTCATGGACAAAGAAGCAGTGTTGAATGCCTTAACCCGCGTCATGGAACTGCAACTCGCGGATGCGGTACGCCACACGCATTACGCCCTGATGGTGCACGCCTTCAATCGGTTGCCCATTGTTGCCTGGCTGAAGAAACAAGCTGAAGAAGGGCTGGTTCATGCGCATCAGGCAGGCGAACCGGTGACTTGGCTGGGCGGCCGCCCGTCGCTTTCCATCGGCCCACTGCTGCAGTCCCACCAGCACGGAATAGGCGACATCCCGCGCAAATCCCTCGACCACGAGCGTGAAGCATTGAAGGCCTACTGCGAATTGCTCGACTTGTCGAAGGACAAGAACGTGCGTCTGGAGGAATACGCCCGAGACATGATCGCCGAAGAACTCGCGCACCAGGACAAGGCGGACAGGACGCGCACGAGGCTGTCCGGCCATACCCGAGAAACTGGGCGCGAAATATTGGAACTCTGCAAATGATGCAGGTCCGCCGCCGCGCGGCGGCGATCGCACATCGATACCGCCGGTTTGATCTATATCAACCGGTTCTCAATTTGCGATTGACGGGCTTAATGAGAATGACCATCATTACATTATGGACTCGCAATCGAACATCAAGCGCGAACAACCGAGTCAAAGACATGCCGTGCGCGCGACGCCGCCGATGCGGCAGCAGAGGATTTCCAGCCAGGCGCTGCTCGGGCATGGCGGTGAATTGTTCATAGAGCATAACGGCCGTGAATACCGGTTGCGCCTGACACAAAACGGCAAATTGATATTGACCGCGTGACCGCCCGGGCGGCATAGACGCCCCCGAGCCGAATCACGCGCGCGCAAGCCAGCTAGCATCCCGCCAGCCAGCCAGCGCTTTCCAAGTAGGGAGAGCTGGCTGATGTTGGTTTCGAAATTCTGCGCGGCGTTCGCTGCCGCGTTTCTTGTAGCACCCAGTGTGCTCGCTCGGACCGAAACGCGCTTGTCCGAGGAGGGCGCCAGCGCCTCACGCGCGCGAGCACAAGGCTCTACCTCGCCTGTCACTTCCATCGGAGCAAGAACGGCTGCGCCCCTACGCGCGCCGGCGACGCCGTGGGTGGAAATACCGAATGAAATGCTGCGCGCGCAAAGCGCGCTGCCGCTCGACGATGCGATCTGCTACGCGTCGAACCCGTTCGACATGTTCCCGTTACCCCCTTGCGCGCCGCGCTTTCTTGCTAATTCTTAAAGGAGTAGACCATGCGATTTGCACCCAGACTCGTTTCGACCGCCAGTTTCCTTGCTGTTTTTTTCGCCGCATCTTCCGCGCTCGCTGTCGAGTACCCCATCGGCACCCCGATGCAGCGTTACGGCATGGAGATCACCGCCGTCTATCTGCAGCCCGTCACCATGGAACCGGAGGGCATCATGAAATCCGCCGCCGAGTCCGACATTCACATTGAAGCCGATATCAAAGCGCTGTCGAACAATCCAAACGGATTCGCCGAAGGCGCATGGATACCCTACCTCAAGGTGCAGTTCGAGCTGAAAAAGGAGGGGTCGGCTGACACCGTGAGCGGAACCATGATGCCCATGGTAGCCAACGACGGCGCGCACTACGGCGACAACATCAAGCTCAAGGGGCCGGGCAAATACAAGGTCAAATACCGGATCACCCCGCCTTCCGCGGATCCGCACAACGCGCATAACCATTTCGGCCGGCACACCGACCGCCTCACCGGCGTGCGGCCTTGGTTCAAGCCGTTCGAAGTCGAGTACGAATTCACCTTTGTAGGCATAGGCAAGAAAGGAGGCTACTGATGCGCCGCGGTTGCCTATTTGTATCTGCGGCAACCCTGGCGATCGGCTTTGCCTCTCCCCTGGCTCGCGCGACAACGCAGGACGAGGCATTGCTGAAGCAGCAACTGCAACGCCTTGCCGATCGCTTGGACCGCGTGGAAAAGCGCAACGCCGAACTGGAGGCGAAACTCAAGGCGTACGTCGAACGGCCGGCATCAAAAGACGGGGGAGTTGAGACTCGCATACAGGCCCTGGAAGGCTACAACAAGCGCCTGGATAGCGCTCTCGAAACCGAGGGCATTTCCGAGCGCGAGCCGGAACTCGCATCGCGGCTCAAGGCGGTCGAGTACAACACGCTCGACATCAAGAAGCAGGCCACGGTGATCGATTCGATCGAAGGCTTTTCCGCCGGCGCGAGTTTCACTTCCGTGGGCCAGCGCGCGAGCGGCGTCGATACCAATGGGACCACGCTCAACTACCGTACCGACATCACCGTGACCACACCGACGGTGAAGACGGGCGATATCGAGAGCAAGCTCTTCGGGCATTTTCGCATCGGGCAGGGCAGCGGAATCTCGCAGAACCTGACTTCTTTTGCCGGCCCGAACGCTTCGTCATTCCAACTCGGTACCGCGATCCCGCCGGAAAACAGCGCGGTATTGCTGGCCGAAGCCTATTATCAGGCCGAGGTTCCATTACCTTTCGGTGGCTTCAAGCCGCACTCGCGCGAAAAACTGACGGTCAACTTCGGCAAGATGGACCCATTCGCGTTCTTCGACCAGAACGCGGCCGCCAACGACGAAACGCGCCAGTTTCTCGCCAGCCCCTTCGTCCACAATGCGCTGCTCGACAACCCGATTGCGGCAAACGTCGGCGCCGACGGCTTCGGCTTCTCTCCCGGCGCGCGCCTGGCCTACCGCAATGAGCGCACGAAGAGCGAGCCCTGGGGCCTGTCCTTGGGCATGTTCGGTGCCGGGCGCAGCGCCGATTTTTCCGAAGGTTTCAGGTCGCCCTTCTGGATCGCCCAGGCGGAATCCACGCAGCGCTTCGGCGGACTCACCGGCAACTATCGCGCCTTCCTCTGGCGAAACGGCCAGGCGCCCACCTTCCTGCGCGACCCGGGCGACCTGGACACGACCCAGCTTCGTCCGCATCGCGGCGTAGGTTTGAATTTCGACCAGCGCTTTGGCGACTACGTCACGTTCTTTGGCCGTCTGGGCTGGGCGAGCGGCGAAGGCCTGCCGTTCGATCGCGCGCTTGCGCTCGGCGCCGAAATCGGCGGCAGCTATTGGTCGCGCGGGGCCGACGCCCTCGGCATCGCCTTCGGTGCCAATCGCAGCAGCGCGGCGTTCCGCAACGGCTCCGCGCAGGTGGTGGATGCCGCCGGCAGCCCCGTGTTCGGGTTCGCCGCGCAGGGCGCCGAAAAGGTCGCCGAAATCTACTATCGCTTTCGCGTCCACCAGAACTTCGAAATTTCCCCCGACTTCCAGTTGATTCGCGACCCGGCCGGCAATCCTGGTGCGAAGCCGGTCAAGCTAGTCGGTATCCGCTTCCAGCTCAATCAGTAAATGGACGAACCGTCATGCCTACGTTTCGCTTGCTTGCGTGGTATTGCTTGGTCGCCCTGTCGTTGCTCTCAAGTGGGGCGGGTTGGGCCCAAGACCTCCCGACGTTCAAGCTCCTCGCGCGCGAGGGCAAATGGTTTCCCGAGGTGCTCGAGGTCCCGGCGAACACGCGCTTTCGCCTGGAGATCACCAATCAAAACGCAGGCCCCGAGGAGTTCGAAAGCAAAGAGTTGCACAAGGAACTGGTGCTCGCGCCCGGCGTGACCCGCGCGCTCGTCTTCGCGCCGATGAAACCGGGCACCTATCCGTTCTTTGGCGAATTTCATCCAAAAACCGCGCGCGGGCGCATCGTGGTGAAGTGAGGAGCTGCCCATGGGAAACGCACTGTTTGTCGTGTGGCGCGAAAGCGTCGAGGCGATTCTGGTAGTCGGCATCCTGTACGCGTGGATTCGCCGCAGTCCCGCGTCCGGCGTAGGACTGCGCCATCTCTTTTTGGGTACCGGCGCCGGAGTCTTGCTCGCAGCCGGTCTGGGCGCGTTGATGCTGGGCTTGCAAAGCCAGCTCGCGGGCCAGGCGCTGGACGCGTTCCAAATCGGCGTGCTGTTTGCCGCTGCGGCGCTCATCGCTCAAATGGTGGCGTGGATGAACGTCCATGGGCGCCACATGCGACGGCAACTGGAAATCAGCATGACGCGGGCGGCCGAACGCGCCGGCGGCTGGTCCTGCGCGCTGCTCGCCGCTCTTGCCGTTGGACGCGAAGGCGCGGAAACCGTGCTGTTCCTCTACGGCATCGCCGCCGAGAGACGGGGTGACGAGCTGTTAGACATGGTGCTCGGATCGCTGCTGGGCTTCCTTTTGGCGCTCGCAACCGGAGCGTTGCTGGTTCGCGGCAGCCGCTGGGTGTCGGCGAGGCGCTTCTTCGGGATCTCGAGCACGCTGTTGCTGTTGCTCGCGGGAGCATTGGTCGTGACCGGCGTCGAGCGCCTGGTCGCCCTGGATTGGGTGCCACCTCTCGGTGATCCGCTGTTTGACATTTCGGCGCTGCTGGATGACACCAGCACGCCGGGCGGCGTTGTGAGCGCGTTTACCGGCTATCGGGCACGGCCGTCCGGCTTGGTCGTACTGGTATTTCTTGGCTATTGGGCGTTGGCGTTCTGGTGGTTACGGCGCGCCGCAAAAGGAACGGGCAAATGAACACAACGAGTTTCGTCGTCGCTTCGTCGTCTGCTTCGCCGAGCGAGGTGTCGCAGCTTGCAAAGTTGGGGGAGTGGCTGAAATCGCATCGATCCTTAATTCTCACCACCCAATGGGCGATCCTTCTCGTCTATCTCGTGCTGGTTGCGGTCCCCGTGTTTCTGCCGTTGCCTCAAGAAGGTGCAACGCTGCTGAACAACCTCACCCTATTTGCGCAGTTCGTGTTCTGGGGCATTTGGTGGCCGTTCGTCATGTTGAGCATGATGTTCGTGGGACGCGTCTGGTGCGGTTGGCTGTGCCCTGAAGGATTCTTGAGCGAGCAGGCGAGCCGCATCGGCTTGGGGCGCACGCCCCCATCTTGGATCAGGTGGACCGGCTGGCCATTCTTCGCCTTCGTTTGCACCACCGTATACGGCCAACTCATCACCGTCTACGAGTATCCCAAGGCATGGCTCTTGATCCTGGGCGGGTCGACCGTCGTCGCGGTCGTCGTCGGGCTGATATGGGGCAAGGGCAAACGCGTCTGGTGCCGATACTTATGCCCCGCGAACGGCATCTTCGGCCTGCTCGCGCGCATGGCACCGCTGCACTTTCGTTCAGACCCCGTTGCCTGGGACAGCTACAAGAGCGAAACCGCCGCGCCTGCGCAGGCGATGAACTGCGCGCCCATGCTCAATCTTCGCAGCGCCGACAGCAACGTGCGTTGCCACATGTGCGCGAGTTGCGCCGGTCACCGCAATGCGATTGCCTTGGCTGGCCGCGCCCCGGGAAGCGAAATCGTGGCCCTCACTGAACGCGACACCAATCCGTGGGAAGTCCGCTTGTTGCTGTTCGGCCTGATCGGCGTCGCCAATGGCGCCCTGCAGTGGACCGCGTCGCCCTGGTTGGTCAAGGCCAAGATGGCTGCCGCCGAATGGCTACTGGCCCACGAGATCCATGCCCCGCTTTCTGACGACATCCCTTGGTGGGTGCTGACCCACTACGCGGAAGTGAACGACGTATTCACCTGGCTGGACGGAGCCATAATTCTTGGCTACATCGGTACCACATCAATCGTCGTGGGCGCTTGGATGTGGATCTGGCTGCGTGTCGCCGCCGCGCTGCTGCGCGTGCGCGGCGACCACCTGCGGCTTGCCTACGGATTGGTTCCGCTCGCCGGGATTGGCGTGTTCCTCGGGCTGTCGGCGCTTAGCGTAACAATCCTCGCCGGCGACGGCGTGCGCATACCCGGGCTTCCGTGGTTGCGCGGCGCATTGCTCGGGATTGGGGCTGTCGCTGCCCTGTGGCTGGGGAGAAAACTCATCGCGCGCGCGAGCGCACCGCCCGCGCGTCGTTTCGCGGCCTGGCTGGCCTATGCCGTAGCGACGAGCGCAGGAGTGGTCCCGTGGGTATTCATGTTCTATCTCTGGTGACCGAGCCCATGTCGCTCGCAGATGCTGTTCTCGGCGAAATATTTTTCGTCAGTCACGTCGTCGCCCCTCCGGGGGCGCCGGAATGGGCTCAACAACTTGCGGACATCGGCTTCATCGCCGGTGAGCGTGTCGCGCTCATGGCACGCGGCGTGCCCGGCGGCGACCCGCTGGTGGTGCGCGTCGGCCTCTCCACTTTTGCTTTGCGGCTGGCCGAAGCCGCCTGTGTGCACCTGGCATCGCCGGATACGGAGACGGCACGATGAACGAAGCGGTGATTCATCTTTATCGAGGCGGCCCCTTGCTCGCGCTCGTGGGCAATCCGAACTGCGGCAAGACCGCTCTATTCAACTTGCTTACGGGCAGCCGGCAGAAGGTCGCCAACTACGCCGGCGTGACGGTGGAGCGCAAGGAAGGCAAGTTCACGACGCCAGCGGGCAAAGCGCTGCGGGTATTGGACTTGCCGGGCACCTACAGCCTGCACCCGCGCTCGCCCGACGAACGCGTGACGCATGATGTGCTGTACGGCCGCGCCATCGGGGAGAGGCGCCCGGACCTAGTCGTGTGCGTGGTCGATGCCACCAACCTGCGGCGCAGCCTGCGCTTGGTGCTGGCGGTGAAGCGGCTGGGTTTGCCCTGCGTGGTGGCGCTGAACATGGTGGATCTTGCGCAGGCGCGCGGCGTGACAGTGGACGCCGAAGCGCTGACGCGCGAGCTTGGGGTACCGGTAGTGCACACGGTGGGCGTTGAGGGCGGTGGCGACGCGGCGTTGCGCGCGCTGCTCGATGAGACCGCACTGTGGCGGCGTTCTTCTTCCGTGGTTGCTGGGATCGGCGGTCCCCCGGTTCATGCGACCGGCGCCGACCACGAGGCCGTGCGTGGCATCCTGCAACGTCTGGGCTTGGACGAGCTGATTCCCCACGCCTTGAGCGACCGCATCGACCGGGTGGTGCTGCATCCTGTGATCGGGCCGCTGCTGCTGGCGGCGGTGTTGTTCCTGATCTTCCAGGCTGTCTTCGCCTGGGCTTCTGCGCCCATGGACGCGATCAAGGCCGCAACCGAATGGCTTGGAGCCACGATTGGCGCGATCCTGCCGGATGGTTGGTTCAAGAGTCTGCTCGTCGACGGCGTGATCGCCGGCGCGGGCGGCGTGGTGGTGTTCCTGCCGCAGATCGTGATCCTGTTCTTCTTTATCCTGGTGCTGGAAGAATCGGGCTACCTGCCACGCGCAGCGTTTCTGCTGGATCGGCTGATGGGCGGGGTCGGATTGTCGGGTCGTTCCTTCATTCCATTGCTCTCCAGCTTTGCCTGCGCCATCCCCGGCATCATGGCCTCGCGCAGCATTGCCAATCCGCGTGATCGGCTGGTGACCATCATGATCGCACCGCTGATGACCTGTTCGGCCCGCCTGCCGGTGTACGCGCTCTTGATTGGCGCGTTCATCCCGCGGCGCGACCTGTGGGGCATGCTGGAATTGCAGGGACTGGTGCTGTTTGGCTTGTACGTCGCAGGCATTGCAGGTGCGCTCGCGGTCGCCTGGATACTCAAGCGCCTTACCGCCCGCGCACAAGTGCGCACGCTGATGATGGAACTCCCCAGCTATCACCTGCCCACGCTACGCAATGTCGGAATCGGCCTGTGGCAGCGGGTGGCGATCTTCATGAAACGGGTGGGCGGCGTCATTCTGGTGCTGACCATACTGCTTTGGTTTCTGGCGAGTTTTCCTGCGCCGCCGATGGGTGCGACCGGGCCGGCCATCGAGCACAGTATCGCCGGCATCCTGGGGCGTGCGCTCGCCGTGGTGTTTGCGCCGATCGGTTTCAACTGGCAGATCAGCATTGCGCTGGTGCCGGGGCTGGCGGCACGGGAAGTGGCGGTGAGCGCGCTGGGCACCGTGTATGCGCTCTCCGCAACGGGAAACGATACGGCGCAGGCTCTCGCTCCGCTGATCGCGCAGGACTGGAGTCTGGCGACAGCGCTGTCCTTGCTCGCCTGGTATGTATTTGCACCGCAGTGCTTGTCCACACTGGCGACGGTCAAGCGCGAGACCGGCGGCTGGACGATGCCGTTCGTCATGGCGGGCTATCTTTTTGCCTTGGCGTACCTGGCGTCGTTCGTCACTTTTCGCGTGGCATGGGCGCTCGGAGCGGCGGGATAAGCGGCGGTGCGGTAGATAGCGCCGCCCGGGATCTCGCGGGGCGGCGCCATGGTGCCTGCGCGGCTACCTCTGCGACTGAAAATAATTCTGCGCGCGCACCTTGTCGATCAAGCTGACCTGGGTCTCAAGCCAGTCGATGTGCTGTTCCTCGGATTCGAGGATGTTATCGAACAGCTCGCGCGTGGCGAAAGCGCCCACGCTTTCGTAGTGGGGACTTGCTTCCTTCAATACCGATAGGAGTGGGAATAACTGTCAAGTGCGGGCTGTTATCGTAGGTCGAGCGACGATCAGGCGATCGAAGTGAAACCTGTCAACGCAGGCTCGCAGCTTTGCGAGTGATTCGTTCGAGTCGCGCGTTGCAACGGGCGCCCGCGTAATTGCCACGCAGGAGGAACGCTACGCGCCGTCCTCCTGGGAAATACCGGGAAAACCGCCCCACTTCGAACGCCTGCTCGGGAACGAGGATATCGCCATGATTTTCCACAACTTAGCCGAGCAAGTTTGGCTATGCCGGTCTGCCGAATGCGCGTAGCCACGTGTACTCGCTGCGGGGGCCAATGTCGGGAACCCAGCGGGGAAAATGGAACCAGAATTCGAGGCACGGCTCCAACGATCGTAAATGGATTGACTTTGCCGGGGCTTGGCGCTTCGGGTAATAACCACAAGGAGCAAGCAAAGCTCACGCTAGCCAATCGCAGCCGATGAAGATCCTGATCGTAGAGGACGAACTGAAAACCGCGGCCTATTTGCGCAAAGGCCTGGCGGAGAACGGCTTCACTGTGGACGTCGCACAGAACGGCGCCGACGGGTTGATCTCTACCACCAACGGCGACTACGACTTGATCGTCCTGGACGTGGTCCTGCCGCAGGTGGACGGCTGGACCATCCTTAGCGCACTGCGCGGTGCAAGCAATCACACGCCGGTCCTGTTCCTGACCGCGCGCGATTCGGTATCGGATCGCGTCAAGGGGCTGGAGCTCGGCGCGGACGACTACCTGGTCAAGCCGTTCGCATTTTCCGAGCTGCTTGCGCGCGTGCGCTCGCTACTGCGCCGCGGAGCGGGCAGGCAGGCGGAGGTATTGTGCGTCGCGGATCTCGAAATCGACACCGTCAGGCAGACCGTAACGCGCGCCGGCCGGCACGTCGATTTGACCGCGAAGGAATTCGCGCTCTTATCGTTGCTTGCGCAGCGTGCCGGCGAGGTCCTGTCGCGCACCGTGATCGCCGAACAGGTCTGGGACATGAACTTCGATTGTGACACCAACGTGGTGGACGTCGCGATCCGGCGGCTGCGCAGCAAGATCGATGACGCTTTCGAGAAGAAGCTGGTGTACACCGTGCGTGGGCGCGGCTATGTCCTCGAATCCCGCTGATCCGGCACTCGGGCGCAAGCCGCGCACGCCGATTTCGATCACGGCGCGCCTCGCGCTGCTCTACACCGTGTCGGCCTGTGCCACGCTGCTCGCGACCGCGGCCGTCCTCTACGGCGTCCTGATTTCGGGCATTGAACGGGCTGACTTTTACTTTGTAGTCGACAAGGTGCACCGGCTCGAATGGGCTCTGCAGCGCTACGCGGACGATCCTCGTTTCCTCGAGCACGAGGTCAAGTGGGACGGCGCATCCCACGCACTTGAGAATAGGCACAACTTCTACTCGCGAATTCTCGACGGCGCGGGGCGCGCGGTGATTGAGACTCCGGGTCTGGCAACCGACGTTCCAAACCTGGAGTTTCAGCCGCCCGTGGATCTCGATCGCATATCCAAACCGGACGTGATACAGCGCTGGCGCTCACCTGAAGGACGCACTTACTGTACGTTGTCGGTCCGGGCGCGTAACGAGCAAAGCGGAAAGCCGTGGGTGATACAGGTCGCCATGGCCGATACCGAGGAAGAAACCCTCATCTCCAATCTGCAGCGCGCGGGGATGGTTGCAGTGATCCTCGGCATTATCGCCTCTGCGGGCTTGGGCAGCATGGTCGCGCGTCGCGGCGTGAAGCCCCTGCGCGAGATCGCGCGGGTCGCCGAGCGCATCACGGTGAATGAGCTCAACGAGCGCCTCGATCCGGCGCGTTGGCCCGAAGAGCTGGGCGTGCTCGCAAAAGCGTTAAATCGCATGCTCGGCCGCCTCGAGGATGCATTCGTGCGCATGTCGCAGTTCGCCGCGGATGTGGCGCACGAAATGCGCACGCCGATTCACAACATGAGGGGCGAAGCGGAAGTGGCACTCGCGAGCGAGCGCGAGCCCGAGGAATACCGCAGCATTCTGGAGTCCAGCCTGGAAGAGTTCGACCGGCTGTCGCGCATGATCAACGAGATGCTGTTCCTCGCACGCGCCGAGAACCCGCGGCAGCAGATTGCAAGGGCACGGCTCGATGCGCGACGGGAGATCGAAGCGGTGAAGGAATTTTTCGATGCCTTGACCGAATCGCGCGGCGTCATGGTTACGACCGAGGGTCAAGGCGACCTCGACGTCGATCCGATTCTGTTCCGGCGCGCCATGACCAATCTCTTGTCCAACGCACTGCGCCACACGCCTAGCGGAGGGAAAATCGTTCTGTCGGTCGAGAAAGCCGACGCCAATGCGGTACTTGTCAAGGTCACCGACAGCGGTTGCGGCATCCGTCCCGAACATTTGCCTCGGATCTGCGACCGGCTGTACTGCCCCGATCGCACCGATGCCCAGTTGTCGGAGCAAACCGGATTGGGACTTTCGATCGTCAAGTCCATCGTCGAACTGCACGGCGGTTCGATAGCGATCGACAGTGCGCTCGGCAAAGGCACCACCGTGCGCATGCGCTTTCCGGCACGCGCGCCCGCCGCGGCATAGCCAGAGGATCTTTCCGCGCCGGGTGTCCCGCGACAGCGGCGCCGACCTAACCCCCGCGCCGCAGCCCTGCTGTGAGTAGGGACTTCGGTTCGCCTCTCCGGATTACAAGATTTGTAATCCGATGGTCACGCTCCTGTTGTAACCAATCAGTTACAAATAAATTGCAAGCACGGCACTTGGCCAAATTGCCAGCGGTAGATTTGATTGTTCTGCAAAGCTCGCAACAAGAAGGAGAATGTTCATGTTTCTTTCACGTAAGGCGTCAAGAAGTCAGTTGCGGGAAGCGGAAAATGCGCGAAAGAACCGCATCGAGATCCTGCAAGCGCTGTCTCACGGACAGATCACGCGGCGCGACCTCCTCAAGTGGGGACTGATCACGGCAGGGGGGCTGATAGCTCCGATCCATGGCCTGAGTCCTTTTGTCAGGAGCGCATACGCCGATGTCGCCAACATCCCGACAGGATTGCCGCGCAGCCCGCTGTTCGGCGTGCAGCCCTTCACGCAAGCAATGCCGCGCTTCGATGTGTTGCCGCGGCACCCGGAGCCGGGGTTTCTGAATCCCGCTCCCACGGCGCAGGCGAACACCACGCAGCGGCCCGTTCCCGCCGTGCTGGGCGGGGGCACCGGCCCCATAGAAGGGCGCCCGCCGGGGCCGATCTGGGCGCACCAGCGGTTCGACACCTTGCCGCCCCATATTGCGGTAGAGGTCACGCAGGAAGGGGCCAAGACCAACACCGTCTACGATCCAGGGGTCCCGTCCAGCCTCAATTCCGGCATCAACCCCGCGGCGCCGATCCCGTTGAAGTTCCATCCGTCCTGGCCCACCCAGAGCCCGCTAAAGGTCTGGACGTTCAACGGAACCATTCCGCCCAAGCTCTTGATCGGCCGCTACGGCGAGGCGATACTCATGCGCCATCATAACCGGCTCCCGGCCGATCCCACCCAGAACGGCGGCTTCGGCATCCACACCATCTCGACCCACGAGCACAACGGGCACCATGGCGCGGAGAACGACGGCTTCACCGGCGCCTTCTTCTTCCCCGGCCAGTTCTACGACTACCACTACCCGATCTGCCACGGCGGCTACTACAGCTTCAACATCGACGCTGCGGACCGCCGGTGCGGGAGCCCCGATGACTCGGGCGGCATTATCAACGAGCCGGGCGACTGGCGCGAAACCATGAGCACGCACTGGTTTCACGACCACATGTTCAGCTTCACCGCCCAGAACGTATATAAGGGCAACGCCGGGATGTTCAACATCTACAGCTCGCTCGATCGCGGCAACGAGGCGATCGCGGACGGCGTGAATCTGCGCTTGCCGAGCGGCACCGCGAAGTCCTTCGGCAATCTCGACTACGACGTGAACTTGATGCTCGCGGACAAGGCCTTCGATGGAGACGGGCAGCTCGCCATGGATATCTTCGACATGGACGGCTTCCTCGGCGACGTGATGACGGTGAACCTCGCCTACAAGCCCTACTTCGAGGTGGAGCGGCGCAAGTACCGCTTCCGTATCCTGAACGCTTCGGTCGCGCGCTTCTACAAGATCGCGCTCTCGGACGCTTCACCCATGATTTTCATCGGCAACGACGGCAACCTGTTGCCGAGTCCGGTGGTGCTCACCCAGCTCGACGAGCAGGGCATCGCCGAGCGCTACGACCTCGTCATCGACTTCTCGCGCTACCAGGTGGGGCAGAAAGTCTGGATGGTGAACCTCGTCGAGCACGATACGGGCAGAAAGCCAAAGCAAGATCTTTCCCTGCGGGACGCGCTTTCGGGGAACTCGGATGATCCCTGCGTCGGGCGGTTCCTGGAATTCCGCATCGTGCGCAATCCCGCCCAGCCCGATGTGAGCCAGGTGCCTTCCATCCTGTGCCCGAATCCGGATCTGTCCAGGATCCCCGTCGCCGCGCAGCGCACATTCGAATTCGGGCGCGGCGCCGACCAGACCACCAGCGATCCGATATCGTCGTTCTTCGGTCCTTGGGGCGTCAAGGTCGACGGCGGGCAGATGCTCGCCGCGGACTTCGGCCGGGTCTCGGCCGCGCCCAAATTCGGCACGCGCGAAATCTGGACCCTGAAAAACGGCGGCGGCGGTTGGGATCACCCCATTCACATCCACTTCGAGGAGGGGCAGATCCTCGCCCGCGACGGGAGCCTCTCCAACGTGCCGGCGTGGGAGCGCGGCCGCAAGGACGTCTATCGGCTGCGCCCGGGCGGGAGCGTCACCCTTACCATGCAGTTCCGGGACTTTGGCGGAATGTTCATGGAGCACTGCCACAACACCACGCACGAGGACAACGCGATGCTGTTGCGCTGGGAAATCGACGACTCGGGCGGCGCCTTCCTGCGGCCGCTGCCGACGCCGATCCCGACGCCGCAGGGGGTACGCTTCCAGAGCCCGACCGACATCCTCCAGGGGGCGTTTCGATGACGAGCGTGCGACGCTGGTTCGCCGCTTCCGGCGAATCGCCGCCTCCAAACCGAGATGCAGTTGGGGCATGTCATGCGGTGGTAGGCATGCGAGGCAAGCGTTGGGCAACTGTCGCCGCGTTGCTCGCCGTTGCCGCCGCCTTTCCATGCACTGGCCTTGCCCATGAGCAGGGCAGCCTGCACCACCGTGGCGAGGGCGGGGCCGATGCGCGCAGCGAGTCCAGCCGGCCCGCGTTCGCGGCCAAGCAGCGCTGGGGAAGAGACTATTTTCCCAACGTCCCGCTGCTCACGCAGGACGGCAGGCGAGTGCGCTTCTACGACGATCTGCTCAAGGGCAAGGCGGTCGTGATCAACCTCATCTATACGCAGTGCAAAGATCTGTGTCCGCTGGAGACGGCGCGGCTTGCCCAAGTGCAGAAGCTCCTCGGCGACCTGGTGGGGAAAGACATCTTCTTCTACTCGATCAGCATCGATCCCGCGCACGATACGCCGGAGGTACTCGCGGCATATATGAAGAAGTTTGACGTCGGACCCGGCTGGACTTTCCTGACCGGGAAGCAGGCGGACATCGCGCTCCTCAGCAAGAAGCTCGGTTTGTCCTCCGCCACCGATTTCGCGGACCGCGACGGCCACCTCCCCAGCCTCATGGTCGGCAACGTACCGGCCGGCCAGTGGATGCGGCAGTCCGCGGTGGACAACCCGCGCTTTCTCGCGACGAAGATCAGCAGTTTCCTGATCGGGTGGAAAAACCGGCGCGAGGCGCCGGGGGAAAGCTATGCGCAAGCCCGCCCGATCGAGGGGCTCGACGCGGGAAGCTACCTGTTTCGCACCCGATGCGCCGCCTGCCACACCATTGGACACGGGGACGCCGTGGGACCTGACCTGCTGCACGTGGTGCGCGTGCGCGAGCGCGCATGGCTCGCGCGCTATATCAAGACGCCGGACAAGGTGCTGGCGGAGAAGGACCCCATCGCCACGGCACTCTTTGCCAAGTACGGGCAGGTGCGCATGCCGAACCTGCGTCTGGGCGATGGGGACGTGGAAGCCTTGATCAGCTATTTGGAGGCGCAAAGTACGTCCCGCTCAGAACCGCAACGCAACGTTTCCGCGCCTCGGTGATGCCCGTGCCCAAGACAACTTTCGCCGCTTCGACCGAATCTAAGAGGAGTTAGGAGGAAAATATGAACACACGTCACCTGAATTTCACACCCGTTATCTTCGCATTGCTCGCCGCGCTGGTGGCGAGCCTGGTTTGGCAGAGCGCCTCCGCGCAAGCCGTTCCCCCCATAAATTCTCGCGCCGTATCCAACCTCACCGTCCCGATCGCAGGCACGGTGCAGGTAGGCGCGGAGAACATCGCGCTTTCCGGGCGGGCGCACATCATGAGCACCATGGTGACCGATCCGGACTTCCGCGGCCCGCCCAGTGTCATCCTTTCCATCGATCTGCTTAACGTGTCGGGCGTGGGGCAAACAACCCGCGCGAGGTATGTCGCCAGGGGTGAAGACAGAGTGATCCGGTTGCTCGTCCCCACTGATCTGATCGAGATCACTTTTCCGGTTTTCGCCGCCAGCTCGACGGCGACCGCTTTGGCGCGCCCGGCGCTCGTGTCCATTACCCTCGACTTCGACGTCGGCAACGGGCACCTCCGGCGCGCGGTCGCCAATTTCGCCACCGCCGATGCCGCCGCGTTCGCACCCGTCAATCGAGCGACAGAAAACGCAGTCAGGTGCACGCCGGCGGGATTTCTTACCTGTGCGCCATGAGATGGAGGCGTGCGGTCACCCGCACCGACGGGAATACATGAATATCATGATTTGCCGCGTTCGCGCCGAGTAATCACGCGGCCGGAGCACCTTCCACCGCGGCATCGCGGAAGACGACGACGTGGTCCACGTCGAGCCGGATGCCGATCGTTTCCCCGATAGCGTGGTTGTGGTGGCTAGGCACCAGCGACAGCACGCGCACGCCGCTCGGCAGGCGCAGCGTGTAGAGGAATTCCGCGCCGCGAAAAGCCTTCGAGACCACCTCCGCGCGGGTGGCGCTGGCATCGTCGTGCACGATGTCGTCCGGCCGCAGCAAGACGGAGACACGGCAGGCCCGGTCGCAGGCATCGCAGCCGATGAAGCATTCGGTCGGGATGTTGCCGCGCAGCGTGCCGAGCTCGATCTGCACTTCGTGCGCGTTCAGTACACTGCCCGGCAGGAACACGCCTTGACCGACGAAGTCCGCAACGAATCGGTTGGCCGGTCGGTGGTAGAGGTTGTAAGGCGTGTCCCACTGCTGGATGCGGCCCTCGTGCATGATGCCGATCTCGTCGGCGACGGCGAACGCCTCGTGCTGGTCGTGGGTAACGAGGATCGCGGTGATGCCGGCATGCTTGATGATGTCGCGCACTTCGAGCGACAGGCGCTCGCGCAGATCCACATCGAGATTGGAAAAAGGCTCGTCGAGCAATAGCAGATGCGGCTTGGGCGCCAGCGCCCGGGCCAGCGCCACACGCTGCTGCTGGCCGCCGGAGAGCTCGTGCGGGAATTTTCCGCCCGAGGCACCGAGACCGACGGTTGCCAGCAACTCAGCCACGCGGACGCGACGCTGCTCCAACGTCGCGCCGCGCAGGCCGAAGGCGACGTTGTCCGCCACCGACAGATGCGGAAACAGGGCAAAGTCTTGAAACACCATGCCGATCTTGCGCTGTTCGGGCGGCAGATGTAATGCCGGGCTGCTCACGATGGCGCCATTGAGACGGATATCGCCGCAGTTGACGTGCTCGAAGCCGGCGATGGCCCGCAGCACCGTCGTCTTGCCGCAGCCTGAAGGGCCGAGCAGGCAGCCGATGGAACCTTGCTCCAGCGCGAATGAGAGGGCATCCACCACGAGGTGACGGCCGTAGGCGTGGGAGACTTGTTTCAGTTCGAGCAGTGGCATGGTTCCGTGTCTTGTATTGAGCGCCGTTCGATTGTCCGTTCCGACCCGCCCAGCCTGAGAAAGGCGACAGCGATTTAGTCGGATGACTCAATTATAATTGTCATTTCCGCCACTCGATGACCCGCGTGCAAGCGACCGCCGCCGTTGCCGCTCAACCCGCTCGCCGCGGCATCCGCCGACCGGGCGCGCTTGTCATCGCGGCGCTCCTCGTTGCCGCGCTGGCCGCGGCACCCACCCTCAGCGTCTGGACCAACATCTTCGCCGGCGGCACCAGCGCTACTTGGCAACATCTCGCCTCCACCGTGCTGCCGGAGTACATTGCGAACACCCTGTGGCTGTGTTTCGGCGTCGGCAGCGGTGTGATCGTCGTCGGCGTATCCACGGCGTGGCTCGTCACCATGCACGATTTTCCGGGCCGGCGCCTGTTCCAGTGGGCGCTGGTCCTGCCGCTGGCCGTGCCGGCCTATGTCATGGCCTACACCTACACGGACCTGCTGCAGTTCGTCGGTCCATTGCAGACGTGGCTGCGGGAGAGCTTCGGCTGGCACAAGGGCGACTACTGGTTTCCCGACGTGCGTTCGTTGGGTGGCGCCGTTGTCATGTTCATTTTCGTGCTCTATCCCTACGTCTATCTGCTCGCGCGCACGGCCTTTATCGAGCGCGCGAGCGGAATGCTGGAAGTCGGCCGTTCGCTCGGCCTCGGGCCGTGGGCGAGCTTCTTCCGCATCTCGCTGCCGCTGGCGCGGCCGGCGGGGGCGGGCGGCGCCGCCCCCGCCCGCATG
>Ga0082335_1005576_pt1 | contig 17206 bp, 15 predicted proteins | sample Subgrocontami58m_FD_72375 | JGI IMG/M metagenome (GOLD analysis project Ga0082335, IMG submission 72375) | Subsurface groundwater microbial communities from S. Glens Falls, New York, USA - GMW37 contaminated, 5.8 m (SPADES assembly) (version 2) ... | reverse complement strand
CTCAATCAACATTATCTGGGTTTATTCTACTAATGCCATTTACGGTTGGTCTCACCGGTGGAATCGGCAGCGGCAAGAGCGCCGCGGCGCAGGTGTTCGAGGCGCTCGGCATAACGGTAATCGACACCGACGCCGTTGCGCACGCGCTCACCGGCCCGGGCGGGGCCGCAATCGAGCCGATCCGAGCTGCCTTCGGCGCGGCCTACCTCACGCCCGAGGGCGCGCTCGAGCGCGCGCGCATGCGCGAACTGGTATTCGCCGACCCGGCCAAAAAGCGCCAGTTGGAGTCGATTCTGCATCCGATGATACGCGCGCGAACGAGCGAGCTCGTCCAGGCCGCGCGCAGCCCGTATGTCATCCTGATGGTGCCGCTGCTGGTCGAGTCCGGCGATTACCGCAGGCGCTGCCAGCGCGTCCTGGTCGTGGACTGCCCGGATGAGCTGCAAGTCGAGCGCGTCATGGCCCGCAGCGGGCTTGCCGCCGGGCAAGTGCGCGCCATCATGGCGAACCAAGTCACGCGTGAAGCGCGCCTCGCGGCAGCCGACGATGTGGTCGACAACAGTCAGGACCTGGCGCAACTGCGCCGTCAAGTCGAAGCGCTGCACGCGCGCTATCTGCAGCTCGCCGCGGCAGGCGGATGAAGTTGTAAATTACTGACGAATCGGTCAAAATCCCCGAAATTGACCTTCACCCTGGGCGACTGGCGCGATAGTGATCACTTACGAGTATCCCTTCAACGAGCGCATCCGCACGCTGTTGCGCCTGGAGGATCTGTTCGACCGCGCGCGTTATTTTCTCGCCCGCCAGGATGCGCTCGATCACCACGCCGCGCTGCTCACCCTGTTCGAGATTCTCGAGGTCGCAAGCCGCGCCGACCTGAAGTCCGACTTGCTGCAGGAACTGGAGCGGCAGAAGCAGGTGTTGCTGTCGTTCCGCAACAACCCGGAAATTTCCGAAGAAGTGTTGAATCAGGTAATCGCCGAGATTGAACAGGCGAGTTCGTCGCTGTTCAGCATGAGCGGCAAGATCGGCCAGTATCTGCGCGAGAACGAGTGGCTGATGTCGATCAAGCAACGCACCGGCATTCCCGGCGGCGTCTGCGAATTCGACCTGCCCTCGTATCACTACTGGCTGCATCGCGATTCGGGATCGCGCGCGTTCGACCTGCACGGCTGGATCAACCCGCTGTACCCGGTCCGCGACGCCTCGGCCATCGTGCTGCGGCTGCTGCGCGAGAGCGGCAAGGCGACCACGATCGTCGCCCAGCAAGGCCTGTTTCAGCAGATGCTCGGCGGCCGCGTGGTGCAGATGGTGGGCATACGCCTGCCGCAGGATTCGGAATTCATCCCGGAGATCAGCGCCAACAAATACGCGCTCAATATCCGCTTCGCGATCTTCGGCGACGATGCGCGCCCGCACACCTGCAGTTCGAACGTGGAATTCGAACTTACGCTGTGCAACCTCTAGGACCTGTGACCCAGAGCAGCCGCACTGTCAACTGCCCACGCTGCGGCAAGCCGCTGCGCTGGGGCCCGGAATCACCCTTCCGCCCGTTCTGCTCCGAGCGCTGCAAGATGATCGATCTCGGCGCCTGGGCGAACGAGGAATATCGCGTGGCGGTCAAAGGCAAAGACGACGAACCGGACGGCCAGTCCGCCGAATCGGGATCGGACGCACCCTGACGGGTGCTCCGCCTGCACGCCCTGGGACTTACCCCCCCTGCCAGCTCGCGCGCACCATGGCGATGCCATGGGCGCCGCAGCGCCACGCGATTTGCAGATCGTCCGGAACCATCCCGCCCAACGCAAATACGGGCAGACTGGCTCCACGCACCAAAGCGGCAAGTCTTTCCCAACCGAGCGGTATCGAACCGGGGTGAGAAGGCGTCGGCTGTACCGGACCGAGTACGGCAAAATCGACACCGAACTGAACCGCGCGCGCGAGTTCCTCCGCGTTATGGCAGGAGGCGGCGCACCAGTCGAGCGCAGGCCTTTCTTCCAGTTGCGGCAGTTGTCCCGCCGCCAGATGCACACCGTCCGCGCCAAGACGCACGGCCAACTCGATGTCGGAGTTGATCAGCACCCGCGCGCCGTGCGGCCGCGCAGATGCGATCACCGCCGCGGCAAAGCGCTCCAGTTCAGACCGGGGCATGTCCTTTTCGCGCACCTGAATCAATCTCAGACCCTGTGCCAGCCGCGCATCGAGACGGTTCAACTGCTCTGTGACTCCGATCTCACCCGCATGAGTGATGGCGTACTCGAACGGAAGCTCAAGTGCGCGCAGCACCGGCGCATTGGCGGGCAACAGCGGCGCAACTTCTAACGTCGATAGATGTTGCCACGCAAGCCGCTGATCTTCCCTGCCGTGCGGGTCGCCGTGCCAGGCGCGCACGCGAAAAAAATTCAAACGCACGGTCGCGTGCGGATAGGCGTAAGTCCGCACGATCCAGGGATGCGCGATGTCGACGTCGATGCCCAGTTCTTCGTGCAGCTCGCGCGCGAGTGCCGCGGCGAGCGGCTCGCCCTGATCCACCTTGCCGCCGGGGAATTCCCAATAGCCGGCGTACACCTTTCCCGCCGGGCGCTGCGCCAGCAGAAAACTGCCATCGCGCCGCTCGATCACCGCGGCGACGACTTCGACCGGCGTGGTGTTCAACCGCGCTTCGCGCGCGCGGCGCCGGCGGCGCGCAGCCGCCCGGACACGTCGCGCGCGAACTGCCAGGCGACGCGGCCCGAACGCGAGCCGCGGGAGAGCGCCCACTGCAGCGCCTCTTCATGGGTGGCTGCTATTTCCCGCGGCGAGCAGCCCAGCTCGGCCAGCCAGTGTTCGACGATGCCGAGATAGTCGTCCTGGTCAAACGGATAGAACGACACCCACAGGCCGAAGCGCTCCGACAGGGAAATTTTCTCCTCCGAGGTCTCGCCTGGATGGATCTCCTCGCCCACGTGCTTATATTCGAGGTTTTCCTGCATGTATTCGGGCATCAAATGGCGCCGGTTGGAAGTGGCATAGATGAGCACGTTTTCTGAAGTCGCCGAGATCGAGCCGTCCAGCACCACCTTGAGCGCCTTGTAGCCGGCCTCCGCCGCCTCGAACGACAGGTCGTCACAAAATATGATGAAGCGCTCGGTGCGCTCGGAGATCTGATCGACGATATCGGGCAGGTCGATCAAGTCGTGCTTGTCGACTTCGATCAGGCGCAAGCCCTGGCGGTGGAACTTGTTCAGCACCGCCTTGACCAGGGACGACTTGCCGGTGCCGCGCGCGCCCGTCAGCAGCACGTTGTTGGCCGGAAGCCCGGACACGAACTGGCGCGTGTTCTGTTCGATCAGGCGCTTCTGCTGATCGACGCCGCCCAGATCGGAAAGTCGGATCTTGTGCGGGCGGGCAACCGGCCGCAGATCGCCATGCCCGCCCGCTTTGCGCCAGCGAAAAGCGATGCTCGCACCCCAATCCACCGGCGGCTGCGCCGCAGGCAACAACACTTCGAGCCGCGCCACCAGCGCTTCGGCCCGTTCCAGGAATTTGGACAATTCGCTCATGGAGCTTAACGGCGAGGCTAACTGCGGTAATCCGCGTTGATGGAAACGTATTCGTGCGACAGATCGCAGGTCCACACCGTGGTCTCGGCCGAGCCGCGGCCGAGTTCCACGCGCACCCTGATTTCGCTTTGTTGCATCACGCGCTGGCCGTCCTCTTCGCGGTAGGCCGGATTGCGGCCTCCGTCCTTGGCCACGTGCACATTGCCCAGATGCAACTGCACGCGGCCGACGTCGAGGTCGGGAATGCCGGCATAACCGACGGCGCACAGCAGCCGCCCTAGGTTGGGGTCGGAGGCAAAGAACGCGGTCTTGACCAGCGGAGAATGCGCGATGCCAAAGGCGACCTTGCTGCATTCCTCCTCGGTCCTGCCGCCTTCGACCCGCACGGTGATGAACTTGGTCGCGCCTTCGCCGTCGCGGATGATCGCCTGGGCGAGCCAGACCGCGACGTCGGTAACGGCCGCGGCGAGGGCCGCGTAATCCGGGTGGCGCTCATCGTCGATGGTGCGCGTGCCCGCGGCGCCGGTCGCGATCAACATGAAGGAATCGTTGGTCGAGGTGTCGCCGTCCACGGTGATGCGATTGAATGAACGCGCAGCCGCCCCGGCCAGCATTTGCTGCAGCACCGCCCGGCTCACCGCCGCATCGGTCGCGACGAAGCCCAGCATGGTCGCCATATCGGGATGGATCATGCCGGCACCCTTGGCCATGCCGGTCACGGTTACGGATTTGCCGCCGAAGCTGAGCCGGCGCGAGCACGCCTTGGGCACGGTGTCGGTGGTCATGATCGCCTCCGCCGCGCTCGCCCAGTTGTCCGCGCGACCATCGGCCAGGGCGCGCGGCAGCGCCGCGACGATACGCTCAACCGGCAAAGGCTCCATGATCACGCCGGTGGAAAACGGCAGGATCTGCGAACTGTCGCAACCGAGAAGCAAGGACAATTCGGCACAGGCCTGGCGCGCGCGCGCCAGGCCGTCGTCGCCGGTGCCGGCATTCGCATTGCCCGTATTCACCACCAGCGCGCGCACCGGCCGGGCGAGCGACAGGTGCTCCTTGCAAATGATCACGGGCGCGGCACAGAAGCGGTTCTGCGTGAACACGCCGGCGACGCTCGCGCCTTCGGCAAGCCGCATGACCAACAGGTCCTTTCTGTTTGCCTTGCGCACGCCAGCCTCGGCGACGCCCAGCGTCACGCCTTTGACCGGCAGCAGGTCTTCGGGCTTCGGCGGAGCTAGATTCACCGACATGGCTGCCCCGCTTAACTCAATTTCCCGTGGCATTGCTTGTATTGCCACGTACATAATTTAATATGCTGATTTAACATTGTTATTTTTACTGTTATTTGCATGCATAACATGTGCAAAACAGCTCTCATAAGTGTTTGTAAGTTCGTACTTACATGCCGCGCATTTTAATCTATTGCGACTTGGCACGCTGCTAATCAACGCTGCCAGCCCAGGAAAGGGGGTAATTTGGGATGCAGCTACGCGCTGTTCGTGTCCTGAGCATTCAAGCTCTCACCCACCCTGTTCGACCAGGCCAGCCTTCCCATTATAGCTGTAGTTTGCAGTCAAAACGCCTAATAGTCAATCTAAAACAGGCACTTACTGCTTCGCAATGCGTGTAGCCTGAGTATATCGGCGTCAAGCAGCGCTTGTAGGCAGTCAAATAACGCGAATCACGTGCTGCTGGGTATCGTTATAGCGATACGCTGCGAAATCCCGCTAAACGACGATCTACGCAATCTTTACGGGTTGCGTAAGCTTGCCCAACTGCTGCTGCGCCTTGCTCATCTTAGCTTTAGCTTGGGCGATAGTCGCTTGCTGCTGCATCCGCTTTGCGTTCTTCTTTAGGTCGTCGGCAGCTTTCTTCTGTAAATTCACAGTTTCAATTTCGTTGATCTTCATAGCGCACTCCTTTGCAAGTATTTAGTGCGCTTCGATTCCGCGTGATTGAGTCTGTTCTGCGATCACAAAGCATCAAGATGCGTTGCGCGGCGAATAGCTGACATAACCCAACAGCACCACAGTCGTAAAGAATCAACTTCTAAATGTCGCACCCTATGAACACGTATTCCCATCTATTCAATTTTCGAAACGTGTGCTTTCCCCTCTGCATACTAGGAAGCGCCATTTTGACGTTGCCCTTACTTAACCGAACGACGACGCTGTGCCTTCGTCTCAAATTCTTTTAACGCTTCATCGCGCAACTGCCTCAGAACTTTCCATTGATCCCGCCACCTTATAGACACATTTGTCCAAAAGGGAGGCTGGTCGCGTCCATGCTGACGCAGCACGTCACCTCCCTCAATGAACATAAATTGGCCTAGTGTCTTCTTGTCGATTTCTTCATATCGCGTAGCTGGCGGCTTGGTTCCAAAAAGAGGAACGTCTGTTAGCGCTACATGGTGCGCGCAAAGGCTTCGTTTCGTTTCCGTGTCAGTGCCAGCCCATGCGTCGATCTGATCGCCCCATGCCGTTCCTCTGCTTAGGTTGTAGGCACGAACGCCCATATCGGAGAGCTTGATCCACCGTCCTGGCCAATTGTCGCCAATTCGATCGCGGATTGCGTATGCAAACAACAAGAGCGCGATTACCAAAAATATGGAAGCGACGTATATGTTGGTCCATCCGCTAATCTGCAATCCAGACCCGACGCAGAAGGATATTACGCTCCATATCGCTGCCCCTTTGTGCATGCCCCCCTCCCGCGACTATATATCGATCACGCATTAATGCCGCAATTACGGAATAGACTCATTCTTCATCTGCACTTTCTTCGTAGTCATCGATAACATTGTCAGACAAATGTGCAAGGAGTTTGTTTTCGCTAATCTCCTTTACGCTTTCATAGGACAAGAAGGTGCAAATCTTGGGAAGCGGCCGCGGTTCCATCAATGAAAAGACAGGTCGGCGAATTTCCTGAAACACCTTCTCCCGCTTAGCATCCGCAGCAACAATATGCAACTTCATATCAATATTGGCCTGGAGCGCAACAAGGTCAGCCATCCTAAGCAAACCAGAATAAATGGACGTTGTGTGCTCAACTTCAAAGGCTCTAACGATAGTCCGCCTTTTTACCCATAGCACGTCAATTTGTTCCACCGTCTTCATCGTCGTGTCATTGAAATTAACGGGTAGCTGTTCTAATAGTTCCCCTTCATTAGCCGACCATACTTTCAATACGCGCCCACGGTCCGATTTTGGCAACCAGATTTTGAAGCCCATGCTTGCGCCCATCTTCGCAAGCAGCCCTTGAATCCGCATTGATTGACGCACTTCCTCTTCAGCCGTCTTCGGTGACTCTTGCAGTTCATCAGACGGCGGGACCGTTACGCTAATGCTTTCGTCAGCCAGCTTGACCGTATGTCCAGGCTTCCAAAGAGCTTTCATGGAAGGGAAGTAACAAAACTGCGATGCCGTTCTGGCGCTGCCAGCGACGCCCAGAGTGTGAATGCCATCAAGCAGTAGCTGGTTTGTGACCACGATTCGCTGACCAATTGATGCGGTTTCCAGCGCCGAAGGAATGTCTATTTTCAAGTATCGCAACACATCAAAACGATCCTTCAAGGAAATCATTGAGGAGTTGTTAAACGGGTCATACGCAGCCAGTAGCGCATTGACTGCGTTACCACTGGGCCCCGTGACAAAATTTCCCCTGCCTTCATTCTGTTTGTAAAGGTCATCAATTAATGGCGCCTTCTTCTTGGGCGCTACCTCAACCAGAATAGAGTCAACCAATGACCCTAAGGTCTTGTCGCTGTGAAACTCATTAAGCATACGACGCCAAGCGCCTTGAGCGATCATCGCTTTGGCGACTGCTTCACTACTTTTGGTATTCCCTTTTCCGTTACGGTCAAGAATGCTGATTATCTTGTCACAGTCGCTATCAGAAATTGGCGACGAATCGCTCCCGCGCACTCTCTCTTTCCAAAAATCGCGGAATCGCTTGCTTTGTTCGTCCCAAATCTTGTCTTTCTCTACCGCGTTATAGGACTGCTGGAATTCCTGAACTGCGTTCGCAAGATCGTCAGAAGCCATAACATCTGCCCTTCCATGACAATTCACTGACTCAATCGTCAGCTCATCTAATGCTGCTACGCCGAAACGAATGGATTAGAAATGCCTGCCGTTCGCGTTGGAGGCGCATCCTCTATTGCGCTGAATGCCTTCTTAGAAACGCATTTAACTTGCGTAAGATTTGCTGCGGTCGATGAATTTCGCACTCCCACACAATGGCAATGTTCCATCCCATCCTTCGCAGTTCAGCAAGCTGTCGCCGATCTCTTTGGACGTTGGCCTTTAGCTTTTCGACCCAATACTTCTTATTCGACCTAGGCACATGTGAGCTAGGACATCCCGCGACACCATGTTGATGCCAAAAACATCCATGGACAAATATTGCGGCCTTTCGCGAAGGAAAAACAATATCGGGTGTGCCTGGCAAGTCACCACGGTGCAAGCGAAAGCGATAGCCTTCCTTATGAAGCAAGCTGCGCACAACCAATTCAGGAGCTGTGTTCTTGGCTCCAATGCGCGCCATAATTCTGCTTCGCTTCGCCTTTGATATCGTATCCATCGCGTAAGGCAATTATTCTCACAGGCCCGCGCTGCAAGCGGCTAACGCCACAATATAAGACTTGCAACACGCAAATTCATCGCTTCCTACCTGGCTTTTTCTTTGTCAACTTTAAGGATTTGCCGACCGATCCATTCCGCAATTGGGGGTGCGACTGCGTTGCCAATGAGTCGCCCTCTACGTCCGTCCAACCTTTTGGAAAGCCCATCAGTTGTTCGCATTCGTCCCACGTCAAGTTTCTGGCCACATAGTATTGGCCTGTCTGAATGGCCTCCTTGATGGCCTCCAGTTTGGGCACGTATCGTGGGGCTAATACTTTTTGCCTTGGTGTACCCAAAACCTCCCCGACGCTGAACCAAAAGCGGAGTGTTTCCGATAAACTCTCCTGAAAGATGGGATCCAGCGTTCGCCCCGCCCGCTCTTCGCGCCGAAGTATCCCCGTACAGTTCGCGGCAGTTAGAAAAGAACTTATAGGCGGCTTGGGATCTATAACTTGCGACAATGAAAATTCGCTCCCTGTTTTGGGGCAAACCCGCGTCGGCAGTGTTGCACGTAAACCATCCCCCCAAATACCCGATCGCTTCAAGTTCGTTGGTAACTGCTTCAAGAGCTTCTCCGTTTTCGGCGCTGAGGAGACCGACGACGTTTTCCATGACAACCCATCTAGGTCGTACTTCCGCAACAAGCGATGTAAATTGGTAGAAGAGTCCGCTTCTGTTTCCTTTGAGCCCCGTTCTGCCATGGTTTGCATGACTGAGGTCTTGGCACGGCCAGCCTGCTGCCCAGAGACTGCAAGATGGGATTTCTTTCGCTTTGAGTGTTTCAATGTCGTCATGTAATTTAACTCTTGGCCAATGTCTACGAAGAATTTGCTGGCAGTGAGGATCGATTTCACAATGAAACGCGGGCGTCATCCCCGCGCGCTCAAAGCCTAAATCAAACCCACCAATGCCTGCGAAAAATGAAGCGAATTTCATGGTTAGATTAGTGAGCTCCGACAAAAAACAAAAAATAGCTTCCAAAACAATGGGTTTTGAACAACAATAGCAAATCCCAGGTTTGCTGAGGTCGCCATGGCAAAAGCACGCGCTAGCAAAGGCTTATTGTACCCTCCAACGACTGCGCCCAACCCAGGTGCCGCTAGACGCAGGCAGTGGCTAGAGAACGCCAGCAGCGCATTTGTTCAACCTTCCCGTGCTAACAAAATAATCTACGCAATGCTTCTGGAAATAATGTGGCCAGAAGGACATGGTCTCCCTGGGCCTCATGTTTCCGAAAAGGAAGTGCGATCCCAATTGGATGCGCGACGAAGCAGCGAAGGAAAGGCTCCATACAAAGACGTTTTTAGGCGCCTTCGTGAACTGCAAGGTGAAGAAGGTTTTACCAGCATCGTAAAAGAGGGCACATATTATCAACTCCAGAGCTTGGACATTGGCCCAAAGCGCGAACCCCGTCAAAAGCCATCTACTTCCGAATGGAAGGCTATCAAGGCTCAATTTTCTAATCGCTGCTCTCATTGTGGTAGCCAAGAACCATCAGTCAAACTGTCCCCCGATCACCGTATTCCACGCCTACGCGGCGGTGACAATTCATTGCAGAACTGGCAATCACTTTGCGAACAGTGCAATAACCTAAAAAGCTCCGCATGCAGGGGCTGCGAACTAAACTGCAGAGTTTGCTCATGGGCGTTTCCAGAAACGTATAAGCCAATCGTCATAAATGACGACAACAAGGAATTGATACGCCGCGAAGCAGAAAAGCGAAAAATGCATCAGGCAGCCGTTGCAAATGAAATTCTAAGGTCATACTTCAATAAGAAATAAGCACGACATTCCACGCAGGCAAATGCGCCAGTTACGGAGTTGAAATCACCTTCACAAGGCCCGCTATTTCTTAAATCCCTTCCTCACTGCGCCTGCAGCAGCTTCGATCTGCGCATCCAGTTCGCCGCCAGTGACAGCCGCTTTTAGCGTTTCCAAAGCAGTGATCAATTCAGCGCCGCTGGCTACTTCCACGGCCGACTTGCCCTTGGCAAGCTCCACGATCTTCGCGCCGTATTTCAGAGCCACGCACACCTTGCCGTTGTCGGCCACGAACCACCACTGCTTAACGCGCTTGGGCGATTCGACTGTCGTCCTCTCACCCGTTTCCGCGTTCTTAACACTGCGCAGCCGCGTTGGCGCATAGGTGCGTCCTTCGGCTTGCGCTTTGGCAAGCTCAACCTGTTCCCGGATTCGCTTCGCCAACTTGCCGCGCCGCTGCGCTACAGGTGAAATTTGCGTGGGCTTCTTGGCGTTCGTCAGTTTCAGACCTGCAAGCATTGCTACTGCTGCGTTCATGTAATCGCTCCTTCAAAGTTGTTAAGGAGCCATAACAGTATTGTCTGAAATACGGTCTGGGCAACCGAAAAAGACGCCCTTCGAATTTCCTCAATAGTTATATGCGGTTATTACCCCGGCCCATTGCAAAGAATCGCCATCAAGGTCGTAGCTCTCTATTTAGGCGCGCTGCTTAGGGCCGAAAACTTTCTCCCTTCCTTTGGTCTTGAATAAATAAAAGTAGCGCAACTTATTCAGGCGCAGAAAAGCAGCAAAAGTAGTGCAACTAATAGTATAGAGAAAGATAACAGCACATGAGAACGAAGAAAAAGAACATAACCCAACCAAAGAAGATCAGTAGAAGTGCTTCTGCTTGCAGGGCTGCTGTGCCAAAACGCAGCAGCGCAACACCAATCAATTCGCCGCTCAAAATCCAACTGCGCAACGCACTTGTCGTCGCGCAGCCGCAAATCGGCAAAGACTACCTCTATGACCGATGCATCAATAAATATGTGGATGCGATGCTGCCTGCCATTAGCGCGGCCATCGCGATGAACCACAAAAGCAACTGGATGCAGGCCGATGAATTCCGCTTTCGGCAGGCGAAGATCACGAAGGAGATAGGAAGGACTGGCAAGCCGCAACGCGATATCTACGAAATGATGAAGGAACACAGCGTAACCAGCCTGGTCTTGGTGAGAAAGACGGGATTTAGCAAAGACGGAGTAAGCGAACTGAGCACAGTCTCAATCAATCCGCGATACAAGGACCTGGTGATGCAGGAATTACTCAATTTGCGCATTGAGGCGGACCAGAAAGTGCTCGAGCACATAGAAGCGAACGCAAACTACGTGGTCAGCGTCGATCCTGCTTCTCTCAGCAGCTATATCGCCAAGACCGCGAAAACACTCAATGCACCAGAAACGCAGACGAAGGGAAGCGCCTACAAGGAGGCGCTGCTGCGAAATCTCACCTCTGCCAAGCAATTGCAGTCGATGATCCACCCACCAGACAGCACGCACGCAACGGCCTACATCAACGAACGCTGGGAGATAGGGGATAGCGGTCGCATTTACGGCCAAGGCTACAGCTTGCAGCGCATGCGGCAAGAAGTGCGGCACGCCGCACTTGGCGTTTGCCACAAATACGACTTCAAAGCGTGCGCGCTTGCGTTGATGGCAGGACTTGCGCATGAGATCGACCCAACGCTAAAACTTGGCGCGCTACTGGACTACGTGAAAAACCGCCAGAAGATACGGGCTCACATCGCATCTGAGCTAAACATCGACGAAGGGCTGGTGAAGACCATATTCACCGCGCTTGGCTTTGGCGCTGAACTGAAGAACAATCAACACAACGCGATTCGCGGCGTGCTAGCGAAAGCAGCGCGTATGCAATACGACTCAACGGTGCGCCTGGAACGCAATGTCTATAACAATCTGGGCGCAGACGAATTCAAGCGCCTCATCAGCCATCAGACCCTCCGCTACATCTACGACGAACTGCAACAGGTCAATCAGACTATTCTTGCTTACTACGAAAACGAAGAACTGGAAATCAACGGCAGGCAATACAAGGCAATAGACCCAAGAACAGGCAAACGCCGCACAGACAAGCAGAAGCTGGCGTGGATTTATCAGGCGCTTGAATCACTTGCGATGCAGCAGTTCGCGGATTGCGCTGAACAGGAGCCACTGCTGACGACGCACGACTGCATCTACTTCAAGCAGAAGCTTCCAGCACGCGTCGTCGTAGGTGCAACCGAAAAGCTCCAGCAGACCTTTCCATTCCTGCGCTTTGAGCATGAACCGATCTACCCAATTGCAGGTGACGATTACTACGCTGCGCTATCAGCCGAACAGGAACGATTTGAAGCGGAGCACAGGCAGCGCATAGAGGCAGAAAAGCGGCGCGCTGCGCTATATATCGCCACGCATTGGCACAAAACGTCGCTGGGAACTGGCTTTGAGGCTACGCACTGAATGAGTGCAGGCGCGCGGCGTAAGCACAGCAGCTTGCGCGTCCCAGCGTCATAGCCCGCATAGCCAGCCCTACAACACGCGAAACGCGCGGTGCGAAGACCAGAGCAGCGGGTAGCTGCGCCCAGCGCTTATAGGGCTTGTATGCGAATCGCGCTAAAACAGCGCCGAACTGAAAACCAAAGCTAATACATAAACTGTTTGATTACGCAGTAACCGCTTGAAACGTGGAGTCGATTTGCTGCGGCCTAAATCGGTTGTCCTTTGAAATGCAAGAAACTAAGCTACATATACGAAATTATTTGGTTATCAGGGAGAAGCACGATGGCAAAAGCAAAGACGCTAACTGAGAAAGAACTGCGTAGGGTTTTGGACTACGTCGCAACGCGCAGGCACAGCGCACGTAATCGCGCTTTGCTGCTTACGATGTTTTTGGGAGGTCTTCGCGTGGGTGAGGCTGCTTACTTGCGCTATGAGGACGTAGTTGACGCCGATGGCAAAATACGAAAGGAAATTAGATTGGACGCGGCGCAGACCAAAGGGAAACACGGTCGCGTCGTGTTCGTCTGCGACAAACTGGCGAAAGAGCTTGAGCGCTACGTGGCGCAAGTGCCAGCGAAAGATCCCAAACACAAACTCTTCTATTCACAAAAGCGCAAAGCTGATGGATTTACGCCCAACACTTTGGCGCAGTTCTATCACTATCTCTTTCACAATGCTGGCATCGAAGGCGCCAGTTCGCATTCGCCGCGCAGAACTTTCATTACCAATTTGGCAGCCAAAGGTGTCGGCGTGCGTGTGTTGATGTCGCTGGCAGGTCATCGCAACATCAGCACAACTCAAGCCTACATCGACATTAATGACGACATGCTGCGGTCTGCGGTCGCACTGATTTAGTCACAAGCGTCGCGAAAATAGACGCTCAGACAACAATCCTTAAGCGTCGCGAAAATAGACGCTCACAAGGCGCTTTTAGGGAAAATGCCTAAAGCCGTGTTGGCGATGATCGCCTTCGCTTGTCTAACGTACCGGCTGACAGCGACCGCCATCACGTTGTGTTTCGCAGTAATGTCGTACTTGTCATCTCCGCGCTCTGGCATTGCGGTACGAACCAGCTTAATGCTTTCGCCAATCGCCCACAGCGGCTGTCGTTCTTCTGTCGGCAACAACCTATTTGCACGCCACGCATCGTAGGTCGCCAGCATCACTTTAAGGTTATGCACAGTATAGTTTCGGTGCAGCTTATACCTGGCTGTACTCTTCGCCGTTCCCATCGCTCTACGCCCACGCTTCCCTTTGTGCTCCTCTTGCAGCAGTTTGGCGAAATAGCTTTGCAGTTTCCGTCGTCCGATTGTCATATTCACAGCTACAACCATTACTTCGTCGTTACCTTCCCATTCCTGCGGCCAGTCTGCTTTGGTCACAAGCCGTTGCAGCTTGAGGTCCACTTGCTGTTCAGCGAATAAGTAGGCTCCTTTCTGCTTGCTGCGTCCCCACCAGCCTGCAAAGTCATCTTTACGCACATCCCCAAAGGCTGCGTAAAGCGTAGCTAGCTTACCCTTTCCTTCCGCGTCGCAGCATTTCAAGTAATCGTCATTGCGCCGCAAGTACGCCCACCACCAATAGTAAGGACTGCGCTCCTGTAAGTGGAGCGCCGCTGGCTTTCTCTTTGTCCCAATTAGAGGGTGTATGGCAAGAAAATACCGTTTCATTATCTCTTAGCAGGTAAATCGCCGCGAATAGATCGGCTAACGCGCTTTTTTACATGTCAGCGTATCATCTGTACTGTGCTTAAGGCAATACATTTCGTTAGCTACCAGCGCATTTTTATTTAACTTTAAGGAGAACTACTATGAGTACTAAAGCGACGCAACACAGTGATACTAATACCAACGCAATCAAATACGATGCTGACTACGCGCCCGTCGTAGAGCTTTTTGGCGCAGAGTTAATAGCAGAAATGCAAGCCGCGGAAAAGGTGAAGGCAGAAAAGAGGGCTAAGAAAGCGCAGAAGATTGCGAAAGCGAAGAGTGAAGGGAAGTCGACAAAAACGCCCAGGCAAATAGCAGCCATTAGCAAAGCGGTTGCAGCGCAAGCGCACGCAGACATTGTTGTAAAGCGGGCGAATCAACTGAGCGCAGCACGCGCAAAGTTTGAGACGGAGACGTTAGCACGGAGCAACAAGGAGCTGTATAGCATATTAAGCGACGTGTACAGGCTGTTTAAGCAAGCTGTTAGCGACAACTGTTTGAAGGAGGTTGTCAAACGGATGCGTTACATGCTTACGAAGAGCAATATACGCGTGCAGAGCAATACGAATGCACTAACTGTATTTGTGCGCTATGTGTTTAACAACGATCGGAAGCGCGCATATAACTACGCAAGCACGCTGCTGGCGGCACTGCAAGCGGATGTCGACGCGGACGGACTTGCGAATTTTATTGAAAGCAAGCACGGCGTTGAAGAGTGCAAACGTGAGTTTAGAAAGAGCGACGAAACTAAAGCAAAAGAGGCGCAGCTGGCCGCAGCTAGAGTGAGCGTTGTCGACGACTTGGGCAGCATGCAATCGCAGCAAGTCGTAAAGCTGGCGGATGCAAATGTTGAATTGGCAGAAGGTACGCAGTTCGCATTTGTTGTAGCACGTGTAAACGCTGACGGCATGCTGGAGCTGTTGCGCGTAGTGAATAGAACAACAGTGGCGCTTCAGAATGCTGCTGTTAAGGAACTTGCGAAGCGCTACGTTGAAACGAAGGGGGAGGCAAAGACGATTGCAGCGAAGGCACTTAGGAAAGCCGCAACAGTAAAAGTGACAATGGCAAAAGATGCAGCGAAGCTAACTATGCGCGAACTTGAAAGCGCGTAGTGGATCTACGGCAGTCGTAGCGTCGCTCAAATCGACGCTCAGCTAGCTAGCACAATAGCCCACCTTTGCAGGGTGGGCTATTTGTTTTCTATCGCTCTAACCGCCAAGCGTTGTTGCGGATTCGGCCGGTGTAGCCTGCTTGCCGTAGTAATCTTGAATAATTTGCACAGATGTTCCCATATTCCGCGCAATGTCCCAGACGGGAATGCCCTTGCGTAAAAAGCGGACGGCGTAGAAGTGCCGTAGGCTGTAGAGCGTGTAGCGCTCACCGTCAGCGTTGGTTGCTATGTTTGCTTGCTCAAGGACACGCTGAAACTGGTCTATAAGGGTGATGATCTTACTGCCGTCCTTCATTCTAAATACGTAATCGCCCGCGTCGTTGATCGCGTTCAAATTCCGAATGCGCTCAAAATAGGAATATACGTTCGTTCGTCCTACGACAGAGCGAACACCTGTCTTTCCGCGCACTCTGATTTCGTAGTTCTTTCTTCCAAGTCCATCGACAATTGGCGTTAGGTCTGCCCACTTCAGGTTGTTAGCTTCGCCAACCCGCATGCCTGTGTCTGACAATATGAGCACATAGGTTTGCAATAGGCGACGCGCGTAGTAGAAGCGGTCGCTCTTTGTTTGCCTAACTAGATTGCGGAGCGCTTGCAGTAGCGTTTTGAAATCCAGTCGTGTAAATGCAGGCCGGACGATCTTCTTCTTTGCAGTAAAGGAGTATGTTGGCAGCTGTGTCTTTCCTCTATAACCGCGGTCGTGTGCATGGTTAATCAGCATCTTCCCAAGCGTAAGTTCCCACTGCAACGTCTTGTCTGCCGGATTCAGCTTGCAGTTTCTTGGGCGCTGCTCAACAGGTATGCGGTGGTAATACTCTTTACGCCAGGTTATGTAGTCGCGCAGGACGCTGTTATCAATCATATCAACGGCGATCCCACCACAATACTCCCGCCAGAATTTCACCACCCTTTTTATCTGCCGCAGCATATGAATACTGGTATGCCGTTCGTTGCTTGCAGTCTGCGTGGTGATCTTCGCTAACGCATAATCCTTTTCGCGCATCGCAACGTATTCATCGATAAGTTGCGCCATGGATATTTGCGTCAGAGGTAAGCCCGCTTGCTGCTTGAACTGCGTGATGTGCAGTAAGCGCAGCGCTTCCTTACGTGCTTCGTCAAGCTTGGTGGTTTTTAGACTGCGGTAAAGGTAACGTCTGTCACCTTTGTAGATACGTGCTTGGAGGATGCCGTTGCGAACGAAGAGTAGGACGTTGCCGTCTTCTATTAGCTCTCTGTAGTCGTCGCCTAACATCTGCCTAACCCCCTGTTACACACCCTCCAAGTGCATAACAATTGTATAACACAAAAACGGGTTAAGCAATCTTATAACTTATTGTTTATAAGTGCTAAGTTAATTTTCCGTGGCAATGCTTGTATTTCTTGCCCGAGCCGCAAGGGCAAGGATCGTTGCGGCCGATCTTGCCCATTTCGCGCACGAACGGCCGCTCCTTGGTTTGTTTTTCCTCGGCCGCATCGGCCGCCAGCGCCTCATCGTATCCGGCGTGCTGGTATTTGACGTTTTCAACCGCCGGCGCCGTTTCGGCGGCGACTTCGGCCAGCTCGGACTCCGAGCTGATCTGCACCGCGGTCAGCGTCTTGGTTACTTCCAGCTTCACGCTTTCCAGCATGCTCGCAAACAACTCGAACGCCTCGCGCTTGTATTCCTGCTTCGGGTTCTTCTGCGCATAGCCGCGCAGATGTATGCCTTGGCGCAGGTGGTCCAGCGCAGCCAGGTGCTCGCGCCAATGCTGGTCGAGGCTGGTGAGCATGACCCAGCGCTCGTAAGGGTGCAGGGCTTCGCTCGGGGCGAGGGCAAATTTCTCCCGGTACAGGCGGTCGGCTTCGGCAACCGCTTTTTCGAGCAGCG
>Ga0082335_1005574_pt1 | contig 17208 bp, 13 predicted proteins | sample Subgrocontami58m_FD_72375 | JGI IMG/M metagenome (GOLD analysis project Ga0082335, IMG submission 72375) | Subsurface groundwater microbial communities from S. Glens Falls, New York, USA - GMW37 contaminated, 5.8 m (SPADES assembly) (version 2) ... | reverse complement strand
AAAAAGCTACTGGAATGTAATCCAAAGGAAAAAGGGTTGTCGCCGGAGATAGCCGAGTGTTATTCAAATATTTATAAAGACAAGCCGTACGCAACGGAACTGATCGAAAGGGCGGGCATTGCCACGTCGCCTGACGTCCAGGCCGCACTGAAAAAGCTGGAGAAGTATTTTTATCTGGATTGCGGTGATTACGTCTGTCACAAAAGCTGGGGAGTCGGGGAAGTTGTGTCTGTTGATACGGTGGGCGAAAAGATAAGTATAAATTTCGAAAAGAAGAGTAACCACAGCATCGCCATGGACATTGCCCAGGAAATATTGCAGAAGCTTGACAAGGATGATCTCCTGGCAATGATCTACGCCCGGAAGGAAGTATTGAATAAAATGATACAGGAAGACCCCGTGGGGCTGATGAAACTGGCGCTAAAATATTTTAAAGGCCGGGCGTCCGTTTCCAACCTGAAGAACCGTCTCATCTCAGGCGTTATACCGGCGGGGGATTGGAGCAAATGGTGGACGAGCACGAAAAAATTGCTCAAAAAAGACCCGTACATAAAACTCACGGAAGGCACGCCCACCACCTCTTTTGTTGAATTTCGCTACTCTCCAATGACACATCACCAGGAAATACTTGAAAGACTCGCCCAGAATCAGCAAATTGATAAAAAGATAGAGGTTGCCAAAAAGTATATCTCTGAGTCGAAGGACACGGAACTATGCAAAGAGACCCTGAACGAAATAGCCGGTCTTTTCGTCACAGAGGCTGATAAATTATACGGAACACAGCTTGCGCTGGCCATCGAGTGCCTCCTCCTTCTTGAAGAGATACAGGGGCATCTCCGGGTGGAACCAGGCAAATACAGAAACAATGCCGAGTCGTTTATCCGTGCGGAGGAGAACCTGCCGGATCTCGTCAATAATATAGGCATCCTGGAATACAGGAAGCAGGTCCTTGGGATAATCAAAAAGGTTGTCCCTGAAAAATGGCAGGATAAATTTGTTGCTATATTTTTTGCCAATAGCGGTAATCTGTGGGAGCATATCATCAAAGACCTTATTGCAGAAAACAAGCTGAACGCCATTGAAGAAATAGCCTTAAAGGTGTTCAACCATTTCAACGCATACGCGGAACACTACATCTGGTTTTGCAAGAACGGCATGCACGGACGATATCCAGAACTGTACCGGAATATTGACCCTGCCACCATGTTTAACCGGCTGGTTGAATTGCTGGACAACACGTATTTTAAGATTCAAAAGGGACGCGAAGGGGACTTCAAGGCACTCTTCAACAAGATCATAAACCTCCTTGAGGATAAAGGCGCGGATTACGCCATAAACATCCTGAACGATGCGAATGCAGAGGGCATTTTTAATATTGTTTCCAGCAGCAAAGGCCTGGAAGACTGGTTCAAGGTCTCCGTTGAAAGCGCAATTCGCGACCGGTTTCCCGATTTGTTTGAAGCGCCGGGCGTTCCTACGCTGGACGAAAATAAAATTTACGTCACGAAGGCGGGATACGAAAAGAAAAAGGCTGAATTTGACCACCTCATGAATGAAGAATTTGCGGAGAATGCGCGCGATCTTGGAGAGGCAATTAGCCGCGGCGACCTCAGAGAAAACGCAGAATACAAGGCTGCCAGGGAAAAACAGGCAATGCTTGTGGGAAAAGCGGAACGCATGAAGGCGGAATTACAAAAGGCCGTCATCATTGAACCGCACTCGATTAACTCCGGCACGGTGTCTCCGGGCACCAAAGTTACCTTGAAACACGAGGAAACTAAGGGATTCGAGGTGTACACCTTGTTAGGTCCGTGGGACGTTGATATCGAAAAGAACATCATTTCCTATTTGTCTCCGGTTGGAAAAGGCCTGCTGAACAGGACGGTAGGAGAGACCGTAAAGATCAAACTTCCCGAAGGGGAGTCTACCTACGAGGTTATTAAAATTGAAAAAGTGTTATAAATAGCGTCACCTATTTATAAGTAACCGGCGGGAAGGCGTCAGGGATGGACGCCGTATGAAACCTTTCCGCGGAAAATTTCGGTTGACAGCTTTTTGTATACGGCTATAATTCGCACCAGGGTAACCGGGAAAATGGGGGTGATTATACGCTGAAAATACTTTAAAATACGACGACTTGCATCCCTTGGGACATTCACGGTAAATTCAGGATTGTCTTGTATGACTACCCCGACAAAAAGCGGTCATTTTTTGCTGAGAAATTCCTTCCGGGAATCCCGCACGCCACAGGTTCTTCTATTATTTTGTAAAGTGTTTCCTAATCTCATGATTATTACATTTCACATAATAGTCGGAAGGAGATGCTCTTGGGGACTTCTAAATTTGATAGGATCGCATCATACCAGTATAATGAAGCAGAGGACAAGATTAAAACGGGAGACATTCTTTTTTGCAGCGGCAATTATCATTTCAGTAAAATAGTGCGTTTTCTTTCCGACTCCCTGTTTACCCACGTGGCGATAGTTTTCTGGCGCAGCAGGCAATTATTCCTTTTAGAATGTGAGATATCAATTGGGGTCAGGGTTGTGCCGTTTTCTGAATATGTCAGAAATTACAATAATACCAATAAGCCATATAACGGGGATTTGTTTCTGGGACGGCATGAAATCACCAACGATTATACAAAGGCCGAATTGTTGATTGAACATGCCATGCATTTTGTGAACCGGAGATTTGACCATACGACGTTAGCGTGGATTTTGCTGAGGATCATCACTAAAATAGGCCAATATAAAGAAAAAGACGCCTACATCTGCTCGGATTTTGTAGAAAAATGTTTCCGGAAAATTGGCGTGCAGTTCCCCAGCGACGCGGGGGGCTTTGTTTTCCCGGAACACATTGCCAGCGACCCCGGCGTGGAACCGCTTTTCAGAATCATAAAATAACGAATTGAGAACCGTACGTGGGTTTGGCCAATAAATTTATTCCGTTTAATTCCCCCTTAATAAAGGGGGATTCAGGGGGTTGTGCTTTTTCTCTGCTATATTACAACCCCCCAGCCCCCTTTTCTAAGGGGGCTTTTTATGCTTCTACCGTCCCGAAACCCGCTTAAATATAATTAAAATTCCTATACAATAAATTTAACCGTGGTGATTTTCTATGGCCAGCAGGACGCCAAAACTGAAATACGTATTTTTACTATCCCTGTTCCTTTCCGGAATATTCTCGCCATCCGTTGTTTCCAATTTATCCACAGTATGCGCAGAAGAGACAGACCCCAACCCCGTAACGGGCGCAATAGAAGACGTTTCAGAGGTTAGTCGCACGCTGACGAAAGAAGTTACCGTCGAGGCGATCTGGTACGGGTTCGAGGAAGAAGTCTCCATTGCAACAAGACACGAGACGCCGATTGGAAAGGCGCCGGGCATTGTCACCGTGATTACCGCAGACGAAATCAAAAACTCCGGATACCGTACTTTTGCCGAGGTATTAAGGATTGTGCCCGGATTCGAGATCCTGAAAGAGGCGGATTTTGGAGTGGTGGTTCCCGCGGTGCGCGGTCTTGCGACTTCCAGCAGCGCAAACAGGATACGGGTGATGATCAACGGACACTTTGTAAATGACCCGTTACGGGGAGGCGCATTTACTCAATTTGACGACCTGCCTGTGGAAAATATCAAGAGGATAGAAATCATACGCGGGCCTGGCTCCGCCGTATACGGCGAAAATGCCTTTTCTGCGGTTATCAATATTATTACAAAGGACGCGCAGGATATAGACGGCGTGAAGGTCAGCACCGGTTACGGGAGTTTTGATACGTATGAGGAAAATGTTATATTTGGAAAGGTGCTGGGAAAGCTCGAAGTCTCCGGCATGCTGCATTACCGGCAGACCAGCGGTTTTGACGGCGTTATAGAAAGCGACGGTCAGACGGTAGTTGATAACGCCCTTTCTTCGTTTGGCTATCCCGCAGTCTCGCAGGCGCCGGGAAGCGTGCATGACGGCAGGCAGGAGTACGATATGCACCTGAAGGCGGTTTACACGGACTACTGGTTCCAGGGGTGGTATAGCAATAAAAATTTTGACCCGTTTGTCGGACCTCAGTATGCGGTAACGGATGAATCTTATGTTGAGGATAATCATGTATTTGGCGAGGCGGGGTATAAAAAGGTATTTGATGATACATTTACCATAAGCCCCAAGCTGTATTACGACCAGATTGATGGAACAAACTACATAGAGTCTATGCCTGAAGGCACGTCCTTGCCGTTCGATACAAACGGAGACGGAGGCTATGACACGTTTTACACCTATCCTGACGGAATTATTGGCAATGGCAAGGTGTCTCAGAAGATCGTTGGCACGGAGATACCGTTTGATTATGAATTGTTTGATGGAAACACCATTACCCTTGGCCTGGAGTATCGCCTGATAAATCAGACCAATGTGGGTTTTTGGACCAATTTTGATCCGGCAACGATGAAACCGGTGGATTCACTCCGGGACGTTTCGGACACCTACCCGTGGATAAAAGAGGCCACGCGGAGGATATGGTCGGTATATTTGCAGGATACGTGGGACATTACCGACACAATCAACCTCACGCTTGGCGCAAGGCACGACCATTACAACGATTTTGGCGGGGCAACCAGCCCGCGCTCCGGGTTGACCTGGGCGTTCATGAAGGATGCCTCTGTGAAATTTCTGTATGGAGAAGCATTTCGTGCTCCTAATTTTGTGGAGATGTTTACCGCAAATCAGCCTGCAATCCTGGGGAATGAGGATTTAGACCCTGAGACGATCAGGTCGTATGAAATCGGGCTGAGTTATAAATTTAACAAGCATGTGACCAGCAGCGTCAATTTTTTCAGAAATGACATAAAAGACCTTATTGTCTTAAGAGCCCTGGAATCAAATCAGAATACCTCACGGTATGAAAACTTTGGAGACGCCCTGGTGGAAGGCATAGAGACGGAGACCCGGATAGATATTACAAAGGGCAATTACGTCTTTATGAATTATACCTTCCAGAATCCGGAAGACGACGATGGGGATGATTTGCCGTTTGTGGCGGAACACAAAGGCAATGTCGGGTTAAATGTACGCACCTGGAAATATATCAACACCAATCTGAGCACCTTTGTCAGCGGGAGACGTTCAAGGGAAGAGGGAGATACAAGGGATGAATTGCCGGCGTTCGCTTTATTAAACCTCTCCGTTATCGGAAAGGAATTCTTCAGGACTGTGGAGGTGTACGGGACGGTGTACAACCTGCTTGACAAGGACTACAGCGATCCGGGTCCGATTTCGATATCTGAAGACCTTCCCCGTCCGGGCAGGACGTTTTTTGTCGGACTCAGCTACCAATTTTAGCTTATGTATTTCAAAGCGATCCTCTTTGACCTTGACGGCACCTTGCTTGATACCCTGGAAGACCTGGGTAATGCGGCGAATCGCGTACTTGAAAGACACGGCTTTCCCACCCATACCACGCATAATTACCGTTATTTTGTTGGAGAAGGAGCCTCGGTGCTCATGAAGCGGGTATTGCCGGAAAATAAGCGGGATGACGATACGATCAATTTTTATGTTCAGGCGTTTCGGGAAGAATACGGGCAGCGCTGGAATTTAAAGACACGGCCTTATGACGGCGTGGCTGAAATGCTCGATGTGCTGACAGCGCGTGGTTTGAGAATGGCGGTGCTCTCTAACAAACCCGATGAATTTACCAAACGGTGCGTCGCTGAATTTCTTCCGAAGTGGAACTTCGAAGTGGTTATGGGTCAGCGCGACCCGATGCCGCTCAAGCCAGACCCGGCAGGGGCAAGGGAAATAGCCGGATGTCTGAGCGTTGCTCCTGCGCATTTCCTTTATCTTGGAGACACCGCAATTGATATGAAGACGGCCGTAGCCGCCGGTATGTATCCGGTGGGGGCGCTGTGGGGCTTCCGAACGGAAAGGGAGTTGCTGGAAAATGGCGCACGGACGCTGATCAAAAGGCCGCAGGACATTCTAGGCCTGCTGCATTAGAAGCCTGGAATTTTCACTGTAGCGCGAAGAGTCTCTTCGCCTTTACTGCGGGTTCAAGTTTGTCACGCGGGCTCAAGTTTGCAACTTGAACCTGAGGGTTTATGTATTTCTGTGCGTTGTGACTGTTCAACTGGTTATCGCTTGCTCAAACCCCAAGGTTCAGGTTGCAAACCTGAACCCGCCGATTGGTAGGAGCCGTCTCCCGACGGCGATTGTGGGTGCGTGACAGCGCATAAGCACCCGTTCGCCAACAGGAGTTGGCTCCTACCAAAAACATTGAAATTCCTCTGCATCAGGGCAATCCGTTATGGACCTCAAACCTTATCAGATAGGGAAACGGCTCAGGATTGAAAGCACTTCAGTGTCGTCAAGATCATACCAGTTTTTGTAAGCCTCAGCCACGGCAAAGATAAACTCACTTCTTACATTAAGGCAGACGAGTTCGTCAACCGCCGGCAGGATTAAACCGACGGTTCCTTCCGGTGCAGTCGGGACGGCGACGACAATTTTTTCCGGTTTCTGTCGTTTTATGAAATCTATGGCGGAAAGCATCGTGTATCCGGAGGCCAGCCCGTCATCCACAATGATAACGACCTTGTCAATAAGGGCAGGAAATGGCCGTCCTTTACGGAACAGCTCGTTGCGCCTTTTGATGGTATCCGCCGTTATCCGGATTTGCCTTTTGACCTCCTTCTCCGTGAGATGGAGTTGATTCATGAGGTTCGTGTTCAATGATACCGCGCCATCGGGTCCGACCGCGCCAAAGCCAGCCTCTGGATTGTCGGGCAACTGGACTTTCCGCACAATAATTAAGTCGAGGGGGAGTGCAAGCGTTTTCGCTATCTCGGCGGCAACGGGGACTCCGCCTGATGGGATGCCAAGCGTTATGCCGTCTGCGTCTCTGTATCCTGAAAGTCTTTGGGCAAGCAGTCTTCCCGCGTCCTTCCTGTCTTTGAAGACGCACACCTTGTTTCTGAGAGAGCTATCTTCGATAAAATCTGGCATGGTTTTTTATTTCCCCCTGAATTTTCAAAAAAAACGAAAATGCCACAAAGCCAGAGGGTAAAAAAATGTAGATTTCTGTGTGGTTTACAGAAGCTTACATCCTAAAATGTTTTTTCAGCGAGGTTTCGTCGTCCCGGAGGTAATCCTTGATGAGTTTCAAACACGTCTCCTTGCCTCCGACGGTATCCATATTGATGAAGTTTATGTAATCCTTATTTGCATCAACCCAGCTCAGGATAATCTCCATTTCTCCCATTTCCATATCGGTGAGGATTGTATCGTCTTGAGTATTTTCATCTGATGGCGCATGAATTCCCTGTAATCCCTCTTTGTTGTTCACGGGTGAACGTCGGTTCGCCCCTACGGTCTCATAATACATATTGTCTAAAATACCTTCTATCCCGGAGAAGTTTACCGCGTCCCGCAATATCTCGTATCGCCGCAAGGGCTGTCCTTCACCGATAAAGAATAATTCCAGGGTTGTTTCAGCCAGTGAAGGCAATAGCAGGATGAAATTTTTCAGGTTTCCATACGCGGCGGGTCTTTCGTGGACTTCGAGCTGTTGGTTCAATGTTGGACGATATTGCCGTATCAGCCTGTACTCCAGCAATATGGCGGAGAGTTCAGAGCCGGTCTCCTCATATTCAACCGCATAAACGTTGTCCAGCAAAGCGGCTATCTTCCGATGGCGGTCTGCCGTATTCCAGAAGTAGGAACTTACCCGCGCCTTGAGGTTCTTTGCCTTCCCCACATAAATTACCGCTCCGCCTTTATTCTTCATCCTGTAGACGCCGGGTCTTTGCGGGATGGACCGGAGAAATCCTTTGTCAAAGGCGTATTTGCTGAAATCCACCCATTCAATATCGGGATACTGAAATTCCAAAATCTCATCTGCCGTACTGAGTCCCCGTTCCTTTAACAACTCTGCGTACCTGAAAAAAATCTCGACTGCCGTACGAAGCTCCAATTCCGCGCGTCCGGTGTCTACCACCGGAAGTTCGAAATATGTTGCAATATCGGCGATAGACGCTGTCCGCAGGTCTGGAATGAGTTTTTTTGCCAGGTATTTTAAGCACAAAAGGGGATTCTCAATTGTTTCGCCGGAGGTATTCAATGCCGCATTTAGCAGGTTTACTGAGGAGTGGATATGGTAACCAACCAGCACGGCTTCATTCGTGAAATCCAAAAGGAGGCGCACGGCCTTTTCGGGAGAGATTCCGCCGTGAACCTCCTGCACAAGGTCTGACGGCAGGCACAAGGCCTCTACTGCCGATGTGCCGGGATTTACAAAGGTATGAAATGTGTCCGTTGTCTTATTGCCTTTTAATTTCCGGGCGCTGATTTCAACAATTTGCCTGGATTTTCCAGGCGTGTCAATTGCTGAAAGGCTGAGGACGACAATCTCCGTCTCGGAAAGAGGGACGCCGCCTTTCTCTGCAATCTTCCAGTTTCGGTTTTCATCCAGGGTAAACCTGCGGTCGTTTTCAACGGCAGTCCGTATCAGTTTTTCACTGATGGCCGGCGGGGACCCCTTGATCTTCAACACCTGCTCAACAAGCTCCCTGCTGGCGACGCCGTGTCCCTGCAACTTCAGATACGCATAGAGCTTGTCCCGCATGGTAGGTTTGATCACCCCGAGTAGGTTAGTAAAAACGTATCAGTTTAGTTTTTTGGGAATTCGTATCAATGCTTCTTCTGAAACTCCGCTTGGAAGCCAGTATTGAAACACACCCCCAGCCCCTCTTGATAGAGGGGAGATTTGAAGTCCCCTCTAAAAAGAGGGGATTTAGGGGTGTGTATAAGGTGTTTCAAAAAGCTAAATTGTTAGATGCAACCGAACCACAGTGCGCGCGTCTTCTGTAAATAAAAAAAGAGGGTTTTATCCCTCTTTCTGTTTTCCGTATATTCAGCGTATAAACGTCAGGCCGGAGTGTTCAGTAAGATTTATTTCCTGCACTCGCCGACTAATTTCTGATAGATGAAAAGCTCCCGCTGCGCCTCTTCCTTCATGCCTTTTCTGTCGTAAATGACGCTCAAACCATAATGCGCCTTTGCAAAATTCGGGTCAATCCGAATGGTCTCTTCAAGCGCGCTGGCGGCGTCGTCCAGAATCCTGTCCTGTGAATATGCGCTGCCAAGGTCGAAGTACGCGTCCGGATTGTATGGGTTCACCTCAATGGCCTTTTGTAATGAGGTAATTGCATCGTCAAGGATTCTCTTGTCAGAGTACGGATTCTGAATATTGTAATGGGCTGCCGCTGCCTTTTGAACTGAGGCGATGGCCCTGGCAAGCACCTTCTTGTCCGCGTATGCCTTACCCAGCCTGTAATGAGCTGCCGCATTGCCGGGGTCGAGTTTCACGACAGTACTGAATTCTCCTATGGCATCGTCAAATAATCTCACGTCGGAATACACGACTCCAAGGTCATAGTGCACGTTGGGGTTCTTGGGACTGATCTCTATTGACTTTTTATACGCGTCAATTGCGTTGCCGGCCTCGCCTTTAGCGTACAAGGTCAGACCGAGATGGTAATGCGCCATGGCGTGGCGGGGATTGATAGCGGTTATTTTTTTGAATTCAGCCGCTGCTTCGTCAAGCAGCTTGTTGTCCAGATATATCTGTCCCAGGCTGAAATGGGCGTCCGTATAGTTGGGATTAATCTCAATAGCCTTTAAAAATGCGCGGGCCGCCTCTTCCTTCTCATTGTCGCCGAGATACGATAAACCCATATTATATTGTGAAACAGCGTCTTTGGGATTAAGCTCCGACGCCTTTTTATACTCAGACGCAGCATCGGAAAACATCTTTTTGGATTTGTAAATATCTCCTAGTTTGCTGTGCGCCAGGGCGTTGTTGAAGTCCAACTGTACAACGGATTTCAGGGCGCTTAATGCATCGTCAAATTGACCATTTTCTACGTAAAGCAGCCCCAGTTGGAAAAGCGCCTCTTTGTAATTGGGGTCAATCTTCACGGCCTCCTTCAGTGCTTTAATGGCCTCACCCGACATGGTTCGGTTGTTGTATGCCATGCCCAGACTGTAATGCGCTTCCGCCATGGCAGGATTGATGCGAATAGCCCTCTGGTATGCGCTTATCACCTCGTCGGGCATATCAACCTTAGAACAGCCGTATATACCTCCAGAAACTAATACTGCCATTAGCACCGGTATTTTAAATGGCGATACTAGATTCTTTATCATTATTAAGGTCTCCCCATAAAACTGTTAGTGATAAATAAATTTATCTCAAGTATCATTCCAAAGCTATGATAGTAAGGATAAACCCCGTAATTTTAAGGGAAATATATCAAATAGGTTGTATATTGTCAAATGTTTATTTAATAGATATTTAGATAATTTCCGGCGATTATTCCCAGCCAAACTTCCGGACGTCTTTGAAAGACTTTGCCACCTCATCGGAAACCTTTACAACCGACGCCTCGTCCTTAAACCTCACGTTTATGTTGTAGACGACCTCATTCTGCACGAGGTTTCTTTCGAAATCGTAGTGCTGCAACTCCATAGAGTGTCTCCTGAGTATCTCCGTGATGGCCGTGAAATCAGGTTCCATGCCTGACACGCACAGGGTTAGTGTCTTATATTTATCCCGTTTGATATTGCGTTCAAACAGAGGCAGCAGTAATAACGCAAAAATAGCAAGCAGGGTGGTAAAGACAGCCGGCAGGTAACAATTGCTTCCTACCGCCAGTCCAATACCTGCCACAACCCATAAAGAGGCGGCGGTTGTCAGACCCCTTACGGTCGCTCCCAATCTCAAAATAGTGCCTGCGCCCAGGAACCCGATGCCCGTTACCACCTGCGCGGCAATCCTGGCCGGATCAACCCGTACGATGGAATCGGCGTTGAACGTTTTATATTTTTCGAAGATGTGTTCTGAAACCACCATCATCAGGGTAACGCCCACACAGACGAGGATGTGTGTCCGCAACCCTGCTGGTCTTCCCCGCCGTTCCCTTTCCCATCCGATAATCCCGCCCAGAACGGCAGCCAGCAGCAGCTTTCCGATACAACCATTAACATTTCCTGAAATACTTAAAAGATAAAGCATGGTCACTCCTTTTATCAATAATTACGGTGTCTGCGAATTCTTCAGAACGTATCCGACACATTATATCCGCATCAAACGGGAAAAGGGAAGGAATTGATGGAAATTCATTAAAGAATTTTTGATTACAACCGATTATAACCAGTAGGAAATTATTTCACACGAAAGGAGGCGCAGAATGAAGATGCGTGAAGAGTGGCAGGATGACATTTATCCGGCAATGTTAAAACGGAGACTGGTCAGGATGCAGGGGACAATAAATCGGATTCATTGGTTCTGCGAGTTTTTCAGAAGAATTACAGTTGCCGTTTTTATCTGACCAATTGGTTGTTTTGCACACCGTACCTTAATCAGCGAGCGGTTTTTATATTGATATTCAAAAACCAGATGTTTTAATAGTCAACCACTGGAGCAACAATCTTTTCCAAAAATACACCCTTTAGGGAGGTACAAGCCGTGAATTATAAGCAAATATTCCTCAGCATATTTATCGTTACCATTGGGTTCGCGCTGGCGACCTATACTGCATACGGCGCAAACCCAGAAGTGACCAATGTCCAGGCATCCCAGCGCACTGACGGTTCAATGTTGGTGGATATTTCCTATGACGTTTCAGATGAAGACGGAGACTCCGTTACGGTTTCCGTAAGCGTTTCGGATGACGACGGTCTTACCTACACCGTCAATGCCACGAGCATCACGGGTGATGCTGGTTCAGGAATTACGATAGACAGCGGTAAGTCCATCGTGTGGGATGCAGGTACGGATGTTCCCGGCGTTTCTGGTACAGAGTACAGGGTGAAGGTGATTGCCGATGATGGAAAGGGCGATGAAAGCACTACAGGATATAAAACAAGCGTAGTTATGAGTAAGGCGCTAAAATATGGTGCATTTAGCGGTAAAAACTCTACCTTCAAAAACAGTTCAGCGACTGGCAATATCCCCGGTCAAAGTATAATTGTCAAAATTGTAGGTAAGGTTGTAAAGACAATTGACCGCGTATTTCAAACAAAACCAAAACAAAAATTGAACGCCGCTTATCCGAATACCACTCCATACGGTACTGGATATCCATTTTCTACTCCTTATGGAACCGGCTATCCATGGTATACGCCTTACGGCACGGGCTATCCGAGTTATACGCCATACGGGACCGGGTACCCGTATTCCACTCCCTATGGCACCGGTTATCCGGGGTATACCCCGTATCCAACGGGAGGAAGTGGAGGAGGAATAGAGGGATTTACCTACAATGGCGACGGCACTTTCACAGGCACTCCGGAAGAAGGGGTAACCATTACCCTCAGCTTTTACAAGGCAGACGGAACACAGATTACGGTTGATATGACGGATTACACAAATTACCTGCCAGGGGGAGCGCTTTATGGAGAGGACACAAGCGCCTTCTTATTCCAGAGTGAAGCCACGATAAGCGTTCAAAAGAGCTTTGCAACCGTCAATATGCACATGACTTCGGAGAAGGCGCAGATAAATGTCGGCGGTTGTCCGGAGGAGGTGAACATGTCGGGCACGGGTACCTTTGAATTTGAAAGCATTGGAACGGGCGAGGCAACTAATATAACGGTAACCGTAAAGGAATGCGGTGATGACATCACAGGACATGCCGATATTTCAGTAACAGTTGATGGCACGGATTGCGTGATTTCTCATGATTTTAATAAGGATGGATGCCAGGGAGGTCCTATTACCTGCGGAGACACCCAGATAGGAGAGGTAACAAGGGATGACGATGGGAATCTGTATTATTGTGAGCCTGACTGCAGTACAGGCGAAAAAACCCCTGTAGATGAAAGCGTCATCTTCGGTTCTGGTAGCTGATTTCTTCGTACTGCATCAACGATAGGAACCTTGTGAAATAAGAAATTTTTACTGCGTAACAACAGGAGGATATAACGATGCGTACCCAGGTTAAAATATTCGGACTGATTTTCATAGTGTCTTTCACGGCACTACTCATAACAAAGAACACTTTTGCAGGTACTGGTTTTGGAGTCTCTAATAAGTTTACCCTGGATACCAAAGGAGCTACATCCACGCCGCAGCCTGGCGTATCACCAACAGCTACACCGGAAGCAACGCCCTCTGCCGTCAGTGTCAGCGTTCGCATCAATCCGAAGGTAATCAACCTGAAAGGCAAGGGTAAGTTTACCGCCTTTGTAAAATTTCCGAGTGAATATGATGTATCGAATGTGGATAAAGACACTATCGAATGCGAAGGGGCTGGGGCTGCTAAGACCCGCTTATTCTCCACGAAAAACTCGTTTAAATCTACATTTAAGATTCGGGATTTGATAGACGTTTCTCCGGGCAATTCTGTGTCTTTTACGGTAACCGGCAGTCTCGTTACCGGAGAGAATTTTGAAGGTATCGCCACAGTCAAGGTGATAAGCCTAGGGAAGAAACACTGAGCATTATAGCTCCCCGGGGAAGGAATATGTTGCCGGCAGCCTGCACAAAACGTATTCTCCGCTACTAGCGGCTGACTACACGACTTTTTACGCGTAGGGGTTTTTAATATACTTTTACGTCTTCAATCTCAAACCGCTCGCCTGTCTTCCTGAGATAGCCCATGCGAACCTTCGGGTCGTGTTGGAAAATCAGGAGCCAGTGCTCGTCGAATGCCTGTTTTAACAGCCGCTTCTTGTTTTCCAGGGTTTCTAAGGGAAACAGGTCATATCCGGCAATATACGGATATTGCAGATGGGCCACGGTCGGCACAAGGTCGGCGAGAAAGAACGCCACCTGCCCTTCCGATTCGATTTTTACACACTGGTGATGGCGCGTGTGGCCTCCGACCTTTACCAGCGAAACCCCCTTATCCACTTCCGTGATTTCATCATTTACAAGACAGAGATGCCCAGGGTCGCCAACGGGCAAAAAGTCCTCGGTTATATAACTTGCCCTCGTCCTTTCGTTCGTATTTAAGGCGATTTCCAACTCCCCCTTCTGGATGAAGTATTTTGCCTTCGGAAATGCAGGAACAACCTCACCCCTTTCATTGAGGTTCGTATTCCCGCCGGTATGGTCAAAGTGAAGATGCGTGTTAATGACGATATCAATATCTTTGGGTTGATAACCGAATCTGTTCAGGGATTCCAGGAGATGTGACTTTCCGTCAATACCGTATATGTCGCAAAATTTTTCGTTGTGTTTTGTCCCCATCCCCGTATCAATGAGGATGTTGTATTTCTTCGTCACAACCAGCGGGCAATGGAGAGACAGCGGTATCCTGTTTCTGCCATCGGGCGGGTATATCTTTTCCCACAAGGTCTTTGGCACGACGCCAAACACCGCCCCGCCGTCCAGCAGGAAGAAGCCGTCTGTTACCGGATAGATTTCAAACTTGCCAAGTTTCATTTTTCATGTCCTGATAACATAAATAGTCTCCATATCATGAGACTTTCTTAGAAACTATTATACAAAAAACCGCAAAAGATTACCATATTTTCAAAACGAGTATTGCCACCACAGGCATCAGTACATGGAACTTATCAGACAAAATTCTATTGAAAAATGAACTTATATTGTGTAGTTATAATCACACTGAATTCATACCAGATTTTTAATAAGAGAAAGGACGGTAACTATGAAGACTATCGTGAAATCCGTACTTGGCCTTGTATTCGTTTCATCGGTTTTTTGCGGCCTGCCTGCGAAGTCCGCGCTCGCATGGTCTAGCGGCCCGCCTGCCTACAGGACGGGAGCGCCGGGTGATGAGGGCGCCTGTAACAGTTGTCATAGTACGTACTCGCTCGATTCAGGCAGCGCCGGGTTTTCCATTACGGGTCCCGATTCTTACCGTCCCGGAGAAACGATCCGGCTGGAGGTTTCCTTTGATAGCGCCAGCGGAAAACGGCATGGTTTTGAAATGACGGCGCTTGACGCTGATGAAAACCGGATTGGAAAATTTAAAGCGGTAGGGAAAACCTCGCAGGTCATCCCGCCCGGCGATTACCGTGGACTTGAAAAAGCGGACAAGGGCAAATACATAGAGCATACGGCCAAAGGCAGCAAGAAAAAGAGCTGGAAGGTCAAGTGGACTGCCCCCGCCAGCGCTTCAGGGACAGTTACCTTTTACGCCTCCGGTAACGATGCAAACGGTGACGGCAAGAACTCCGGCGACTACATTTACACAACCACGCGGGAAATCCCCGCGGCGTCGGGACAATAAATTGTTACGTATTCAAGGATTTCCATGAACTGGGTTGCCATAGATTTTGAAACTGCAAATGAAAAGCGCACCAGCGCCTGCGCAATGGGTATCGCGGTGGTCGAGAATGCCAGAATTGTAAAAAGGGTTTCCTGGCTGATAAGGCCGAGCGAGCTTTATTTCAACTGGTTCAATACGCATATTCACGGTATTACGGAAGCGGACGTGATTGACAAGCCCCGGTTTGACGAACTCTGGGACGATTTCAGACCCTTTCTCGAAGGGAAGATTGTGATTGCGCACAACGCGGGTTTTGACATGAGCGTCCTGCGCAACCTCCTCAACGAATATGGCATTACCTATCCGGAAGTTCACTATTTCTGCACACGTATCCTTGCAAAAAAAGTATGGCCGGCGTTGAGCAGTTACCGGCTCAATATGATTTCCGCGCATCTGGGCATCAGTCTCAGACATCACGATGCGGAGGAAGACGCGGTCGCATGCGCCGAGATTGCGTTGCGATGCTGCAACGATGCCGGAGTCAACAGCCTGGAAGAACTTGCGATGAAATTTGGAATTGCGAAGGGGTGTCTTGCGAATCCTTCAGCAAAGACGGTAAAAAAGAAGTAGCGAATACCAGAAGTGCTGATAAAGTACGAATTCACAAAAATATTTTTACCAACGATATGTAGGGCAAACCGTTAGGTTTGCTTCGTGCAACAAACGCAAGGCTAAAGCCTCGCCCTACGTATCTTTTCCGATTCGTTTGGGTTAGGATTTCTGTATATCAAAATGCTGAGCAAATCCACGCTATTAAGACGGGCAATAATTTCCACCTGTATCGCCATGCTTTCTTCAACACTACTTTTTGCACAAACAGGGCCTGCCGATAATGTTATTACAGGGTTAACGGAGTCGGGCGGCTTTACCTACAACGACTTTGTCTCCGGTAATTTTAAGACGCAATACGAGGGACGCTGGGCGGACGGCGAAGATGACCACGATATGTACGAATACCTGCGTTTCAAGACAAAGGATTTTTATAATGACAAGGTGACCATCGCCGGTTCCGGAAGGTTGTCGGAAGACCTCGACGGGCATGAGTCGAAAGACGGGGCGTTCCGGGATATCCTCGATTCTTACGACCGCAGTTACAACGGACGTCTTTACTATTTATATGCGGATATCAAGAATCCGGTTGTTGAGCAATCCAGCCTCCGTTTGGGACGGCAGTATCAATACTCTGTCGAAACCATTCTCTTCGACGGCGCGAAATATGAGCAGCAGTTGGGGCCTATAGGCGCGTACGCCTTTGGCGGTATGAGGACGTCTCAATACAGCAGCACCTATTTTGATACGGTGGCGGGAAGCGGGGTGTCCGTCCGTCCCTTCGTGGATACCATGACAAACCTGGACTACGTCCGCATTATTGACGATAATTACATTGACGACGAGCTTGGCCTTAACGTGTGGCAGAGAATCCATGAAGACCTGAATTTTTACGGAAGGTACACCGTCTTAAACACCTTGCCGAAAGACTTTCTCGTCAAATTGTCCTGGGACAAAATTGACTGGGACGCCAGCGTGCAGTTGTCGTATTTCCGGTTCCTCAATTCCATTGCCGAACAGAGCAACAATATCTCGCCTTTTTATCAGATACTCGGCGCCTTTGAACCCTTTGATCTTGTCAGCCTGACGGGATACAAGGGTTTGGGTGAAAAGTTTGGACTATCCGGCGGCGTGGATCACAGGGGCGTAATTGACGCGGATGATGAAAACACCTTTAACCGCGACTATAACCGGACATTCCTTTCGTTCATGGTGAACAACGTGCTCTTGCAGGAGTCGAAGGTTACCTTGACGGCGGAATACTGGGACACGAAGGGTGTTGACCACAGCGCGGACGTCGGGGTTGACTTCGATAAAAAAATCGGCAAGTTTGACGTTGGCGCCGGTACGAGCTACAGCCTCTACA
>Ga0082335_1005573_pt1 | contig 17213 bp, 13 predicted proteins | sample Subgrocontami58m_FD_72375 | JGI IMG/M metagenome (GOLD analysis project Ga0082335, IMG submission 72375) | Subsurface groundwater microbial communities from S. Glens Falls, New York, USA - GMW37 contaminated, 5.8 m (SPADES assembly) (version 2) ... | reverse complement strand
TCGTTTGCCCCTCGCTGGTCGCGAGAGTATCTCAAACCTGCTATCGAGCTTCTCGCGGGATTTCCTTCTGTCGTTATCGGGTTCTTCGCTCTTGTCACACTTGCAACCGCGATGCAAAACACGTTCGGCTATCAATACAGATTGAATGTTTTGCTTGGCGGAATCGCAATGTCGCTCGCTGTCATCCCTATCATTTACACAGTAGCAGAAGACGCAATCACTGCGGTTCCTCGGTTCATGACGGAGGCAAGTCTTGCGCTTGGTGCTACGCGATGGCAAACGGCATTGTTTGTGACTTTGCCTGCTGCAACCCCTGGCGTGTTTGCAGCAGTGTTGCTGGGATTCGGCAGAGCATTCGGTGAAACGATGATTGTGTTGATGGCAACGGGAAATGCGGCATTGCTTTCGTGGAGCTTGCTCGAGCCTGTTCGTACGATGTCCGCAACCATTGGAGCCGAGATGGCGGAAGTTGTTTTCGGTGATACGCATTACCACGTTCTCTTTTTCATCGGTGCAATTCTCTTCATCTTTACGTTTACGCTCAATGCTGTTGCCGAGATTTTCATCCGCCAACGATTACTTAAACGGTTCAAAGGATTATAGCGATGAGCTGGAAGCGCAGGACGAACTGGAAACGCAAATTGATGGGTACATACGTTGTCGGCAGTAGCGCAATTGCGACGCTGACGATTATCATCATCATGCTGGTGATGACAGGAAGTATTTTCCTGGGAGCGAAGGATACACTCTCGTGGGAATTCCTGACGGCAGATCCAAGAGATGGGATGACCGCCGGCGGAATTTTCCCTGCAATCGTTGGAACGTTCTTGCTGGTCTTGTTGATGTCGCTTGCCGGAGTTCCGGCAGGGGCAATCTCAGCGATTTATCTCAGCGAGTATGCAAATCAGAAATCAATTATCGCGCGTGCAATCCGTTTCGCAGTGAACACACTCGCCGGCGTTCCATCCATAGTGTTTGGGTTGTTCGGCTTGGGGTTCTTTGTTCAGTTTGTTGGAACGGGAATGGACAAGCTGTTCACGGACGGAGTCGAACTCCGTTGGGCGCAGCCAAACATCTTGTGGGCAAGTTTGACGATGGCGCTGCTCACGCTTCCTGTGGTGATTGTTTCGGTTGAAGAAGCAATTAAGAGCGTTCCGCAGGACTTGCGTGCGGGGAGTCTCGCTCTTGGCGCGACGAAGTGGCAAACGATTTGGAAAGTGGTTCTCCCGAATTCGCTGAACGGAATCTTTACGGGAGCAATTCTCGCCGTCAGCCGCGGCGCGGGAGAAGTTGCGCCGATTCTCTTTACTGGCGCGGCGTACTTTCTGCCCCAGTTGCCTGATTCGTTCTCAAGCCAGTTCATGCATCTCGGCTATCACGTGTACATTATGTCCACGCAGTCGACCAATGTTGATGCGACGAAAGGAATTCAATATGCAACAACCCTCGTGCTGCTCGCGCTGACGTTTACGCTTAATCTTTCAGCAATCATCCTCCGCTCACGTGTGCGGGCGAGACAAATTCAATAACTGATGTTACGCAGAACTAGAAAAAAATAACCACGAAGACACGAAGACACGAAGAAACCAATAGATGTTTGGCAAAAACTCTTCATATCGCCCTTTTCAAAAAAAACTTCGTGCCTTAGTGTCTTCGTGGCAAATGTTTTTTTGTGGTTTGCGTAACGTCAGTCAATAACATTGAAATAATGACAACGGACTCTGAAAAAATAGTCACAAAAGATTTAAACCTGTTCTACGGAGAGAAACATGCGCTGAAAAATATCAGTATGACAATTCCATCGAACAGAGTTACCGCATTCATCGGTCCCTCCGGCTGTGGCAAGTCAACGTATCTACGAAGCCTGAACAGGATGAACGACTTGATAGATGGTGTGAAAATCGATGGCACGGTGCTGATTGACGATGTGGATATCTATGACAAAGATGTTGATGTGGTTGAGCTGCGAAAGCGTGTGGGAATGATTTTCCAAAAATCGAACCCGTTCCCGAAATCCATTTACGATAATGTCGCGTACGGTCCTCGCATCAACGGCGTGAACGATAAGAGGAAGTTGGATGAGATTGTTGAATCAACGCTTCGCCGCTCCGCACTATGGAACGAGGTAAAGGATGGTTTGAGGAAAAGCGCACTTGCACTTTCCGGCGGACAACAACAGCGCGTGTGCATAGCCCGTGCTTTGGCTGTTGACCCCGAAGTGCTGCTCATGGACGAGCCTGCAAGCGCACTCGACCCGATTGCGACGGCAAAGATCGAAGAGTTGATCTATGAGTTGAAAGAGAAGTACACAATCGTTATCGTAACTCATAACATGCAGCAGGCAGCACGCGTCAGTGATCTCACTGCATTCTTCTATCTGGGCGAGTTGATTGAGTTTGGCGAAACGAAGAAGATGTTCACGACGCCATCGAAGAAGCAGACGGAAGAGTATATTACGGGAAGGTTTGGCTGACTCCTTCTCCTTCTTCAACCCTGAGCGTTTTTCAGCGAAGGGTCTGCCCATTATCAGCGGGTAACAAGTGATTAGTGGCTGATGTTACGCACGACCCGCTATTCAATTTCGTAGGGACGTGGGCTTGCCCTCTACGAGCCTTCGGCTCGAAGAGTCGTAGGCCGTCCCAACTCCGGAACGGTATAGAAACCGAAACAGATTTTGTGCTCGGTTGGGGACACGGCAAGCCGATGTTCCTACAGTGGGTTTGGTTGGTTTGCGTAACATCAGTTAGTGATAAGAGTGTAGTGAAAGACAAAACGAAAGAGAAAATGCACAGACATTTTGAATACGAACTCGATGGCTTGAAATCCAACATCATCAAGATTGCAAGTCTTGCTGAAGAAGCCATTGCCCAGGCAATCAAATCTCTGCTTGAGCAGAAGAAAGATATTGCCGAGCAAGTGATTGCTTTCGACAAACAGATAGATTCATACGAAATCGTTGTGGACAATCATGTCGTCGATATCCTTGCGCTGCAGCAGCCTGTAGCAGTTGACCTCCGCTTCATTCTTGCAGCATCAAAAATCAACAACGATCTTGAGCGCATTGGTGACCACGCTGTCAACATTGCGCAGTCTGCAATCAAGCTTGCCGATGCGCCACACGTGAAACCGCTTGTTGATATTCCCATCATGGCAGACACGACGAAGCAAATGCTTCGAGACGCAATCGACGCTTTCATTCACAGAGATTCCATGAAGGCTCGGACAGTTCTGGAAAATGACGACGTCATTGACAATCTGAACAGAAAAGTTGTCGGGGACTTGGTTGAAGTGATGCGCAAGAATCCCGATACGATTGACCCTGCGCTCGACCTCATTCGTGTCAGCCGTAACCTTGAACGTGTTGCCGACCTTACCACCAACATTGCAGAACAGGTGATCTTCATGGCGGAAGCGCGGGTCGTGAAGCACCAAGCCGACCAGCAGCAGCCGGAAAAGCAATAGGCGGAAATCTCAATCCTTCCAACCTTGGTTTTCGTATTATCATCGAACCCATTGAAAACCCACATCTCTTTCATTAAGGCTGTATGGAGAATCGATCTGTGTTCATCACCGGCGGAACCGGCTACATCGGCAGCCGTTTGATTCCGCTTCTTCTTCAACGCGGTCACAGCGTTCGTGCGCTTGTCCGTAAAGGCTCAGAGTACAAACTGCCGCTCGGCTGCACACCAGTTGTTGGCAACGCGCTTGAGGCATCAACGTTTAACAATCAAATCAAGCCTGCTGACACGTTTGTTCAACTTGTTGGCGTTGCGCACCCAAGTCCGACGAAAGCGGAACAGTTTAAAGCGATTGATTTAGTTTCGGTGCAACAATCAGTGCAAGCGGCGAAGCAAAATAATGTCCAACACTTCGTGTATCTGAGTGTCGCGCAACCTGCATCGATGATGAAAGAGTATCAGGCTGTGAGGACAGAAGGGGAGAGATTGATTCGTGAGAGTGGAATGAACGCAACGTTTGTTCGTCCGTGGTACGTGCTCGGTCCTGGACACTACTGGGCGTATGCGTTGAAGCCATTGTACTGGGTGATGGAGAGAATTCCTGCGACGAGTGAACAGGCGAAACGGCTGGGACTTGTTACGATTGAGCAAATGTTGACGACGCTTGTTGCGGCGGTGGAGAATCCTCCGAGCGGAGTGCGAGTTGTTGAAGTGCCAGAGATTCTTCTCCCTCAACCCTGAGCCTGCTTTTCAAGGCGAAGGGTCTCACTCCCCAATCAGCAGCTACCAAATATGAAACAGAGAGACCCTTCGTCCGCAAAAGAGGCGGACTCAGGGTTGAGAAGGTTACGAACTGAATCCCAAAACAACATCCCGATCAAAAATCCAGCTAAACTTTTCCTTCCCCGAAAACGAAACGCGGTCAGCCAACTTCGCATAACGTTCCGACAAGTTGCACAAATAATCCTGCGCCTTTGCCGCAACGTCGGACAAGCCATCGATCGTTTCCAGCTTCCAATGCTCAACGAGGTCGTTGATGATCTCGGAATAATCTTTCACCGTATATACCCCTGTCTTTTGTGCAACGATGGAATACTTCTCGAACAAGTTCTGATCTTTCCCATCGTACATCAACACCGCGGGCATCGTGATTTTTGTTTTCATCATCTTCGCGAACGAGAGGACAGCCTGCGCGGGGTCGAGCTCAAAGACCTTGGACATGAAAAGCTTGTATGCCTTCTCATGTCTTGCCTCATCACCCGCAATCAGTCCGCAGATTCTGTGGAGATTGTCCTCGCCGGCTTTCTTTGCAAGCACGCCGACGTTGCGATGCGAAATCTTCGTCGCACGTTCCTGAAACGACGTATAGATGAAACCGAGATACGGGTCATTCTCGGTCTTCGGGTCGAAGCCGTTGTTGATAAGGTGATGCACAGTTTGCTCGACGGCAAGCATGTTCACTCTGCCCGTAAGGTAGAGATACTTGTTGAGCAAATCACCGTGACGATTTTCTTCCGCTGTCCAGCCGCGGCTCCACCGCGCCCACGGGTTATCGCTTGCGCCCGTCTGGTCGGTTAAGCCTTGCAATCGGTTCAGCCATGTTTGATATGTTGGCAACGCTTCTTCCGTCACCATATCGCCAACGAGAACAACCAGAACGTCATCGGGCAACGCCGATGCTTTCGCTCTGAACTCGATGAGTTCTTCGCTCCAGCTTTCTTTCGTCATGTTCGGCATGAAGTCGCTCGGCTGCCAGCTTGCTTCCACGGGCACGAGCAGTTTGCTCAAATTCTCCTGCACAAAACTTTCCATGCTTCTGATAACTTCAAACCGCGGCGAGTTGACGGGTATTTCATTCGATGTTGTCACTGCAAACTCCACTCTAAACCGAAGAACTATTATTTATCTGCCAACAATATCCGCCAATTGTTGGTGAATAACAAGGAGGAAATTTGTTCGGCTGAGCGCGAAGCTTTGTAGAATGTCGGATGTTGTGCGTTCAACAAATGAGTGAGTGTCGATTGTTATGCGCCGCCCACACACTTATTTCAAAAGATTCTCCAAGAAAGAGACTCGTCGATCAAGAACATAAGGAGCCAGATTTGATGGAGTCGAAAAGCCTCGTGTACATACGACCTCTGAGGTTGTGGTAAAAGCGATGTAGAAGAAGCGGTCTGGCTTGCCAGTTTTCTTCGTTTTGATCTGTGCAAGGATATTGTCCATTTCCTCGTCAGTGAACACCAACACGAGACTCTTCCAAAACTGTCCCTTCGACTTGATGTTCTTGTCGGGATGATAGACTGGATAAAGCCCAAAAAGAATGTACAAGTCCGCCAAGCCACGATGGTAATTCTTGACGAAGTTTGCGAACCAGAAATTGTAGAGGTATTGCTTTTTCTGCTCGGCGATCACGGGATCGGTGTGAACGTATGACCTGGAACTCTTGACTTGCACGGAGAGCAGCTTCTTTGTGCGGGTATTTTGAACCAAGAAATCGACGCCCTTTTGCTAGCGGCTTGCTGGGACAAAAAAAGCATAGCCCTTTTTCCGAGTTAAGTATTTCTGCAGTTGCAGGATTGTTTCGTATTCGGAATAGGGTAGAGAGAAAATGGCTTCCATCGAATCATCTCGTGTCTAATTTTGGGATATCCCAGATGCCGGCTTCTTTTTTCTGGACGGGCTTCTCTCATTGCAGGTCCGAACTTCACTCTTCTATCTAACTCTTTGTTCTCGACGTGTCGCTCGATGACTAAGAGGATTATCATTTTGTTTTCATGAGGCATCGCTCGAAACTCTTCCAGGGTTTGAGCCTTCATACAACGCAATTAGCAAATTGTCGGGGTCGCGAAGGCGAATCCATCGCTGACCCCACGGCGTTGTTGCCGGATCTTCAAACTTCCAACGCGAGGAAAGTTTCGTCGCCCACGCGTCGAGCGCATCAGTTCCTAACTGAACATCAACTTTATCATTTGCAAGAGGACGGTCGAACGACGCGTCATGCCGTACATCGAGAGTGGCCATGCCGTAAATTTCAAGAAAGCCTTCCCGCGCTTGACTGCCGAATCCAAACACGCAACCTTTGCCTTCAGGCGCGTCCCATTCTTCGACAATGGGCAACTCGAGAATTTCCGTGTAGAATTTCTTTGAAGCCTCGAAGTCTCTTACTCGTAGAACTGTTTTGAAACTGAACCAGGATTTGTTCGAAACATTTGCCATTCATTTCCCTCTATTTCTTCTAAGTTCTGAGCGGAGCTAAGAACCTCTCAGCAGTTCGGAAGTGTGAGACCCTTCGTCCCGCTACGCGGGACTCAGGGTTGAGAGATTCACAACTCCTTCTCCTCCTTCAACAACTCCCGATGGTCTTTCTTCGCACGCGGCTGCAAGAGCTTTGCCACAAGCCCCGTCCAACCGGTTTGATGCGAAGCGCCGAGACCTTCGCCTGTGTCGCCGTGAAAGTATTCGTGAAAGAAAAGATAATCTTTGAAGTGCGGGTCGGCTTGAAGTTTTGGATTATCTCCGAAGGCGGGGCGAATTCCTTTTTCATTTCGCAAGAAAAGTTTTGTCAAACGCTTCGCGAGTTCCTCTGCAACATCATCGATGGTAACGAGATTTCCGGAACCTGTCGGATAGTCAATCTTGAAATCATCCCCATAATAATGATGAAACTTCTGCAACGACTCTATGATAAGGAAGTTCACCGGAAACCATACTGGTCCGCGCCAGTTGGAGTTTCCTCCAAACAAACCCGTTTCAGATTCCGCCGGCTGATAACTCACGCTGAACGTTTCGCTGTTCACATACACTGCATACGGATTTTCCTGATGATATTTTGAAAGCGCACGAACGCCGTAGTCGGAGAGAAATTCTGTTTCGTCCAACATTCTTTTCAGCAAACATTTCATCCGATGACCGCGAAGAAGCGAAAGCAAACGCCGCTCACCAAGACCCGGCTCCTGCCATCGTGAGACAAGCTGCACAAGGTCTTGCCGATAGTTGAAAAACCATTCAAGTCGTTTTTTGAAGTCGGGAAGTTGGCTCAACAACTCCGGCTCAAGCGTTTCAACTGCGAAGAGGGGAATGAGTCCGACCATCGAGCGAGCTTTGAGCGGAATACGCTCGCCGTGCGGCAAGTGCAGCACGTCGTAGAAAAATTCATCCTGCTCGTCCCACAAGTTGATTCCTTTCTTGCCGATGTTTGCCGCTGCGCCTGCGATGTAGAGGAAGTGTTCAAGAAATTTTGTTGCCATATCCTGATAGACGGGCTTCACGAGCGCAAGCTCAAGAGCGATGCGCATGAGGTTGAGCGAATACATCGCCATCCAGCTTGTCCCGTCGGCTTGCTCGATGTGTCCTCCCGTCGGCAGCTCCGAGCTTCGGTCGAACACGCCGATATTATCCAGACCGAGGAAGCCCCCTTCAAATATGTTGTTGCCTTCCGTGTCCTTGCGGTTCACCCACCAGGTGAAGTTGAGGAGAAGTTTGTGATACACTCGCTCAAGAAAATCAACGTCGCCTTTGCCGCAGTGCATCTTCTGGTCCATCTTGTACACGCGCCACGTTGCCCACGCGTGTACCGGCGGGTTCACGTCGCTGAACGACCACTCGTAAGCAGGGAACTGTCCATTCGGATGCATGTACCACTCACGCGTCAGCAGCACGAGCTGATCTTTTGCAAAATCCGGATCAACCATCGCAAGCGGAATGCAATGAAACGCCATGTCCCACGCGGCGTACCAGGGATATTCCCACTTGTCCGGCATGGAAATGATTTCGGCATTGTTAAGATGCAGCCATGCGTGGTTGCGTCCTTCCTTGCGCGCTTCCGGCGGTGGCGGCTGACCGGGATCGCCGGTGAGCCATTGCGTGACATCGTAATAGTAGAACTGCTTCGACCATAACATTCCTGCGAGCGCCTGACGTTGTACAAGTCTTGCGTCGTTACTTGCAATGTCATGCTGAAGTTCAGCATAGAATTCATCTGCTTCTTTGATTCGGCGTGAAAAAACTTCACCGCACATCTCAAACGGCTCTTGCACGAGCGCATCACCCAGACGAACGTGAAAAATCTTCGCGCCATGAGCCGGAATTGTTGCCGTGAAATGCGCGGCAGCTTTCGTCCCTTTCTTCTCCGGATTTACGGCTTCACGTTTTCCATTGACAACATAATCGTTGACACCATCTTTGAAATACTTTTCTTTTGAGTCCGTGTCATACAAGCGGTTTACATTTGTCTCGTTCTCGCAAAAAAGCAGTTTTGCACCGTCTTCACAATAAAACCATCGTCGCCTGCCGAGTCCGTGATGTTCAATCTGAACAACATTCTTCTTGAGCTCGTACATCACCGGCTTATGTTCATTGGGATTCCATGACCATGTATTGCGAAACCATAATTGAGGAATGACGTGAATGTGTGCATCAACGCTGCCTCTATTGTAAACGGTGATGCGAGAAAAGAAATCCTCGGGAGAGACTTTCGCATACTCAACAAACACGTCAAAGTATTTGTCATCGTTAAAGATCCCAGTGTCGAGCAGCTCAAATTCAGGCTGAAGCTTGTTGCGACGCCGATTCTCTTCGTACAACCGGCGATACGGAAACTCGGCGTGTGGATACTTGTACAACATCTTCAAGTATGAATGTGTCGGCGTGCTGTCGAGATAGTAGTACATCTCCTTCACATCTTCGCCATGGTTTCCTTCGTTGCCAGTGAGTCCGAAGAGGCGCTCTTTTAATATCGGGTCGCGCTCATTCCATAGTGCGACGGAGAGACAGAGAAGCTGATCGTCATCGCACACGCCTGCAATGCCTTCCTCACCCCACCTGTATGCTTTGCTGCGTGCCATGTCGTGCGTGGTATGATTCCATGCGTTCCCATCGGCGCTGTAATCCTCGCGCACCGTTCCCCATTGTCGTTCTGCGATGTACGGACCCCATTTCTTCCAATCGGTTTTGTTGTTGCGGACATCTGCGAGACGTTGTTTTTCGGCATTCATAGAAGAAGAGAAAAGTTGTTGATCGAAAAATGAAGTGCGAGCAATGTAGGCAATTGTGTCCCCTTTGGCAACACACAGCTCGCTGAGAAGCAGGGCAAGCATTGGAGATTCCCGAAAACAAAAAGAAGGAAATAGCCACAAAGACACGAAGTCACTAAGGAATCACGAAGAACTCCTTGTCTTAGTTATGAGAGCTTCATTTGGACAACAGTCAAAACTTCATAGCACTCCTCAAAAACTTCGTGAAACCTTCGAGTCTTGGTGTCTTAGTGACAAGCTTTTTCTTAGTTTCAATTTGGGGAATGTCCACACAAGCAATCTTGTTTATGTCGGTTCAACTTCATATTATTACCAAAGCGAAAGCTACCCTACACTGCTCTCACACATATAGCCACATCCGGTACAACATCACTCACCTACATTTGAAGGAGGCTCATCATGAAACCATCGTTCTCATATTTCCTCATAGCGTTGTTTGCTTTTTCTTCTCTCAATGCAGGCTCGAAGAATACAAGTGTCGGCACGAAAGCAATCAACGGCGTGAGCAATGGAAAGATTGTTCATCGCTTCGAAACGACTCCGGGAAAAAATCCTCTTCCTGCTGCGATACACGGACTTGAACAAGAGCGCAGTGTTCCGATTCCCAGCTCGAACTCAGCTCATTCCAATGTCAAATGGGTAAGCAACGACGCGGCTGCGATTGCAAACGATGTTGCAATCAACAGCAACGGTGGAAATCCGTTCGTTGGATGGAATCTCAACGCCGAGCGGGTATCCTTCCACAACGACGCAAGCAATATTCCTCTGTGGGAATATAATTCCGATCCACAGGTGTTCAGAAACTTTGTGGCGCTCTCCGCGAACGCAAACATCGTTGCGAACGGAAGTTACCATAACATTTACTTGTTTGATAAGAATACCGGCAATGTAACCTTCAACTACCCGATACCGAACGGTCGGATTGCCGGACCGATTGCAGTGTCGCGGGACGGAACGCTGTTAGTCTGCGCCACTTCTTCTCCGCTGCAAGGAGGAATGCATCGAGCGTATGCATTCATTCCGCCTTCTACAACACCGCTCTGGACTTTCGACTTCAGCGACAACCAAAGCACAGGAATTTACGGCGTCAACATCAGCATCGACAAATCAACTGTCATCGTGAATGGAAAGTTTTACGCGTGGGTGCTGAATGCGAACAACGGAACTCTGCGCACGGAAATGGAAATCAACAATACGGAGTCGCGCATTGCGATGAGTGCGAATGCTTCAGTGATTGCTGTCGCTGAGCTGAGCGGATTCATTCGCGCTCTGAGCTGGAACGTATCGCAGAACCGGTACAATCTGATTTGGCAATACAGAGTGCCGCCGGGTGCATTCACCAACTGGGCAAGCGCGGTTGATGTTTCGGCCGACGGCTTAACAATCATGGCGGGCACGCTGATTTTTCTCAGTGCAGGCAACGATGGGTCAATTTATATGTTCGATACGTTCGGTGACGGGACGCCGAATTGGGTTGTGCAAAATGTAGGCGATTTAGTTGCGCAAGTTGCGCTGTCGGATGACGGTTCGATTGCTGCAGTCGCGACATGGGGCGACATCGGCAACACGAAGCCGGACATTTACATCTTCGAGCGAAATTCCAACACGCCGGTGTTCACAGTTGAGACTCCCGGCTCGATGTTTTCCGTTGCAATCTCTTCTGATGGAAAGAGTGTTGTTGCCGGTGGCAAAGCCGTTCATGCGCGACAATTCGGTAACGGGGGTAACGTGTACAACATTGGCGTTGACCTCGGTGGCGGCGCGATTGCCGGAACAGTGAACGTGCCCGGTCCTCCGCTTCCCGTTGATGTTCTCGTGCAAGTGTTAAGCACGACGCGAACGGCAACCACGGATTCGTTCGGAAGATATCTTGTGAGAAATGTTCCTGCGGGGAGTTATACCGTGCGATTCTCGAAGCGCGGGTACGTTGCAACAACAATCAGCGGCGTAACAGTTACGGGCACCGATACGACAAGAAACGTGAATGCAATGCTCGCACCAACGAGTGCCGCGCCGACAAATCTCGTCGCATCGCACAGCCAGAACTCGCGCATTCAATTGACGTGGACGAATCCATCGTTCGCCTCACGACCGAACGACAAACTTCTCGCCGTTGATGACTACATAATGACAAACTCAGTCGCGGTTCGACCTTCGGGCGCAACGCGGCTTCTTCCTCTCTCTCAAGCGTTCACTACTCCTGAGGTTGTCGCCGATAGCACGCGAATCTACCGCGGCATTCGTGCTGGCGGTCCGTACTATTTGAAAAGAACTATCGCGGGAACGCTTTCGTCATTCCCGGACTCGAGTGCGGTTCCACTGAAAGATTATTACTATCGCATCACCGCGATTTATGGAAACGGCGAGAGTGTCTATTCCAACGAAGCGTATGGAACAGTGGATAGCTCGTTCTTACAATTCAGCATCACCACTCCGCACAGAACTGTTACGCCGACAATTGATGGAACGATTGCGCCCAACGAGTGGACCGATGCGCTCAGGGTTGATGTCTCGGATGTCTTCGGATTCGGCGGCGGCGTTGCGCTTCCTCGCGGTAGTGTGTTTATGTGGTTCAAGTACGATAGTGTCGCCGGCAAACTCTACATTGCGGGCGAGGATTTCTTGAACACGGACGGACTGCAAGCCAGTGAAGGCTTCGGACTCTACTTCGACGACAACAACAACAAACGCTTCGAGCCGATTGGAACGAACCCGTTGATTCGAGAAGGGAACTACTGGGCGTATTACTTCACGACCGGCTCGACCGTTCGCTTCAGAGAAATTTACACAGGCGGCGGCGTCAATGCCGTTGTTGACACGGTAACTGACGCGCAAACGGCGTTCTCTTCTTCAACCGGTCACGTCACTGGCGAAGCGAGTATTCCGATAAGTTTCTTCAACAAAAATCATTTGCAAGTGTATAGCCCCGATAAGAAAGTTGGCGGCGGCTTGTTCATGATTAGTCGTTTGAGCGGCAACGCGGTGTTCCATGGCTGGTGGCCCCAAACGATGACGAGCGTGTTCACGCCGTCGGGATTCGGTGAGATTCAAATTCCAATCAGACTGAACGCGCCGCCGAAAGCTCCGACCAATCTGGCAGTGACGAAGCAAGGAAACTTTTTACGAGTCACGTGGACCGACCCAACACAAGGAATAAACAATGACCCGATAACAATTCCGGTGACACTGCAACTCTACAAGAACGGAACGCTTTTTCGAGAATTTCCTCGCGGCGTTCAAACGTTCACCGACTCGAATGTTGTCGCGCAAGGTTGGTATGAATACAAGCTGCGAGGCTCCGTTACTGTTGCATCTCAAACATATTTCGGACCGTTCACGCCAAACGTCGGTACATTTGCAGTAAGCGACCCGCAACTCACTGAAGTGAGATATGATGATGGAATTCCCGAAGTCTTCTACGTCGTTGACTTCACCTACAACGGCAATAAGTTTGGGATTCGCTTCACACCTCAACAATATCCTGCGCGAGTATATCGAGTAAAGGCAATGACCAACAATGGTTTCAGCCCGATTCAAGTTTCTGTGCATCAAGATAGTTCAGGATTTCCGGGACGACTGCTTGCCGGCCCATATGTTGGCGAATCATTCCAGACTGCAGGCATCGATAGCTTCCTCGTAACATTGCCGGCTGGCGATCCACCAACGATCGCAAGCGGCGATTTCCATGTTGTGTTGAGTTATTTGCCGACAAGTCCCGGCGCGCCCGGGATTGGCGGCGATCTTACTCAGCCGGTCGAGCAACGGTCGAAGTTTTTTACCAACGCGCAAGGCTGGCAATCGCTCGCGACGGCTGACCTCATCGTTCGTGCGTTTCTCACCGGACAGCCAAACAGCGTCAATGACGGAACAGAAGTGCCGAATCAGTTTACACTGAATCAGAATTATCCCAATCCATTCAACCCGAGCACGAAGATCAAATTCGAAATCCCGAATGCCGGTTTTGCTACACTCAAGGTATTTGATGTATTGGGCAGAGAGGTGGCGACCTTGGTAAACAAAGAATTGAAACCGGGAAGCTATGAGTCAACGCTGAATGGCGATAGACTTTCGAGCGGCGTGTATTTCTATCGTCTGGAATCCGGGAAGTTCAATGAAACGAAGCGGATGGTGTTGATGAAGTAAGATCGATGTTCGTCATTACAAGGTTCCCTATGCACTCAAAGCGAAACCGTTCAAACGGTTTCATCTGTTGTTTTGTTCTCATTAACACCCGACGTAAGTCGGGTGTTAATGGGACGGATAAAAGAACAAGGCTCAACTGCTTCCGCAGTTTTCTACTCTGTCCATGAAGTCATTCAAAACCTTTCTCATTTGCTGCGCCGTTACATTTCTTGTCCTCTGCCTTCTCCTGCTCGTCCTTCCGTTGTTCAACAACATGAGCTTTGTAAGAGTGTATAAAGCGAGAGGCGTACTGGCGTTCGTGCAATCGCTTGCACTGCGCGTTGTGTTGCCAGTTCTGTTGAAAACACAACAAAGCACGTGTTATCTCTGCTCAAGAACAACATCGAGTGGATTACACTTGTGCCGTTCGGTTGGCAGGAGAGGAAAAATTCGCCAGAGATTCACTTGAACACCACCGCTGATTACTATTGGTGCGAAACAGACACAGGCATAGCGCAAGTTGCGACGCCGGTTAAATCCTACGGCATGCACATCATGCTGAAGCCGCACATCTGGAAGTGGTATGATAACCACGAACGTCAAGGGGGCAACGATGATACCGATTTCACTCCCCAGAACAAGGCGGGGGAGAATGTGGTGGGGAGAGGGTTTGCAATTGCAGGGCGAGTCGCCGACTCGCCCTCCAGGTAATTACTTTACTACCAACGCTTCTTTCTGCAACCGCTGTGCAAGAGCAGCAAACAACTCATCGCCGTCATTGTAGCTTCCATACTTCTCATACACAAACAACTCAGGATGCTCGAACACCATACTCGTGAGATATGCTCTATAGCGGATTGAAGGTGTTTCTCCATGAATGGTCAGTTCATCAACCTTCATCTGCAATAATTTGCACTTTGCATTCGGTTGAGCAAGTCTGAGCATGGCAACCTGTGCCAGCCCGCATTCGACAATCTCATTGCACTCCCGATAATCGAGCGAGCTGAGGAAGTTCTTTTCGTACCGGCTCAAGTCACACTCTTGGTAGCTCTTCAAGTCAGCAAAAACCCTATACGGCGAATTTCCCGGAATGCGCTCTTGTGCGCTTGCTGCGGCTGCACATGCTGCAACCACCAGCGCTATAGCCAAAACTCGTGTTGTCTTCATCTCTTCTTCCCTGCGTGGATGGTGTGTGCTTCACTTTCTTGTTCTGCAGGTTAGACGACCTGCTGTTGCAAAAAGTTGCAGAGAATATTTTTCTCCTTCGGGTCTGCGAAATGAAACAAATGCGCGTTACCTCCGTAGGTGCTGAGTTTGCAATTGATGGAAGCCTTGCATTTGAACTGTGAATTCTTTAGGCTTGCAGTGGACAGAATGAGGTTACGATGAGTCTTCAGGAAATCGAAACTGCAATCAAATCGTTGGACAAATCCGAACAACAGCAGCTTTTTAAGGATTTACCGAAACTGATTGAGCTCGACCGTGAGAGCATTGGTTGGTTGAAGGTTGCAGAGCCCTCATTCGAATTCTGGAATAATCCTGACGATGCAGTCGACGACAATCTATCTTACTCACAATGATCTTATTGTTGTAAAGATGGAATTTCTTGTAGGGACACTTGTGTAACATCGGTTATCAATTCACATTCTCACTGTCACCATCACAAGGAGTCTTCCCGATGAACCGCAGGATTGCACTCGTCTGCATCGCCCTCTTTTGTATCTATAATTTCTCTTTGCTTGCGCAAACTACCGCACTTCGCTTCGCACTCTCATTTCCACCCGAGAAAAACAAACAGCCTCTCAACGGAAGAATGCTGCTGCTGATTTCTTCTGATAGCACCAACGAGCCTCGCTTCCAAATTAGTGAAGGTCCTGAAACGCAAATGGTGTTTGGTGTTGATGTTGATGGATTGAAGCCGAACGCTCCAGCATCTATCGATGCAAACGCATTTGGTTTTCCGGTGAGAAGCATTGCAAAGATTCCTGCCGGCTGGTATTGGGTGCAAGGAGTTCTGCACAAATACGAAACGTTCAAGCGCTCTGACGGGTATACAGTGAAGCTTCCGATGGATAGAGGAGAGGGGCAACATTGGAACCGAGCGCCGGGCAATTTCTACAGCACGCCGAAGAAAATCTGGATTGACCCGACGAAGAACGAAACGATTTCAATCGTGCTCGACAAAGAAATTCCGCCAATCACTCCACCCAAGGATACGAAGTACGTCAAGCACATAAAGATTCAAAGCGAGAAGCTGACGAAGTTCTGGGGACGACCGATGTTTCTCGGCGCAAATGTGCTGCTGCCGGAAGGATTCGACACGCATCCGCAAGCTCGCTATCCATTGATGGTGAATCACGGGCACTATCCGCACACGTTCGGCGGCTTCAGCGAAACAATGCCGGACACAGCACGCATGAAGGGCGAGTATAGTAAACGATTCAAGTTGGACGGCTACAACAAAATTGAAGCAGCGTATGCGTCCGAGTTCTACAAAGAATGGACCGGACCAAACTTTCCTCGCGTGGTCATCATCGAAATCCAACATGCGAATCCCTACTACGACGATTCGTATGCAGTGAACTCCGCCAATCTCGGTCCCTATGGCGATACAATTATGTATGAGCTGATTCCGTTCGTCGAGAAACAATTTCGATGTATAGGACAAGGCTGGTCGCGCTTCATGTACGGCGGCTCAACCGGCGGATGGGAAGCGCTTGCTGTGCAGATTTTCTATCCTGATGAATTCAACGGGTGCTTTGCCGCATGCCCCGATCCTGTGGATTTCCGTGCGTATGGAGTTGTGAATGTGTACAATCACGAGAACGCGTATTACTATGACAGCAAATGGAAGAAAACTCCTCGCGGCGCAACACGAAATTATCTTGGTGAGATGTATGCAACGCTTGAAGAGGCAAACCATTATGAGCTTGCACTCGGGACAAAAAGTCGCTCAGGAGAGCAGTGGGATATTTGGCAAGCGGTGTTTTCTCCCGTAGGCAGTGACGGCTATCCGAAACCAATTTGGGATAAGCTCACAGGAAAGATTGACTACGAGGTTGCGAAGTATTGGCGGGAGAATTACGATCTGAGCTACGTTCTCCGCCGTGATTGGGACAAAGGACTTGGCAAAAAGTTAGAGGGAAAAATTCACATCTACTGCGGCGAGGCGGATAACTTTTATCTCAACGATGCCGTGTACTTGATTGAAGATTTTCTGAAGAACACAAACAATCCGTTCTACGGCGGCGAAGTGGATTACGAGCCGCGTGCCGAACACTGCTGGAACGGCGACCACACGCGGCCGAATGCGCTCTCTCGCTTGCGCTACCATCAAATGTTTGTGCCGCGCTGCGTTGAGCGGATGTTGAAGACTGCGCCGAAGGGTGCGGACCTGACGAGTTGGAGGTATTGACGCGCACAGTTGACAATTGACAATTGATCGTTGACCATTGACCGTTAGGAAAGATTCAATAGTCAATGGTCAATTTTCAATGCTCAATTGTGAACGGTCGCGTGTAACGGCGCTTCTTGACATTCACCCCCCGCCTCAATAGCCTCCATTGACAATTGACAATTGATCGTTGACCATTGACCGTTA
>Ga0082335_1005572_pt1 | contig 17215 bp, 29 predicted proteins | sample Subgrocontami58m_FD_72375 | JGI IMG/M metagenome (GOLD analysis project Ga0082335, IMG submission 72375) | Subsurface groundwater microbial communities from S. Glens Falls, New York, USA - GMW37 contaminated, 5.8 m (SPADES assembly) (version 2) ... | reverse complement strand
CAGTGCAAGTTTAGAGATAGAGTTGATAACGCCTGTAGCGATGGAGAAGGAGCAGCGTTTTGCGATAAGGGAAGGCGGACGGACAGTAGGTGCCGGGGTAATTAGCGAGATAATAAAATGATGGCGCATCAGAAGATACGGATAAAATTAAAGTCTTATGACCACAGGGCATTGGACCAATCAGTAGCGGAGATTGTCAATACTGTGAAGAGGACTGGTGCCAGGGTATCAGGACCTATCCCTCTACCTACAAAGAGGGAGGACTATACAGTGTTGCGTTCTCCTCATGTTGATAAGAAATCAAGGGAACAATTCCAGATAAAGACCCATAAGAGGCTTATGGATATAATGGAGCCGACAGCCAAGACTATAGATGCCTTGAAGAAGTTGGACCTACCGACCGGGGTAGATGTAGAGATAAAATGACACGAAGTGTCATTCTGAGCGAAGAGAAGAATCTCAGGAGAATACAATGGCTACTGGTATCTTAGGTAAAAAGATAGGTATGACTCAAATTTTCAGGGATAACGGGAATCTCATTCCTGTCACTCTCGTAGAAGCAGGTCCATGTCCTGTTTTGCAGGTAAAGTCCAAAGAGACTGACGGGTACTTTTCTATTCAGTTGGGTTTTGAAGATAAGAAAGAATCACGGACAAACAAACCCGACCTTGGCAGGTTTAAAACTGCAAATTCTCATCCTAAGAGGTTTGTAAAAGAGCTCCGTCCATCTACTGATGAAAAATGGACAAAAGGTGATATTATAAAGATAGATTTTAAACAGGGTGAGTTTGTAGATGTTACAGGCGTATCTATCGGCAAGGGGTTTCAAGGTGGAATGAAACGCTGGCATTGGAAGGGTGGGCCTAAAACCCATGGCTCTACGTCTCATAGAAGGGTCGGCTCAATAGGTGCAAGTTCTGACCCATCCAGGGTATTCAAAGGCCACCATCTTCCAGGCCATATGGGCAATGAGAAAAAGACGGTCCAGAACTTAGAGGTGATAAGGGTAGACCTTGAAAACAATCTACTCCTCGTTAAGGGTGCTGTCCCTGGTCCGAGAAATGGGTATCTAATAATCAGAAAGGCAAAGAAGAAATAGTCCTTATGAGCACTTTACCAGTATACAATACAAAAGGCGAAGAGGTTGAAAGAATAGAACTCAATAAAGAGGTATTCACTGGAGAGGTTAATAAGCCCCTTCTACATCAGGCCGTGAGGATGTATGAGGCAAATAAGCGTTCCGGGACAGCCTCTACCAAAACGATGGCTTATGTCCGCGGCGGCGGGAAGAAGCCATGGAGACAAAAGGGCACAGGCAGGGCACGGGCAGGTTCTATACGTTCTCCACTATGGAGAGGCGGAGGTATAATATTTGGCCCTCATCCAAGGGATTATTATTATTCTATCCCGAATAAGGCAAAGAGGTTAGCGCTCCTCTCTGCATTGAATGCGAAAGTGAATGATAATGAGTTTACAATTCTAAGTGAATTAAAGGTGGCCACGTCAAAGACAAAGGATTTTGCATCTCTACTAAAAGGGCTCAATATCAATCTGATAAAGAGAGTGCTGATTCTCGTGGATAAAATAGAGCCCAATATTATAAGGTCATCTAAAAATATACCCGGGGTGATAGTAAAAGGCTTTGATGCTATAAGTTCATACGACCTATTAAGAAGCCACAGGGTAGTTACTACAAAGGCAGGATTGGAAAAGTTGATGGAAAGGGTCTTAAAGGAAAGATGAGAGAAGCCCGTGATATAATAAGGGGATTGTTGCACACAGAGAAAGGGACAGGGATTCAGCCGGACAATAAATATCTCTTTCAAGTGGATAAACTTGCAAATAAGATGGAGATAAAGAAGGCTGTTGAGACTATCTATAAGGTGAAGGTTCAGGATGTGAATACACTCATTGTCCCTGGTAAAAAGAAGAGGGTGCGTTATATACAGGGCAGAACGCCTGACTGGAAGAAGGCCATAGTGACATTGAAAAAAGATAGTAAGATAGACGTGACATAATACTATAAGAATTTCCTTTCTGAGATTCTTCGGCTGTGCCTCAGAATGACAATACAATAATGTCACTCTGAGCACATTCGCTTCGCTCAGTGTAAACTCTGCGAAGAGTCTAATTCAAGAGGAGCAAAAATGGGAATAAGGAGATATAAGCCAACAACACCTAGTTTGAGATGGAGGACTACCTCAACGTTTGAAGAGATTACCAAGGCAGTGCCAGAACGCAGGCTCACATTGCCATTGAAGAAGTCTGGGGGCAGGAATGTCCATGGGCATATTACGACGAGGCATAAGGGTGGAGGGCATAAAAGGAGGTACAGGCTCATAGATTTCAAACGGGATAAAGAAAACATGCCTGCAAAGGTATTGGCTATAGAATATGACCCTAACAGATCTTCAAGGCTTGCCCTATTAGAATATACAGATGGGGAAAGGCGGTACATTATCAACCCTGTGGACCTCCACGTCCATGATGAAGTAATTTCAGGGTCTGACGTTGAGATAAAGGTTGGGAATGCCTTACCCTTAAGAAATATCCCTTTAGGGACCCTTGTCCATAATGTTGAATTAATCAAAGGTAATGGTGGCCAGATAGTTCGCAGCGCCGGCAACTCTGCCCAGATTATGGCAAAAGAGGGTAATTATGTACATTTGAGATTACCTTCAGGTGAGATAAGGCTCGTCCACATAGACTGTAAAGCAACTATTGGGCAGGTTGGGAACACTGACCATTCATCTATATCCATTGGAAAGGCTGGCAGGTCCAGGTGGCTTGGTATAAGGCCATCTGTTAGAGGAGTAGCACAAAATCCACACGACCACCCAATGGGTGGAGGGGAAGGTAAGACCTCTGGAGGGCGCCACCCGTGTACCCCATGGGGTAAACCTACAAAGGGTTATAAGACACGGAAGAAGAATAAACCTTCTTCAAAATATATCCTAAAGAGAAGGAAGTGAACTAATGTCAAGGTCACGTAAAAAAGGTCCTTATGTGGACCCTAAACTAATTGAAAAGATAGAAAAGATGAAGAAATCAAAGGACCGAAAGCCGATAAAGACATGGTCAAGGCGGTCAATGATTACACCCGACTTTGTTGGTTTGACATTTGCCATTCACAACGGCATGAAGTTTATACCTGTATACATTACTGAGAATATGGTTGGGCACCGCCTCGGTGAATTTTCTCCCACAAGGACATTCAGGAGGCATGGGACACGGACAAAGGAGTCTACATCTAAGACATGATTTCTAATGCTATTGCAAGATATGTGATGGGGTCACCAAGAAAGGTGAGGCAGGTTATAAACCTTGTGCGCGACATGGATGTAATCAAGGCGTTATCAGTGCTTCAGAATATCAAACAGGGTGCAAGGATTCAGGTGGAAAAGGTCCTGAAGTCAGCGATAAATAATGCCACTAAGAAATACCCCGATATAAGGCAGGGGGATTTGTATATCTCAAGGATTGCTGCGGATGGGGGGCCTATGTTAAAAAGACATAAGGCTCAAGCTATGGGCAGGGCTACTATGATACGCAAGAGGACGAGTCATATCACAGTAGAACTTGACAGGAGATAGGAGAAAGATATGGGGCAGAAGGTTCACCCATTAGGTTTTAGATTGGGTTATATAAAGACATGGGAGTCAAGATGGTTTGCTACTAAGAAGAAGGATTATGCCGAATTACTCCATGAGGATATTAGATTACGAAGATATGTAAAAGATGGATTGAGACAGGCGGGAGTTTCAAAGATAGAGATAGAAAGGGCCGGGGAGCGGGTGCGTATCAATATACTTACTGCAAGGCCTGGCATCATAATTGGCAGGAAAGGGGCAGATATAGATAGGTTGAGAGATGAACTCCAGGATATGACCGGGAAGAGCATCTATATTGACATACAAGAGGTAAAGGACCCTGCTTTAGATGCCCAATTAGTTGCAGAAAACATAGCATTTCAGTTAGAAAAGAGGGTATCTTTCAGGCGTGCAATGAAACGTGCTGTCCAGTTATCAATGCAACATGGTGCCCAGGGTATTAAGGCAATTTCTTCTGGAAGGCTTGGTGGCGCAGAGATGTCCCGGCAGGAGACTTGCAGGGAAGGCAAGGTACCTCTACATACCTTGCGGGCAGATATAGATTACGGGTTCAGCGAGGCGGTTACCGCCTACGGGCTCATAGGCGTGAAGGTATGGATTTATAAAGGAGATGTCCCTCATGTTACTATTTCCAAAGAGGGTTAAGTATCGTAAGGCACACAGGGGCAGAAGAAAAGGTAAGGCATTAAAAGGTTCTACAGTAGCCTTTGGGGAATATGGCCTCCAGTCGTTAGGAAATGCATGGGTTACCAGTTCCCAGATTGAATCTGCAAGAGTGGCGCTTACAAGACACGTTCGGCGTGGGGGAAAAGTATGGATAAGGCTTTTCCCGGACAAACCTGTAACCAAGAAACCTGCAGAGACAAGGATGGGCAAAGGGAAAGGGATGCCTGACCACTGGGTAAGTGTTGTGAAGAGGGGCCGTATACTCTTTGAGATAGATGGCGTGCCAGAGGAATTGGCAAGAGAGGCGATGAGGCTGGCAGCATACAAATTGCCTATCAGGACCAAGTTTGCGAAGAGGGTGCGTGTATAAACTATGAAGCCACTAAAGAGTAAGGACCTCAGAAATCTAAGTAAAGACGAATTGGAGCATAAACTTTCTACTTTAAAAGAAGAGCTATTCAATTTACAACTTGCAAGGAGGAGTGGTAGACTTGAGAAGCCTTCCAGGATAAGGGAAATCAAGAAAGATATAGCCAGGATAAATACCTGTTTGAACGAAGTGAAGGAGAGATAGATGGCACTATCAAGACCAAAACGTAAAGAGATGGTTGGCACTGTCGTCGGTGACAAGATGCATAAAACTATAGTGGTCAGAGTAGACAGGTCAGTGAGACATCCTGAATATAAGAAGGTTATTACCAGGTCCTCAAAGTTTAAGGCCCATGATGAAGAGAACAAGGCAAAGATTGGGGACAGGGTTATGATTATGGAGACTCGCCCGTTATCCAAAGAGAAGCGGTGGCGGCTGGTGCAAGTGCTATGATTCAGATGAGGACCATATTAGATATAGCTGACAATACAGGGGCAAAACGTGCCTCTTGTATAGGGGTATTAAACAGGTCAGGGAGGCGGTATGCTGAGATAGGAGATATCATTACAGCCAATATCAAAGAGGCATTGCCAGACGGTGTGGTAAAGAAGGGTGAGGTTGTAAAGGCTGTAGTGGTCAGGACAAAGAATCTCATCAAAAGGACAGACGGGTCTTATTTGAGATTTGACAGGAATGCGATAGTTATTATAGATGCCCAGAATAATCCCAGGGGAACAAGGATATTTGGGCCTGTGGCAAGAGAATTGAGAGAGAAAAACTTCATGAAGATAATTTCGCTTGCTCCAGAGGTGATATGAATAATAAGTTTACAGTGGACAGTGAACAGTTTACAGATTTTTAAACAAAGGATACTATGAATCGGATAAGGCGTAACGATACAGTAATTGCTATTACAGGCAAGGATAAGGGGAAGACAGGGAAGGTAATAAAGGTCTACCTTGAGAAAGAAAGGGCTCTGGTTCAGGGATTAAATTTTGTTACAAGGCATCTCAGAAAAGTTCGTGAGGATATGCCATGGGGCAGGATTCAGAAAGAAAGTGCGATACATCTGTCTGACCTTATGCTGTACTGTAACAAGTGCAGTAAACCTACAAGGATAGGCATCAAGGTATTGGAGGATGGGACCAGGTCCAGGTTTTGCAAGAGATGTAACGAGGTGATATAGAAATGATGCCGAGGCTCTTGGATAAGTATAGAAATGAGATTGTTCCTGCGATGATGGAGAAGTTCAATCTCAAGAATAGATTTGAAATCCCCCGGGTAACGAAGATAGTTATCAATATAGGTATGGGTGAAGGCGCTGAGGATATAAAGGTCCTGGAGTCAGCGTGTGAAGAGGTGGCATTAATTACAGGGCAGCGGCCAGTAATAACGAGGGCAAGGAAGGCGATAGCAAATTTTAAGATCAGAGAAGGGTTGCCCGTAGGATGTAAAGTTACCTTACGGGGGGTTAGGATGTATGAGTTTCTTGACCGCCTTACAAGTGCTGCCATGCCAAGGATCCGTGATTTCAGGGGATTATCCCCGAATTCTTTTGACGGGAATGGTAGTTATGCCATAGGTATAACAGAACAGGCAATATTCCCGGAGATTGATTATGATAAGATTCAAAAGGTTCACGGGATGGATATAATTATAGTCATTACACGGACAACGCGTGAACGTTCATATGAACTACTGAGACTATTTGGAATGCCGTTTAGGATAGAGTGAAAGGAATTTATGGCTAGAAAGGCACTGATAGAAAAGTGTAAAAGACCACCTAAGTTTAAGACGAGAAAATATAATAGGTGCAGGCTCTGTGGCAGGAATGGAGGATTCTTAAGAAGGTTTGAATTGTGCAGGATATGCTTCAGAGAACTTGCCTTAAGGGGTCAGATACCTGGCGTGACAAAAGCGAGCTGGTAATTACGAGGGGGATATATGTCTATAAGTGATTCTATAGCTGATGCACTCACGATGCTCCGCAATGCAAATAGTACCAAGAAGGAGAGGGTGGATATCCCTAAGTCCAAGGTACTGTTAGAGATTTTGAAGATATTGAAAAGGGAAAACTTCATCGGGAATTATAAGCCGATAGAAGATAAGAAACAGGGTGTCTTGAGGGTATATTTAAAACACGGGAAGAGTGGCAAACCAGCTCTTATTTCCTTGAAGAGGATTTCAAAACCTGGCTTGAGGGTATATGTGAAGAAAGGGGACATCCCTACAGTGCTCGGGGGATTAGGCATTGCCATACTATCTACCCCTCGTGGAATGCTGACAGATAGAGAGGCAAGGGATTTAAAAGTTGGTGGTGAGGTTCTCTGCTACGTATGGTGATTTTGAAGTTGTAGTTGTTGAGAGGTGATATATGTCAAGGGTTGGAAAGAAGCTTGTGCCGATTCCCAAAAATGTAAAACTTCTTGTTAGTGGCAGCATAGTGTATGTGGAAGGACCAAAAGGCAAACTCCAATATCAATTGCCAGAGGGTATAGAGACAGAACTCAAGGATAGCGAACTTATTGTGAAAAGGTTATCAGATTCTAAAATGCAAACATCTCTCCATGGCACATCCAGGAGTATTATCTCTAACATGATAAAGGGCGTGACAGAAGGTTTTATTAAAGAGTTAGAGATAGTAGGGGTTGGATTTCGTGCCCAGGTCCAGGGGAAGAAATTGTCCATGCATTTAGGTTTCTCACACCCTGTAGATTTTGATATTCCTGAAGGGATTGTGATAGAGACGCCAAAACCAAATCAGATTTTGGTCAAAGGGATAGATAAGATTAAGGTAGGTGAAGTCGCAGCCAAGCTCCGCTCGTTCTATAAACCAGAGCCTTATAAAGGCAAAGGCATAAGGTATGCAGGTGAATATGTGAGACGCAAGGCTGGAAAGACGGTGGCGTAAATGGATAAAAAAGAAATCGGCAGGTTAAAGCGGCACAGGAGGCTCAGGGTAAAGATAGCAGGCACAAAGGAACGCCCGAGGATGAGTGTCCATAGGAGCCATGCTAATCTCCATGTCCAATTGATAGACGATACGAGCAGCACCACTCTCCTCACTGGCTCTACGTTAGATAAATCATTTAAGGAGAAATTATCTTACGGTGGCAATGTCCAGGCTGCGGAACTTTTAGGTGAGACGATAGCTGAGAAGGCAAAACTCAAAGGTATCACAAAGGCTGTATTTGACAGAGGCGGATATTTATACCATGGAAGGGTGAAGGCATTGGCTGAGGCCGCGCGCAAGAAAGGATTGATATTTTAATTTGAAGGGATGTGGATTTGAATAATACAAATACTGAGAAAAATATTGCGAAACAAGAGTGGAGTGAGAAGGTAATTACTGTAAACAGGGTTGCCAAGGTAGTAAAGGGTGGGAGGCGTTTTTCATTCAGTGCATTAGTTATTGTCGGACAGGGAAAAGGTATTGCAGGTTTTGGAATAGGCAAAGCAAATGAGGCTTCAGAGGCTATTAAAAAGGGCATAACCCAGGCTAAGAAGGATGTCTTCAAAGTGGCAATAAAGGGCAATACTATACCACATGAGATAATAGGGCATCACGGTGCAGCAAAGGTCCTGCTAAAACCTGCTTCTCCAGGAACTGGCGTAATAGCAGGTGGACCTGTCAGGGCTTTATGCGAGGCCTGTGGTATAAAGGATATATTAACAAAATGTCTTAAGTCAAACAATCCAGCCAACGTTGTAAAGGCAGCGGCTCAAGGACTCAAGGACTTAAGATTGAGTAGAGAGATAGAAGTATGAGAATATCTGATTTAAGTTCACCCCCTGGCTCTAATAAGAAACCCAAGAGAAGAGGTTTAGGGACTGGCTCTGGCCATGGCAAAACCTCATGCCGTGGGCACAAAGGCCAGAAGGCAAGGTCTGGCCATGGAAATTTGAGACCTGGATTTGAAGGTGGTCAGATGCCATTGATAAGGCGGGTGCCAAAGAGGGGATTTATAAATGAGTTTAAGAAAAAACTTGAGATTATTAATTTGAAAGCCCTTAACTCATTTGAGGCAAATTCTACTATTACCCCGGACATTTTAAAGGAAAGAAGAATCATAAAGAAGATAGGTGATGGGGTAAAAATTCTGGGAGAAGGTGAAGTCATTAAGCCTCTCATTGTAAAGGCACATTATTTTTCAAAGAGCGCCCAGGAAAAGATAGAAAAGGCTGGGGGTAAGGTAGAAGTTTTGAGCTGAAAATTATGCTAAAGGCGTTAGCAAATTCCTTTAAGATTCCGGACCTTAAAAAAAGAATACTGTTTACTCTTGCCATTATCGGCGTATACAGGATTGGCGCCTATGTGCCAACCCCAGGGATAGATGGCCCGAAATTGGCACAGTTCTTTGATAATATATCCAAGACACAGGGCGGGACACTATTCGGAATCATGAATATGTTCAGCGGCGGTGCGATGGAGCAACTTACCATCTTTGCACTCGGTATAATGCCGTATATATCTGCATCCATTATATTGCAGTTATTATGTGCAGTGATTCCATATTTAGAAAAGTTGGCAAAGGAACCTGACGGCAGGAAGAAGATCGTCCAGTACACAAGATATGGAACGATAATATTAGCCATGGTTCAGTCGTTCTTTATAAGTTTCTGGCTTGAAGACCCACAGCATTTCCAGGGCTTACAGATAGTCAGCCATCCAGGATGGTCATTCAGGTTCTTCACGATGATAACCCTCACCACCGGGACATCCTTTATTATGTGGCTTGGGGAACAGGTCACTGAAAGGGGCATAGGTAATGGTATATCACTTATCATTACTGCAGGCATTGTATCAAGGATACCCACTGCTATCCACCAGTTATATATGCTCATCATACAGAGGCAGATTAACTCATTCACCCTGATAATCATGGTGGTGATGATGGTAGGGGTAATTGCAGCAGTCATCTACATTACCCAGGGGCAGCGGAGGATACCTGTCCAGTATGCAAAGAGGATTATTGGTAGAAAGGTATATGGAGGGCAGAGCACCTATCTGCCATTAAGGGTAAACCAGGCAGGTGTGATACCGATAATATTTGCCCAGTCTATAATCCTGTTTCCTGCTACTATAGCAGGGGTTATACCGAATGAGACTATAAGGAGTATGGCGCTGTGGCTTACAAGTGGACATGTTTTCTATACGATAGTATATTCAGGGCTCATTATCCTGTTCGCTTATTTCTATACAGCAATAACATTTAACCCTGTAGATGTGGCTGACAATATGAAAAAGTATGGCGGGTTTATCCCGGGCATAAGGCCAGGTAAGCCCACAGCAGAATACTTTGACTTTATAATGACGAGGATTACTCTGCCAGGGGCGATATTTCTTGCTGTCATTGCTGTCATGCCAGACTTAGTCAGTGCATGGCTTAAGATTCCATATGGGGTAGCCAGTTTCTTCGGGGGGACAGGGTTATTGATTATCGTTGGTGTAATGTTAGACACGATGAAACAGATAGAGTCCCACCTCTTGATGCGCCATTATGAAGGCTTTATGAAGAAGGGCAGGCTGAGAGGTAGAAGGTGAGATTGATACTATTAGGGCCGCCAGGTGCAGGGAAAGGGACTCAAGGACACGTTCTTTCTGAGAGGTTTCATGTCCCGCATGTCTCTACAGGGGATATGCTTAGAGAAGCTGTCAAAGAGAATAGCCCTGTGGGTTTGAAGGCACAAGAATATATGAATCGCGGAGAATTGGTGCCAGACGATATAGTCATAGAGATAGTTAAAGAAAGACTCGGTAAAAAAGGCTCAAGAAATGGCTTTATACTTGATGGGTTCCCGAGGACGAGGAGGCAGGCTGAGATGCTTGACTCTGTCCTGCACGAGATGCATAAAAATATAGACATGGTCATATATTTCAGAACATCAGAGGATGTGATAGTGAGGCGGCTTTCAGGCAGGAGGATATGCAGGTCCTGCGGGGCTAATTATCACATAAAGAACATACCTCCAAAGGTCCAGGGTATATGTGATGTATGCAATGGGCCACTATACCAGAGAGAGGATGATAAGGAAGGGACTGTGAAGAACCGGTTAGAGGTATATGAAAGGCAGACCTCTCCTTTAATAGATTATTATAAAGAAAAGAGTAAATTGAATACGATAACCGGTGACCTTGAAGTAGAAGACGCCTTTAAATCCATATTAAAATTATTTGCTGAAAAAGACCTCTTATCCATAAAGGATAGACCTTCCCCATTCCACATAAGGGAAGGGTCTTATGATTGAATTAAAATCCGAGAGGGAGGTCTCTTTGATAAAAGAGGCATGTTCCATAGTAGCAGAGGTCATGCAGGAACTTAAAAGTGCTGTTTTACCCGGGGTAACTACACTGGAACTGAGCAATAGCGCACGTAACCTGATTACGAAACGCGGAGGCATACCGGCATTTAAAGGATACCGTGGCTTTCCATGTGATATATGCACCTCTATCAATGAAGAGGTGGTCCATGGTATACCGGGTAAGCGAAAATTAAAGGATGGCGATATATTGAGTTTAGATATAGGGGTAAAACTTAACGGGTATTATGGAGATGCGGCAGTGACGCTTCCTGTCGGGGATATAAGTGAAGAGGCAAAAAGGTTATTAGTTGTTACAGAAGAGGCATTATATATAGGTATATGCTGTGCAAGGCCGGGGATGAGGCTCTCTGACCTCTCTAATGCGATACAATGCCATGTGGAAAAGAATGGTTTCTCAGTTGTGCGGGAATTCGTAGGCCATGGGATTGGCTCAAAGATGCATGAGGAACCACAGGTGCCGAATTTTGGAGAGCCAAATCATGGGCCACGCCTTAAAAAGGGTATGGTCCTGGCAATAGAACCAATGGTAAATACAGGATGTCCTGACGTAGAGATATTAAAAGATGGCTGGACTGCTGTTACTAAGGACAGGAGATTATCCAGCCATTTTGAGCATACTGTCTATATTGGAGATAAAGAATCTGAGATTTTAACATGCCAAAAGAAGAACCAATAGAGGTAGAAGGCACAGTTATAGAGCCACTCGCAAACGCCTTGTTTAGAGTGGAATTAGAGAATGGGCACAGAATATTAGCCCATGTCTCTGGCAAGATGAGGATGCATTTTATCAAGATACTCGCGGGTGATAAGGTAAAGGTAGAACTTTCCCCTTATGACCTCACAAAGGGAAGGATTACATATAGGGTGAAATAATGAAGGTCAGGTCTAGCGTAAAAAAAATTTGTGAGAAATGCAAGATAGTCAGAAGAGAAGGTGTGGTTAGGATAATATGTTCCAACCCAAAACATAAACAGAAACAAGGGTAGGAGGTTTTAAATTATGCCAAGGGTAGTTGGTGTAGATATACCAAAAGATAAAAGGATTGAGATAGCCCTCACTTATATATACGGTGTGGGTAGGTCAATGTCAAATAAGGTGTTACTTGAGGCAAATGTGAATCCTGATAAACGTGCGAAGGATTTGACAGAAGAAGAGGTATCCAAACTTACTAATATCCTTCGGAATTACAAGACAGAAGGAGACCTGAGGCGGGAGGTATCACAGAATATTAAGCGGCTTGTAGACATAGGCACATACAGGGGCTTGAGGCACAGGAGGGGGTTGCCAGTGCGAGGACAGAGGACACATACCAACGCACGCACAAGGAAAGGTCCCAGACGCATGATAGGTGCAGGGAAGAGAGAAAAGAAGGTTTGAAAGGAGAAAGTAAGTGGCAAGTGAGAAGAAATACAAAGCCAAGAAGAAGACTATAAAGCACGTTACGAGTGGCATAGCACATATACATGCCACATTCAATAATACCGTGGTTACCATTACAGATAAACAAGGAAATGCTATAGCCTCTTCATCATGCGGCAGTGTAGGTTTTAGCGGCTCACGCAAATCCACCCCATTTGCGGCTCAGGTAGCTGCTGATAACGCTGCAAAGAAGGCTATGGAAAAGGGTGTTAAAGAAATTGAGGTATATGTAAAAGGTCCTGGCTCAGGCAGAGAATCTGCTATACGTGCATTACAGGCAGCAGGGCTTTCCATCAATGTGATAAAGGACGTTACGCCTATTCCTCATAACGGGTGCCGTCCGCCTAAACGCAGGAGGGTTTAAAGGAGTTACAATGGCAAAGTATACAGGTCCATCTTGCAGATTATGTAGAAGAGAAGGGATGAAATTATTCCTCAAAGGTGATAAATGCTATAGTGAAAAATGTACGTTTATCAGGAGGGATTATGTCCCTGGTCAACATGGTAAATCCAGGATCAAACTCTCAGATTATGGATTACAATTGAGAGAGAAGCAGAAGGTAAAGAGGACGTATGGAATCTTAGAAGGACAGTTCAGGCTGTATTTCAAGATGGCAGAAAAATCCAGGGGCATCACAGGCACAATGTTGTTGCAACTATTGGAACGCAGGTTAGACAACGTAGTATACCAGGCGGGTTTTGCTACTTCAAGAGCACAGGCAAGACAGATGGTCAGGCACAGGCACGTTAGTGTCATGGGTAGGATTGCAGATATCCCATCCTATCTTGTGAAAAAAGATAGTCTTATACAGATGAGGGGAAAAGAAGAAAATTTAAAGAGTGTCAAGGATATATTGACATCAAGGAGGGCTGAAGTTCCTTCATGGCTTAAGGTAGATAAAGAAAATCTAACAGCGACAGTAACAAGATTTCCAGAAAGAGTAGATATAAAGATTCCCGTTCAAGAACAGTTAATAGTGGAATTGTATTCAAAGTGATATAAAAATATGATAGTTTTTGTAGCGGTCGGATTTATCCGACCTTAACAGGAGGACGATATGGGTGTAAGGTGGAAGAGCTTTGAAATGCCAAAGAGCCTTGTTTGTGATGAGGCTACATTAACCCAATCCTATGGAAAGTTCATTGCAGAGCCATTTGAAAGAGGGTATGGGACAACAATCGGGAATTCATTGAGGAGAGTCCTCCTTTCCTCTTTAGAAGGCAGCGCAGTTACTTCTGTCAAGTGCGATAGTGTGTTACACGAATTTTCTACGATTCCTGGTGTCGTTGAGGATGTGCCACAGATTGTCCTGAATATAAAAGAACTCGTTTTGAAATCCTATACCAGGGGTCCAAAGATGATTCACATAGACGTTGAGAAAAAGGGTGAGATAACAGCGCGGGATATTGTAACAGACGATACTATAGAGGTCGTCAACCCTGACCTCCATATCCTTACTATTGCAAAGAATACTAAACTACGCATAGAGATGGAAGTAAATAGAGGCAGAGGCTATGTCCCTGCTGAGAGGAATAAGAAAGAGAGGGAGGCGATAGGCGTCATCCCTATTGATTCCATATTTTCTCCTGTAAATAAGGTAAACTTTCATGTGGAAAATACACGTGTGGGGCAGATGACAGACTATGACAGGCTCATCTTAGAGATATGGACAAATGGCAGCGTAGACCCTAAAGATGCGCTCCTGTATGCCTCAAACATATTGCAGAAACACTTAGACGTATTTGTAAACTTTGGCCAATTGCCTGAAAGAGAGGAAGAGACAGAGGAAGAAGATAAGGAAGACAGGGAATTGATGGAAAAGTTAAAGACAGCTGTAGAGGAATTAGAACTTTCTGTCAGGAGTGCAAACTGCCTGAAAGAGGCAAAGATACAGACGATTGGCGAACTTGTGAAAAAGACTGAAGATGAGATGTTGGAATATAGAAACTTTGGCAAGAAGTCCTTAGCAGAGATTGCAGAGGTTTTGAAGAGTATGGGACTTTCTTTAGGCATGAAGATAGAAAAGAAGAAAAGGAAGCAGGAAGAGGTTAAAGAATGAGGCACCATAAAAGAACCGGCAAGTTAAGCCGCAATAAGAGTAAGAGAGACGCCCTGCTCAAAAATTTGGTATCAAGTCTATTTACCTATCAGAGAATCAAGACAACCGTTCCAAAGGCGAAGGAGGCAAGCAGGTTAGCTGATAAGATGATAACATTAGGCAAGAGAGGCGACCTCCAGGCTGAAAGGGAGGCATTTAGCATCCTTCGTGACAGGACCATGACCTCTCACCTTTTTAAAGAGATTGCGCCCATGTTCAAGAATAGGGCAGGCGGATATACGAGGATATTTTATACCAATAGCCGGCCAGGCGACGGTGCTGACATGGCTATACTTGAACTAACCGAGCAAAAGATTAAAGAGACCCCGAAGGCAAAACCATCCAAAGAGAAACCCAGGGCAGAAGAAAAACCTGCAATTGAGGCCCCGACTCCTCCCACAACTCCAGAAGTATCCAAAGCAGAAGAGAAGCCAAAAGAAAAACCCGAAGAGAAGAAAGGCTTCATCCCAAAATTAAGGGATTGGTTCAAGAAAAAATAGACAAAGACAGAGTATTGTCAGGCAAAAGACGTAATATATTGAAAATAAATGAATTACAATAGCATGGTCTGACGGAAAGGTTGTCACTTTATAACATTATTATTATCAATATGTTATAACAAAATTAGGCAAATAGTTGTCACAATGCTGGTAGATGAGTGTCTTAAAAATGAAGAAAAAAAATTGATTTTGAAAATTTTTTAAAATTTTTTCTACTATAAAATAAAAGAGTTATGAAAAAATACTAGAAAATATTAGAAAAAATTTTTAATCGTGGCACGATTCTTGCTGTATAATAAGATGTAAGCAGGGGGAATATAAGAATTTAAGATAATTTGGAGACGTTACCAGAAACGTAAAAAGAAATATTGGAAACTTGTAGGGGCGACATTTATGACGCCCTTTAAGGAGTCCCAACCATGGCAAAAGAAACCAAAGTTACAATAATAGAAATAGCAGAACATGCGAGAGTAGCAGTATCAACAGTCTCTCGTGTCCTAAATAGACATGAGGATGTTGACGATGCTACGAGGAACAATGTCCTGGAAAGTGTAAGGTTTCTCAAGTATGAACCCAACTTAGCAGCGAGAAATTTGGTAAGGGGGGCTATGGTGAAACACGCACCTACTAAAAATGTTGCAGTTGTCTTAGGCGAAGGCGTTACAACAACAGATAATTATTTCTCTCCTATTATGCAGGGGATAGAAGAGGTAGTCAGTGCAAATAAATATACCTTGTCCATGATAGCATTTGAAGAAGATTTATTCAACATGATAGAATTTTATGAGAAGATAGAATCAAATAGATTTACAGGTGTAATGATTATAAGCCAGATACCTGATGAGGTTATTAAACGGCTGCAGGCATCATTACATGCGCTGGTGTTGGTAGATAGTACTCCACCATCATCTGACATTGACTGTATTACATGCGATAATGAGCAGGGTGCCTTTGATGCCGTTTCCCATTTGATAAACTTAGGACATAAGAAAATTGCGTTGATTCACGGTTCATTAGACCATTATTTCAGTATGGGGATTTATAATGGTTATTGCAAGGCGCTGGAAAAGCATGAGATTCCTTATGATGGAAGTCTTGTAGCAGAAGGGGATTTCCACCCTGATAGCGGATATGATGCCATGAACCAACTTTTGAGACTTCCTGTTCTTCCCACTGCATTATTTTCTAATGATGAAATGTCAATCGGTGCAATGAAGGCTATTAAAGAAAAGGGATTGGAGATACCAGGGGATATTGCAATAGTAGGATTTGATGATATTAGTCTATCATCCCATGTTCATCCATCGCTTACGACTATATGTGTCCCAAAGAAGAACATGGGAAGACTCGCAGCCAAGAAATTATTTGAATGTTTAGAAGACCCAGAGCATCATCAACATTCAAAGACAGTGATACCAGTGGAATTAGTCATCCGCGAATCCTGCGGCGCAAATTTGAGGGAGTAAAGATGTGGTGAAATGTTCCATGTTGTCATCCTGAACGCAGTGAAGGAACTCGCCATAGGCGGACGACGAAGCAATCTAAATCGGCTGAAACAGGGCAAAATTATACCAAGGAAGGAGGTGGAAAGTGAGTAGTTCAAGGCAAAACGGTACGCCCTTTAATATAGATGGAAGAACCCAATCCAAATGTAGGATTGGTTAAGACCGATAAAAATATCGGTGGGGGAGAAATCGCAAGAGGAGGAGGTTGGTTAAAATGAAAAAGTTTGTAAAAAGTTTAATTATGCTTACAGTGATAGGTGCAGTAAGTCTTCTGCCTTTTCTGGTTTCAGGAAATGCAGAGGCTGCTAACATAACGTTATTGACAGAGCCAGGTGACCATGTTATCTATTGGGATGCCGATGGAAGTCCATATGTCTATGACAGTGACGGTGACGGAGTGAGCGTCATGAGTACCGGCGATGGTACCGCAGTCATCTGGTACATAGCGCCGACTGGTGCAGAGTGGCTTGGTGCGAGGATTACCATTTCAGGAGGTTTGGTTACGGGCATTGCGCCGGATGGAACCAGGACTTTTGGTATGTGGCGCATAGTGGATGGTACCACTATCTCGGCCCAGGATCTTAGCATTACAGTGTTGGTACCGGCGGATACATCACATGGGACTACGTATTGGCCGAATTTACCGTCTTCCTATGCAGGTCAGCAAGATGATTACTACGATGGTGACGGAGTGGCCATTATCAATGTGAGCAACAATGTT
>Ga0082335_1005571_pt1 | contig 17216 bp, 16 predicted proteins | sample Subgrocontami58m_FD_72375 | JGI IMG/M metagenome (GOLD analysis project Ga0082335, IMG submission 72375) | Subsurface groundwater microbial communities from S. Glens Falls, New York, USA - GMW37 contaminated, 5.8 m (SPADES assembly) (version 2) ... | reverse complement strand
GCGAACGCAGCGTGATGGCGCTCGCCCCTTTCGGGCTGGGAATCCATTGGCCGCTGGTCGACGAAGATCTCTACGTTCCCCGACTTGTAGACCGATACACGGCTTCGCTGCAGCAGGCCGCGTAGCGCGGGCACTACGCGCCGGCGCGGCGAGCGCTTCTGCCTGCTATTGAATCACCTTCCGTGAGGAATAGGCGAATCAATCCGGCCGCGAAGTCTGAACGGTTCGCCGCCGCGGCGCGATTCAGTGTGTGAACGCGCCCCAAACCGCGCACACGCACATTACGTTAATTTCGCTCCGCTACGCACCCCTGGCGGGGGGGCGATGGGAGCGAGTTTAGAGGTAAAAATTGCCGTGACATAGCGCCGGTGAAATAAACAGAGAGACAACAGTCAGGGTTCCACAGAACAGTTCTTCTGTGGCTAACACCCCGTTCTGTGCATCGAGAAGCACGACCACGAATACCTCGCGCTCGCGTCCGTGGAGGAGCAATCGCAGGTAATCACGGACTGCACCCGGCGAAGCAAGGACATCCCCGTGGGTGATGCGGGTTGCTAGGATTTCTTGTGCTGCAGCGAGAACGTCTTGTGCTTCAGCCGACATTGCAAGGCGTATTGCCCTGTTCAATCGGCGGTAGGTCTTGGGAATTGTCATTGGGGCTCCATAAATGAAAACACCCGCGATCTAGGCCGGAAGCCTGGGCGGGTGTGGGGGGAAATTGCCTGGACTACGGGGGGTCGCTATCCCTGAATGAATCGATAATCGATGCCAATACAGAGTCCAGTGCTCGATGCCAAGCTCCCAGGTGTCTATAATGGCCCCTTGAGAAAGCATAAGGCCACCCCGAACGTTGACCTTGGTGCTTGAAACTCTGTAGCTCCCCGACCAAGGCTACGACCCGAGATCGATGGATTGATTCGCCCATCGCTCAATTAATGACGAGGAAGAGGAATTCGAGAATGTCCGGCAAAAATGCGAAGAACGGTTTACGGCAAGCCAACGGCCTTCCGTCAGGGCAGGGATGGGATGTAGAAGCGGATGTGGTCGTGGTGGGCTTCGGAGGAGCCGGCGCCGCTGCTGCGATCGAGGCCCATGATGCAGGTGCAGAGGTTGTTATACTCGAAAAAGCTCCGCCCAATAGGCCGGGAGGAAATACGGGGTGTTGTGCGGGCTATATGCTTGTGCCTTCGAGTATTTCCGAAGGCGTCGATTACTATAGGGCCTTAGCGTTTGGCACGGTTAGTGATGAACAGTTGATCTATACCATGGCCAAAGAAATAGTTGGAGTGCCCGATTGGCTCAAACAATTGAATGTCCCCCTGGTCGCGGACGGGCGCGAAATGCCCGGAACGTTCCCCACGCTTCCAGGATCCCGCGTTGATCAGATCTCGGTAACGGGAGGGGGGTACGTGGCTTTCAACATATTGGCGGAGCAGGTGAAGTCGCGGGGTATCAGGGTACTGTGTGAAACGCCGGGCGAGCGCTTGCTTCAGGACCCTTCGACGATGGAAATCCATGGGATTCTGGGTAGACAGAACAATGCAGCCTCATACATCAAAGCCAGAAGAGGTATTGTCTTGGCGTGCGGAGGCTACCAAAATAATGCAGAGATGCTGGCGAATTTCAATTACCCGGGGTTATCTTTCTGTCATTCCGGGACTCCTTACAACACGGGCGATGGCATAACGATGGCCGCAGCTGCGGGTGCTAAATTGTGGCATATGGCGAGCTTCGAATTGATGAATTTCGCGATCAAAGCCCCGAGTGATCTATTCAACTGCTCCGCCACACTTCCGTACAATCCGATGTTTGGAAGTTATATCTTCGTCAATAGATATGGGAAACGGTTCATGCCGGAATCGAGGAGACTGGGTCACTACAAGGGCGATATCGAAGCGGGAAATTTCGACCACGCGCATGCCGAATATCCCAATATGCCGCCCTATCTGATTTTTGACGAGACATTCAGAAAGCAAGGTCCCCTAGTGCCTGAGAAGAACCTCGGGGCGCAGACACTCACTTGGATGAGCGTGCATAAGCTTTACCGATGGAGCGAGGACAACAGTTTGGAGGTTGAAAAAGGATGGATTGTCAAGGGCGATACGATTGGCGAACTCGCGGAAAAGTTGGGAATTGAAGCGCAAGGATTGGCTGAAACCGTCGAGAAATTTAATGCCCATTGCGAAAGAGGCGCCGATCCTGAGTTCGCCAGACGTCCGAAAAGCATGTCACCGATCCAGTCGGCGCCTTTCTATGGAACGGAATTGGGCCTGAATATCATAAACACCCAGGGGGGACCAGCCCACAATGCCGGATGTCAGGTAATCGGCGTAAACAACGCTCCCATTCCGAGGTTGTATGCTGCTGGAGAGCTGGGCTCATTTTTCGGGCACCTCTATCAAGGGGGAAGCAATTTTCCAGAGGCACTCGCCTTTGGCCGCATTGCGGGAAAGAATGCGGCCCGGGAAGTTCCCTGGGGATAGCGGTGCGAGGGTGTTGTTTGCGCCGAGCCAATTGCCCAGCCTGCACGTTATGAACATGACCAGGGAGAGCCCTCTCCAAGCGCTCATCCAGAAAAGGAAATGGGCTAGTAAGGACTGGTCAGGCCAAGTCGCGCACGCTGGTCAATGCTGATCGCGCAGCAGCAAACGTTACTGTAATGGGATGTGAAGCAGCGCTGCTAGTGTAGTGTTGCATTCTGTTGGGAACTTAAGCGACTATTGGCGCGAATGACTTTTTCCAAGATATCGCGAGCGCTCTTTGTCCAGATGAACGGTTTCGGGTTCTTATTGTGATGGGCGATGTAATCATCGATGGCCGTTTCTGGATGAGGAAGGATTTCTGTTCATAGTCGATCGGCTTAAGGACATGGTCGTTACCGGTGGCGAGAACGTCTATTCAAGCGAAGTGGAGAACGCTATCGCGGCGCATTCTGCAGTAGCGGAGTGTGCCGTTTTCGGCATTCCTGATGTTAAGTGGGGCGAAGCGGTGCATGCGGTCGTTGTACCCAAAACCGGATGCGTCTTGACAGGAGAGGAAATACAAGCGCACTGTCGCCTACTGATTGCGGACTACAAGTGCCCCAAGAGCGTCGAGGTACGCGCTGAGCCGCTTCCGCTCAGCGCGGTAAATAAGGTCTCAAAAGCGAAGTTGAAGGCAAAGTGGTGGGAAAGAATGGATCGAGGCGTAAGCTAACGCAAGATTATTCGAGTGAGGCAAGCCATCGGCTAGCAGTGTGAATAATGAACCACAGCAGGAGTGCAAACATGTTCCAACCAGATTTGTTCAAGGGTCAGCGCATACTCATTACCGGCGGCGGCACGGGTCTGGGCAAAGCCATGGCTGGGCGGCTGCTCGAACTCGGCGCCGACCTCGACCTGTGTGCTCGGCGCAAGAGCGTGCTCGACGAGACGGCAGCGCAACTGATGGAACGCTGGGGCGGCACGGTCAACACGCACGCGATGGATCTGCGCGACGCGGCTGCGGTGGATGCCACAATCGAGGACATCTTCAGCGCCGGTGCTCCCGTCACCGGCCTGATCAATAACGCTGCCGGTAACTTCATCAGCCGCACCGAAGACCTGTCGCCGCGCGGGTTCGATGCCATCGCCGATACCGTGCTGCATGGCACGTTCTACATCACCAACGCGGTCGGCAAACGCTGGATCAAGGGCGGGCAAAAGGGCAGCATCCTTTCCATTGTCGCCTCCTTCGCCTGGACCGGGTCGCCCTTCGTCCTGCCTTCGGCAATGTCCAAGGCAGGCGTCGACGCCATGACCAAGTCGCTCGCCATCGAATGGGGACGTTACGGCATCCGCATAAATGCGATCGCGCCGGGGGTATTCCCGACCGATGGCGCGACCGCGCGCTTGCGTCCGGTCGGTAACCCGCATGCGCGCGAAACAGAGGAAAACCCGATGCGCCGGCTAGGGAAGATGGAGGAGTTGACCAACCTCGCCGCTTTCCTTATGGCCGACGGATGCGCATGGCTCACCGGTGAAACCATCACTATCGACGGCGCGAACCATCTCGCCAACGGGGCCTACTACACCCAGTATATGAATTGGTCGGACCAAGACTGGGCGGCGGCGCGCGAGCGCATTAAGGCGATCAACGAAAAAGATAAGGCGCTCAGGACTACCAAGGCTGCGAAAAATCGTGCCTGAGGGTTGCAAAGACTCGGGCGGTGGCGCGGCGCGGTGCATCACTTTTTGCTGGGGGGTAATTTATGGCTGGCTATTTGGAAGGCAAGGCAATAATCGAGGTTGCTTTGCCAGAATTTGCTGAAGTGTATTCGCGGGAGGAGTGCTGATAAGTGAAGTCGATGATGCGATTGTGCTCACGCTGCATGGAGCCGTTGCCGTACTGCGGCTGAATGAGCCGAAATCGATGAATGCCCTGTCGGGCAACATCAAGGCCGCGTTCGAGCGGCTGGTGCCGGAGTTGCTCGACGACGAAGGTGTGCGCGTGCTGCTGATTACCGGCACGGGCAAGGCCTTTTGTGCAGGCGGTGACATCCGCAATATGGCGGAGCGGCGCCCGATCAAGATTCGCGCACGCATGCAGCGCACGCATTCCTGGTCGGGTAGATTGCTGGTGTCGGAAAAACCGCTGGTGACCGCGGTCAACGGCTTCGCCGCCGGTGCGGGTCTGTCGCTCGCGATGCTGGGAGATATCATCCGCGCCTCGTCCGAGGCGCGATTCAAGGGCGGTTTCCCGGCGTGGGGCGCGGCGCCCGATCTTGGTCTGCTCTATACCTTGCCGCGCGCGATTGGCATGCCGCGCGCCAAAGACATGTTGCTATGCAACCGGGAATTGTCGGCCGAGGAAGCGGCCGCGATGGGGCTGGTGTCGCGCCTGGTGAGCGCCGATCGTCTGTTCGACGAAGCGCTCGCTGTCGCGACCAACCCCGCTTCGGGGCCACCCGCATCGCTTGGCTTGACCAAGAGCCTGCTGCGGCGTACCTACGAAACCGGGCTCGAAGCGTTCCTCGAGGGGGAAGCATTTGCCCAGGCAATCGCGTTTTCGACCGAGGATTTTGGCGAAGGCGTGGATGAGGAATAGGCGAATCAATCCGGCCGCGAAGTCTGAACAGTTCGCCGCCGCGGCGCAATTCAGCGTGTGAACCTGCCCAAAACGGCGCACATGCACATTATGTTAATTTCGCTCCGCAACGCACCCCCGGCGGGGCGGCGATGGGAGCGAGTTTGGTGGTAAGAAAACCTGCGGCAAGCGGCCATGGAGTTCGCCAACCAGGACAGCGGTTCCCTGACCATCACCACCACCCGGGCTCGCTATGCCTTGCCCCCGGTGGTGCAGCGCTTCACCGCCCGCTATCCGAAGGTGCGGCTCAGCCTGCGCCAAGGCAGCCCGATGCAGATCGCCGAATTGGTGACTTCCGGCGAAGCGGACATCGCCATCGCCACCGAGGCGATTGAGTTGTTCCAGGAACTGGTAATGCTGCCGTGCTCCGAGTGGAACCGCTGCGTGGTCACGCCTCCCGGCCATCCCCTGCTGAAGGAAAAACCCCTTACCCTGGAAGCCATCTCCCGCTATCCCATCATCACCTACGATTTCGCCTTCACCGGACGGACCGCCATCAACAAGGCTTTCCAGGCCAAGGGATTGACCCCCAACGTGGTGCTGACCGCCATCGACGCCGACGTCATCAAGACCTACGCTAAATTGAGGCTAGGGGCATCATGGCCCACATGGCCTTTGATCCCGAACGGGACCGGATCCTGCGGGCCCGGGATGCCAGCCATTTGTTTGAAACCAGCGTCCCCCGCATCGGCATCCGGCGGGACAGCTACCTACGGGGCTATGCCTACGATTCCACCGAGATGTTCGCGCCCCACCTCACCCACAAGGTGGTGGAGGCGGCTGTTTCGAAATAGCCTGTTTCAGCCCTGGGCCGCCCGCTGCCCAGGCTGGGCATTCCAAAATTCCCGCAGCTTCCCCGCTACCTCCTCGGGAAAAACCATGGCAAAGCGGTCCTCCAGCAGCAATTGGACGTAGGACGTGTCCTGCACCAGCAGCTTGGGGCTGATGAGGAAGCGGGGCAACACCTTCACCGTCAGCCAATGGCGGTCCGGCACCGCGCCGCAGGCGTCGCTGAAGAACATCAAGTTGAAGCCCTGGATGTTGAGGATGGTGAAGTAGCCCAGCACCCGGGTCAGCCCCTCGGCGAAATCGGCGATGTCACGGTCGGTGAGATCCTGAAAAATGGCCCGCCCCGGAAATACCGCCGCCACGTCGCCCAGCAAAGCGCTGGGGGCGAAGGGCACGTGCCAGCACACCGAGCCGGATTCACCGATCCAGCGCTCGCCGCACCGCCGCTCGGCTTCCAGCAAGTCTTCCCGAAACACCCGGCCGTGGCGCTCCTTGTAGGCCTGCTCGGCGGCCAGTTCCCGGCGTAGGGCGTTGCCGGGGTTGCTCGACAGGATGACCTGCATGTGGGGGTGGATCATCGATCCCCCCGCCACCGTCGTATAGTTCCACGCCACGATGGGATAGGCCACGTCCCCGCCCACCTCGTGGCGCAAGGCCGGCAGCCGCAGGAAATCCCTCGCCACCCCCACGCCGTCTTCCAGCACCCGGGCGGGCAGCTCCGCCAAGGGAAAATAATGCTCCCGGCACATCACCGCCACCGCCGACACTTCGTCGTAAGGAAACAGATTGGGGAACAGCAATGCTCCGCCGCGGCTCAACAAGCCGCCCGGCACCAGCCGGTCTTCGTAGCGGGTGGCCAGCTTCATCACCACTTGCGGGCAGAACGGACAGGATGACAAGGAGCGCTCCACGATCGGCGCCAAGTCCATGGGCGGCGCGGTGGCGCGGGCAAAGTGGCAGATGCGCGAGGAAAGGCCGGTGAGGGGATCGTAGCGTATCTCGCTGGGGTGTTCCAAGGGCTGAAAGTCGCGGCGCGGATCCAGGAACCGCGACAGCTTACGCTCGGTTTTGAACACGATGGATTCGAGCATGGTGGAACTCTCCGAGATCGATAAAGGAAAAATCTAACGGCCGGCGAATAGAGGGATTATGCCAAATTTGCTAAGATTGCCGGCAATTCCGAAACGATTCCCGAGGAGAAGCCCATGCCCTGTTACGCCATAGACGGAGTGATCCCGGTGGTGGACCCCACCGCCTTCGTGCATCCCAGCGCCGTGCTGATCGGCGACGTGTGGGTCGGCGCCGGCTGTTATGTCGGCCCCGCCGCCTGCCTGCGGGGGGATTTCGGCCGCATCGTCCTCAAGGCTGGCAGCAACGTGCAGGATACCTGCGTCATTCACGGCGGCGAAGTGGATACCGTGGTGGAAGAGGACGGTCATATCGGCCACGGCGCGGTGCTGCACAATTGCATCGTGGGACGCAACTCCCTGGTGGGGATGAACGCGGTGGTGCTGGACGGCGCCGTCATCGGCGAGGAATGCCTGGTCGCGGCCATGGCCCTGGTCAAAGGCGGCACGGTGGTGCCGCCCCGCACCCTGCTGGCCGGCAACCCGGCCCGGCCGGTCCGGCCCATGAGTGACGAGGACGTGGCCCGCAAGGCGGCCGGAACCGCCCTCTATAAGGAACTGGCCCGGCGCTGCCGCAAGTCCATGGTGGAAGTCTCCCCGCTGCCGGCGCCGGAAGTCGACCGTAAACGCCTGCCGCCGTTGGATTTGCCGAAGAAACGCTAAGGATTCGACGCGCCGGAGTTTGTTGCCCGGTCGGCGCGCGCTAAATCATCGCGGCATGTCCACCAGACTGGAGTTCCCGCTTGCACCTTACCGATGTCGAACCCGGCACCCTGGGTCCCTGCCCGGTTGCCCCGGATGCGCTTCAGGGAATCAAGCGCCAGCAGACCAACCCGGGGCGCTGGAACGGCCCGAACTGGGAGGAGTTTGCCGCCGCGGTGCGCGCACGCGGCATCGAGTTGCGAGAGACCCCGGCGGCGCGCGCCGCCTTCGCCACCGACGCCGGCGGCACCGCCTACGGCCTGGCGCACGGCGTCGTTATCGCGCGCAGCAGCGAACAGATCGCGCGCCTGCTCCAGGCGGCGCAACAGTATCGCGTGCCGGTCACTGTTTCCGGCGGCGGCCTGACCACCGAGGGCGAATCGGTGGCATTCGGCGGCGTGTTGCTCGACATGAGCGGCATGAGCCGGGTTTTGCACATCGATGCCGACGCGCTGACCGTGCGCATCGAAGCCGGCATCTTCTGGCACAGCCTGGCCGAGGAGCTGCGCCGGCAGGATCTGGACTATCTGTCGGCGCCGCTCAACTTGACTTCGTCCGTAGGTGGCACGCTGGGCGTAGGCGGAATCGACGTCAATTCGGCGCGCTTTGGCTGCAGTGCCGATCAGGCAATAGCGTTGCAGGTGGTCACCCCTACCGGGGACATCGCCGAATGCTCGGACACGCACAATGCCGAGTTGTTCCAGCGGGTGATTCTCGGCTACGGCCAATTCGGCGTGATCACCGAAGCCACGCTGCGCGTGCGCCGCTATACGCCCTTGCGCATGCATTATTTCTACTATGCGTCGCTGCGCAGCGCGATCGAAGATCTGCAGTTGCTCGACCGCAACGACGCGAGCGACTATTCCGGAATACTGACCATCATGGACTGCGCGGTGAATGTCCTGGTGGCCTTCGACTCGCCCGAGCGCGAAGCGGCGTTCATGGCGCACTGGCGGCCGCGCCTAAGCGCTTACGGCGAGCTCGGCTTCGGCCTGCGCGCGCTCATCCACTATGCCCTGCGCCCGTGGAAACTGCGCGAAGCCTGGTACCTGCTCGAGCGCAAGCGCGAGCTGTTTCCCGAGCTGCGGCGCTCCGAATACATGCGCGACGGAACCATGCTCGATCGCAGCGTCGTGTTTTCGCGCGCGGTGTGGAAGTTCTGGGGCGGCCGGCAGATGGTGATTCCGGACCTGGCGACGTCGGCCGCCAAGTTCATCGAGGCGGTGGAGCGCGGCAACGCGGTCTGTCGCAAATTTTTTCCGCATTACACGCTTTACCTGGTCGGCATCAAACTGCGCCCGGAGCACCGGGCGCATTATGAAATGTCGTGCATCCCGCCCGACGCCGAAGGCTGGGCCTATGGCTGCGAGTTCGAACCGATGCTGGACGGCGGAGCATACAGCCGCGACTATTTGCAGTCATTCAAGAACGAGATATATGACATCGGCGTGGACCTGGGCGCCAGCTACTATCGTTTCGGCGGCATGATGAAAGGCTATATTCGGCGCGTGTTCGGCGATGCCCTGGTGGACCGGCACCTGGCGCTAAAACGCGCTGCCGACCCGGAGATGATTCTGAACCGTCACGTTATTTTCTAGATATGTTCGGCTTTCCCATAAGCACGCCGCGGCCGCGAAAGGATTATGCCTCCTGCAGCGGCTGCGGCCTGTGCCTGCTGGTCTGCCCGGTATGGCGTCGCAGCCGCGATATCGGCCTCGCCCCGCTCGGGCGCGCCAAAGCGCTGCAGCACGGCGCCGTCGCCGCCGATATCGCCGAATCGATCCAGAGTTGCACCCTGTGCGCCGCGTGCGAGCCGGCCTGCCCGGAGGACATCGGTCTGGTCGCGATGACCCTGGACCTGCGCCGGCAATTGATTCAGCCCGCCGCTGTACCAAGCTTGCGCGCGCGCATGGACGAGCAGGCTGCGCGGCCGCTTGCGCCGCGCCCCTCCTCGTCCGCGGTGCTGCTGCCGGGCCAGGCGCTGCGCGAGCACCCCGGCACCTTGGCGCGGGCGGCCGCCCTCCTGGGAGGCATGAGCAATATTCCGATTGCGGACGACGACGGCTCGGATATCGCTCTCGCGCTGGAAGCAGGAGTGGAGACTCCGGCGCAACGCCTGCAACAGTTTCTCCAACCGCTGCGCGGCCTCAAGAACGTTGCCGTTGCCGACGGTCTCTTGCTGCGCCACTTGCGGCAATGGCTCCCAGGATCGAAGATTGCGAGCCTGGGCCTGGCTTTGAGCAGCCTCGCTCAAGTGCGCCGTGCTCTGCGCGCGAGCGACCTGTACGTGATCGAGCCGCGCGCCTATCATGCCGATTACCAGCGGCTGGTCAAGCATTATGACGCCCTGCGCTCAGACGCAGGCTGCACCCTCAACCTCGACTTGCAGCGCATCGCCATTCCCGCCAGCGCGCGCAGCCTGGCGCAACGGCTGGAGCCGGAAACTGCCGCTGACATCAGGGACGACAGCGTCCAGGCGCGCTGGATATTGCAGGGGCGGAACGTCGAGCGCATCGTGGTGGAGAACCTAGAGGACAGCGCTGCGTTCGAGCGGGTGAGCAAGCTTCCGGTGGTGCACCTGGCCGATTTGGCGGATGATGGAACATCATGAAAAGGGTATGCGCTGATGCGCTCGGTTGACGTAATCATCGTCGGCGCCAGTCTGTCGGCGGCCGCGGCGGCCAAACGCCTGGTGGACGCCGGCCTGGAGACCATCGTCCTGGAGAGGAAGGAACTGCCGCGCCACAAAATCTGCAGCGGCATCCTGTCGCCGCGCGGGCACCGTTTCCTGCTGGAGAACTTCGGCCCGCTGCCGCGCGAAGCGCTGCACGAGCCGACCTCGTGCAGCGGCGTGACCTTCCATTTCCCCAGCATGGTGTCGATGTCGATGGATTTTTTCGGCGGCCCGACCCCGCATCTGCACCGCAAATACTCCGATTACTGGGCGATCAAAAGCAGCGGCGCGGAAATACACGACCGGACCTCGTTTGCCGGGCTCGAGGATCACGGCGATCATGTGATCGTCCAGGCGCGAAAGAACGGCGAGCCGGTCGAATACCGCGCACGCCAGGTGATCGGCGCCGATGGACCCAGTTCACTGGTGATCCGTTCCATCTACCCGGATTACCCGCAGACGATTCCATGGTTCTTCGTTGGCCAGAAATTTCACGACATCATCGATTGCCCGCTGAGTCCCGATTATTTCCATTTCTGGTTCCATCCCGGCCTGGGGCATTACACCTGGAGCCATGCGCGCGACGGACGGCAGATCGTCGGCGTGGGCTTCAAGAGCGGCGACAATTTTGCGAAAAAGCACGAAAACGTGGTGAACTATCTGGCCGAAAAGCACGGCGTGCGCCTCCACCCCCACACCGGGGACGAGGGCTGCGGCGAGAATTTCGGACCGTCGCTGATCAACCGTTACGTGTTCGGCAAGGGCAACGTCCTGATCACCGGGCAGGCCGCGGGTTTCCTCAACATGATCGGCGAGGGCATGAGCTGCGCGCTGCACTCCGGCGCGATTTGCGGCGAAGCGGTGGTCGAAGCGCGCCTGCGCAACCGCCCGATGCAGCAAATGTACCGCGGGATGATCGCTTCCGAAGTGCGCCGGACCTCTGACCAGTGGAACCCGCTCAAGATCGCCTTCGGACGCCCGCATGAAGCCGATTTCCCGGCCGCGCTGATGGCGCTCGGCTGGCGCGAGCGCGTCCGCGTGCTGCGCGACCTGTGGCGCTTCGTCGTGCTGTACAAGGAATTCAAGTGGGGGCGGCAGATATTCAGCGCCGCAATGCAGCGCCCGCTGATCGGCGGCTATTCGATGCAACGCTGGTTGTAGCGGCGCGGCTCACGCGCAGGAAATACGCCGTGACCAGGCTGCTCGCGAGCACCAGGCTCGCGATCGCGGCGAGCCAGAAACCCGGCGCGCCCATAGGGGTGGAAAGGCCAAGCAAAGCGAGATCGACGCCGGTCAGGCCGATCGCATAGCCACCACCCAGACCCACCCCCCACAGGGCGATCGCGTAAATCAGCATCGGCACCACCGCGCGCTTGTAGCCGCGCAAAACGTTGACCACGACCGCCTGCACCGCGTCGAACAGATGATACACGGCGACGAAAGCGATCAATCCGGCGGCAACGCGGCGCAAGCCGGCGTCACCGGCATACAGGCCGGCAATTCCGTCGGCGAACAAATAGAGGCACGCGCCTACGAGCACGGCGCAGGCGAGCGCCAGCGCGAGGCCGGCGAGACCCGCGGCGCGCGCCCGCGCAGGCTGGCCTGCGCCCAGCGATTGCCCGACCACCACGCTGGCGGCGTTGCCCAGCGCGAGCGGCAGCATGAAGGTGAGCGCGGCGAGATTGGCGGCGATCTGGTGCGCGGCCGAATAAAGCGCGCCCAACCGCGCAATGAACAGCGCCATGAAAGTGAAACCGGTCACATCGACGAGGAAGGTCAAACCGATAGGCAGGCCCAGGGACAGGATGCGGCCCAGCGCTTTTGCGTTCGGCCAGGACCAGCGCGCGAACACCCGGTAGGGCCGATAGGCAGGCTCGAACCAGCACCAGGCCCAGGCGAGCGCGCAGACGATCCAGGAGACGAGCGCGGTCGCCAAGCCGCAGCCGGTGCTGCCCAGCTCGGGCGCGCCCAGATTGCCGTACATGAACACCCAGTTGAGCGGCGCCTTGAGCGCGAGACCGACGAGCGTCAGCGCCATCACCGTGCGCGGGCGCGAGATCGCGGTGGAGAAGCTGTAGAACACGCGGAACAGCAGCGAGGCCGGCACCGACCAGGCGAGCGCGTGCAAATAGGCGCGCACCTTGGCTTCCAGCGCGGGTTCGAGCCTGGCCACCGCGAGAAAAGGCTCGGGATAGGCGAACGGCGCGAGCGAGACCAGCGCCAGCGCGGCGGCGAGCCAGGCGCTTTGGCGCAATTCCTCGCCGATGTCCGCGGGGCGGCCCGCGCCGTACAAATGCGCAACGATGGGCGTGAGCGCGAGCAGCACGCCCATCAGTGCGACGAAAACCGAAAAGTAGATGCTCGAGCCGATGCCCACCGCGGCGAGGTCGAGCGTGCCGTAGCGCCCGGCCATGATGGTGTCGATCACGCTGTTGGCCATCACCGCCAACTGCGCGATGAGCACGGGCCATCCCAGGCGCACCAGTTCACGCACGAGACCGCGGGACATGCTCAGAGCTCGTACAGCTCGCCCTCCCCCGCCAGCGCGCGCTCGATCAGCTTGCGGTTCAGGGCCGGGGCGAACAGTTCGATGAATTCATAGGCATAGCCGCGCAGCAGGCTGCCGCGCTTTACCGCCACGCGCGTGGTATTGGAACGGAACAAGTGCGAGCACTCGAGCGCGCGCAGCTTCAGATCGCGCTTCGCGTCGAAGGCCATGGCGGCAATGATGCCCACGCCCAGGCCCAGTTCGACGTAGGTCTTGATCACATCGGCGTCGATGGCCGACAGCACCACGTCCACGCTTAAGCCCCGCGCCGCGAAAGCGGCATCGATGTGCGTGCGCCCGGCGAACGCGGTATCGTAAGTCACGATCGGGTATTTCGCCAGCGCCTCCAAGGTGAGCGTTCCGGCCTTGATCAAAGCATGCCTGGGCGGCACCACCACGCAATGGCTCCAGGTGTATCCGGGCAAGGCGAGCAATCCGGGGAAATCCTCGAGCGCCTCGGTCGCGATGGCGATGTCGGCCGCTCCGGCCTGCACCATCTCGGCCAGTTGCAGCGGGTTGCCCTGCTGCAGCGTCAGGTGAACTCGGGGATAGCGGCGCTTGAATTCGCCCACCACGCTCGGCAGCGCGTAACGCGCCTGGGTATGGGTGGTGGCAATGGTGAGTCCGCCCGAATCCCGGTCGCTGAAGTCGTGCGCCGCGCGCTTCAGGTTGTCGGCCTCCTGCAGCACGCGCTCGATGATGCAGAGCACCGCCTTCCCCGGCTCGGTGAGCGAAGTGATGCGCTTGCCGCGGCGCACGAAAATATCGAAGCCGAGCTCGTTCTCGAGCTCGCGGATCTGCTTCGACACCCCCGGTTGCGAGGTATGCAGGGCGTTGGCGGCCTCGGTGAGATTGAGCCCGCGGTGCACCGTCTCGCGCACATAGCGCAGTTGTTGAAAATTCATGGCCTGAGTCTAAATACCACTTCGTTATATGGATATGCCTATTTATTCGTTCTTCTTATAATCGGAGTTTATTACGCTACGGCCTGTATTGGCAAATCTTATAAGCGCCTGCGCGCGATGGCGTGCAGGCCAGCAGGCCGAAGACACCATGTATTTATACGACGAAATCGACCAGCGCATCGTGGACGAGCGCGTAAGCCAGTTCCGCGACCAGACGCACCGCCACCTTGCCGGCGAGTTGTCGGAGGACGACTTCCGCCCGCTGCGGCTGCAGAACGGCCTCTACATCCAGCGCTACGCGCCGATGCTGCGCGTGGCGATCCCCTATGGCCTGGTTTCGTCGGCGCAGTTGAGACGGCTTGCCCACATAGCACGCGCCTACGACAAGGGGTACGCGCACTTCTCCACCCGCCAGAACGTCCAGTTCAACTGGCCCAGGCTGGATAAGGCGCCCGATATCCTGGCCGAACTGGCCGAGGTGCAGATGCACGCCATCCAGACCTCCGGCAACTGCGTCCGCAATACCACCACCGACCATTTTGCCGGCGTAGCCCGGGACGAAATCGTCGATTCCTTCGTCTGGTGCGAGCTCATACGGCAGTGGTCCACCCTGCACCCGGAATTCGCCTACCTGCCAAGAAAGTTTAAAATCGCAGTGTCCGGCAGCGCGGCCGACCGCGCCGCGACCTGGGTGCACGACATCGGCCTGCATGCGCGGCGCAGCGCCGACGGTGTGGACGGCGCCGGACAAGGCGCCGTGGGCTTTCGCGTCATCGTCGGCGGCGGCCTCGGCCGCACGCCCATCGTCGGCCACGCGATCCGCGAGTTCCTGCCCTGGCGCCACCTGCTGACCTACCTCGAGGCGATTCTGCGCGTGTACAACCGCTACGGCCGGCGCGACAACAAATACAAGGCGCGCATCAAGATCCTGGTGAAAGAGCTGACGCCGGCGGTGTTCGCGCAGAAGGTCGAGGAAGAATGGTCGCACTTGAGGGACGGCCCGGCGACCTTGATCGAGGAGGAAGTGCGGCGCATCGAAGGCCGATTCACCCGCCCAGCCTACGCCCGACTGCCGCCAAAGGACGCCTTCCTCGAAGCGATGCTCGCCGCGGAGAAGGGCTTCGCCAACTGGCACCGGCGCAACGTTCACCCGCACAAGGTGCCGGGCTATGCCGCAGTGACGCTGTCGCTCAAGCACACCGGCGCCGCGCCCGGCGATGCGTCTGCCGCGCAAATGGATGCGATCGCCGGCCTGGCCGAGCGCTATTCGTTCGGCGAGCTGCGCGTCTCCCATGAGCAAAACCTGATCCTTGCCGATGTGCGCACCGCCGATCTGCACGCCTTATGGCGCGAAATCAAGCCGCTCGGCCTGGCCACGCCCAACATCGGCCTGCTGACCAACATCATCGCCTGCCCCGGCGGGGACTTCTGCTCGCTCGCCAATGCCAAATCCATCCCCGTAGCCGAGGCGATCCAGCGGCGCTTCGACGATCTGGACTACCTGTACGATATCGGCGAGCTCGACCTCAACATCTCGGGCTGCATGAATTCCTGCGGCCATCACCACATCGGCCACATCGGCATTCTCGGCGTGGACAAGCAGGGCGAGGAGTTCTACCAGATCTCCATCGGCGGCGCGCAAGGCGCGGACGCGTCGCTGGGCAAGGTGATCGGCCCCGCGTTCGCCCAAGACCAGGTGCCCGAGGTCATCGAAAAACTGATCGAGGTCTATCTCGCCGAGCGTGAAGGCGAGGAAGAGCGCTTCATCGACACGGTGCGCCGCATCGGCGTCGAACCTTTCAAGGACTATGTGTATGGCACAAATCATCAAACACCGCGCCGTAATTCAAGACAACTGGCAGTTGCTTGAGCAGGGATCGGGCGGGTCGCTGCCCTCGGGCGGCGATTTTGTCGTGCCGCTCGAGCTGTGGATGCGCGAGCGCGATACCCTTTCGTCTCGCCTCGGGCACATCGGCGTGTGGCTGCAAACGGACACGGACCCAAGCACGATCGCGCAGGATCTGGCCCGCTTCGAGGTGATTGCGGTGCGTTTTGCCAGCTTTACCGACGGCCGCGGCTATTCGCTCGCGCGCCTGTTGCGCGAGCGCCACGGCTACTGCGGCGAGCTGCGCGCCATCGGCGACGTGCTGCGCGACCAGCTCTGCTATCTCTCGCGCTGCGGCTTCGATGCCTTTGCCCTGCGCGCGGATCAGAACCCCGAGCAGGCGCTCTCTGCCTTCGACGATTTCGCCGAGGCCTACCAGGCTTCGGTCGAGCGGCCCGAGCCCCTGTTCAGACGGCGCCTGCAACCGGATCCGCAGAGGAAAGCGGCCTGACCGGCGAACTCACCCTGGCCGGCGCCGGCTGAGACCGCGCTTGGCTGGCGGGGCGCCAAGCTCTACAATCCGCCGCAGGAGTTCAACAACAGGCGGATCCAGAAGATGTCCGATGATTTCGTCGACTATGTGATCGAGTTGCTCGGGCCGTTCGGCACCATCGGGGCGCGCCGCATGTTCGGCGGCCACGGCGTGTATCTGGACGGACTGATGTTCGCCCTCGTGTCGGAGGACACGCTCTACCTCAAGGCGGACGAGATGAACCGCATCGAGTTCGAGCAAGCGGGCTGCGAGATTTTCAGCTATGCGCGCAAGGGCAAACGCGCCACGCTCGGCTTCTTCCGCGCGCCGGAGGACGCGATGGAATCGCCCGAGCTGATGCTGCCCTGGGCGCGCACCGCCTATGCCGCGGCCTTGCGCACGAATGCGAAAAAGCAGGCCGCCGGGCAAGCCCAGGCCGCCAGGAAAATCGCGCAGCCGGCGAAAAAAACTCGGGCAACCAATCCAGTCAAGAAACAGCCGGCGAAAAAAGCGCCCTCGGCGAAGCCGGCCGGCAACAAGGCCGCGAACAAGAAAACCGCCCGGCCGGCAAAACCGGTTAAACGCGGCAAGCGGACAAGATGAAGAAAAAGCGCTTTGCCAGCCGCGAGGATCTGGGCCTCACCAGAGCCGAGTTCGCGATCCTCAGGCGCCTCAACACTCCGGAGAAAATCCAGGCTTACATCGACGCCGTTCCGCAGAACTTCGAGATCGGCGGCGAAACCTGCCTGTCGGTGCGCGAAGCGCTCGACCAGCGCCGCGCGCTGTGCATTGAAGGCGCCATGATCGCCGCCGCGGCGCTGTGGGTGCACGGCGAGCCGCCGCTGCTGCTGGACCTCAAGGCGACCCGCGACTACGACCATACCGTGACCCTGTTCCGCCGCAATGGCTGCTGGGGCGCGATTTCCAAGACCAACCATCCGGCGCTGCGCTGGCGCGACCCCGTGTACCGCAGCCTGCGCGAACTCGCGATGTCCTATTTTCACGAGTACT